>RCNG010001474.1_pt1 | contig 12688 bp, 10 predicted proteins | sample 2041371 | NCBI WGS metagenome assembly RCNG01 (sample SAMN09708227, study PRJNA481090) | Marine sediment metagenome, whole genome shotgun sequencing project. | biome: marine sediment; feature: ocean; material: sediment; isolation source: Sewage treatment plant 1 marine sediment (STP1) ... | reverse complement strand
CCGCGATGAACGCGAAAACCAGACACGCGCTCATCCATTACCAACAAGACACCGTTGTCGCGGCAGGCCTCGGCGATCTCGTCGAGCACCCCGTTTGGAGGTGGCACGACGCCGAAACGGCCCATCAGCGGGTCGATGATGAGCGCCGCGAGTTTGCTGCCGCCGCTGGTAAGGGCAGCGAGAATCTTTGGCACATCCCAGCCCCTGACCTCGCGGATAGGGTATTCCCGTTCGATGGCGAGCTCAGCCGGCGCGCCAACCCGCAACGGCGCACCGCCGTCGAGGGCCAGGAACCGTTTCTTGCCGGTCGTTTGGCGAGCCCACCGGAGGACGTGACGGAAGGCGTCGTCCTGGCTTCGGCAGAACCACCAGCTCGCGCCCCAGGGCAGGAACCGGCTCAGGGTCGCAGCGAGATCGACCTCCTGCGGAACGTGAAACCCTTCCGGAACACCCCGGGCAAGGACCTTTCGGACCGCATCGAGGACAAACTGGTTAGCGTAACCGACGATGGTGGCGCCGCCGGCGCCGATGTAGTCGATGTAGCCGACGTTGTCGACATCAAAGACTCTCGGCCCCTCAGCCTTCTGGACAACCAACACACGGTCGGCGCCCTCGCGAAGGACCGGCACCGAAACTGCTTTCTCAATCGATTCGTCTTGACGTCGACCCATCGCGGTCAGTAATCCTTCTCGTCCTGGTCGCCGTCTCCCCAAAAAAAGAACCCTCGACACCGGACGCTACAAAATGTCCGACCAAAATCCAACTTCGAACAGTATTCGCAACACTGCTGCTGACAGATGAAGCAGGTCTCCAGCTCGATCTCAGGAACCCGAAGGCCGCACAACGGGCACTTCACCAATTCCTGTTCAGGTGATTCGGTCTCCATCGTTTTGAGTATATCCCCAACCCGGTGGTGTCGGAACCCAACTGGCTTCGGCGGAGAGCAGTCAGCTTTCAGCCGTCAGGTCTCAGCTCATCGCAATTCCAAGATCCGGCCGCTGATTGAGCCCCCGCTGTCAACGACTCGCTCCGGTTTTTCAGTTGTCAATAGCTGATAGCAGAAAGCTGATGGCTGACGGCTACTTGCTGGCGCCGCAGACTGCCGCTATAGTACTCGGCTGGGCGGTGTAGCTCAGGGGTAGAGCAGGGGTCTCATAAGCCCTGTGCCGGTGGTTCAAGTCCACCCACCGCCACCAAAAAACCGGCTGTAGGCCGGTTTTTTGGTGAGCTGTCAGCAATCAGCCCTCAGCTTTCAGCTCATCGTAATCTCCACATAGCTTCAAAGCGGCGTTGCCTCTTACGAGTACACACTGGCGGTAGCGTGTCAGGTTCTCCGGTCGCCAGAAGCTGATTGCTGACGGCTGACAGCTGAGAGCTTGTAAGATGGCGCATGGCCCTTGCAGGATTTTCAGAACACTTTCTGGCCACATTCTCGGAGTTGGTTGGGCAGCGGGTTCTGGCCGCCCTCTCCGGCGGTCCAGACTCGGTCGCTCTCTTGCACCTTCTACGACAGGATGATCTCGCACTCAACCTCGAGGCTGCCCATGTCCACCACGGCGTCCGCGGTGAGGAGGCGGACCGCGATGCTTCATTCTGCGAGGCCCTCTGTGCCGAGCTTGGAATTTCATATCACCTCCTGCGAATCGACGGACGGGCACCTCAGACCTCCGGACGCGAAGGAACCTGGCGTCGCCTGCGCTATCGCGCTTTGCTCGACCTCAAGCAGGCTCACGACTTTCAAGCAGTCGCAACTGGCCACCATCTCGACGACGTTGCGGAGGGGGTGCTGGTTCAGCTCCTGCGCGGCGGCGGCCCCCGGGCCCTCTCCGGGATCGAGGCGTCGACCAGCGATGGCGTCATTCGACCACTCCTGCGATGGTCTCGCCAAGAGATCCGCTCGTGGCTTGACGAACGAGGTATCGCGTGGCGGTTGGACAGCTCGAATTCCGATCTCGATCTCTTGCGCAACCGGGTACGGCTGGACCTGATGCCGGGGCTCGAATCGGTGAGCCCATCCATCCGCAAGCACCTCGTACATCTGGCCCGGACCCTGGCTGCAGACGAGAAATTTATCGCGGGCGAACTGGGCACGAGAGCGCGATGGATCGATCCCTGGGATCCACAGGGCGGCATTCCCGTTGTTTCGATTCACGCAATGCCACCGCCGCTCAGGACGCGATGGCTGCACGCCCAGACAGCCCGCATCGGACTCGAGAGAGTCACCCGTCGTCAGGCGGCACTGTTTGGCGACATGATCGAAGATTCTCACCCGAGGGCGGTCACCCTCGGCGGTCGATGGTGTCTCCGCCTCGCGCGTGGCCATCTGTGGCTGGAGCCTCCAACCGTTATCGACGGCTTTGACAATCCGATCGCGGTCGGCGAGACCCTGGAACTCCCGATTCCGGGATGGCACGTCAGGATGGGAAGCACAGCAGCTCCTCCGTCCGAGGTGCGATGGTCCTGGCACTCACCTCCGGACGCTCGGCTGCGGGTACGCAACGTCGATTCGAACGACCGGATCGGCGTTGACCGCTCGGGACCACGAGCGGCCAAGATCCTCGCCCGTCGGCTGCCGCGCCACCTGCGATCGATTTGGCCTGCATTCTGCGAAGATGATAGAATTTATTGGATTCCAGGTGTGTGGCAGGACCCGGCCGTCGAAGACCGGGAAGGCCATGTTGTGGAGGTAATGCGTTGTGAGCAAACTGCGGGTCATTTATAGCGCCGACCGGATTGGCGAGCGTCTCGGGGAGATCGCTTCCGAGATCGCCAACGACTACTCTGACCGGGAGCTCGTCTTGGTCGGCATGCTCAAAGGCGCCGCCTTTTTTCTCGCCGATCTCGCACGACTCATACCACGTCCGGTGGACTACGAGTTCGTTTCCGTTTCGTCGTCGATCGGCGCCCACGGCGAGGTCGTGAGCCTCACCTTTGCGACTCAGGTGGATGTATCGAACCGTCACGTACTGGTCCTCAAAGATGTGTTTCATTCGGGAGTGACCGAGAACTACCTCATCACCCATCTCAGCCAGCAGAACCCGGCCTCCATCGAGGTCGCCGCACTCGTGGACAAACCGCAGTTGCGGAGCGTCAACCTCAGCGCGCGTTACGCCGTGTTTGACGATGCGCCCGACGGATTCCTGGTTGGCTACGGTCTCGGACCGGGGCACGGAGAACACACCAATCAACCAGATCTTTGTATCAGCGACGAAGGCTGAGGTTCGACCTGCATTTCTCATCAGCTCTCTGCTGCGGCCAGGAATCTGCGGTAATCTGCAGCGTCTGCCGCCATCGGGGTGCTCTACGCACCGTCAAGTACGAGTCAGCACCCCACAGGCCGCAAACACCCCGTCTCACGACATCTTTCCGGCCTCGCGAAGACAGCCGGTGAGAATTGCAGGTCGCTGCGGGGAACAATACCGGCGGGAGATAGCGTTCTCCCAAGGGCACCGTCCCCAGGGGCGGGCGCCGGAAGGTAATTTAGAGTGAACCAGACTGTTCGAACCGTACTGATGTGGGTCGTAATCCTGGTCGGAGTCCTGCTCATTTTGCAGGTCCTCCGAGGGTACGACACTACCAGCCGCGAGATATCTTTTTCTGAGCTGCTCGATCGTGTCGCCGACGGACAGATCGAGAGAGTCCTGATCAAGGGCGAGGAGATCTTCATCCGGTCAACCGAGGCCGAAGATGAAAGCGCGACCAGTCCGCGCTACGACCTCTACACCTACAACCCGGGATACGACGATTTGATCGGGGATCTGCGGGCGAAGAAGGTCGAGATCAAGGTCGAAAAGCCGTCTGACGGATATATGCTCACGACCCTTCTGTCGTGGGCGCCGCTACTCATCCTGGTTGCCTTGTGGTTCTTCTTCTTCAGGCAGATGCAGGCCGGTGGCACCAAGGCCATGTCCTTTGGCAAGTCCAAGGCCCGTCTCCTCACTCCCGACCAAAAGAAAGTGACCTTCGCCGATGTCGCCGGGGTTAACGAGGCCAAGGAGGAACTCGAGGAAATTATCGAATTTCTCAAGGACCCGAAGAAGTTCCAGCGCCTCGGCGGAAAGATTCCCAAGGGTGTGCTGCTGATGGGCGCGCCCGGAACCGGCAAGACCCTTCTTGCCAAGGCGGTGGCAGGTGAGGCCGGAGCGCCATTCTTCTCCATCTCGGGCTCTGATTTCGTCGAGATGTTCGTCGGTGTCGGCGCCTCCCGGGTCCGCGACCTCTTCGAGCAGGGTAAGAAGAACGCCCCCTGCATCATCTTCATCGACGAAATCGACGCCGTCGGTCGCCACCGCGGCGCGGGTCTCGGGGGTGGTCACGACGAACGCGAACAGACGCTCAACCAACTTCTGGTGGAGATGGACGGTTTTGAGTCCAACGAGGGCGTAATCCTGATCTCCGCCACCAACCGACCCGATGTCCTCGACCCGGCGCTGCTCCGCCCGGGACGATTCGATCGACGGATTGTCGTCAACCATCCAGATGTCAAAGGCCGCGAAGGAATCCTCAAGGTCCATACCACCGAGATCCCCCTTGCCTCGGACGTCGATATGGTGGTCCTCGCCCGCTCCACCCCAGGCTTTTCGGGCGCCGATATCGCCAACCTCGTCAACGAGGCGGCCCTGCGGGCCGCGCGGGTCAACAAGATGAAGGTCGACATGGAGGATTTCGAGTTCGCCAAGGACAAGGTCATGATGGGCTCGGAGCGTCGCTCGATGGTGATGTCGGAGGAGGTCAAGCGGCTCACTGCCTACCATGAGGCGGGGCACGCATTGGTGGCGGTGCTGGTGCCGGAGGCCGACCCCCTCCACAAGGTGACCATCATCCCCCGCGGAATGGCCCTTGGTCTCACCCAGCAACTGCCTCTGGAAGACCGCTACACCTACGCCCGCACCTATCTCGAGGCCAACCTCCAGGTTCTGATGGGTGGTCGGCTGGCCGAGGAGTTCGTCTTTGGGACCGATAGCATGACAAGCGGCGCCGGCAATGACCTCGAACGGGCCACCGAGCTGGCACGCAAGATGGTCTGCGAGTGGGGCATGAGCAAATCGATGGGCCCGCTGACCTTCGGCAAGCGTGAGGAGTCGATTTTTCTCGGCAAAGAGTTCGCCCGCCACCAGGACTATTCGGAGGCGACGGCGGTGCTGATCGACGAAGAGATCCGGCGTTTCATCGACGCCGCCTACGAAGGCGCCGGCCGGCTCATCGAGTCGAACGGCGAAACCCTGGATGCGATCGCTGCCGCCCTTCTCGAGCACGAGGTTCTGGACGGCGAGGAGATCTACGTCATTCTCGCCGAGTATTCCGACATCGACGTCGAAGAGATCAAGAGACAGAAGGAACGCATTGAGAGCGAGGTGGCGGAATCGGTGTGAAAAAGAATTAGGAATTCGGAATTAGGAATTCGGAATTGAAGATCGGGGAGTAGGAATCGAGTTGACCCAGCACCCATCGACCCGGGCACCACATCGCGAGGCTGACGCTTCCGAGGGCCTTTCGCGTATCGACCGGTTGTGGCCACGATCGCAGCCGCTGGTCATGGGCATCCTCAATTGCACACCCAATTCCTTTGCCGACGGCGGCCGTTGTTTCGATTTCGATGACTCCCTCCGGCATGCCGAGGAACTCCTCGCAGGCGGCGCCGACATCATCGACGTTGGCGGGGAGTCGACCCGACCGGGTGCGGACCCGGTCGACGTTACCGAGGAGCTCAGGCGAGTGGTGCCGGTCATCACCGAGATCCGCCGGCGATGGCCCGACATCACACTGTCGGTCGACACATCGAAGGTGGCGGTGGCGGAGGCCTCGCTTGCCGCTGGAGCCGATCTGGTCAACGACGTCACCTCGGCCTCTGCAGACGGCATGCTGGAGCTGGTAGCGCGGTCCAACGCGGGCATCGTGCTCATGCACATGCGCGGCGAGCCGCGGACCATGCAATCGGACACTACTTATGACAACGTCGTCGCCGAGGTTCACGAGCATCTGCGGTGTCGTGCGGCGGCCGCCATCGCTGCTGGGATCTCGGCCCATCGGGTATGGCTCGACCCGGGCATTGGATTTGGCAAGGATGATGATGGCAACCTGGCGTTGCTCGCCGCACTGCCCGATCTTGCGGCAGTTGGTCACCCGGTACTTATCGGCCCCTCCAACAAGAGCTTCATCGGCCACCTTACCGGCGCCGAGGTTGATGATCGCCTCCCCGGTACCTTGGCGGCCCTCATGCCTGCGATCGGCATCGATCGCGCGGTGGTCCGTGTCCACGATGCATCTGCTGCGGTCCAGTTCCTCGAGATCGCATCCCGCCTCCACGAGGCTTCAGCATGAGCTGGCTACTCGGCATCTTGCGTGAGATCACTGACCTCCAGGTCTCGATTGCCGACGTCGCCGACATCCTGACCGTCGCGATCCTCATCTACGCGCTTCTGGTCCTGCTTCGCGGAACGCGGGCGATGCAGATGCTGTGGGGCATCGTCATTATTCTCGGCCTGTATCTCGCGGCCATGTCGTTCAAGTTGATCACGCTCTCAACCATTCTCTCGGGTCTCCTGACCTTTCTTCCGATCGCAATCATTGTTCTCTTCCAGCAAGAGATCCGCCGTATGCTGACGGCCTTCGGCTCGACCGCTGCATTCCGTTGGGGTCGCCGGCCTGGAGAAAGGCCGGTTGTTCTCAACGAACTCGCTCTTGCCGTCCAGGCGTTGGCCTCGCGGCGAATCGGCGCCTTGATCGCAATCGAACGACGGGACTTGCTCGCGGCCTGGATCGACACCGGGATCCCGCTCGAGGCACGATTCTCGTACGACCTCATGCTCAACATCTTTATCCCAGGGACGCCGCTGCACGACGGGGCGGTGATCATTCGAGGCGAACAGATTGTTGCTGCATCCTGCTTTCTGCCGCTGACCACAAGCCATGAGCTCTCGACTGAGCTCGGCACCCGACACCGGGCAGCCATCGGTCTGACCGAAGAGTCGGACGCTCTGGTGATCGTGGTTTCAGAAGAAACCGGGACCATCTCGTTGGCCGTCGAAGAACAGCTCCTGCGGCCGCTTGACGAGACCACCCTGCGAAATGCTCTCGCCGAGCACCTGTTCCAGACGCGATCGCCAGAGGAGGCGATGGCGTGAACCTCAGACCGCGTTATCCCATGCAATTTCTGGTCGCGCTGATCGCCGCCTTTCTCCTCTGGTATGTCCTGGCAGCGCAACGGAGCGAGAACATCTCGGTGCGCGGAGTCCAAGCGCGCCTGACGCTCGTCAATATGAACAGGGATTTGGTTCTCATGTCGAGCGTGCCCGACACTGTTTCACTGCAACTTCGAGGGCCCCTCACCCGCGCACTCAGCTCGGCGACCCCCCCCGAGGTTCTGCTCGATCTCTCCGACGCGCAACCCGGCCTCAACTCCTACCCGATCAACGCGAGCGACATCCCATTGCCGGCAGAAGTCGAAGTGGTCAGCGTCGATCCTCCTGCCATCACCCTCGAGTTGGAACGCCAGGAGACTCGAATTGTTCCTGTGCGACCGACGATTAGCGGTGCTCCTGCGCCCGGATTCGTTATCGGTGAGGTGCGCGTCATGCCGGCTCAGTTCACGATCCAGGGACCGGAGAGCTTGCTCACAGCCCTCGAATTTGTTGAGACCGGCCTGATCTCGATCGAGGACGCCGCCGGACCGGTGGAAGCCATGGTCGAGCCGCTGCTGCCTGACCCGCTGCTGCGTGCCATCGGCCTGGGCCCGATTCAGGTGGTTGTGGAGATCGCACCGGAAGCCGCCGCTGAGGAGGAGGGCTCCAGCGATTAGCTATTAGCTATTAGCTATTAGCTATTAGCTGGTAAAATCGGACTAGCGGCATCGTGCCGGCTCTTGGCAAGATCCCTGAGAATATATCGGCGAATCGACCTGATCGGTTCAATAGCGGAGAAGCATGACTGCGAGAAGTCAAAAGCTAACGGCTAATTGCTAACAGCTCAGAGCTTTGGAAAAGGTAGAAGCGTGGAGACTCTCTTCGGAACCGACGGCATTCGAGGTCGCGCCTATGATGCGCCGCTCGACGAAGAGACCGTCCGCCGTCTCGGCGTTGCGCTCGCCAAAGACCTGGCCCTCCAGTGCCCGGAACCGAAGATCCTGCTCGCGGGCGACACACGGGCTTCAACAACCGACCTCGCGCGGTGGCTGGCGTCAAGCTTTCAGGCAACCGGCGGCACGGTGCTATGGGCAGGCGTGTTGCCGACACCCGCGGTCTCTCATCTTCTCAGACAGGACGAGTGCGCTGCCGGGGTCGTCATCTCAGCATCCCACAATCCTGCCGAAGACAACGGCATCAAGATCCTCGGTCCCGGTGGCGAAAAGTTGGCGGACGAGATCGAGCGCCACATCGAGAGTCAAATCACCGACGTCAGTCCAGCGGAAGGACCTGATCTCCCGGCAGTCGACAGCTCGTTCGGCGACCAATACCTCGAACTCCTGGTCGCAAGCCATGCCAATGAGCAGCCTCTCGCCGGCCTCCACATCGTCGTGGACGCGGCGAACGGCGCCGGGTCAGCCTTCGCCGCACCACTGCTCGATCGTCTCGGCGCCCGTGTCTCGACCATCGCGTCAGAACCCGATGGTTACAACATCAACGCCGGCTGCGGCGCGACGGCTCCTCGGCGACTCGCAGAAACAGTCCTCGAGCTCGGTGCGGATGGTGGCCTCGCCCTCGATGGAGATGCCGACCGGGCGCTGTTGGTGGACGAGGCAGGCTCGGTGCTCGACGGCGATGACATCATCTTCGCCTGGGCGCGCAAGCTGCAGAATGACAACAGCCTCCCCGGAGGCAGGGTCGTCGCCACCGTGATGAGCAACTTCGGCCTCGAGCAGGCCCTTGTCAACCATGGGATGGGGGTCATTCGATGCTCCGTCGGAGACCGCGAGGTCTGGATGACCATGAAGGAACACCGCGCGGCCCTCGGTGGCGAGCAATCGGGGCACATTATTTGCTCGCATTACGGTGTCTCGGGCGACGGTCTCCTCACCGGCACTCATCTCCTCGCGATCGCAGCGGACCGGGGCGTTCCAGTCTCCGATCTCTCAGACATCATCCGCCTTCCCCAGGTTCTGCTCAACGTCCCCGTTTCCCGCAAACTCCCTTTCGAAGAGCTCCCCCGGGTGTCCGCGGAGCTGGCCGAAGCCAACCACCAACTTGGCCAGCGCGGACGAGTCCTGCTGCGATATTCGGGAACCGAGCGGCTGGCGAGGGTCATGATCGAAGGTGAGGATGGGGAAGAAATCCAGGAGCTGGCAGAACGCATCGCCGAGGCCATACGGTCGGAACTGGACTGAACGATCCCCCGCGCTTGCACAATTTCGGATTTCGGATTTCGGATTTCGGATTTTCCGCCCACTCACGCGCCCACATCAGTTTTGAGTTTTAAGTTTTGAGTTTTTAGTTCCCGCGCACACCCCGGGAGACGGGAGAGGGGATGGTAACTCAAAACTCATAACTCAACACTTTCCTCGCGCAACTCCAATGATCGTCTGGGCAACGCGATCAGGTTCCTCGAGGGGCAGGAGGTGGCCGCAGTTTTCGTAGAACTCGATCCGGGCACCAGGGATCCCCTCGGCCGCTTCCTCGGCGTAGGCGCGGAAGCCGGGCGTCTCGCGGTCACCCGCAATGACTACCGTCGACACGTCGATCTCAGGCAGACGTTCAGGCACTGTCCATTCGCGTTCGATCCGATCCCGTTGCGTCGCCAGGTACTCGGCGCCCGGAAAGTCGCGGTTGATGGCCATGGCGGCCTCTCGAACGTCCGCTTTCGAGAATGAGAACTCAAAGAGGGGATTGGACGCCCACGGGCCGAGCATGGCCGCCTCGATCCCTTCACTCCGGGCCATGCGGGCCACGTCCCTCAGGTTCTCCATAAAGGCCGCTTCGAAGGGTCGATCCGGCATCACTGGAGACATCAAAACGAGACCTCTCACGCGACCGGGCGAGGTCAAGGCCATTTCGAGGGCCACGCCACCCCCGATGGAGTATCCGATCACCGTGGCTGAATCGATGCCAGCGTCGTCGAGCACCGCCACCATATCGGAGGCATGATGGCTCACGTGGTAACCAAAGTCGGGTCGGGCACTGAGTCCATGACCGCGAAGGTCCGGCCTCAGAACCCTCAGGTCGGTTGCGCGCAGCCCCGGCATCACCGGGTCCCAGATGCGCCGGTCCATCGTATGACCGTGGATCAACAGTACCGGCTCGCCGGAGCCTTCGTCCTCGTAGTGGAGCGTCACGTCGCCATTGGTAGCTTTGGGCATCATTTCCCCCTGCGGTCGTCAATGCGCTGTAATCCTATCAAGTTGCCAGCAACCCTCCCGGGATTTCTGTTTCGCTATCGGGATCGCTATCGATGTTCACCGCGGTGGCTCGGGTTTTCGATAGCGATACCGATTGCGATAGCGATAGCGACGGAGAGGCCGACATGGGCATGGACCCGGTCGTGAATGCGTTACACTCTCTGGCCGCTGCATTTGAACCGGATGGAGGATTGATGGCCCTGACCCAACAAGCGATTCTCGAAAAGCTACATGAAATCCAGGCGCCCGGCGGAAGGATGAGCCTGGTTGAGGCCGGCGCCGTGCGTGGCATCGACGTGGAGGACGACGGATCCGTCAAGGTCGTATTGGCGGTAGAAGCGACGGACCCGACGGTCGCCTCTGAGGTGCGCAAGGCAGTCGAAGCTTCGCTCGCTCATGTGGAGGGCGTCGGGACCGTCGAGGTCACGGTCCACCCGCTGCTGGCGACGGTACAGCCGGGACCGACTCACGCTCCCGAGCCTCCACCCACCTGGGCTGACAAGATTCCTGGCGTAAAACAGGTGATCGCCGTCGCGTCGGGCAAGGGGGGGGTCGGCAAGTCGACTGTCTCGGCCAATCTGGCTCTGGCTCTGGCCGCAACAGGCCATGACGTCGGTCTGCTCGATGGAGACATCTACGGGCCTTCGCAACAGATGATGATGGGTACCCAGGCCGAACCCATGGGCGATCCCGATGGACGGATCCACCCGGTGGAGTCTCCAGGTGGAGTCAAGGTGATGTCCTTCGGATTCCTGGTCGATCCCGACCAGCCGGTGATCTGGCGCGGGCCGATGTTGCAAAAGGCCCTCGAGCAATTCGTCGGCGACGTCATATGGGGTGACCTCGACTTCCTCGTCATCGACCTTCCCCCGGGCACCGGCGACGTCGCTTTGACCTTGTGCCAGAACGTCCCAATGGCAGGGGTCGTGATCGTGACGACGCCCCAGGATGTGGCCCTTATCGATGCTCGCAAGAGCCTTCACATGTTCAAAAAACTCGGGGTCCCGGTCCTCGGCATCGTCGAGAATATGACCGTCTACCAGTGTCCGGAGTGCGGACATGTCGAGCACGTCTTCGGGTCCGGCGGCGGTCAACGAACTGCCGAGGAATTGGAAGTTCCACTCCTCGGCTCGATCCCGCTCGATCCCGCGATCGTCGTCGGCGGCGACACCGGCAAACCGGTTGTCATCGACCGTCCCGAATCTCCCGCCGGGAAGGCGTTTACCGAGCTGGCGAAGAATCTGGCCGAGTCTCTCGGTTAGCTATCGGAGTACTGGATCACGATCTTGGTCGGCCCACCGCCGTCGGAGCTGAAGATCGCGACCACATTGCGTCCCTTTTCTCCGTGGCTGCCGTTGACCATGCCACCTTCGCTATCTTCCTGGCTGAAGGTATTGACCGCAACCTCGTAACCCTCGTCAGCGAGGGCGGCGCGGTAAAACTCGAGCGCCTCCTTCACCGACGCCGGGGTCTCGAGCTCGAAGCCGCCGGTCTGCTCCTGCTCGCTGCGCATAGAGTGGCGATTGGTGGGCTCGCAGCCGGGATAGATGGGCACCCACGTCTCGACGTCATCGGAAACCGCTCCCCCGGTTGAGAAAACCACCCCGCCCTCGTCATCTGTCACCTTGATCGCACCTGACTCCTGAAGCTCGCTGGCATCGACCGTGATTTCACCCTTGCCAGTCGTGAAACTGAACTTGCCCTCTTCGATTTCCTCGAAATTGACTGTGGTTTCCTCTCCGGTCTCAGTGTTGCGGACGGTAATGGTGCCCGCTTCCTCATCGGTTGAAACCTCCTCGAGTTCGGGGTTGAGTTTGACAATCATGCGAGCCGTCGCCATCGCCGGATTGTCCTCGAAGTCGGCGGCAACGTCCTTGACCTTGCGCGCAACGAAGAACCCACCCACCATCACCACGATCAAGACCAGAATCATCAGTGCCCCGCAGCCGATCCCGACCCATGCCCAGACCGGAAGACCCTTTTTTGCAGGTGCCTGCTCGCCGTTGCTCATCACATCCTCCTGTTCGGATCGCCAAAGAGTTTTTGTCTATGTGTGAGAGGATAGCACCGTTCATTGTGGTGGAACATCACCTCAAGAGTTGAGTTTTGAGTTATGAGTTTTGAGTTTCTGATTCCAAGCCGCCCAGCGGCTCACGGGTTGGTTGGAGGAAAACTCAAATCTCAAAACTAAAAACTCAAATCTCAAAACTCCGCGGACCGTGCCGATGAGACCTCCAAGCTACCGATCCCCAGTGGATCTCTCGAGCTATTCCCGTTAGCATTGTCAGTAGTGGAAATACCCCGGAGAAACAGTCTTGGACATTGACATCATAGTGGTCGTTCTCTGCCTGATCGGATCCG
>RCNG010001220.1_pt1 | contig 12692 bp, 14 predicted proteins | sample 2041371 | NCBI WGS metagenome assembly RCNG01 (sample SAMN09708227, study PRJNA481090) | Marine sediment metagenome, whole genome shotgun sequencing project. | biome: marine sediment; feature: ocean; material: sediment; isolation source: Sewage treatment plant 1 marine sediment (STP1) ... | reverse complement strand
GCCTGTCCGAGAATAGAAAGCCTACTGCGGAAAAGCTGATTTTGGCCATATTTTCCTATCATTTTCATTTAATAGAACAACTATTGGCTATCAAATGATAGAAAAATCCGACTCAAAACAGCTTTCCCTCGCTACGACTTCTATTCTCGGACAGGCTCCTAGGGTTGGTTTCTTAATAATACCATAATGGTGAATAGTCGGCTTTTGTTGAATGCGGCCTTTGCTGAAAAGGTGCTTTGGGTGGTGTAATAAACCGCTGAGCCTTCTTATCTTCACTATACCGGTGAAAACCGTTTCTCTGCAAAACATTGATGGCTTCTTTAGCAGATGAAAACTCCAGCTTATCAAGTAAACCAGATGTATCGCCAATAAAATACACGTTGCAGGAGCTGTCTGTAGTATTATCGATAAGTGCCCAGTTTTGCTTCTGCTGTTCTATTTTTTTAAACCAGAAATCTCTATTTTTTATTTCGAGTGTTTTTTTCATTTTGCATCACTTTGTCAGGTGTATCTGCAGTAAATTTTACTTGAATTTTTTTTTATTTCTGAGACAAAGTTACAAGAATGAGAAAAAACTACTTGTTTCGCTGGATAACGGGAATAACAAATTTGAAAACAGCTCCAGCTTCGGGATGATTTTCTACCCACACTTTACCAGAATGGGCAGTTATAATCTCTTTGCAAATGGGCAATCCCAGTCCGGTGCCTCCGACATTCTTTTTAGTTGCTGAACTTTCTGAAAATTTTTCAAAGATAAGCTCGAACTCACCTTCCGGTATGCCTACGCCATAATCTCTTGCAGAAAAAAGCAGTGCCGGGATTTTATGTCCATTGGTATTATCTAATTCAGTATGTTCAATGAGAAAATCAATATTTTTTCCCGTGGGCGTAATTTTTATGGCGTTGGATAACAAATTAGTAATCACCTGGGCGATACGCTCAGAATCAAAGATGCCATCACCCGAAATACTGTCTGGGTGCCAGGTGACTTTTTTATCCTGCTCTAACAGGCGGGCACTCTGCTCTGCAATACACTCGAGTGCAACTTTTTCTAGTGAATTTTGCATATAACTCATTGCCATTTTGCCTGCCTCCAACTTGGATAGATCCAGCAAGTCATTGATCAACATAAGCAAACGGTCAGCACATGTTTTTATGTGGCCAAAATACTCAATATTTTTCTCTGGCGTTAATCTTTCCGCATTTCTGCTACCTATATCTACAAAACTCAAGATACCATGCATGGGCGTGCGTAATTCATGTGATATATTCGCCAAAAATGCCGATTTAGATTGATTAGATAAATCTGCAGCTTCTTTAGCTAAACGCTGCTCTCTTAAATCATTCTCAACCTTTCGCTGTTCAGTGATATCAACGTAAACACCAAGTATTCCTACGGTATCGCCATTGGTATCCTGTAACGGCACTTTTGAGGTCAACAAAACAATCGTATCGCCCGTTTCATTGGTTTGACTCTCTTCAAATAAAAGTTTTTCCTGGCCGCTTTCCATAACGACAAGATCGTCTTTTCTATAGGCAGCAGCTTCTGTTTTACCCCACGGTAGCTCAAAATCAGTTTTGCCTAAAATTTGATCCTGAGATGACAATTGTGCGTCATGCAAAAATAGATTATTGGCACCAAGATATGCACCATTCTGATCTTTCCAAAAAATTCTTGTTGGAACCGTATCTACAATCTTTTGCAGTAATTTGTACTGATTAGCCAGCTTTGCTTCACTCTCTTGAAGCGCTGAATTTTTGTTTTTGAGCAACTGTGTGACAGCCTGCAGTTGCAAAATTGTATTTTCCGGGGTTTGTACCTCTGTAAACACAACTGTCTGGTATTTCTCTGATATTAGAGCGTCAGCATTACTACTCACCTGAAACCATCGTTCTATACCATCCTTGCAAAAAACTTTAGTAGGAAAGCCTGGTGATTTGAGCCCTAAATCATGCTCGTTTTCAACCATGTTAAAACATTTTTCGACAACAAATTTCTGATACGCCTGTTCAGGATAGGCTTGCTTAAGCCATTCTCTGTCTGTTGGAATTTCTTCTTTCGAGTAACCGATGATGTCGCGAAAGGCTTTATTGACAAAAAGTGTGGCATTATAAACGATGCCATCATCTCCGATCATTTTTTTATTTAACGTGACTGGATTGGGCAGTGCATCTAAAACTTCCTGCCAGAGTGTCAGATCAAGAGTATCTGTAGTGGAGATCATGTTAATTCCTAAGAAAATTCAAACCTTTATTTGAGTACGTGCTAAACAAAATTAACTCAGTAGCTAATCACATTCCTCATCTTCAGCGTGGGATAGAACTCCCGACTCAGACTCAACAATAGTGTTTACAAACATCATATTTTCAATACCATCAAACCGCTTATCCATAGCCTGGTGAATGGTTTTATTTCTGACTCGGGAGTAAATAATGACTTCATCAGATACGCTGCCTGCTCCTGGTGGGTTAAGTAATAGATTTTCTTCAATTTTACTGAAATCATCTTCAGCAAATACCACAGAAAAAAAACAGCACAAGAGGCAAATGCCACCTATTGACTTACTATTGTTCATGATATAAATCCTATGCTATGTTCTGGTTTATAACTGCAAAATAATAACTGTTCTGGAACGTTCTTTTAAAGAAATATTAACAAAGCTATGAGGTAAAACGGTATGAAATATTACCAATATTAATGTGTAATATTACCATTACTGGCAAATGTTTGTGACTGGTATCAGGTATTCGATAGCCACATCACAACGGTTCAGGATCAATTAGAATACTTTTTGTCAATTTTCCGTAATAGGTATTTATTAGTCTCTTAATGAAAATATTTAATACATTTATACATATAAATATTTTCATATAAGAGACGTATCCAGCTCGTCCGGGTTACGTATAAGCCGAAGTCTTTCACGTATCATTACGAACAGATTAAAAAAATGTTTCCTTTAAACTAAACCCATGCTTAATAATAACATTAAGAAAACTCAATCAAAGGAAACATTTTAATGAACACATTAAAATCATTATTCACAGCTGCTCTTTTAGCTTCAGTTGCAATCACTGGTACAGCACAGGCTGACAATACTTTATCAAGCCTTATTTATGAAGAATCAGCAAATATATACACTGATGTCAGTTATAAACAAAGCACAACGACGGGCATTCGCAGCTATGGGGACGACCATAATCAAAACTCAGTCTGGAGTGCTGAGTTTGAGCAATATGTTAATCCGGGTGATTTTACACAAACTGAAGTTGCCAGCATTGGGGACGTTAATCAATATATGGGTAGCAACCCTACAGCATCAGGAAGAATGAAAGGGCGCGAAACATTCATCTACAATGAAACAGCTGGTGAATATCACCTGCAATAAAACTTGATACAGATTAATAATAATCTGTACTAGCCGCAATCTGATCTGACAGTCTCCGGTTTTTTCTCAGTGACTGTCAGGTTCGGGGTGGACGCTCTGCCTGTCCCTTGTCCTTGATTTTTATTATCGCTGATACATTCTGAATTGTGCTTCAATGGCTTGAATGCTCTCAATTCGAATCAGTGAATCAAAAAACTCATTCTGTTCGATCTTCTCCAGGTGAACAAGTTGAGCACCCACTGATTTTACCATACCGGTCAGAACCTTTCCTCCATCAAGTGTAATCATCACCTTCTTGCCCGTCAGGGCATTCAAGTTGTCCATCATAGAAGCATTAATGGTATAGTTCATACCTTCAATAAGAACGACTTTTGAGCCTGCTGTGGAGGTAGGCGAGACAACAAGAATCACCAACGAAAACAACACGGCTGTCATCACCTTCGAAAACCTTGAGATTTTGTTATGCATTACTCCCCCCTATGATTCATTCAGCTGTTTTCGAAAAGCAATTTGTACTCTACCCCAAGAGCATCTAAATCTTCCAGGGATAAATCCTTAACAGCAATCGTTTTACTGGTGTCTGGTAATGTCAGATCCGTATAGCTTGCACAATTTAGAACATAACATTCAGAAATAAAACTGTAGAAGTCATGCTGCCGGGTAAGTATTTCATCAAACAGTCGTCTCAGGTCCATTGAGAGTTCATTAGGGTTCTTATTTGTAGAAATTACAAAAGTTCTTTTTTCAAATGAAAATCCATTTTCATGCATTTTGGCCATGATTTTCTGCCAAACCAGCGAACACTCATCCTGGTGGTTGTGGGCATAATCCAGGTTGATAAATACGCCAAACTTATTAAACATACAGATTCTCTGATTATTGTGTTTTTAAATATATTTAGATTCCAATAATAGCAAAAATCATGTGGGATTGTGTAGGAATTATGGAATTTTAATGCAGAAGCCGGTTTTAATACGGACCATAGCTATAGGACCATAGTCTCATCAAAGTTTGCATGGTTATTTTATAAAGGTAATAAATCTTATTCTTTAGTCTGGTGTTGTTGTAATTATTTGTTTTGCATATTCCAGCCTGTTATCTCAGAATATCCCTACTTATCTTTAATAATTCTCCCTACAGACAATCTCAGAATAAGACGATATGCTTATTAAAAGTGAGTGATGAACTGATGTCCATTTCAGAATAAAAATAGACGGTTTGTCGCCAGCTAATATAATCAATGAATTAAAAATTTCTTGAAAGAGGAAATTTAACATGTCTTCCAAACCTACAGAAAACAGTTCAGATGATTTAATAGATGAACGGCAAATAGAACTTGGAGATAGCGGCTTCTCAGATCCGTATATTGCAGCATTAATGGCTGAAAAGCTGGACCACGAAACACCTGAAGATATTGGTTTTCAGGATTGCTTCGATATTTTCTCTGATTAAATGTAACTAATTGATTTATCCAAAATATGGTAGCCGAGGACGGACTCGAACCGTCACGCTGTTGCCAGCACCGGATTTTGAATCCGGCGTGTCTACCAATTCCACCACTCGGCCATTCTCTGTATTAAAGAGATAAGTGTTTCCCGGAAATTGGAAGCACTATTATAGGGAATTTTAAAGGTCAGACAAGTTATTTCTCCTGTTTTTTGTCTAAAATTTTCGCTGAAGAATACCCTGCCATTTATTTATTGTTGGATGGTCAGCTCAAATCATCGGGTATCTGTCTTGCTTCCCCCGCAACGCTTATGGCTGCGATTTGAATTGATGACGCGATTTCCTCAGTGGCATTGCAGGTTTTTACTGCACGTGCCATTGTGAGTCCTCCGATCAGAACTCCAAGCATTGCCCAGGCTCTTGAGCGACATTCGTCTCTTGAATTACCCTCAAGACCAAGAGCAACCAATTCTGCGATATTTTTCATCTTCACCTCATAAGCAGCGTGCACTTCCGGGTCAGCGCGCACGACCTCGGGTGATAGGGTTGCCATTACGACACCCGAGGGCGTACTGAATGATGGAACACGAAAAGAACTCATCGCGGAAATAGGAGCTATTGTCGACGAGATCTTTGCTCAGTTTGAGGGGCGACTTAATCACTGGGCCATGCTCTATGAAGTCAAAGAGGGTGGTTGGGGTGGTGCCGGGCAGGTGTTCAGACTTCCTGACATCCAGGCAGCCATGGATATACAGACGGCTTAAGTCTTGTTGTTAATAGAACTACTCAAAGAAAAAAGGAAATAACCATGTTTAAGAGACTTATCCAGCTCGTCCGGGTTAGGGGGGATCACTTTATTCAGACTTGATTGTGTCTGATAAAAAACTCAGGTTAATTGCATAGTACGATTATATGTTCGCCAGGCTCCAGGTGATGAACCAATATGGCGTTTGAAAGCACGGCTGAATGCGGCAATATTTTCGTACCCAACCTGAGTTGATATTTGTTCAATACTCAGTGGTGTTTCAATTAGCAGCCTGGATGCCAGGTACATACGCCAGCGTGTGACATAGACCATAGGTGTTATAGCCATTTTTTCTGTAAATCGTGCAGCAAACCTTGAGGGTGATAAAGCAATACTTTTAGCTAATTCTTTTACGGACCAGTTATGGGCAGGCTGTGAATGTATGCTGGTGATAATTTTTGCGACCATGGGGTCTTTTAGAGCGTGCAGCCATCCGGTTTCTTCTGCAGGTGCTGTTTCAATATATAAAAGAAGGGATTTTGCGCATAATAATTCCAGATAGCGCTCTACCATATAACTATGAGTCAATGATTTCTGTTTGATTTCTTTTCGTAACAGATTAACGATGCTTGCTGTAGTAGAAAGTGAATAATCGTCGCCCTGGCCTGTGGGAATTTTCAGCAAGGACGGCAAGGCTTCAAACAGTGGGTTAAGAATCGTATTGTGCATCATAAATATGCCACATATCAGTGAGGTGGATTGTGCGTAATTTTCTTTGTCAGGTGCAAAAATGTTCTGTCCGCTGTCCAGAATTTTTTTGAAGGGACGGGCAGGTTTGCTGGTCTGTTGATACAGGGTGTGAGCCATGCCGGAAAAACAGATCACCATTTCACCTGCATAGACAGTCTCTTTATGACCATTTTCCAGTTTAATTTCTATATAGCCTCGCTGCACCAGGTGAAATGCTGCAATATGCACATTTTTTTTACTTCCCAGACTTTCAGCAAGTTCTATCTTGTTGGGTATTGATACTGCCCACGGCGCTGAATAATCTTCATTAAGTAATAAACTGCCTGTAATTTGTAGAGATCTGAGTGTTTCGCTGAAAACATCCATAGTTTCCTCTTTATTAGTTGTTTTAGCATTATTTTCAGTGTTTTTAATCATAGATACAACTACAAATAAAGTTAATACTGCATATCTTCTTACATTAACAGAGGAATCACTTTATGTCAGCAATAACATCCGCCTGGTTTATGGCTGGGCTAGACCTTGTCATGATTATCTACACGCTTTGGGTACTTTCACTCAACAGCAATAAAAAGTTTTCTTTTAGCATCGCTGCGGCTTTAATTGCGTGGCTCATGCTGTTGCATCTGGGGCTTTCAACAAAAAGCATTTTTCCCGAGGATATTTCCGGGATCGTATTTCTGATCATCATTTTTATTGCGGTAGGTATAGTAGGCTTGCTTTTACTGACCGTGCCACCAGTGAAAAAGTTGCTAGTGGGTTTAAATCAGCAACAATTATTATTGATGCAGGGTATTCGCGTTTTTTTTGGCGCTACGTTTTTGATGCAAGCCAGTTTGGGGAGCATGCCTCTGGTATTCGGTATTGTGGATGGCTGGACTCATATTGCTGCAGGTTTCTTTGCACTTATTGCCGCCTTTTCAATGGCAAGCAGCAGCAATGCAGTCAGATGGGCATGGTTTGCCAACCTGTTTGGTTTAATGGATATATTGATTGTCGCGAGTACGCTTTCACTGCTTATATTGAAGGACATTACACCACACGGAAGTATGATGTACGCAGTATTTTTGCCAGCCCCACTGTGGTTTTGGTTTCATCTGATCTCAATGCAAAAATTGCTTAAAGTACATCCCGGTCAGACAGGAACATAAGTTATTTTTTATCCTTCTTTTATTATATTTATTCGCGGGTCTGTTTCTCCACGGAAGAATGCTCTGACCGTCTTTTTTGTTCGGATGGTCGGGTGGAGCGGTTTTTTCAAATCATAGTGACCCAAAAATAGAAATATACAGAGCCTTTCCCTGTTTCAAAAGGGAAGACAATTTTTTCTGCTGTTTTTTTGCTAACTTTATTTGCCGGACTTTTTCTTCACGTAATTATACCCTGAGCAACTATTTTTGTTAAAATGCCTGGTTATGCATTTATCTGATTTTTATTTTGACCTGCCGGAAGAATTGATTGCCCAGTATCCATTGCCAGAACGTACAGACAGCCGATTATTATGTCTGGATGGAAGTACCGGAAGATTACAGGACAGGCTTTTTACTTCATTACCGCAACTATTGAATGCCGGTGATTTACTGATCTTCAACAATACTAAAGTGATTCCGGCTCGCTTGTTTGGTCATAAAAGTAGCGGAGGCAAGCTGGAAGTCCTGGTGGAGCGGGTATTGGATGATGACTCTTTTCTTGCCCAGATAAGGGCCAGCAAATCGCCAAAAGAAGGGGCTGTCTTATTTCTTGGGACAGATAATGGTGAGGGCTTTCGGGTTAGAATGACGACTCGTCAGGGTGATTTATTTCATTTGCAATTACTCAGAAATGGTGAACAACAGACGGTTTTTACATTACTGGATGCTTATGGCCATATGCCTTTGCCGCCTTATGTGGACCGTGCGGATGAAGATGATGATTTGCAGCGTTATCAAACAGTCTATGCCAAAGAGCAGGGCGCAGTGGCAGCACCTACCGCAGGATTGCACTTTGATCAGGCAATGCTGGACAATATTAAAAATATGGGCGTTGATGTTGCCTGGGTAACATTGCATGTGGGGGCAGGGACGTTCCAGCCTGTGCGGGTAGATAATATCCTTGAGCACAAAATGCATTCTGAATACGTTGATGTCCCCGCAGAAACCGTCGAAAAAATCAGACAGACTCATGCTCAGGGCAAGCGAGTCATTGCGGTTGGTACAACCGCCATGAGAAGTCTTGAGAGTGCTTCCAACTCTGGTGAACAGAGTGATGAGATCCAGGAGTATCATGACGATACCGATATTTTTATCTATCCGGGTTATAAATTTAAAACGGTGGATGCTCTGGTGACTAACTTTCATCTGCCAGAAAGTACTTTGATTATGTTGATCAGCGCTTTTGCCGGTCTTGATAATGTGAAAAATGCCTATCAACATGCTATCAAAGAGCGGTATCGTTTTTTCAGTTATGGTGATGCCATGTTTATAAGCCCAGAGAAACAATTAAAAATTAAAAGGTCAAAGCCTGCAATATGAAATTTGTGCTATCCAATACCGATGGTTCTGCCAGAAGAGGGGCCATCAGTTTCCCTCGGGGTACTATCCAGACACCTGCTTTTATGCCGGTAGGTACTGCAGCGACGGTTAAATCTATGACTCCGGAAGACATTGAGTCGATTGGCGCTGAGATCATTCTGGGCAATACCTTTCACTTGATGCTCAGACCGGGTATGGACGTTATTGAGGTACATAAAGGTTTGCATAATTTTATGCACTGGCAAAAACCTATTTTGACCGATTCCGGTGGTTTTCAGGTTTTCAGCTTGGGTAAACTGCGTAAAATTACCGAACAAGGCGTCACTTTTGCTTCTCCGGTAGATGGCCGTAAGGTGTTTATTGGTCCGGAAGAATCCATGCAGGTGCAGCGTACTCTGGGGGCGGATATTGTTATGATCTTTGATGAATGTACACCTTATCCGGCCAGCCATGAAGAGGCACAAATATCAATGGCCCTTTCCCTGCGCTGGGCAAAGCGTTCCAAAGAGGCGTTTGCTGCTTTGGCTCCGGCTGCAGAGGGTACGGCAGCCCTGTTTGGCATTATTCAGGGCGGTATGTACCCGGAATTACGTGATGTGTCACTCAATGGCTTAACGGATATCGGCTTTGATGGCTATGCAATTGGCGGGTTGTCAGTTGGTGAGCCGAAACAGGAAATGATGAAGATACTGGATCATACCACACCGCAAATGCCGCAGCACAAGCCCCGTTACTTAATGGGAGTGGGACGGCCGGAAGATATTGTTGAAGCAGTACGTCGGGGCATCGATATGTTTGATTGTGTGATGCCAACCCGAAATGCCCGCAATGGCCACCTGTTTACCCATCAGGGTGTAGTAAAAATTCGTAACCAGCAATATCAGTTTGATACCCGTCCTCTGGATGAAACCTGTCAATGTTATACCTGTCAAAATTATTCACGCTCTTATTTGCGCCATCTGGATAAAAGCAACGAAATGCTGGGCTCGCGTTTAAACACGTTACATAACCTGTATTATTATCAGGAACTGATGCAGGGGATCAGAGCTGCTATTGCCAATCAACAGCTGGAACAATTTGTGCGGGCTTTTTATGAGAAAAGAGCCATCAGCCAGAATTAAAAAGCCATCAGCCGGAATTAAAGAGCCATCAGCCGGAAATAAAGAGTCTTTAACCAGACGTATAAAGCTTTCTCTATTAAGTATACTTTACACTGTTTATTTAGCTTAAAGCATACAAAAACAACAAGTCCCTTGAATTTATGGCATAATACCGCCACTTTATGCAAAAACACAGAATATTAGACGTAATTGAGGATACAAAATGAGTTTTTTTATTGAAGATGCCCTTGCTGAAGGTGGATCTGCAGCTTCCCAGGTACCTGATATGGTTTCACAGTTAATGGTATTTGGTGGTATTTTTCTGATTTTCTATTTATTGTTTATTCGCCCCCAGAATAAAAAGATGAAAGATCACAAGGCCATGGTTGATACTCTGGCAAAAGGTGATGAAGTGGCCACCAATGGTGGTGTGTTAGGAAAAATAGTGGGTTTGCACGACAGTTTTGTGACCATAGAAGTTTCCCAAGGTGTAAATTTAAAAATACAACGCTCTGCTGTCGCGGCTATTCAGCCCAAAGGTACCATTAAGGGTATTAAAGAGTAAATCATTAAAGAATAAAGAAAAAATCATGCTTAATCATTATCCGCTCTGGAAATACATTCTGATCATTTTTGTAGTCGTGGTCAGCGCATTTTATGCCTTGCCAAATATTTATGGTGAAGATCCGGCTTTACAGGTAGCTGCTTCTGGCCGAAGCATTGAAGTCAATGAGCAAACGCTCAATCGACTGGCAAAGACCTTTGAAAAAGAAGGGGTGCATTATCGCAATGCTAAATTGACTGAAAAGGGCCTGTTCTTCCGTTTTGACAATGAGGCTGTACAGCTCAAGGCGAAAAAGATTGCTGAAACAGATCTGGGTGATGATTATGCGGTGGCGCTTAATCTGTCTCCGGCAACACCACCATGGTTACGGGACCTGAATGGCCAGCCCATGTACCTGGGGCTGGATTTACGTGGTGGCGTGTATTTTCTCATGCAGGTGGATATGGTGGCCGCGGTCACCAAATCGGTTAATAGCTTTGTCAGTGATTCGCGTACTATTTTACGTAAAGCTAAGGTGCGTTATCTGGGCAGTAAAAAAGTGGACAATGATGTGTTCATTCGCTTTAAAACTGAAGAATTGCGTGAAAAGGGGGCAGATATCCTGGAGCGCGAGATGCGTGATCTGAGCTTTAGTGAAAAAGAAGACGGTAAGACATTTATTTTGCAAGGCCGCTTAAGTGAAGCGAAAGTGAAGGAATTGCAGTTATTTGCCCTGAAACAGAATATTACCACCTTAAGAAAACGTATTGATGAAAAGTTTCATGGCCTCGTTGAACCGATTATCCAGCAGCAGGGTGAAGATCGTATTGTGGTTCAGCTGCCTGGCATTCAGGATACGGCTGGCGCAAAAGATATCCTTGGGGCAACCGCAACTCTTGAATATCGTGCTGTCGATGAGGAACATACGGTGGATCAGGCATTAAATGGTCAGGTTCCGGCCGGTTCAAGAATTTATTATACCCGTGAACGCCAGGAAGGCAGCCGGGTCATTCCATCCGTACCGGTGTTATTGAAAAAACGCGTGATTGTCACTGGTGAGCATGTGACCAATGCTCAGGCAGGTATTGATCCTGACACCGGTGGTGCAAAAGTCAATGTGTCTCTGGATGGTTATGGCGGTAAGCGAATGGGTGCCTTTACCAAAGAAAATGTCGGTAAGCGCATGGCCGTTGTTTATCTGGAAACCAAACAGGAAACGGTACTTGATGTGCAGGGCAATATCATCAGGGATGACCAGGGCAAGCCGGTTGTAAAACGCCATACTGTGGAAGAAGTTATCAGCAACGCGGTTATTCGCGGACATTTTTCCAACCGCTTTGAAACCACCGGGCTGGACAGTGTTCAGGAAGCCAATGATCTGTCTCTTTTATTAAGAGCAGGCGCACTGGCGGCTCCGGTTTATATTATTGAAGAGCGCACCATTGGCCCGAGTCTAGGGCAGGATAATATTGATAAAGGTTTCCGTTCGGTCATTATTGGCTTTGTTACGGTGTTATTCTTTATGGCTTTCTGGTACCGCAAATTTGGCTTGATAGCCAATATTGCCCTGGGCCTGAATCTGGTCATTATTGTCGCGGTCTTATCACTATTACAGGCCACCCTGACCTTGCCCGGAATTGCCGGTATAGTATTGACTGTTGGTATGGCCGTTGATGCGAATGTGTTGATTTTTGAACGTATTCGAGAGGAACTGCGTAATGGCAATTCGCCCCAGAACAGTATTCATTCGGGCTATGAAAAAGCATTAATGACAATTGCCGATGCCAATATTACGACACTTATTGCGGCATTTGTGCTCTTTGTTGTGGGTACCGGCCCCATCAAAGGCTTTGCGGTGACCTTGTCAATTGGTATTGTGACATCCATGTTCACCGCGATTATGGTGACCCGGGGGGTGGTTAATTATATATACGGTGGCAAGCGTCTCAAGGATATTTCCATTTAACCTAACCCGGACCATTGGAAATAAATAAACCATCGTACTCTTCATTTGAAATGTCAGAATCCCATGGCACACGTATTACAGTTACATCTCTTTCAAGGAAGTTACGGATGATATTATTTTTAACCCCGCAATCAATCAAAAGCACTTTATGCCGGCCATCACCATAAACTTCCTTCTTTTTGGTACTAACCATTGCCACCAGGTTATCGTTATTTGGATCATACCACTCCAGGTCTTGAAAGAGA
>RCNG010001433.1_pt1 | contig 12697 bp, 10 predicted proteins | sample 2041371 | NCBI WGS metagenome assembly RCNG01 (sample SAMN09708227, study PRJNA481090) | Marine sediment metagenome, whole genome shotgun sequencing project. | biome: marine sediment; feature: ocean; material: sediment; isolation source: Sewage treatment plant 1 marine sediment (STP1) ... | reverse complement strand
ATATCGATGCCTCTCGATACCGCCTCGATCAGGTCCTCAGGGAACCCCACTCCCATCAGGTACCGCGGCTTCTCCTCGGGGAGCAGCTTCGCCACCAGCCCCGCCATACCGTAGAGATCCTCCTTCGACTCTCCTACCGAGAGCCCCCCTATCGCGTAGCCGGGGAAATCGAGGGCGACGAGTTCGCGGGCGGACCGCTCCCTCAGGTCCTTGAAGACATTGCCCTGGACGATGGCGAAGAGGACACGTTCATACCCGTCCCTCGTGACCCGCGGCCCGTACGGGACAAGGCTCCTCTCGGCCCACTGCGTCGTCCTCTCTGCGGCCTCGAGGGCGGTCTCGTAGGTGCACGGATACTCCGCACAATGATCAAGTACCATCATGATATCGGAACCGATATCGAGCTGAATATCGACGACACTCTCCGGAGTGAGGTGCCGGCGCGAACCGTCGATGTGGGATCGGAAACTGACACCATCGTCGGAGATCTTTCTCAGGTCGGCTAGACTGAATACCTGGTATCCGCCGCTGTCTGTAAGGAGGGGGCCGTCCCAGGACATAAATTTGTGTAGACCTCCCGCCTCTTTGATCAGTTCCTCTCCCGGACGAAGATGGAGATGATATGTGTTGGAAAGGATGATCTGCGCTCCGGCGCCTTTCAGGTCGGCGGGCGCCAGTGATTTAACTGTCGCCTGGGTACCTACCGGCATGAATGCCGGGGTATCGATGACGCCGTGATCGGTCGTCACGCGCCCGATCCTGGCACCGCCCGTCTCTGTCCCGATAAGATCAAATCCGAAACTCAATCCGTTTCCTCTATTCTGTCATCGGATGAACATCACGTCGCCGTAACTGTAGAAGCGGAATCTGCGTTCAACGGCCCAGCGGTAGGCGCTGATAGTCCTCTCGCGGCCTGCGAAGGCCGACACGAGCACGAGAAGGCTGGACCTGGGTAGATGCATGTTCGTCAGCAGCGAACTGACGACATTGAATCTGAACCCGGGGTAGATGAACAGCCGGGTCCATCCTGTGAGATATTCGACGCCATCTGTTTCGACGGTTCCCCCGTCGTCAAAAGCTCCCGAGGCAGCCGCCTCGAGCGCCCGTGTCACCGTCGTGCCGACCGCGATCACTTTCCTGCCGCTTTTTCTCGCGGAGATTATCTCTTCGAGGTAGTCCTTCCTCACCGTGATATGCTCGGATGAAAGAACATTCTCCTCGACCACATCTTTCTCGAGCGGCCTGAATGTGCCCGGGCCCACATGAAGCGTCACCGGCATTATGGTGATCCCCTTGCGGCGGAGAGCCTCGAGCGTCTCCGGCGTAAAGTGCAGCCCGGCTGTAGGCGCGGCGACAGAGCCCTCGGCCCTGGCGTAGACAGTCTGGTAGCGTCCACGATCCAGTTCCTCGTCCTCCCGTTTTATATATGGAGGCAGGGGGACGTGCCCGAAACTCTCTATGAAACCGTAATCGGAGACTCCCTCCGGCAGCAATACGTCCCATTCACCCCCGCCGATCTCTTCCTCTATCTTCACCACGTGGCCGGCCGCGCCGATCAGGACCTCGTCCCCGGCGTCCAGCTTCCTCGAAGGACGGCAGAGAGCCCTCCATCTTCCCTCTTCGAGGCGCCTGACGAGGAACACCTCCACTTCGGCACCTGTCCTCTTTTTCCCGATAAGGCGGGCCGGAATGACCTTCGTGTCATTCACGACCACGATATCCCCCTCATGAAGATATCTCGGGAAATTCGAGAACCTCGCCTCGCGCACTTCATCTCTCGAGCGGTCAAGCATCAGCATACGGCTCTCGTCCCGCCGCTCGGCCGGATACTGCGCGATCAGTTCCTCTGGAAGTTCATAATCGAAGTCACTTATTCTCATAATGCTTTCCGTTGCCGGGGGAACGGGCCGCGAGGGCCCTAGAGGATCCTTCCCTGCTTTCCATCACCGGCGGGCGGCTCGGCGCCGAGATGCCTGTACCCGGCCTCGGTCACGATCCTGCCTCGCTGGGTCCTCTGGAGCAGGCCCTGCTGTATGAGGAACGGCTCGTAGACATCCTCGATCGTGTCGCTCTCCTCGGAAACAGCTACGGCCAGGGAGCCGATCCCGACCGGGCCGCCGGAGAACTTATCTATGACGGCGGAGAGGATCCGCCTGTCCATCTCATTGAGTCCTCGATCATCGACTTCAAGCATCCCGAGCGCGTATCTCGCCATCTTGAGGTCAATCGTACCGTCGCCCTTGATCTGAGCGAAGTCACGTACCCGGCGAAGCAGCCTGTTGGCGATCCTCGGGGTCCCCCTGGAGCGGCCTGCGATCTCGGCGGCTCCTTCGTCGTCTATCTGTGCGTCGAGCAGGCCTGAGGAGCGCTTGACTATGCTGAAGAGATCATCGGGCGAATAGAAATCGAGCCTCGCCACGACTCCGAATCTGCTTCGCATCGGGGGTGTTATCATTCCCGCTCTCGTGGTCGCTCCCACGAGTGTGAACGGTTCTATCTGGAGCGAGTAATGCCTCGCGTGCGGTCCCTTGTCTACTATCAGCTCGCACCTGAATTCCTCCATCGCGGGATAGAGGTGCTCCTCGACGATGTGGCTGAGCCTGTGGATCTCGTCTATGAAGACGACATCCCTCGCCTCGAGCTGTGTCAGTATTCCGAGAAGATCTGCCGGGCTCTGGAATACCGGCCCGGAAGTGCTCCTTATATGCACTCCAAGTTCGGAGGCGATGATATGTGCCAGTGTCGTCTTCCCGAGTCCCGGAGGGCCGTAGAGCAGTACATGGTCGAGCTGCTCGCCACGTCGGCTGGCCGCCTCGATGAATACGGCGAGGTTCTCCTTGACCTTGCTCTGGCCGACAAAATCGGCCATGGTGGAGGGGCGCAGTGTCGATTCGGACACGAGTTCGTCGCGAGTCGCCTGCGGATCGGTTATCAGTTTCTCCTCCATCAGGTCCTTCCGTGCCTCGAGCTAAAGAGGCACCTTTCTCAGAGCCATCCTGACTATATCCTCGACCGAGTAACCAGATGCGTCGCCCTCGAAATAGACCCTCTCGAGCGCCTTCTCCGCATTGCTCCTCGTCAGGCCGATCGACATGAGCGCCGCGGCGGCCTCTTCAAGAGTTTCGGGACGGTCAGAGGGCCGCGCCGGTCCGGCGGCCTCTCCCGAGACCTCGATCTTGTCCTTCAGTTCGAGGACGATCCTCTCTGCCGTCTTCTTCCCGATACCGGGGATCTTGACGAGAGAACGGACATCTTCGTTTTTTATCATCCCTGCCAGGTCGGAGGCGCTGTCTATCGACATCATCGTCAGCGCCGCCTTGGGGCCGACACCGCTCACCCCGAGAAGGGCGGTAAATACTCCGCGGTCATATTCGGCCGCGAACCCGAAAAGGGTGAGCGCATCCTCGCGGACATGCAGATAAGTACTGAGTCTTACCCTATCACCGATGTTCCCGAGCCCTGTCACAACGGGTGCGGGAACGAATATCTCGAGACCGAAGCCGCCGGTCTCGATGATGACGCCTGCCGCGGTCCTGCCCGCCAGTATCCCTTCCACCGACGATATCATATAAGTCTCCCCACTGGCGATCCGGCCCTCAGCGTATGACAGAACGCGACGGCGAGGGCATCTGTCTCGTCTTCACTTGCCGGCTCATGATCGGGCCTCAGAAGCCTTACGACCATCGATCCTACCTGGCTTTTGTGCGCCGCGCCGGAGCCGGTCACACTTGCTTTTACCTCTCGGGGCGAGTACTCGAATACCTCGAGCCCCGCCTCGGCACCGGCAAGGATGATCACACCCCGCGCCTGCCCGAGCTTCAGTGCGCTCTTCGGATTCTTCGCCACGAAGACTTCCTCGACAGCCATAGCCGCAGGTTCGTATTTCCTGAGCACCTCATCGAGTCCGCTCTTTATGGCGGCGAGCCTCAACGGCATCGGATCCGACGCTTTGACCTTGATTACTCCCGACCCTATATAGACGATCCCGGAGCCCCGCTTCTCAACCAGGCCGTAACCGGTGACGCGGCTTCCGGGATCTATACCGATGATGACAGCCAATGCTCCCTCCGCAGGGCGCTATATCTGGTCCTCTATCTTCCCGAGAATCTCATCCGAAATATCAAAGTTGGCGCTGACGCGCTGAACATCCTCGTTGTCTTCCAGAGACGATACGAGCTTGAGCACCCTGACCGCCTTGTCGCTCTCGAGGCCGACGGTCGTTGTGGGATGCAGGGACACCTCGGCTACCTGGTACTCGATGCCGGCCGATACGATCGCTTCCCTGACTGCCTCGAAGGATTCGGGCGGACAGATGATCTCGAAATGGTCATCCTCCGTCTTAATATCCTCGGCGCCGTTCTCGAGCGCTATCTCGTAGACCTTGTCCTCTTCGGCTGCAGCCTGATCGATGACGACCATGCCCTTGCTCTCGAACATGTAGGCGACAGAACCGGGCTCGCCGAGATGTCCACCGTGCTTGGTGAAGATATGGCGGACTTCCGCGGTCGTCCTGTTCTTGTTGTCGGTCAGCGATTCGACGAGTACTGCCACTCCGCCGAGGGCGTATCCCTCGAAGGTCGCGGACTCATAGACCACGCCGGCCAGGTCGCCGGTACCACGTGCGATCGCCTTGTCGATGTTAGACACGGGCATGTTGGCATCACGCGCGGCCTGGACACCGGTCCTGAGTCTCGGATTGGTATCCGGATCGCCGCCGCTCTCGCGGGCCGCGACAACGATCTCTTTTATAAGCTTGGTGAAGACCTTGCCTCTCTCGGCGTCGGCCTTCCCCTTCTTACGCTTTATCGTGCTCCACTTGGAATGTCCTGACAACGGTTGCCTCCAAATGCTGCTGTTACTTCTCTTCTTCCTTCTCCGCCTCCGCCTCCGCGATGAGCCTCTGGGCTATATCGTGCGGAACGACCTCGTAATGCGAGAAAGTCCTCGTGTGAACAGCCTTTCCCTGGGTCATCGACCGCAGCGAGGTAGAGTACCTGTGCAGGTCGGCCAGAGGCACCTGTGCCTTGATCTTCTGGAGGCTTCCCTCCTGCTCGGTACCCTGGATCTTGCCCCGGCGTCCCGACAGGTCGCCCATGATGTCTCCCATGTACGCCTCGGGGACGAGCACTTCTACATCGTAGACCGGCTCGAGGATCACAGGCTTGGCCTGCTGGACAGCGGCTTTGAACCCTTTTGATCCGGCCGTCTTGAAGGCCGCTTCGGACGAGTCCACTGTGTGGAACGAGCCGTCGTAGAGCGTCACCTTGACATCCTGGAACTTGTACCCCGCCACTACGCCGTTCTTCATCGAGTCCCTTACGCCCTTCTCAACCGCGGGGATGAACTTGCCCGGGATGACTCCGCCGACGATCGAGTCGACGAACTCGAACCCGCCGCCGCGCTGCAGGGGCTCGAGCCTCAGCCATACGTCTCCGAACTGGCCGCGGCCGCCGCTCTGCTTCTTGTGCTTACCCTGCGCTTCGGATTTCGCCGCAATAGTCTCCCTGTAGGGGATCTTCGGGGCGATCATGTCGACATCGACGCCATATTTTCTTTTGAGCCTGCCGAGGATGACTTCGAGATGGAGCTCGCCCTGTCCCGAAAGTATTGTCTGCCTCAGCTCGGCGTTGTTCTCTACTGTGAATGTCTGGTCCTCATCGGATAGTCTCGTGAGTCCAGCGCTGACCTTGTCCATCTCGCCCTTCGCCCTCGCCTCGATAGCAGTGTGGAGCGAAGGCTGAGGATATTCGACCGGCGCGATGATTATCTGCTTCGACTTCGGACAGAGCGTGTTGCCGACCTTGGCCGACTTCAGCTTGACTGCCGCACCCATATCTCCGGCCGGTATCGAGTCGGTGTCCTCCCTCTCCTTGCCCTGCATGAAGTAGAGCTGGCCGATCCTCTCGGATGAATCCAGTGAGGAGTTGTACAGGTCCTCTCCGACCTTCATCTCTCCGGAGTATGTCCGGATGATGGAGAGGTCGCCGAGATGCTTCTCGGAGAGCGCCTTGAAGACGAACGCAGCTGTCGGCTCTCCCGCCCCGATCTTCGTCTTTTCGATCTCTTCGCCCTTGACCGTATCGATCTCGGTGCGCCATTCGGGGGACGGAAGCATCGAGACGATGAGGTCGAGAAGCTGGCGTACGCCGATGTTCTCGGTCGCCGATACGGCGACGAGGGGCACGAACGTACCTGACAGACAACCGGCGGAAAGGCCCTTTACGAGCTCATCGTTGCTCAGTTCGCCGGTCTCGAAGAATTTCTCCAGAAGCGAGTCATCCGACTCGGCGGCGAAATCCATCAGCTTCTGCCGCATATCGTTGACGGCGCCTTCCATGTCGGCCGGAACGTCCTCTTCGGTCACCTTTCCGCCGACGGTGATGAACGCCTTGTTCTTGAGGACGTTGATAACGCCCTTGAACGAGTCACCCTGGCCGATCGGAAGGGTAAGGGGCACTACCTTGGCCCCGAGATAGCTCTGCGCGTCTGAAACGCACTTGTCGAAATCGGCATGTTCCTTGTCCATCTTGTTGACACATACGATCTTGGGGATGCCCTTCGCTTCGAAGAGCTTCCATGTCTTCTCCGTGCCGACCTCGACGCTCGAATCCGCCGCGATTACGACCACGCCGCCCTCGGTGACTGCTATGGACGAGATGACCTCGCCCACAAAATCCTCGTACCCTGGAGTATCGAGGAGATTGATCTTGGTCTTGTTGTGCTCACACCAGGCGAAACCCGCGTTGATCGATACCTGTCTCTCGATCTCATCGGGAGCGGAGTCGAAAACGGTGTTTCCATCCTCGATCTTACCAATCCTGCTGGTTACACCCGTGTCAAAGAGAATCGCCTCGCCGAGGATCGTTTTCCCCGACGACTGGTGCCCAACCAAGGTGATGTTCCTTATCAAGTCGATCGAAAACTTCTTCAAGACAACCTCCAGTTTGATTACCTTTCCTTAAGCTGCTCAGCCTCCGCCGAGACCCTGCAGCATGATCCCCAGTACTCCGAGCACCCATACGACGATCGTCGGCACTATGGCTTTGCTCCTGTCTATCTCGTATACGACAGAGACTCCGATCGTGAACAGTATGAGGAACCAGATCTGGAATATACTGAAACTCTCCAGCACGGCGCGGAGAATACCATCGCTTTCAATAAACCTGTTCAGAGAGAATGAGACCGAATAGAGGTCGTCACGCGAAGCAATGTTCTCTATTCCCCTCATATGAAGTATCAGCATCTTCAAAGACTGCTCTATGAGGCCGACAAAGCCCGTAAAGGTCAGCAGGCTGAGCATCTTCTTGAAGCTCGACTTTCCGCTGACGAGATTCGCTGTGACATTGCAGAGCGCTGCGAGGATGACGTAGATAAGCAGGACCATAAGAGGAGCCGCTATAACGCCGATTAAGGCGAACTTGCCCATCATCTCGACCTGGGTCTCCAGCTGCTCGGCAGAAAGTCCCCGCTCGTTGAGCATCACCAGTTGTTTGTTTATCGGTATCTGAAAGTATGAGATCACTGCAATGACTATCGCCACTATTGTGTAGGGCTGCCACCACGGAAGACCGGCCTTGATCCTCTTGAAGACCTTGATCGGATCGATGAATATGTCGATCAGCGATGCCACAAATCCGCCCCTGCCTTCTCCGGAAGGGGATAACTCATCCATTTCCTCGGGGATACGTCCCGGGTTCTCGTTCATCTTTCCACTCCTTTTACCCTTGAATAGACTCCGGCGGCCACCCGCTCGAGTGCCGCCCCTCAGGAAAGGAACAAGTTGTAAAGTAGACTACTTTCGCCCATCTGTCAATATCCTGCTTCAGAAAGAGAGGAGCCGGCCACCTCAAGGGCGACCGGCTCCACTATACGCTGGAATCTTACTGGTTTATCAGTCGTTTTCGTCCATCTCTTCGAGTTTCTTCTGAAGCTTCTCCATCTCCATCTCGAGGGCCTTCATCTTGGCCTCGAGCTTCTCCTCTTCCATTCCGTGGATCTTTATCGCCTTCATCTGGGGGGCACGCATTTCGTAATGCTCCATGTGGGGCCCGCCCTTGATGATATACTCGTTGTGCATCGCGAATTCTTCCTCGAGCTCGACCTCGAAGACCTTCGTCTTGCCGTTACGGAGAACGGTCACGGTGACCTGCATATCGACGGTAACATCGACTTTGGTCTCTTCCTCGTCCTCGGTCTCCTCCACCTCGACATGCACTTCGTTGATAGCCTCGAATACGTCGTCGATCTCCTCTATCTCCTCGTCATTGATCTTCACGATGACGTCGCCGGCCTTCAGGCCCGCCTCTTCAGCGGGAGAATCCTCCATGACCTTCAGCACGAGGACTCCATTCTCTTTGGCCTTGAAGTACGGAGCCAGGTCGGCATCGAGTTCATGAAGCTGTACTCCCATCCTGCCGCGCCCGCCGTACACGGAGTAGGCGTTCCCGGTGGAAGTGACCCAGATGTTGCCGCCCTTGCCGAGGGTCTTTATATATGCCTTCTGCGACATGTTCTCGTAATCATCCATATTAATCGTCACATAGGCGGTCTTCTTCTCTCCGAGGGCCAGGTCGAAGGTCTTCTTCTTTCCGCTGCGGTATACGACGACCTTTACCTCGTCCCCGGGCTCCTTCGAACTTATAAGCTTCCCCAGTTCCTTCGAATCAGAGATCTTCTCGCCCGCTATCGAATATATGACGTCGTCTTCCTTCAGTCCCGCTTCCTCTGCGGGGCTGTCATCTATGATCCCCGTAATAAGGACTCCTGTCGATTTGGGATAATTGAATTCCTTTATCATTTTCTTGTCGAGGTCTTCCATGTAGATACCGAGAAAAGCTCCCTTTTCCTCGATCTTGTTGATCTTCTTGTCCTCGATCACGATCGTCTTTGTCTTCGTCTGCGCGAACGCGAAGGCTGTCAATGAAAGCGATACCGCTACGAAAACAGCCAGTGAAAGTATTGCTAGTTTCCTCATCATCCTCGACCGGACTTCCTGCCGGCCGATCACCTCCTCAGGGGTACAGTGGAATGGGGCCGTGACTCTCTTCTCCCCATATATCCCGGAGTGGTTAAAAAGTTTCAGTTTTTATTTGAGAGTTTTTCGGGATTATTGATTCCCGTTCCCGCCGGTCGATTTTTCATAGACCTCTACGGTCCTGTTTCCCCATATCTCGATGTCGAAATACTCCATAGCCCTTATCCTGGCCCGTCTTCCGAGGTCGGCACGCATCGCCGGGTCTGAAACGAGCCGTCCGAGCAGAACGGAGAGGCCCTCAGGGTCGCCGGGATCGAATGTGATCCCGCAGTCTCCAAGCAGGTCAGGTATCCCCCCTACGCGGCTGGCCGCACAGGCAAGGCCGCAGGACATCGCTTCGAGCAGCGCCATCGGAACCCCTTCTGTCCTGGATGGAAGCACGAAAAGATCGAACAGCGGGAGGTACTCCTCCGGCATGTCGCTGTGACCGGGAAGGGAGACGACTCCCTCCAGGCCGTATTTCGAGACAAGCCTCTCGAGCTCTTCTCTCGACGGCCCCTCCCCTGCGATAAGCAGTTTCGCTCCCTCGAGACGGGAGAAAGCCGTTACAAGCATCGGGAAGTTCTTCACCGGTTTCAGCCCGCTCACCGATCCGACAAGGACGCACTCAGCAGAACCACCGGACGGGAAATGCTCCTCCAGAAGCCTCGACCTTTCGCTTTCCCTCAGGGCGGGTTCAAGCGGCCGGAACCTCGAGGTATCCACGCCGTTCGGGATCGTGACCACGTGGCTGGGGGAGGCGCCGAGTCTCACCGCTTCGGCGGCGGCCTCCTCGCTCACCGCTATCACACTTCTCGTCCACCTTCCCGCAATCGATGCGGGGATCTTTCTGAAACCGTTGAATTCCAGGCCGCAGCTGTGCCGTGTAACGACGAGAGGCACCCTGGATCTTGACGCGGCGAGAGCCGCGGCGATCTCCGCATGATACATGTGGGCATGAAGGATATCCGGACCCGCCGCATCGACGATCCCGTCGACCAGTTTTCTAACCTTCGGTCGGGCCAGGTCCGTGAGGGACCCGATCGTCAGGTCGTGGACCGGGACGCCGAGTTCCTCGAAACGGGCTCTCAGGTTCCCTCCGGGATCAAGCGTACAGACTGATGCTCTCATCCCCCGCCCGGTGAGATACCGGCACAGGTTGAGCACATGCAGTTCAGCGCCGCCAGTGCGGAGTGAGGATACAAAAAACAGGATATTAAGGGATCTCATATCGGAATCGTCACGTGATCCGTTCATACTTCTCGATTGGATCGGAGAGTTTCTTTCTTCCCTCTATTACCTTCAGTACCGGCTCGACGAAAGAATCTTCCTCGACGTTCCTCGTCGTTTCAGCCTTCTCCCAGGAGGAGAGCCTGCCTCCCGACAGGAAGGTGAATATCGCCGCTGTGGCTGCCGCGTTGACCATGATGAAGTAGAACGGAACAAAGAATATCTTCGTCTTGACATGCCCCCTTCTCAGGATGGCGCCGATCGCGGCGAAGATATAAAAGACATTCTGCAGGATGAAAAAGCCCATAAAGAAAGGCTCATCGAGAAGGAAGATGCTGGCCGTGTAGACAACAGGAAGAGCGATGCCGACGCACCATCTCATAAGTTTCCTCGAGATAAACTGGAAGGTTCTGAGCCCGCCACCGAAATTGCTCCTCAGGTGACTGTATCCCGTGAGCCCCCTGACGATGATCCGGCGCTTGCGGCTGAACTCTTCCCTGAAGAAATATGTCGAACGCTCGTGGGCTATCGCACCCGGTTCGTAGACGACTGCGAACCCCTGGGAGGCTACTTCGGCGGGGATCTGGAAATCGTTGGCGACATCCTTCATCACGGGCCTGAACAGTTCCCTGCGTATCGCCATGATCGTCCCGGTAGCGACCAGGACCGAACCGAGCCTGCTCTCGAGCCTGTTGAGCAACCCTTCGTAGCGCCAGTAAAGAGACTCGCCCTTGCCGACATACGATTCATTGTCGAGATATATCAGCCTTCCCACGACACATCCCGTCTCCTCGACATCGAACTTGCCGACGAGCCGGAGCAGGGCGTCCTCCTTGTAGAAGGCGTTTGCGTCAGAGAAGACAAGGATCTCCTCTTCCAGTCCCAGGACCGTCTTGTTCAGCGTGGCGCTCTTTCCCTCGCGGCGGTCGAAAGCCTTCAGGACCACTCCGCGGCCCTCGTACTCCCTGACGATGCCGTTCGTACCGTCCTCTGAGCCGTCGCTCGATATGACGATCTTCAGCCTGTCACGCGGGTAATCGAGTTTGAGACAATTTTCGATCTTTTCCCGGATTATCCGTTCCTCGTTGTGAGCGGAGACTATCAGAGCGATAGAGGGCAGCTGATCTCCACCCCGGCCGAATCGGCGGGGTGAAAACAGGCCCAGAAAGGCCAGAATAAGGGGGTATCCGGCGTAGATATAGGCGATAAGGCCTACTATCGAAAAGATAAGCAGTTTCAGGAAAGTATCCATTTCCCCGTTTCCCCCGTATGAGCGAAGTCACGTATTGATAACATATAATGGAAAATCTTCAACTAAAAAATCTTCCATAAAACAAAAAACGCGTTAGCCGTCCTTCCGTACGTCATGCCGCGTTCGATGTTGACAGATACAGAAAAACAGTAACGCTTGCTCTATAAGACTCCTTTGTCATTGTCAATATACCGTTTACGGCCCCCCTTGTCAATGATGACTGCTGTATCTCGTTACTCCGCCGCCGCCGGCTCTGGTCCCTATCCAGACTGTTCCTGAGGGGTCCTCCTCGATCGAAAGGATATCGTCGTCTCCCAGGCCGCTGGTACTGTCGACGTGAAGCCATCTGCCGTCCTTCAGGACCCAGGCTCCTTCACCGTCCGTACCGAGCCAGATGGATCCGTCAGTGGTCCCCTTCAGTGCTGTGGGCCTGGGACCTGATCTGTGCAGCGGGATATCGAGGATCCTCCACCCGGCTTCTGACTGGAGGATTATCCCTTCCATCGTACAGAACATGCATCTCCCCGATCCGTCCAGCCCGATCACCGGGGCGAAGGAACCGGCCATCTCGCTGCTCCGGGAGGGAAGTATCCTGACTGAGGGGTCGTCGAGGAAGATCGAGTCCGCCGGCATCACGATCGCTCCCTGCTCGGGTGATGTGCCGGCAATATCGAGTGTCTCCCACTCGTCGCCTGTAAATCGCGCTATCCGTCCTGACATCGTTGTCAGCCAGACCGTTCCTGAACGGTCGGCGGCGATAGATGATATCCTCTCGTCAGGGAGACCGTGCCTGCTCCTGTAGTGCACCCATCCCCCGGAAGTAAGCCGGAGCACGCCTCTGTCGAAGGTGCCGAACCAGAGTTCCCCGTCCAGGCCTGCGGCACAGGTGAAATGTTCAGTGGGCAGGCCCTGTCTCCGGTCAAAGATCTCCCATGTGTTTCCGGTATGATGAAGGATGCCGAACCTTGTCGACAGCCACAACCTGCCGCCCTGTTCGGGGACCATACCGGTCACTGTCCCCTCGTACCATTTTCCTGGCAGCCCGATCGGGGTAAATCCTCCATCGAACCTGTATATTGCCTTGTTTCCAGCCAGCAGCATCGTCCTGCCTGAACTCACGATCAACCCGATCATACTTTCCGGGCCGCTGGCCGGGATATGTGTCTCACGGTAGGAATCCCGCGCCACCGAGGCGAGGATCC
>RCNG010004051.1_pt1 | contig 12708 bp, 8 predicted proteins | sample 2041371 | NCBI WGS metagenome assembly RCNG01 (sample SAMN09708227, study PRJNA481090) | Marine sediment metagenome, whole genome shotgun sequencing project. | biome: marine sediment; feature: ocean; material: sediment; isolation source: Sewage treatment plant 1 marine sediment (STP1) ... | reverse complement strand
ACTCCGAGAGCGAGGAGGGTGGTGAGCGCGAGAGGGAAGTAGAAGCGAACGATCTCCGAGTACTTCAGTGTCTCGGCGGAATCAGCATCCTCCTCCATCAGCGCCCGGACCGCCTGATTGGCCATCACCCGACTGACGATGGCTTCTGCGCTGACACCGGCCGAAAGTGCGGCGGCGCCGATCACCGCGCCTTGGATCTCGGTCAGGCGCACCAGGAGGAGCGCCACTCCCGACATGGTGACCAGCCGGACGATGGTTCCGTAGGCGACCCTGCGGGTCTGACCGTTCCGAATCAGAACTCCCTGGTAGAAGCGCCGAAATCCGATGGCGCCCGGCCACGGGAAGAGCACCAGCAGCGCGAGCCAGGTGCGGTCCGCGACTTCGTCCGGCAGACCGAGGAGGGTGCCGCCCACGAATCCGAAGACAGGCGGCAGGAGCAGCAGACCGAGCGCCAGAGTCACCATCGCGTTGAGGGCGTGCGTGAAGGTTCGCAGACGGAGGTAGGAAGAGCGATCGTTCACGAGGGCGACGGCGGCGCTCATCATCATGATCACCGGCGCCTCGGCAAGCAGGGCAAAGCTGAAGGCGACGCCGAAGGCGGCCAGGTTGTACTCCGGAGACATGAGGCGGGCGATCACCGCGGTCAGGAACGGCCCCTCCACCGACATCATCAGCCATGTGGCAGCCAGGGGCAGCCAGAAGAGAAAGATCCTGCGTTGGGTGAGGGGTGAGGACTGGGTCATGGTAAGCACACCGAAGTCGGTGCGGCGGTGAGGATAACACTCAACCTGCGAAGCTCGCTTCGCAATTATGAATTATGAATTCCAAATTTTGAATTGCATCGCAAATGCCTCCGGGAACTCTGCGATGAATCATTAAGAATTGAGAATTCAAAATTGAGAATTAAGAAGAGGGGGCCCGAAGGCCCCCTTTGAAAGTACCGAGAATTTCCTCAGTCGAATTCGTGGACGTTCGCCTCGGATTCGCTGGGATCGTACATGCCTGGCGGGTTGGCGTGATCGAGGAATCGCTTGGTCATGGACTTCAGCATGGTGGTGTCCCACCACATCCCGCCGGGGCCGTAGTAGACGGCGAGGGCGTTGGCGAGATCGCGGTCGAACTGCGCATCCCAGGTGCCGATGTCGGGATCATAGCCGTCGCCGAAGGAGTTGACCTTCTGCGCGTGACACGACACGGCGCAGGCGTTGGGCATACCGCCGTCGGCCTGATACATCAGGGTCTTCTCCGGAGCGATGGGCTCGTAGGTGTGACCGTGGATGTCGTAGTTGATCGCCGACTTGGCGGTCTTGGGCATGTGGCACTTGGAGCAGCGCGACAGTCCCATGGAGCGCTCGGGCGCGTAGGGGTGGTAGCTGTGGGCCGAGACGACGTTGGCGATCTCGTCGAGATTCTCGTCGTATTCAGCAACCATCTCCGGGGTGATGTCCTCGAACGCACCGTGGGTCGCGTGGCAGGCGAGGCACAGGGTGTTGTTGTCGTTCTCGGTGGGAATCGTGAGATCGTCCTCTTTGATCGAGTTCACCACCATGTGCTTGCCGCCCTTGTGCGGGCTGTGGCACTCGACGCACTTGATGGGATGGAACTGGGAGGTTGGTTTGGAGGACTGGTAGAGGTCCTCGTACTGCTGGTGGTGCTGCTTCGAGGTCATGCCGTCGGGCCAGAGACCGGCGTGGTCTTCGTAGTAGTCGGTGAGGGGTTCCTCGGTGACGCCGGGAATCCAGTTCTCACCGGTCTCGTCGTTGTAGGGATAGCCGTAGGTGCCGTTCGGAACCGAAGCGGTTCGGATGTGGCACTGCTGACAAATCTGGTTGGACTCGGGTGTGTCCAGACTGCTGGGAGCCAGGATGTAGTCCGGGTCGCCGCCCGAAATGACGTGCGCCGAACCCGGTCCGTGGCACGCCTCGCAGCCGACGTTGACGTTGTCGGGCAGGCCGTCGTGGTCATAGTCGGGGTACTGCTCTTCGTAGCCCGGGGGCACGAGCGAGGTCGGGAAGGGCCGGTAGATCCACTCACCGGTGTCCGCTTGGCTCATGGGCAGACGGAAATTGGTGGTATGGCAGCCGATGCACCGTTTGGAGTAGCTCCGGCCGACGTCGGCAACCTGCTGAACCGGAGGAGTCGCGCCCAGGATGGGCTGGCCGCTGCTGTCCCACCAGTGCTCGGGGTGGTAGGCCACGTATCCGTGTGTCTTTTCGTTGTACTGGAGCGGTGAGACGTAGTTGTCGCGGGTCCATCCGGTGCCGGTTCCGGAGACCGGAACTCTCACCAGATAGCGCTGTTTCCAGTCGCCCGTACCGCCCTGGGTGATGACCACGGTGACGGTGAGATCGCCGATGGTCATTTTGTAGGTATCAGTGTCGGGGTTGTACGACAGGATCGGCGCGTTGGGCTTGTATTCGTCGAAGACCGTGTTGATCGTGTTGAAATCGAGACCCTGCATGAAGTCGTCGACCCCGTTCTGATCGTAGTCGGCGACGACGCCCTTGCCGGCAACCAGCGAGTTGGCGCCAAAGGGTGTTCTGAGAGCCTGTTTGTGCTTGACACCGTAGGTAATGGAGCCCCAGCTGTGGCAGGCGACGCAGGTCGGGTCGCCGACGACCACCCGGTCCTGGGTGAGTTGCTTTGTGCTGTAGGTCTGCTGCAGCCAGGTGATGACGGCATCGACATCCGGATGGGACACATTTCGAGTGGTGGTTCCCGACCGGTGGCTCGAGTGCATTTCGGGCATCTCGTAGGCCAGCACCGGGATCGCCGAAAGGGCGAGAATGACGGCAACAAGTAACACTTTCCTCATGAGACGCTTCCTCCTTAGTCTTCGAGGAGTCGTGGATCACGATTTGAACCGTGGACCGCGACGTGACAGTTCTGACATGACTGGTATCTGGGTTGAGAAAGATTGTGAAAGGCCGGGACGCCGGCGTGGCACTCGATGCAAAGCTGAGCGACGTTGCGCCGCCTCAGCTGCCTCGGGTTGGTCGTGCCGTGCGGATGATGGCAGGCGATGCAGCCGTCGAGTTCCCTGGGCGGGTGTGGGAAAACGAAAGGTCCGGTCTTCTCGGTGTGGCAATCGATGCAGGCACCGCTCTTTGAAAGCAGATTCAGCCGACCCTGACGGTTCTGGCCATGCATGGAGTGGCAGTTGGTGCAGTCGAAGTTCCGGGTTCCATCGCGATGGGCGAAGGGCATCTTGAACTCGCCGGCCACCGATTGGTGGCAGTCGGCGCAGAGCTCGAATGGTTTGTCCGCGAGAAGATGCTGATTGCCGGAGTCGGTGTGGCCGGCCGCGTGGCAGTCGATGCACGCGACACCGAACCGGGTGTGAGCCGGAGCAGTGACCTCGAGGGCGGCGAGGCTCGCTGGATGGCAGCTCACACATGCCGTGCTGTCGGGCACGCGGCGGATGTTTTCGGGAGTCGGGTCATCGATGTGCTCGGCGGTTGCGCCGTGGCATTGGACACACGAGCGTTCGAGGACGGCGGCGTCGACCTGAACCATGGCCCGGCCGTGCGGGCTCGCGGCAAAGGCCGCCGCCTCGTCTTCATGGCACATGGCGCAGGTTTCCATCGTCAGAAGCTCATCGTCGGCCATGGCCAGCGTGCAGCACACGGCAATCACAACCGTGGTGATGATCGAGCGGGCAGTCATTCGAATCTCCAGTGGATGGCAAGGCCGTAACGCAGGACGTCGAAATCGTCGAGGTCGGCGCGAGCTTCGTCGTAAGACCAATACTGGGCGAAGGCCGAGTACTCGAGGCCGGCCGAACCGTAGATGGTGAGTCGCAGTCGGCCGTTCCATGCATCGACGGGCCAGGTCTCACCATCGTCTTTCAAATAGGTCAGTGACCCATCGACCCCGAAGATCCCGGCGCGGGTCCCTCCAAAGAGGGTCGCCGACGTCAAGTCGAGTTCGTAGTCCGATTGGCCGGGATCACCGCCCGGGAGGACGAGACCGACCGCGCTCGAGATGGTGTACTGCTCGAGATCGAGCCCGAAGGACGACGCGCCCTCTTTCGATGTCCAGTTGACGGCGATGCCGTAGGGCGTCGATTTGAAATCGAGAGCCGCGACACCGTCGGGGTTGCTGGCCTTCTCATACCGGCCGTTGGCGGTGAGCTGCCAGCCCTTGCCGAGTTTGGAACGCAACCGGAGAACCGCGCGATCGACGGTTTCGGGATCGGTGCGGAAGACGAATTTGGTGAAATCTCCACGCTCGTACTCGAAGCTCAGACCGAAATGGCGTCCAGGGTTGAAGGAGGCACCGGCGAGGAGTCCGTTTCCGTCGCGATCGGTGATCACCTGATCTCCATCGGTGGTGCGCCGCCAGTTGACCTCACGTGAGGTCATCAGCCCGCCGGCCCAAACCGCCCATGTGGGGGCGCGGTACTCGATTGTCGCTCGGGCGTCGGAGTCGGTGTAGTTGAAGATGCCGTCCTGGTCGATAGGCGCCGTGTAGTCGAGGCTCCCGCCCGGCGTCGGGCTGCCGATGCGCAGCAAACGCTCACCGAGGAGGGTCGAGTTCGAAGAGCTGTCGCGATAGTCACCGGCGAGGCGGATGGAGAACCGGTTTCCGATGGCGAACCCCATGGCGATGTTGCCGGCAAACGCCTCACTGTCGGCGGATCCCAGCAGCGTGTCGACCCATGTCATGGTGCCGGTGTCGCCACCGCCGATGAGAAAGGCCTGCGACCCGGTGCCGCTGGAGACAAGCTCGGCCTTGCGGTAGAGGAGGGACACGATGCCCTCGAAGATTCCACCGGAATATCCAACGGTGAGGCGGCTGGTCGGGACATTGTCCTGGGAATCGGTGTATTCACTCGTCGTCGAGTCGAGCAGATCCGGATCGGGGCGACCGATGGCCGAACTGCCCGCTGCAAAGCGGCGACTCCGCTGTTGGTAGTTGGCGAAGCCCTGCTCGAAGTCGATGCGAACCGGCAGGGTCCGGGTCGACAGGCGAAAAACGATCTCGTCCATTGTGTCATCGAGGTCGACACCGACTGGATAGAGCTCGTTGAGGCCGTACATGGGGCGGAAGACCGTTCCAGTGCGAGCCACCGACCGGTAGAACAGCTCGAAACGAACCGGCCGCCAGGCTTCGATGGCGATGCCGGCCTTCCACCGGGTGATGCTCCAATCATCGGAACGATGACTCAAATCACTTCCGCCGAGGTTGAAAAAGGAGTCGCGCTTGTCGTAGTCGGCAAAAATCCTAAAATTCCCGCTGAAGCCGATATTGAATCGTGCAGCCTCAGTCGGTTCTGCATCGCCGAAACCCCAGGCCTCGAAGTCCATGTCGGTGACGCCGCTGTTCTCACCGCGGTACCTCAGATTCAAGGCCTCAAGGACAAAGCCGGAGTGGAGGTTGGTCTGGGTGAGGAAGCTGTTTTCGTTGCCGTCGTCGTTCGACTGCCAAACGTAGCCGGCACCGATATCGCCACTCCATTCCTGAGCGGTCACAGGGGTGCAGATCGATGATCCGATCAAGAATCCGGCCGAGATCGGCAGGATCGACAATAACGAGAATGGGAATCTCTTAGTTAACACAACGATGACAAATCTCTCGTATTCACGTTTCGATGTCAATACATTTGAGCAAATCCATCAATATCTATTCAGTGATATAGCTTTGTGGGTCTGCGTCCTTTTCCCTGCCCGGTGATCTGTCTTTAATATGAGTCTCAATAATGGCTTCGTCAAGGCGATTCAGTTCCATGGTTCTTGCCAACCGCTCAAGCACGCGCCACACTGCGGACATGAAACGGTCCAAACTGTTCGTGGCGATCGTCGTGGTCGCGATTGTGGGAGTCGTGGCACTGGCATTGAATCTCCGCCGAGAGATGCGTTGTGTCGGTTTCGCCGGCCCCGGCGTCACCGCGGTCGAGCTGCCGTCGGGCCCTCCGGATGCCGGAGAGGTACGGGTCGCCCACTTCAACCTCCGCAATTTTCCCCTCGACGAGCGGCCGCAGACCGCGGACCTGGGCTTCAGTCGTCGGACCAACATCTGTGACATGGAGGATGTCCTCGCGGGTCTCGACGCCACGGTCATGGGCTTTGTCGAGGTCTGCGACAGACGGAGATTCCCGCCCATCCTGCGCCGGGCGGGTGGCGGCCGGCCCATGCGGATCCTGTTCTCCCAGGGAGGCGGTCGGGGAGGCCAGCATCTCGCAATCGCGTGGGATGGTGATGTCTTCGAGTTGGTGGAAGGACCCATGGAGATCGATTCCGTCGTGGTCAAACCGGGGTTGCGGCCCGCTCTGGCCGTCCGGCTGCGGTCCAAGGCCGAACCCGATATCGACTTCACCGTGGTCGAGGTCCATCTGGATTCGGGCCGAGATGATCTCGAACACCGCCTGGACCAGGTCCGCCTCCTCGGCGAGTGGATCGGCGAGTGGGTCGCACGAACCGGTGATCGCGACATCATTCTCCAGGGCGACTTCAACACCATGGGCGGGCGCGACGTGTCACCGGCGGAGGAGCTTCGCCGGGTCGATGAGATTCTCTCCGATGCCGGTCTGAAACGCCTCGGCAATGCCACCGGGTGCACCCAGTACTGGGAAGGTCCGGGTGGGAGAGATGGAGTCTTTCAGGCGTCGCTCCTCGACCTCGTCTATCTCGGTGGGTTGGATGCCACAGGGCCCGCGCGGTCCTGGCTCCACTGCGAGCGGTTCCAGTGCGGCGATCTCGTTTCAAGGACCGGGGAGGAGGACGGGACGTTCTTCGATGTCTCGGATCACTGTCCGGTGACCTTTGAGGTGGCGGTGGACATGGCGCCGTAGCAACGCCACCCAAAGAGCGGTATGATCCTCGCCGAATGGGTAGTAACACGACTCGGCTGACGCCTCGCTGCGAGTTCCACGTCTCACGACGTGCGAGGGATCGCTATGGCTTCGATGAGGGGCTCTTCGGGTCCACGGGCAATGTGGTTTTCGCCGACTTTCGCGCGGCGCGGCTCTTTGCCGATCGGATCAATGCTCAACGCGATCTGGTCGCTCATCCCGAGAGGGCCGTCAAGGCGAGCGAGATCAATGCCATGGGTCTCATCGACGAGATGCTCCACGTCATTCTCGCCCGCTACCGAGAACAGGTGCGACCGGAGATCTTCGCCGAGACCCTGGCCAGCCTTGAAACCGAGGTTGGGGCGGAGTCGGTCTCCCGGGTTCTGACGGTCTTTGTCGACGAGTTCCCTCCACTGGCGGTCTACCGCGGCGAAATCGATGCTCAGGAATACCTTGCCGGCGTGACCGACGGCACCCCCAATCGAGAGATTGCGCTCGAGGAGCTGACCTTGCTCCGGCTCGCCAACACAAATCCTGCTTTTGCCCCCTTCCGGGAGTTTTTTAACGATAGCGGTCTGCATCGCGAAACCGCCTATTCGAAGTGCATCGAGAAGATCGAAGAGGCGTTCGCGGGCCAGCCGGGGCTCAAGAGTGGTGGGCAGACCCTGCTCAATCTTCTGCTGGCGCCGGTGTGGGCGGCGCCGACGAGTCTCGAAGGTCAGCTGGCCTTCATGCGGCTCAGCTGGGCCGAGTTCCTTGGCGATGTGATCGTGCGGGTGCTCTCGAGCCTCGATTTCGTCGCCGAGGAGACAAAGCCGTTCTTCGGTTTTGGTCCGGGCCCGGTGGAGCCACCCGATTACGGTGATCTCGGCGAGGAACCGGAACGGTATTCGCCGGATCAGGATTGGATGCCGCGGCTGGTTCTTCTTGCCAAGAACGTCCACGTTTGGCTCGATCAGTTGTCGAAGAGCTACGGCCGCGAGATCACGACTCTTGATCAGATTCCTGACGAGGAGCTCGATCGCCTCGCCCGTTGGGGTTTCACCGGGCTCTGGCTCATCGGTGTCTGGCAGCGCAGCCGAGCATCGGAGACGATCAAGAAGTGGATGGGCGACGAAGAAGCCGTCGCCTCGGCGTACTCCCTCGCCGACTACGTCATCGCCGACGACCTCGGAGGCGAGGCGGCCTGCGACGATCTCCAATCAAGGGCCTGGGACCGCGGCATCCGTCTCTCCACCGACATGGTCCCCAACCACATGGGGATCGACTCTCGGTGGGTGGTCGAGCATCCGGACTGGTTCATCGGCCTCGATCATTCGCCTTTCCCCGCCTACACCTTCTCCGGAGCCGATCTCAGCCATGACGACCGGGTCGGGATCTACCTCGAGGACGGCTATTGGAATCGGAGCGATGCCGCGGTGGTCTTCAAGCGGGTCGATCACTGGACCGGCAATACGCGGTTCATCTATCACGGCAACGACGGCACCACCATGCCGTGGAACGACACCGCCCAGCTCGACTACCGCATGGCCGAGGTCCGCGAGGCGGTCATCCAGACCATCCTCCACGTCGCCCGGCGATCGCCCATCATTCGTTTCGACGCCGCGATGACCCTGGCCAAACAGCACTATCACCGCCTGTGGTTCCCGGCGCCGGGGACGGGAGGCGATATTCCCTCCCGCGCCGAGCACGGAATGACCCGTGCGGAGTTCGACGCGGTGATGCCGGAGGAGTTCTGGCGCGAGGTGGTGGACCGGGTGGCGGCCGAAGCGCCGGACACCCTGCTCCTCGCCGAGGCCTTCTGGCTGCTCGAGGGATATTTTGTACGCACCCTGGGCATGCACCGGGTTTACAACTCTGCCTTCATGAACATGTTGCGCGACGAGCGCAATGCGGACTACCGGATGCTCATCAAGAGCACGCTGGAGTACGACCCGCAGATTCTCAAGCGCTATGTCAACTTCATGTCCAACCCCGACGAGCGAACCGCGGTCGACCAGTTCGGTACCGATGGCAAGTACTTCGGGGTGGCCACCCTGATGGCAACCCTGCCGGGTCTGCCCATGTTCGGTCACGGCCAGGTGGAAGGTTTCGCCGAGAAGTACGGCATGGAGTTCCGCCGGCCGCGCTTGGCCGAAAATCCCGATGAGGAGCTGGTCCATCGGCACGAACGCCAGCTCTTCCCGTTGCTCCACCGAAGGGGCAGTTTCGCGGAGGTCGATCGATTCCTTCTCTACGACCTGGTTGACGAGGACGGTCAGGTCGATGAGAACGTCTTCGCCTACTCCAACGAGGCGGGCGGCGAACGAAGTCTGGTGGTCTTCCACAATACCTTTGCGGAGACCCGCGGGTGGATTCGGAAGTCAACCGCCAAGATGGTCCGCTCGGACGACGGATCGGAGCGGCTCGAGACCTTCAGTCTCGCCGAGGGTCTCGGGTTGACCGATGCCGAGGGTTGTTTCCTCGCCTACCGAGACGCCGTCAGCGGGCTCGAGTATCTGCGCCCGTGCCGGCGCCTGATCGACGAGGGACTCTACGTCGAGCTCGACGCCTATCGCTGCCACGTCTTTCTCGATTTCAGAGAGATCCCGGAAGATGAGGAAGGTCTCGTGCGACGGTTCGAGGCCGAGCTAGGTGGCGGTGGGGTTGACAGCATTGATCTCTGTCTTATCGAACTCGCTCACCGGGATATTCTGGCGCCCTTCGCCGAGCTGGTCTCGGCGGAGAATCTCGAGGCGCTGGCGGCCATCGGCTCCCGGGACGTCGCGGTCGAAGACAGCTCCGACACCATCGGCGAGCTTCTCCCCTGCTTCGAGGGGATGCTGTCGGCGGTGGTTCTCCGGGAGGGCGATGGGCGAGATCCCGACGGCGCGGTGCGCGCTCTTCGGCGGGATCTCGAGCGGGTCATGCAGCTTGGCAAAACGCGCGAGTCGGACAAAGGAGCGGCGAACCGCCCCGAGTGGTGGGCGTCGGTTCTCGCCTGGATTCTCACCCGCCATCTCGGTCTCGCGGTGGGTCGAGCGGGGGCGAACGAGCGAGTGGTCGGATGGTTTGACGAGTGGCTTCTCGGTCGAGTTATCCAGCGGACGGCGATCGAAATCGGACTCGAGTCGGTCGCGGCGCGCCGGGTGGCTGACACGGTTCGGCTTCTGCTCGCCGTCGAGGGGTGGTCGGCCACCGACGGCGAGACCATCGAATTGGCGCCCCTTTTGTCGAGCCTCATTTCTCGGGACCCGGGCCGGTCCTTTCTCGGGGTCAACAGCTGGGATGAGGTCCTGTGGTACCGGGCCGAGGCCATGGATGAGCTGGTGGAATGGCTCGGCGTGGTCGCGGATCTGGAGACCTGGGATGATCTTGAAGCCGAGAGGGCGTTCGAAGATGCGCTGGCGAGGCTGGAGAAGGCCATCGACAAGAGCGGGTGCCGGGTGGTTGACCTCCACGAGCTGTTGGCGCGGTGATGGTGGGCGAACCCTCACACGCCGAACCACGACGAAGTCGGTGGCTCCCGGCGGTCGTGTTTTCGCTCTTTGCGTTGGTCTTTCTTGCCGACGCGGTGGTGATCGCGCTCTATGGCAACTACCGGAACCTCATCGAGGAACAGGGCGTTGATGCGGTTTTCGTTCCGGCCGGCCCCGACCGAGATGGAGCTGAGGCGGGAGAACCGATCGATGTGCTCGAAGGGGCTCGCGCCGTCGTGGCCGATGGCAAGGTGTTGGTGGAAGCCTCCGGTGGAGCTTATGAGGTACTCGTCCCGGGCACGTTGACGATCCGATTTCGAGCACCCAATGCGGGGGCGTTCGTCAGGCTCGACTATCGGTTCCCGGAAGGCCGATCCGGCGCAACCACCGGGCTCTCCCTGGCTCGGGTTGCAAGCCGCCATGGCGTGGACTACATGTGCCGTCGATCGCTCAGGGCGAAGAAGAAGCCGACGGGGACGTTCCGCCACTATCTCGCCGACCACGCGGGTTGGTTCGAACTCTCCCTCGATGTCAGTCAGGCCGCGGTGGGATTCTCGGTCTCCAAACCCGAGATCATCTGGGATTGACCGGGCCTACACCGGACCTTTCATAGGGGTGGGAGGTGTGGTTCGCTTGATCGCCCGGTCACCGGTGCTGGCCCGTATATCTCACCAGGTTTCGTCACGAGGGCTAGAGAAAAGCCCACAGCCGTCCAGGCGATGGGTTTCCTGCAATGATCACCGCGTCTCGTCTTCACCTTCCGGGGGCAGTTTCCCGGTCTCATCAGGTGGAGTGATGTCGATTGGGGGCTGGCGTTCGTCGTTCTGGCGGGTCCGCCAGGAGGCGGCCAGAAACGTCAACACCGCCAGCACGACTTCGTCGAGAAACGGAATGGGGTCCGGGGTGACCAGATCGATGGCGAAGAGACCGGCGAGGATTGCGAAAAGCCACGGATAGCGGATGCCGGGGATCAGTCTGTTGACCAGAGCGGCGATGGGAGAGATGGGTTTATTCATCTGAGTTTCTTGCTCGCTGTCCTCTCCTACGACAACGGGTCCTTCTCCGGCTCAATGCCGGCGAGAACATCGCGCGATACATAGTTCGGGTAGGGCTTGTAGGGCACCTCGGCGGTCTTCATCTTGAGGATCAGCACCTGACCCTCGGGAGCGGAGGAGATCCACCGCAGCAGGCTTTCGAGTAGCTTCTTGCGGTTGTAGTAGCTGTACTCGAGGCCCCATGCGGCAAGAAAACCGTCAACGAGCACCTTGCAGTCCGAGGTCAGCTCATCCCTTCCCTGGAACTCCTGCACCAAGGGCTTCTCGTCGGTATCGTCGAGGACCAGCTGGAGCGGTCGTCCTGCGGCGTCGACGGCGACGTCGGCGTCGACGGCGGCGCTCTCGACTGACGGTTCGTCGTCCTGGGCGGTGTCTTCACCGGTCTCAACGGCAGGCTCTGGTTCATCGGCTTGAACCGGGGTCGCCACGAGGGCCGCAGCCATATCGGCGATGCAGCTCAGGTAGCTCTCCAACTCGACCAGCGTGGCGATGGCCTCCGGGTTCTTGGTCGATTCGGGTTGGGCGACAAGCCAGGAATCGAGATCCCGTACAAAGCTCGCGAACCGAACGAGTCGACCGCCATCCAATGTGCCACCATCGACGGCTTTGGATTTCGGTTGTGCGGTGGCAGCGGTGTCGGCGCCCGATGCGCGGATCATCGTCTGGAGATGATCATCGAGCTTGATGGCGGCCGCACCGAGGTCCTGCGCGGATTGCTCCGCGTCGGTGGCCAGTTCCCAGCCTTTGCGGGCAGAAAGAAACTCACAGAGTTTCTTGACGTCGCCGCTGGCTTTGGTGAGTTGCTGAGTCAGAGGATCCTGCGACATGTATGGGCTTCACCTTTCATGGTGCTGTCTGATTCTAGCTGAACCCCGGTTTCTCAGCCCTCGAGTCGGAAACGTTTGCCTACATATTCCGTGATCACGTCCCGAGCGTACCCGAGAACGGTCTCGGCGGAGGCTTCCGGCTCGGCGAAGTCAGGCGTTTCGCTCACGTCGTCCACCATCTCCCCCCACCATGGTGCCGAGGTTAGACGTTCGGCGGCGTCCCCGTCCAATCCCTCAGCGGTCATTTCGGCCGATGTGGGGGCTTCGAATTCTATCGCGCGTTCGCCTTCGGCCACCAGGTGGATCCGGGCCCGGAGAAATAAAACGATTTCGCGGAGCTGGTCGGGTGTCGTCACGCGGTCCTCCTGGAACACGATACCGGAATCGGAAATCCGTCGCTCGGCTGATGCTCGGTCACCAGCAACCCCGTCGATGAGGTTTGCGCCATGACCTAGGAGCGTGTAGTGAATAGAATTGGCGGCGCCTTTCGGGTGTCGTTTGGCCCGTTTTTCGGCGTATTCTTGGCCCATACCACCAGTATGAATAACGAATCCGACGAAAAACGGCATCAAACG
>RCNG010001216.1_pt1 | contig 12709 bp, 9 predicted proteins | sample 2041371 | NCBI WGS metagenome assembly RCNG01 (sample SAMN09708227, study PRJNA481090) | Marine sediment metagenome, whole genome shotgun sequencing project. | biome: marine sediment; feature: ocean; material: sediment; isolation source: Sewage treatment plant 1 marine sediment (STP1) ... | reverse complement strand
CTATATATACCGCAGTGGACGCCCGGAAAGCGTATCGAGCACCAGTCCCAGGGCGATGATACCCGGATCGACCTCGATCTCCGCCGCAACCTCAATGGCAGGCGTATCAGGTACAGAGCGGCGTTGGCAGAAGATCTGCCCGTTGCATCTGTCGGATCTCCAAAGCAGTGGAAAAACGCTTAATATGGTGGTCTACCGATGTACCACCGGCGCTAAAGGCAAGCTATGAACAACCCGATCCAGACCCGCAATATGGCTGTTTTCTGCGACTTCGAGAATGTCGCTCTGGGCGTGCGCGATGCCAAATGCGCCGCCTTCGATATCCAGAAGGTGCTGGAACGGCTGTTGCTCAAGGGCAGTATCGTGGTGAAGAAGGCCTACTGCGACTGGGCGCGCTACAAGGAGTTCAAGGCGCCCATGCACGAAGCGGCGTTCGAATTGATCGAGATCCCCCATGTGCGTCAATCGGGCAAGAATTCGGCGGATATCCGCATGGTGGTGGATGCCCTGGACCTCTGTTACACCAAGCTGCACCTGGACAGCTTCGTCATCATCAGCGGTGATTCGGACTTCTCGCCACTGGTGAGCAAGCTGCGAGAGAACAACAAGGTGGTAATCGGCGTCGGAGTGAAGCAATCCACCTCTGACCTGCTCACTGCCAACTGCGATGAGTTCATCTTCTACGATGATCTGGTGCGGGACGCCGAAAAGCCGGGCCGCGGCCGCCGCCGGAGCGCCACCAAGAAGACGTCCAAGAAGAAGGTGGTGAAACAGAAGCTGAACGAAGAGGAACAGAAGCTAAACGAAGAGGAACAGAAGAGACAGGAGGCGCTGGATCTGGTGGTTGCGACGGTGGAAGACCTGTTCCGGGAGCGGGGCGAGATGGAGAAGGTGTGGGGTTCCATGGTCAAGCAGACCCTGAAGCGGCGCAAACCGGGATTCAACGAGAGCTATCACGGCTTCGGCACCTTCAGCAAGCTGTTGGAAGAGGCCCAGGCCTGCAATCTACTGAAACTGGAGCCCGACGAGAAGTCTGGCGGATACGTGATCAAGAGCGTGGTGACGGACGAGTGATCCGACCCCGGTTACCCCGGGTCCACCGCTAACCCGCGCAGCGAAGCATTCGCGAAATCTATTTCCCGCCGCCGGCACAAAGCCAACAGCGGTTCGAGATCGCCACCATAGACAGCCGCTGATTGCCCCGCCTTCCCTGCCAGCCCGCAAGTGGTCCACCATGGGGTTTACGCCTCTGCGCCCAGCGGTCGGGTTTCCCTGCGAATCTCCGCCACCAACACCGATTCGTCCAGCGGGCCGCTGTGTTGGTCCACACTGACCCAGCCGCCGCTACCGTTGTGCCCGGAGATGAGCTTGCCGAGCAGGAGTACGGGGAAGACTTCGAAGTCGTTGTTGTATTTGCTGTTGTGGATCAGGCCGATCAGCTGGAAGCGGCCGCGGGTGTTGCGGATGCCGCTCATGGCCTCGCGGATCAGGTGCTCGTCGGAGAGGTCGGAGAACAGGCCGTCGATGAACAAGATGCTCTGGGCCCGTTCCCGGGCGCGGCGGCGCATGGATACCCGGCTGAGGGAGGCCTGCATCTCGCGGGAGATGGCGTAGTCGGCCAGGCGGATGATCCATTGCAGGGTCATGGCAGTGCGTTGGCCGCTGCTCAGCGCTCGGGTCAGGGGCCGGGGGCGTTCGTCCTGGCGGATGTTGGGGCTGACGTATTTCACGGCGGGATTCTTGAAGATGCGCCGGTAGGTGTTCTGGCGGATCAGGTCACGCAGCCGAGTGCGGTACTGGGTCTCGCTCTCGCTGCTCTCCATGCCGCGCTTGCGGCGCTTGGCCCGGGCCGCCTCCTCCTCGTCCAGGGTGGTGATGATGTTCTTGATCAGGGCCACCGACTCCGCGCCGGCGATCATGTCGGCGCTGACCTGGAAATGGGCCCGTTCGCCACCATGGCAGGTCCGGACCACACGGCGGAACAGGTCGAGGTTGTCCCGGGCCGAGTCCACGAAATAGCCGATGCGCTCGGTGATCAGGGTGCGGCTGCGGATTTCGGCCGCGGTGGCCTTTTCATACAGGGCCCGTTCCTGCTCATAGATGTTGCGGATGTCGGCGGCCATGGCCGTGACCCAGCAGGTGTCGCTGAGGTCCTGCACGCCCGTCAGCCGTTCCCGCTCCACCTCGCTCAGACCTTCGTGGACCGCCGCGGCGCTGATGGATCCCAGGAAGTCTTCGAGAGATGCATGGCTGGCCTGCTCCAGGCTGTGCAGGGTGTCCAGGTCGCGGTCGATCTCCAGCTGACCCAATTGGTCTTCCAGCAGTTCCGCCTCGCGGATCACCTGGTTCTCGCCCGCTTCCCGGTCCAGCATCTTGCGCAGGGCCTCGGCCTGCCGGTACAGCCCGTGATCGGCCAAGGTCGGCGGGGCGATGGCCTCTGTTGGCAGATTTTCCGCCAGTCGGGCGGCTGGGGCAAAGTGCTCTTGGGCCAGCAGGGCCACTCGGTCCAGGGCCAGCAGGGCGTCGTCCAGGGGCTTGCGCCGGTCTTGTAAAGTACGCCGGGTCTGCTTGAGCCCGGTGACGGCCTGGTCCGCCTGCTTCAGTTCGGCCTCCAACTCCGCAATCAGCCCGTTGATGTCCACCCCGTCCCGCTGCTGCTTTTTCGCGGCCAGGTACAGCGCGGCGCTCTCCAGTTGATGATGGAAGGCCTTGCGGGCATCGGCCCGCTCCAGGGCCACCGCCAGTTCCACCTTTTTTGCCGGGGCGGTGCGCAGGAACTCCACCCCGCCCTGGACCGCGAACTGCTGGGCCTGTTGTAGCAAGGCGCGGACCTCGCCGGGATAGGCGGCATCGGCACGGACCTGGGCCGCCTTTTCCTCCCCGGCCAGGGAGTCCAGGTGGGCATCCATGCGTTCCGAGCGTTCCCGCAGTTCGTTGAGGGCGCGTTCCTTCTCCCCCAACTCCTCAACGAGGGCATCCCGTTTTTCTGTCCCTCCCAGGCGTTGGAAGTCCTTGGCGGCGCGGATGGCCTGCAGGGCCTGTTCGGAGACACGCCGCTCCACGCGGGGCAGATCGGCTTCCAGGGCCTGCAATTGCCGGGACTGCTGGTCCAGTGCGGCTTCGGCGCCGGTCTGGACCGCCGCCAGGGCCTCCCGGGCCAGTAGGGTCGCTGGAGCATTCTCCGCGGTCTCCCGCAGGCGTCGTTCGATGCCACCCAGTTCCAGGCTGCCGGCGTCGATGCGCTGGTCCAGCAGAGCCTTCTCCCGCTCCACCAGCTGCGGATCCAGCAGACATCCCACCGCCCGGGTAGTGACGCCAGCGATTAGGCCCTGGTAGAAGCTGTGGTCCGGATCCGCCGTCAAGGCGCCGTCCCGGGCGAAGGCATCCAGGGCATGGGCCATGAACACCGGGACTTGGGCGCCCTGCCGTGCCAGGCAGGCGGCGGCGCGCCGGGCCGCATCCCGATCGTGCGCCACCGGGGCGAACAGCAGAGCGGAAAAGCAGGACAGTACTCCACGCTTGCGCTCATCCGCTAATCCCATGGCCTCCACCACGCGATGCAGGGGTTGGTGCGCGATACCTTCTTGTTCCAAATAGGCCAGGGCCTCCTGGGCGGCAGGGACGGCCGCCACCTGTTCCCGCTCCAGATCGCGGCGCCGACGCTGCAGGTCTTCCCGCTCCCGTTCCAGCTCGGGTTTGCGGATCTGCAGGCGGGTGCGTTCCTGCTCCCGGGCATCCAGCCAGTTGGCAGGGGAGTCTGTGTTGGCCTCGCGGCGGAAGCGTTCCAGGTTGTCCACCTTGCGCTCCAGTTCGGCGATGTGTGCTCGGGTTTGGCCTATGTCTGAACGGGCCTGGGCCTGCTCCTGCAATACCCGAGTATCCAAAACAATGGGCGATTCTTCGCCGAACAAGCCGGCGTAGGCCTCCAGGCCGGAGGTCAGGGATTCGAATTTCGCTAACTGGGACCTTTGCTGTTTGTGAGCCAGTTCCCGGTTCCCCTGGTCTTTCTGCAACCGGCGGTTTTCGGCCTCGGCTTGGGTCTTTTGCCGGCGCACCTCTTCCAGCGCCTGCCTAGCCACGGTTTGTTTCTCCTCCTGTAACTGGTGTACCAGCGTGGGCTCATCGGCATCAGGGAAGCGGCGCAGGAAGGCGTCCCAGTGGGGACGTTGGCTCTCCACCCGACCCTTTTGCTCCACGAAGGCCTGGCGTTCGTCATCAATAGCCGCGTATTCCTGCTGTACCCGGGCGGCGGTTTGCTCGGGGGCCTCCAGCTCTTCAGGATTGAAGAGACCGCTGGCCTGCAGAGCCCGGTAATCCGCTTCCGTCGCCTCCATCTTGGTCTGCCGGTCGCGTAGGCCGATGAGCTGCACACCGATCTCCCGCTGCTGTTGTTCCTTTGCCGCAAGCTCCCGTTCCCTCTGCTCGATGTCGTATTCCAGCTCGTTGCGCCGGGTGCGGTAGGGGTTACCGTGGGCGGCCTGGTTCATGAACCAGGCCTCCAGGTCATCCAGCAGCTCCAGGGCGGTGGCACGGGTCAGGCCTTCAGCCCAGCCGTTGCTGGATTCCACCAGCCCCCGGGCAGTCTTCGGGGTGAAGGACTGGGGCTTTGGACCCTTCTTGCTCGTCTCCGGCGACCCTTCGACCGGCACCCGGATGGCCTGGGCGATTTTGCGTCCCTCGACCCCGGCCTGCCGGGCCCGCTTGTTCAGAGCCGCCGGGGGCTCGCCGGTGAGCAGTGTAATGCCGGCGTCCAGGACTCGGTAGCGGCGGCTACCCGGCTCGATGATCAGCCGGGCTTGCAGGCCGGCCAATAGGTCGCTGCCGTTGGGGGACCGGGGAATGCCCGGTAGGGGCTGGTCCCGCACCAGATTGCCCAACAATGCCAGATCCCGAGCGGTGCGGGCGTGCTGGTTGGCATAGTCGTCCCGGGCTTGCTCGGCGGCCTTGGCCTTGTGGGCGGCGCCATCCAGCACGTCCAGCACCGATGCCACCTTGTCAAGCTCCGCTTTTTTGCGCTGGGTATTGTGGCGGGTGCGGATCACGTCCATCACCGCGTTGAGCACCGTGTCCTCAAACTCATGCTCGCCCTCTTCGCCTTCCCGATCCATGAGTCCGGACAAGAGCTCCGGGGCGATGATCTCGTAGAAGAAGGTGACGTCGTAACGCTCGCCGGGGCGGCCCTTGAGGGCGAACAGCTCGGCGCTCTTGTCCCCGCCGCCGCGTTTTTGGTATTCGGCCTGGCGGCGCATGCTCACCGGGGAAACATGCAGCTCCATCTCGGCGACCCAATCCTCCCGTACCGGGTTGCGCTTGCTGCCGGGGACCGCCTTGAGGGCGTCGCTGAAGTGTTTGTTGGGCAGCAAGGCCAGGCTGCCGCGGCCATGGTCCGCGACCGGCACTTGTGCCAGGTCGCCCCGGTAGTAGTAGAAGTAGACACTGCCGGCGGAGCGATAGCCGTACATGCCGAACACCCAGGTCTCCTGCCCCGGGGCCTGCTCCCCCTGCATGACGAAGAAGTCGTCGGTGGCCATGGATTCACTGGAGGGCACCAGGAATTCGATGCGCACATGGGAGTAGTAGCCGCCGCGCTCCGGGGCCATCTTCTCCCGAGTGCGCGAGATGAGCTGGCTGTCGCGGGTCAGCAGGGCTAGCCAGGCCTCCACATTGCTGGTCTTGCCCACACCGTTGGTCATGTTCATGGCGGTGGACTGGCCGCGGAAATTGAACACCACGTCCCGGTAGCGGGGATTCCAGGCCTCGTGTTCGCCCTCGCCGTTGAGGTTGAGGTAGTTAGCCACCTCGATGCGGTTGATGGTGGACATGCTCAGTACTCTCCCTCGGTGACGGCCTCGGCGCCGCCCTCCGCCACTGGTTCCGACAGGTTTACGATGTTATTCAGCGCATCCTCATCCGGCAGAATGTGCTGCAGGCTGCGGCTGAATCCACGGGCGATTTCCACCGCACCCAGCAGGGTCTGCTCGTAGACGCCGCTGTCGCTGCGGATCAGCAGCCCCGAATCCACCATCAGGCCGAGAAATGCCCTGACCCGCCGGGGCACGTCCTGCCCGTGTTCCGCGGACAGGATCTCGAACACGTGCTTCTCCGCACCGGCTTCGAGGCCGGTGCCGCGTACCCGTTCGATGTGTTCGCGCACCGAATAGACCAGAGTCTCCTCCTCGAAGGCGCTGTCCAGATAGCCGGACACAGCCGAGACCGGTCGCCCCTTGTGGCTGTAGAGCAGCGCCAGATGAATCAACCAGACATGCAGATACCAGACCGCAGCCGTCTCCCGGGTGTCGTCCCGCAGCTTCATGCGTGCCATCACCTGGTCGATCGAGAAGTAGGGTGGAGGCATCGCGTCCGGGCCGCGGACTAGTATCCATACCCGGCCACCGGTGGTGATACCCGGCATATCGGTGTCGGTAAACTCCATGAGCTCTAGTCCCTGGCCGCCAAGGAACTGGTTGATGCGCTCCAGCCCATCGACGCCGGCCTCGATCAGGATGGATGCCAGCTCGCCTTCCCCATGGCGCAGGTTGCGAGTACGCGGGCGGGACTCGATGCAGCGGTGGCGGAGCAGGAAGGCATGTGTTTGTCCCATGTCATTGAGATCCATCGATCATCTCCTGTTTCCGCTGCAATTGCATTTCGATATCGTCGCCGGCCAGCCACACGCGGCCGTCCACCCGGGCCTCCAGTCCACCGCGTTTCAGGGCGAGACGAATCGTACTTTCGGCGTCCACCCCCAGCCAGGAGGGCGCGCTGTAGATACCGACCAGCTCGGTCAGACACTGTCGGCCGTCAAACCGCGCCCAACCGCGCTCGACCGCCTCGCCGAGCCGCACCGGCCCTTTGGCCAATGCGTCCATGATCTCGCCGCGGCGCTCCATGACGAACAGCTCTATCAGGGTGTGTTCATCGGCGGCCCCAGAGTCCTCGCCGAAGACCTTCGCCTGAAGTGCCCGGTGCCTGTCCACCTCCGTCCGCAACACCCCCTGCATGTCCTCCGGAGCGCCGAAGCCGAGGGCGGGCAGCCAGGCGCCCAGACTACCGGCCAGCGTATCCAGGGTCCGCGCATCCGGAGGCCGGTAAACAAAGGCCAACGCCGCCTTCTCAAACGGGATGGTGCCCACCACCTCCCGCCGCGCCTCGGTCACCTGATGGAGGAAAACGGAGAAACGGCGGCTCAGGCGCTCCACCGATTGCATCAGCTCATCCAGGGCGCGGCGTAAGGCACCAAGGCTCAGGTCCCACTCCCCCTGTTTTTCCAGCCACTGCCCGAAGCGGTCGCGCACCTCGGCGGTCGAGAGGATTTCCCGTGCATTCTGGACGGCGCTCTGCACCTTGCGGATGGAATCCAGATATTGCGTGCCGCGCTGCAGAAAATGCTCAACCAGTTCACTCTTGCCGGGCTGCTCCATCACCCGCGTGATCTCGTGGGAGAACGCCCGGATGGACTGCCCGAGTGACGTGCACTGCCGCGGCAGATCTTGGAACTCCCCGTACTGGATCGCCGTCATCAGCTTGCCGGCATCATGATGGGTGTAGAGCCAGTTGTGGGAAACCTTAGCCAGGCCGACCGCCAGGCGACCCCGCTGAGTGAGCCGGCACATATCGGTCTGTCCTCGGGTGGAGCGGCGCTCGATCAAGGCCGTGTCCTTGGTGCTGACCGTCCTAAGCTCTGCCCGATCCTCCTTGAGAAAATAGACTTCGGTGGGCGTGGAGAGATAACCGATAACCTGCTGGATATCCTCTTCTTGCAGATAAGCCTGCCGGGCGAGTACGTCTTTCAGGAATGGCCCGAGAGGATTCCAGCCTTCGTTGCTCTCCAAGTCGCATTCGTCCAGATAGGCGAGCAGCCGCACGGCGAGATGCAGCCATATCCCATCCCCACGGCCAATGCGCGTCTCTTTCAGCGAGCCGGGCGCAACCCCGAAGCTGCGGGTGGTGTCGTGGAGGTCAACGAGTCTAAAGGCGGCGGAAAGAAATCCTATCCAATCTTTCGTCAAACGGTTTTTACCTCAAAAACGGCGGCGGAAAACTTGCCACGCCCTGTGCCGCCAGGTCAGGCATTATACCCGCCGAATCTGGGTTTTTGCGTCCGCGACTCCGCAGACGCTACGTCCATGTAGTGCTTCTCCCGAAAAATCTGTGTGCGACCGGTATATAATCGGGCAGGCACACTATTACGGCAGTACGCGCCGGAGGCGCTCCTAGTATCCCGTTGGGAGAGGGGCGGGGTGGCGCGAATCGCCATGTCCGTAAGGGGGACGGAATGAACGACATTTTGGAACAAGCCCGCCGGATCGAATTGGTCATTTTCGACGTCGACGGGGTACTCACCGACGGCAGTCTGTTCCTGGGTGACCAAGGGGAGGAGTATAAATCTTTTAATTCCCGTGATGGTCATGGCATGGTCATGCTCATGGAAAGCGGTGTCAAGATCGCGATTATTACAGGGCGCACCTCCAACGTCGTACGCATCCGCATGGAGAGCCTGGGCATCGAGTATCTGTTCCAGGGTCATCGCGACAAGCTCAGACCCTATGAAGAGCTGAAGAGGGCGTTGGGCACGGCGGACGAGCGCATTGCCTACGTGGGAGACGACGTGGTGGATCTGCCCGTCATGCGCCGGGTCGGGTTGGCCATTGCGGTGCAGGACGCCCATCCCCTGGTCAAGCAACACGCCCATTGGCAGACGCCCCATGGTGGCGGACGGGGCGCGGCCCGAGACGTATGCGAAATGATCATGGAGGCACAGGGGAATCTTCAGGGGATGATGGATAGATACCTCTGAGGAAGAGGTGTTTGACTCCCAATACTCAGTTCTGCACGCACACGTAGGCATAGGCGCTAAGCCGTTCATTATGAATACAGATTTTGATGTTGGATAGCCACCGTACAATGATCTTCGGAGTTGTACTCCTGGCCCTGGCCGCAGGCTCCTGGTGGCTGACGCAGAGCCTTGGGGAGGAACCCGAGCGCCATCCGCGTCCGCCGCATACACCAGACTATTGGATCGAGGATTTCACAGCCCTTACCATGGACGAACAGGGGCTCCCGCGGCGCCGACTCAGCGCCGCGTCCATGCGCCACTTCCCGGACGACGAAAGCACCGAGCTCACCCGCCCAGAAATGCTGCTGTTGGCCCCCGGCAAGCCGCCGTGGCAGGTGCGCGCCGAAACGGGCTGGGTCTCGTCCGACGGTGCGCTGATACTGCTGCAGGGTGAAGTGCACATCGACCGGGAGGAGGGCGAGGAGGTGCCTCCGCTGCACCTGGTGACTCGGGACCTACGGGTCCAGCCGAAAGACGAGTACGCCGAGACCGACAGCCCGGTGCGGGCGAACAGCGGCGCGAACTCGCTGGAATCGACCGGTCTGCAGGCCTGGCTCCGGGAACCGGTGCGGATTAAACTGCTGGCTGACGTGCGCGGCTACTACGAGGCGAATCCATGACATGAGCTTCCGACAACTCTTTTTCCATACTCGTCGCACCTGGGTTTTGCGTTTTTGGGGTGCACCATTCGGGTACCGCCGGGGCAAAGCATCGCGACGAGTCATAGCATGGCCGGTGGCGAAGAGCGACAATGCAACCATGGAGCGCGAAGGGCGTGCCCCACGGCGCAAAATCCAGGTGTGGCGAGAATACTCTTCCGGGTGCTGGATGCGCGCTCTGCCTGCCCTGCTGCTACTGGTCTGGGGCGCGGCGGCCCAGGCTCTGCCCAACGATCAGAAGCAGCCGATCCAGATCGAAGCGGACGGTGTGGAGATCGACGACGGCAGGCAGGTCAGCATCTACACCGGCAGTGTCGATATCCTCCAGGGCAGTATGCACCTTCAGGCGGACCGGGTGACGGTGTACCACCAGAAGTCCCGCCAGCCCCGCCGCATCGTTGCCGAGGGCCGTCCCGCGCGTTTCCGGCAGCTGGCGAAAAAGGGTGGCAAAGAGATCAAAGCCCGGGCCATGCGCATCGAGTATGACGCCAACAATGAAGAGGTGGTGCTGATCGACAAGGCGGTGCTGACCCAGGGCAAGGATAGCTTCCGCAGCGACCGCATCCTCTATGACCGCCATAAGGCTGTGGTCAAGGCCGGCGCCGCCGTGGCGGGCTCAGGCAACAAGAAGGGCAAACGGGTACGCATCACCATCGATCCGGGCAGCCGATGAGCAAGACACTGGCCGCGACCAAGCTGTCCAAGGCGTTTCGCCGCCGTCAAGTGGTGCACGACGTCTCCCTGGAACTGGCCCGGGGGGAGGTGGTGGGCCTGCTGGGTCCAAACGGCGCCGGCAAGACCACCAGCTTCTATATGCTGGTGGGGCTGATCAATGCCGATGGCGGCAGCGTTACCCTGGACGACCACGACATCACCGAGCTGCCCATGCACGCCCGGGCCCGGCTTGGCCTGGGTTACCTGCCCCAGGAGCCCTCGGTCTTCCGCAAGCTGAGCGTGGAGCAGAACCTCCTGGCAGTGCTGGAGGCCCGCCCCGGCCTGAGCCGCACCGAGCGCCGCCTGCGCGCCACTGAGTTGTTGCGTGGCCTGGGTATCGTCCATCTGCACGACACCCCGGCCATGGCGCTGTCCGGTGGTGAGCGCCGCCGCCTGGAGATTGCCCGGGCGCTGGCCGTAGAGCCCCGCTTCATGCTGCTGGATGAGCCCTTTGCCGGTGTCGATCCCATCGCGGTCAATGAGATCAAGAAAATCGTCGGCCACCTGCGGGAGAGGTGCATCGGCGTGCTCATTACCGACCACAATGTGCGCGAGACTCTGGATATCTGCGATCGCGCCTACATCATCAACGAAGGCGAGGTCATCGCCCACGGCACCCCGGACGAACTGCTGCAGAACGGTGAAGTGCGGGCGGTCTATCTGGGCGAGCATTTCACCATGTAGTCCATCATTGACCCCAAGCAAGTGCCCCCGGAAATTTTGCGTTTGCCGATGGGCGGGTTTTGGATAAAATCTAACCATGGGCCTGTATACAAATAACGTACCAAATACGGTTTTGGCTTCCGCATGAAGCAGACGATCCAGCTTCGGCTCGGGCAACACCTCACCATGACCCCCCAGCTGCAGCAGGCCATCCGCCTGTTGCAGCTCTCTACGCTCGATCTTAAGAACGAGATCCAGGATGCCCTGGACTCAAATCTGATGCTGGAGACGGAGGAGGAGGGCCAGCTGCGGGAACCCAGCGAGACGGATATCGGTTCGGTCGGTGGCAAAGACGAAGAAGGCTCGGCCGTACAGCCCACGGACAAGCGGGCGGAAGACCGCGAGGTCAATCCCGAACGCACCAGTCTGGCTGACGAGTTACCGGTGGACAGCGATTGGGGTGACGTCTATGACAGTCATCTGCCGCCCATGTCGGGTACGCAGCAGAGGGAAGAGCGGGATGGGGACTTTCTGGCGGGCAAGAGTCGTGCAGGCACCCTGCAAGACCATCTGATGTGGCAACTCAACCTCACGCCCTTCTCCGATACCGACCGCGCCATTGCCATTGCCATTATCGACTGCATCCGCGACGACGGTTATCTCGTCGGTGACCTGGAGGAGATTCAGGCCGGACTCGGCGATGATGAAATCGAGCGCGATGAGATGGAGGCGGTACTGCATCGGCTCCAGGCCTTCGATCCGACGGGTGTGGCCGCACGCGATCCGAGAGAGTGTCTGCTGTTGCAACTGCGCCAGCTGCCGGACGATACTCCTGCGAGAGAGCAGGCCATTGGGGTTTGCGAGTCGTATTTCGCGCTGCTCGCTAAGCAGGAATATGTGTCACTGAAGCGACGCATGAAGCTGAATGACGAGCAACTGCAGGGCGTCATCCAACTGCTGCGCTCGCTGCATCCGCGCCCCGGCAGCCTGATAGAGGAAGCGGAGCCGGAGTATGTGATCCCGGATGTATTCGTTACCAAACGAAACGGCCGCTGGCATGTGGAGCTCAACCCGGAGACCACGCCCCGCTTGCGGGTCAACCCGGATTATGCCAAGCTGGTTCGCCGTGCCGACCGGAGCGACGACAATAATTGTCTTAAGAATCACCTGCAGGAGGCACGCTGGTTCATAAAGAGCCTGGTCAGTCGCAACGAAACCATGCTGCGGGTGGCCGGCAAGATCGTGGAATTTCAGCGCGGTTTCTTCGATCATGGCGAAGAAGCCATGCGGCCCCTGGTATTGCGCGATGTGGCGGAAGCGCTGGAAATGCACGAATCCACCGTCTCCAGGGTAACCACGCAGAAATATATGTACACTCCGCGCGGCACCCTGGAGTTTAAGTATTTTTTCTCCAGCCACGTCAGTACGACGGGAGGGGGCGAGTGTTCGGCCACCGCCATACGTGCGCTGATCAAGAAGCTGATTGCCGCGGAAAAGCCGAACAAGCCGCTCAGCGACAACAAGCTTGCCGGCATCCTGATGGATCAGGGTATCCAAGTGGCGCGCCGGACAGTCGCCAAATATCGCGAATCGATGGGTGTCCCCCCGTCGAACGAGCGCAGGCGCCTGTTTTAGGCGGTTGTCAGTTTGTGGGAGATCGAGATCAATTTAGGTGATTTGGTGGAAAAAAGTTACCCGTATTGCGCCGGGCTGTTGTTACCCGTCAAGGCGCGGCGAAGGGCGTATGGTTTTGCCTATGCAAACGAAGCCGCAACGCTATAAGGGGAGCAACAGGATAAGCAAGACGGATATTTTTTATCGGAAAATCGCCTCAACC
>RCNG010001215.1_pt1 | contig 12711 bp, 13 predicted proteins | sample 2041371 | NCBI WGS metagenome assembly RCNG01 (sample SAMN09708227, study PRJNA481090) | Marine sediment metagenome, whole genome shotgun sequencing project. | biome: marine sediment; feature: ocean; material: sediment; isolation source: Sewage treatment plant 1 marine sediment (STP1) ... | reverse complement strand
GAGCCGGCCGCCGAGGCCGCGAGCACTATCGAGCAGATCCGGGCCGTGCAGAAGAGCATGAAGAAGAAGGACCGCCGTGAGGTCATCGACGCGGCCCTCACAAAGTACTTCAGATCCGAAATGCTCAAGCCCTACCAGGCCGAGCTGATCAAGCTGCAGCAGCACATCGAACGCACCAACAGAAAGGCGATCATTCTCTTCGATGGCCGCGACGCCTCCGGCAAGGGCGGCACTATCCGCCGCGTGGTGCGCTATATGAACGAGAAACACTACCGCGTCATCGCCCTCGGCAAACCCACCGAGATCCAGCGGACCGAACTCCACATGAAGCGCTACATCGAGCATCTCCCCCACGCCGGCGAAATCGTCCTCTTCGACCGAAGCTGGTACAACCGAGCCCTGGTCGAACCGGTCATGGGTTTCTGCACGAAGGCCCAGTACAAGCGGTTTATGGATAAGGTCGTCGGCTACGAGGAACGGATCATCGAGGACAAGACCACTATTCTCATCAAGCTGTACTTCTCGGTCTCCAGGGAGGAACAGGCGTTCCGTTTCAAGCGACGGAAGAAAGACCCGTTACGGCAGTGGAAGCTGAGCGAGGTGGACCTCCAGGCACAGGAGCTGTGGGACGACTTCACCCACATGAAGTACCGGCTCCTGAAAAAGACTCACACCCCGGCGACGCCGTGGTTCATCATCCGTTCCGACGACAAGGCGCTCGCCCGGCTCGAGACCATCAAGCTCATCCTCAACCAGATCAAGTACACGGGCCGGAGCCGGACCCTCGACTTCACTCCGAATCCGGACATCGTCATCAGGGGTGATCGGGAGTTCAAGATCATGCAGAAGCAGAAGCGGAAGCTCGGCAAGTTCATTCGCTGACAGGGTGCCGCCCTTTATACTCGAGAGAGCGAGGCCAACATGAAAAAGTCCTCTAAGAAGAAAAACGCGGGCCCCAAGGGATCGGCGAAGGGGCCGCGCCCCGTCAAACTCCATGAGCATACGTCCTTCAAGTCGAGCGAAACCGGGGAGAAGAAGCATGGCGTCCCGGTGTTGGTGAAGGAGACGACCCTCGACTACGAACGGCAGCTCCACGACCTTCAGATCGAGCTCATGAAGATGCAGTCCCAGGTCAGGGCCGATGGCATGCGACTGGTGCTGCTCTTCGAGGGTCGCGACGCGGCCGGCAAGGGTGGCACCATCAAACGGTTTACCGAGCACATGAACCCCCGCGGCGCCCGCGTCGTCGCGCTCGAGAAACCGAGTAACAAGGAACGCACGCAGTGGTACTTCCAACGGTACACGGCACACCTGCCGGCGGCCGGTGAGATCGTGTTCTTCGATCGCTCCTGGTACAACCGCGCCATGGTCGAACCGATCATGGGTTTCTGTACCGATGAGGAGAACAAACGATTCATCAAGGACGTCCCGCACTTCGAGCAGATGCTGGTGAAGGACGGCGTCAAGCTCTTCAAGTTCTACTTTTCGGTATCCAAGAAGGAGCAGCTCCGCCGGTTCATGTCACGCCATGGCGACCTTCTCAAACAGTACAAGATCTCGCCCGTGGATGAGCAGGCTCAGAAGCTCTGGGACCAGTACACGGTCAAAAAGTTCCAGATGCTATCGGAGACCAACCGCACGATCGCGCCGTGGACCATCGTCCGCTCAGACGTCAAGAAGCGGGCGCGCCTCAACTGCATCAAGTCCGTGCTGTCGCAGATCGACTACGTCGACAAGGCCGCCGCCGAAATGCTGAAGGTCGATCCCGAAATCATCATCTCGGGCATCGACGAACTCAAGATGATGGAAGACAACCTGATGAATTCCAAATCGCTACCGGGATGACCGTGGGGCTCACGCCCCGGGCCCTGAGTCGGCCGCGCTTTCCGGCTTCGCCCTGCGGGCTACACCGTGACAAGTCGGCGCTCGATGGATTGGGGATGCCCGCCTTCCTGGGGCTCACGCCCCAGGCTATCAATATGTCGCGCCTTCCGGCTTCGCCCTGCGGGCTACGCCGTGACAAGTCGGCGCCCGGACACGACGTCTGCCGGGAGGTACCGAGCCGCGAAGCGGCGATAGACATTTAGCCTGGGGCGTGAGCCCCAGGAAACGGTCCAAGGTAGATTTACCTAAGCCGCGAAGCGGCGACAGACAGACGGACTTTCGGTCTGGCTCTCAGTTCTCTCCGAACGCGTTCAGAGTGACGAAACGTCGGCAGCAATATCAGCCGCTATCTGCTCGGCGCATTGGGACAGACCCTTCACCACTGCGGCCGCGGTCGACTCCGGGGCGCTCAGCCTCGCCTCGTATTCTTTTTCGAGCAATGGGGTTTCGTAGCGCAGTTTCGCCGGGTCGCGAATGACGATTCCAAGCTTCATCCACGCCTCGGCGCCGCCCGCCACGTCCACCTGCTCGCAGGCAAGCACCGTACCCGACACCGTCAAGCTCTTCCGGCCTGCAACCGGCGGACCGAACTCGGCGGCGAGTTTCCGTTGGATCTCCTCGCCCAGGCTGCCGGCCCACCGATCGGCAGCGTAGTACTCGATTCGGGTCGCCGAGACCTGGATCATGATCTGGCTTCGCGCCAACGCTTCGGTGGTCCGCAGCCGTTCGACGACCAGGTTCGTTTGCGATTGTGCCTGGCCGGAGCTTCCCATCCCCAGCGTGTAATAGTCGATCTTGGGTGCGGAGGCGCAGGCGCTGAGAACACACAGCACCGTCGACAGAACTGCCATCAACCTCATTTCTTCTCCCCGTTTTTGCGCCCCTGTTTTCCCTTGCCGCGAATCAGCGCATCCGGTTGGTCGGCCAGGACCCGCGAGAACTCCCGCAGATTGCGGGTCGTCTCCTGGAGATTGACCAGGATCTCCTCGATGGTCGGCCGCTGGTCGTCGAGCATGTCACTGCTGTTGCCGCCCAGGTCCTGGAGGTAGGTGAGGGTGGCCTGCAACGAAGCCCCGAGCTCTGAGACCCGTTCACTCATTTCCACGGTCATCTGTTGGAGATTGCCGACGCTTTCATGGAGAGGACCCCGGTTTTCGGCAACCACGGCGTTGAGCTGCGTCATCAGTTCGGTCGCCGCTTCTTCAAGAGCGGACAACCTTTTCACGATTTCCCCGAGATCGGCGCGATTCTCATCGATCACGGCGCTGACGTCCCGCGCGACATCGGCACTCTCATCCAGGGTCGCCTTGAGGGAGACAAATATCTCTGTGAGATCGATGACATCGGCCGCCGCATCGCCGGTCTGATTCACCCCGATGAGTATGTTCAACCCGTCAAGAAGGGTGTTCAGCCGCACGACCACGCCCTCGAGATCCGGGAGATCGAGGAGCCCGTGACTTGGGCTCGAACTCAAGGTATCGCCGCTCTCGTGGAGAGGTTGATCCGCACCGCCGGTCGTGATCTCGAGGTGCTTCTCGGCGGTCATTGTCACCTGCTCGATGCTGGCCACACTGCCCTCGTTGACCGGAATGTCTCCTTCGACCTCCACCGTGACGCGGATGCGCGATCGATCCTCCGCGTCGGACGTGATGGCGGTCACGCTCCCGACCCTGACGCCGCCAAAGCGGACATCGGCGGCCGAGTTAAGCCCGCTGATGTCCTTAAACGTCGCCGAGTAGTGCTTGGCCGAGGCGTCGCGCGGCCGGCAGCCCCGGACCGCCGCGATGAAGCCCACCAAGATCACGAGGCTGACCAGGACCAGGAGGCCGGCCCTGATCTCGGTCGCGGTGAAGTTTTTTTGCTCTACTGGCATGGTACCTCTCGATTCGATTCAATCGACGCCGGTGAGGGATCGGGCGTAGCTCGAGTCGCCACCCTCCTCGGCGTCCGGTCGTCGGGCCAGAAACTGTCGAACATACGGATGGTCGAATCGCTCGAGTTCGTCGAGAGTGCCAAGTGCGACCACCCTTCCGCCCTCGAGCATACAGACAGTGTCGGCAATCAGCCTGACACTCTCCATCTCGTGGGTCACAACCACGCTCGTGAGGCTGAAGGTCTCCTGCATCTTTCGGATCAGTGCATCGACGCCGGCGGCAACGATTGGATCGAGGCCGGCCGAAGGTTCGTCGTAGAAGATGATCTCCGGATCCATGGCCATGGCGCGCGCAATACCGGCGCGTTTCTTCATTCCGCCGCTCAGCTCTGCCGGGAGGTAGTTTTCGAATCCACCAAGCCCCACCAGCTCGAGCTTGATCCGGGTCATGATGTCGATCGTCGACGGCTCCAATTTTGTGTGCTCCCTGACCGGCAACGCCACATTCTCCCCCACTGAAAGGGAGGTCAGAAGAGCCGATTCCTGAAAGGACATCCCCATCTTTTTGCGGAAGTCGATGCGTTCTACATCGGACATCGAGGTGAAGTCTTCACCGTTTATGAGAATTCGCCCGGATGCCGGACGCATCAGACCGACAAGATTCCGCAGAATGGTTGTCTTACCCGAACCGCTTCCCCCGAGAATCACGAAAACCTCGCCCCGGCGAACCGTGAAACTGACGCCGTCAAGCACCGTCCGGTCACCGTATTTGGCGACCAGGTCTTCGACAACGATAATTGGATCAGTGAAATCGGCCATAATCACACGAAGTAGAATAGAACCGTAAAAACAAGGTCAATGATGATGATCAGGAAAATCGAGGTCACAACCGACGAGGTGGTCTGGCGGCCAACCCCCTCGGCGCCACCCTCGACCTGAAAGCCCCGATACACGCCCACCCAACAGATGGCGATCCCGAAGAACACGCTCTTCGTCAGACCGATGACGAGATCCTTCTCGGCCAGAGATCGTATCGTCTCTTCGATATAGATCGACGCTGGGACGCCGACCACGACCACCGACGCCAAAAAACCTCCGAACACCATGATGAACATCGCAACAACGGTCACGCACGGCACAGCCAGCGCCATGGCCAGGAACTTGGGCGCCACGAGATACTTGATCGGATTGAGGCCCATGACCTCGAGTGCGTCGATCTCCTGGTTCACCACCATGGTGGCGATCTCGGCTGTGATCGCCGAGCCGCAACGACCGGTAATGAGAATAGCGGTCATGAGTGGCGCCATCTCACGCAGCGCCGCCACCGCAACCAGGACCGCGATAAATCGGTTTGCACCCCATTTCTCGAGGGTATACGACGATTGAAGGGCGAGGATGACGCCGACCAGCAAGCAGATCATGCCGACGATCGGCAGCGAGCGCACCCCAAAATCGACGAAATTCTCGACGGCACTCCTGGCTCGCAGACCCTTGCCTCGAACCGGGGCAACCACCAGCCAGAATACGGTGTCGACCATGAGCACCGACACCCTGAGACAGGCGCCGAGCGCATTCAGCGTCCGGCGCCCGATTCGGCCGGCAAGCTCGATCATGAAGTTTTTCGGATCTCGAACACCTGGTCAAGCCGGGTCAGCTCGAGCACCTGCATAACGGACGGCGAGGGAGCGACCAGGGTGAAGGTCTTGTCGTGCGCCCGGGCGCTCCTCAGTCCCTCGACCAATGTGGCGACGCCCGACGAATCGATGTAACCGACCTCGCTCAGATCCACCGCCACGCCGTTGCCGGCCGCAGGAACCGCTTTCAAAATCGCGGTCCGAAGCTGCGGCGAGGTGTAGAGGTCCACCTCACCTTGAACACCGATCACGGTTTCCGTACCGGATCTCGATTCTTCGATCGTCAACGCCATCGATACCTCAGTCCTTCCGCTTCAATCTCATGGTCACACAGTTGCCCGTCGTTGCACCCGGACAGAACTCAACCTCGTCGAAGACCTCGTGCATCAACGGCACACCAAGCCCACCCGGCCTGAGATCGTTCGCGGCAGGAGGTTGCATCGCCCGTTTCTTGATGCACTCACGAGGACATGGTGCGCCACTATCACTTACCTTGAACTCAAGATAGCGGCCGTCCTCGTGCAGTGACACCTCGATGGTCTCGTCGCAGCGGCCCTCATAGGCGTGGCGAATGGTGTTCGCGCACGCCTCGTCGACCGCCAACACCACTTTGTCCACCACATCCCCAGCCAGCTCACAGGCCTCCAACCAACCGCGGACCAGCGACCTGATCGAGCCCAGAAACCGAGGATCGGAGCGAACGGTCAGCCGGACGTCCTGGTTATTCTCCACCCTATCCATCGACGAGATACCTCAGGGCGATCATAGTACAGTCGTCATGAGGGGCCAACGGCGAGCAGAAGCGGCGGACGTCGCCGATGATGGCGTCGATCAGCTCTCGCGGGGGACAGTCGTGGTAGGCCCGCGCCACCCGCTCGAGGCCCTCCAACCCGTACTCGACGGGCTCCGCCGGGATATCCGCATTTTCACCGTTCGCCCTGGCCTCGGCGATGCCGTCGGTGTAGAACAGCAGGGTGTCACCGGGGCTGATCGTCATCGTGACATCTTCCCACGAAATCTCTGGGAGGATTCCAATCGGCGGTCCGGAGGCATCAAGCGCAGTGGTGACGCCGGTCTTGGAAATCACCATCATTGGGTGGTGGCCGGCGTTGGCCCCAATCAGCTCGCCGGTCTCGAGATCGATGGCAATCACGGCGACGGTGCAAAAGAGTCCGCGCAAGCTGCGCTCGACGAGCCCGCGGTTGAGCAGTCCAAGGAGCTCCGCCGGAGAGCTGACTCCCGGCGCATTGAGGCGGAACTCGGCGAGGAGCTGCGCCATCGTGAGCGCCGCCGGCACCCCCTTGCCACTGACATCGCCGATCAGCATCCCAACCGTATCGGGATTGATATAGGCAAAATCATAGAAGTCGCCCCCCACGACCCTGGCCGGCTGGGTGATGCCGAAGACCTCGAACCGCGGGTCGTCCATCGACCAGTCGCTGACCAGAAAGCTCTCCTGGATCGTCCACGCCGCCTCGATGTCCTGCTCGATTCGCTGTTTGTCGAGGACCGCCCGGTGGTTACGGGCGTTATCCAGCGCCAGACCTGCGCTATTGCCCGCCGCCGCCGCCAGCAGGCGATCGTCCTTGGTGTACTCGTGGTCGGTAATGTCGGTATCCATGTAAAGGATCCCGAGGATATCGTTCTGGGTCCGGATCGGCACGCACAGGATCGAGGTCAGCTTGAGCGCCGCAATGCTCACGCTGGGGTCCACCGAACCGTCGGCCAACCCCGATGCGATGTGCACTGTCTTCCCTTCGCTAAGGACGCGGTGGGCAACGCTCTCGCTGATCTGAATCTCCTCGACACTCGCCGACTGCGGCTTACCGTCGACGATCGAATGCACCCTCCCGCACACACCACACGGCTGCAGCTCACCGTCGGGTCCAAAAAAGAGGATCGCACCGCGATGGGCGTGGATGGCCTCGGTCGTAGTTTCAAGAACCCGATCGACCAGATCGCAGGGGTTGAAATTCGAGGCGAGGGCGTTCATCAGCGTGTAGGCCGCCTCGAGCATTCCTTTCGAGCTCGACGGCGGCGGCTGCGCCTGCTCGCGTCCCATCGGATCGAGCACGGTCTGCAGGAATACCGTTTTGTCGGTCGTCGCGGGCGCCGTTCCGGTCCCGACCTCGAAGCGGAGCACAGTCTCACCGATGAGGATCTGATCGCCGTCAGTGAGCTCGCACACCTTGGTCCGGGCGCCATTAACCAAGGTTCCGTTGCGACTGTCCAGATCTCGGCAGACATAGCCGTCGTCGGAGATCAGGATCTCCAGGTGGCGGCGTGATGCCGCGGTGTCCTTGATGACGAGACCGTTGTCCGTCGACCGTCCGACGACGAGCGACGACCCCACCGGCACCCTGCGCCGATCTCCCCCACTTTCAGTGACGATGAATCCCTGCTGCATGCCAACCACCCAGTCGGAACGACAATAACATCATTCGGCGGTGATCAATTCTCACCGCGTGCCAGGCGCCGTCAGACAACCGGGTGATGATGCCTGCGGCTCACGCCGCAGCCGCGATCTGTCGCCCCTTCAGGGCTGGCGGTATTCAGCGATTCGTGCTCCTGGGGCTCACGCCCCAGGCTATGGATCTTCCGCGCCTTCGGCGCTCCATCGCATGGCGAATCTCATGACCTGCTGTCCTGAGAATTTCGTCTGTCTCTCTCCTATGGGTCGAACCAGCCGCGAAGCGGCGGCATATTCATAGCCTGGGGCGCGAGCCCCAGGAACACGGTGAGAATGAACAAACCAGCCGCGAAGCGGCGGCAGACCATCGGATTCTCATGGCTTAGCACTTCGCTCCGATGATCGCCCGGATGACCGCTATGCCCTCGCTTTCGAAGGTCGTGGCGACGGTCTCCTGGACATCCTCGTCGGGGGTCAGGGCGAGCATGTATCCGCCGCGGCCGCCGCCCGTGAGCTTGGCGCCGAGGGCGCCCAATGACAACGCCCGATCGCAGAGCTCGATCAATTTCTCGTGCGACAACCCCATATCGACGAGGATGCCGTGGTTGGCGGTCATTAGGCAACCGACGGTTTCGAGATCGTAGCGCTCGAGCGCCTCCCGCATGGCCAACGATTGCTCGGTGATCGCCCGGCAGCGTTCCTCGAAGAGATCGGGATCTTCGGCCTTGAGCCCGAGAACATAGTCGTTCAGCTTCGAGGTATCGGCGGTGACGCCGCTGTTGGCGAGGACAATCCGGAACGGCCGTTCGACCTCGATCCGCTCGAAGGAGCTCTCCCCATCGATCACCCGGAAAACCAGCAGCCCGCCATATGTGGAAGCCGTGTTGTCGATCCCGGAGGGGATGCCGTGGTAGGCGAGCTCGCCCTCCCAACCGATATGGTTAATCTCCTCGATCGACAGCCCGAGGTCGAAGGTGGCGTTCAAAGCCCGTGCCAGCGAGACACAGCTCGCGGCACTGCCCCCCACTCCACTGCCGGCCAGCAGCGAACCGCCGTAGGTGATCTTGATCGGCGTTTTCTGCACGTCGATCTCCATCACCTCCATGATGTGGTTGATCGACTCGACCTGCTGCGCCCGCTTCTTGGCCTTGTACCCCGGGACTTCACGGCGGTTGTCCTCCAGGCTCCAACCCCCAATGTCGGTTAGCTCGACCGTGGCTTCGGTTTCGTAGGGCAACGCCGAGACAATAGCCGGCACTCCCCGAAGAACAAACTGATCACCGATCAGAATTGTCTTGCCGTATCCGGATCCGGTTGCCATGTGGTCGCTCCTTTTTTTGAACCGCCAAGACGCCAAGACATCGCCAAGGGGTTTATCAGTGGATCCTCACCTATTGCATCGTCCTGCTCTTGAATCCCCTGACAATATTGAAAGAACTTCGCCGATGATTCCGAACACAAACTCATTCCTTGGTGATCTTGGTGTCTTGGTGGTTCAATCTAAACCCTCGGGCACGGACCATCATCCGCAACCCCGCCTGCTCAAGATCTCCTCCATCTCCTCGAGCAGCTGTCTCTCCCTACCTACCGCCACCGTGGTGGCGGCGGTCAGGCTGTGGCAAGCGTCTGAGAATCCTCCTACCCGGGCTGTGGCCTCGGGCAGCAGGGTATCCAGACCCAGCACGTCACCCGATCTGATGCGATCCTCCATCGAGTCGGCCACCCGCATTGATATCTTGACCTGGTTGAAGTCGAAGGTTCCGATGCCCGGCACCTCGTCGGGAATGACCTGGAAGCCCGCCAGGTAGCGATTGGGATCGACGTCTCCGGTGTTGCGGACAGCGTCGAGAAAGGCGCCGATCATCTTCACCCCCATCGGCATGAAACGCGAGTGCACGTGCAGCCATTGAACGTGCTCCGTCTGCTGCCATCCCTCCTCCCGGATCCTCAGGATCTCCTCGTTGAAGAGACGGTCCTGGAGGGTCCGCAGCTCCTCGAGCACTACGTCCGACTCTGGGGACGGTCCTTCGAGGCACACGCCGATCCCGATCTCCGGTCCGCCGCGGTGATAGCCCGCGCCCCCGAGGGTGTCGAGATCTCGGGCCAGGGTCTCGCACACCAGCGGTCCGGCCGGGGTCAGCAAAACGTACCGCTCCCCGCCCTCCTCCTCCTCGATCTCGAGCAGGCCCTGGCGCACGGATTCAAGCGCCGCCTCCCGGTTTGGACCAGCCAATCGCCCATCGACGAAGAAGCGGTCGCCGACGGCGCCGATGGTCGCGACGCGCGCGAGGTCTATGTTGCCGGCATCGAGCCTGTGGGCGAATAGGTAGCAGGTCGTCGACGCGGTGATGTCCCGGTCTCCCCGCAAACCGAAGAGCTCGGGATCGAGCAGGTGGACGTTTTCGTCGTCAATCGCCTCGGCTTTGTGGTGGTCCAGGATGAGGACCAGATGGCGTCCCCGGTTGAGATCCGAAATCAGCGGTGCGATGCGGCCGGCGAAATCGGTGAGAATGATCAGTCGATCCTGACCTTTGAAAATCCGTTCGACGACCGCGGGGTACGGTTTTTCGAGGCACACCCGGTGCACCGAAAACCCCTTGCGCTCAAATGCCCGGGTCAGGATGGCGCCCGAACTCAGCCCGTCAGCATCGTTGTGGTGCAGCACCTCAACTTCGCGGTCGGCCCGGCGTTCAATCTGGTTGATCGCCTGGTCCATCGCATCGAGGAGGTCTTCGATCATCCACGCATCCCGCCGCCGACACGACCGGCAAAGTCGTCCAACACCTCGAGCTCAGCCGCCACGTCGAGCACCGTGTAGCGGGTACGAATCTTGCGCCCGTGGCGGATCGCGGTCTCCAGCTCATCCAAGCCGACATCCAGTTGGGCCGCGCGGATCGGGGCTCCGGAGGCGGTCAGGGCATGCCGCACCTTGCGGCCGATGACGAGGGTGCGCTCGATCTCCTCCTTGATGGCAGCTTCATTCTCCACAAGGCGCTCCAGATCGTTCACCGTCCGCGCCTCAAGCTTGGCCTGCCACTGCGGCCACACCGCCGGGGCGAGCGCGCCGAAGACCTCCATGACCTCCCGCAGCGCGGCGTCGGGAGACGGGTTGGGGGAGAAGCGGACGCGGCCGAAATCGAGCTCGACAATCTGCCGATACAGATCGTCGATCACCAGGGAGGCGACCCCGACCTGCGCACCGTGGAGGTTGAGCGGCCTGTGGTCTCTGAGCCGCACCATGTCCCAGTAGTGCGACAAGAGGTGCTCACCGCCCGATGCCGGGCTCGAGGTCCCGACCACCGCCATCGACAGACCGGAGACCAGGAGCAACCGAAAGAGCAGAGTAACGGCCTCGGGGTCGCCGTCGGCGAGACGCGGAAAGACATCCAGTGCCTCGTCGAATGGCGTGGACAAGAGCCGGTCGGGCAGCGGACAGTGGTACTCACCTCGAACGTATGAGGCGATCTTCCAATCGCAGCCGCAGTACGGCTTGGAGACAAGATCGCCGAGCCCGGCGAGGGTGAGGTCGCGCGGCGCCTCCACCAACACCTTCGGGTCAGCAAATACGGCCACCGGTGGGGTGACGGAGCGGGTTGTTTTGAGGCCGTTCTCCAACAGGGCGACGATGGCCGAGGTGTAACCGTTCATCGACGCCGCGGTCGCGAGCACGAAGCAGGGAATCCGGCGGCGGTGCGCGATCTCTTTGCCGAGATCGTTGATCGTACCGCTGCCCACGGCTGCCACCATGTCGAAAACACCCGGCAAGGAGGCCATGAGCTCATCCGCCAGCTCCACTGAGGCGTGGATCTCGCCCGAGGGATCATCGCGGATCATGCAGCACTCGACCGAGTAGGACGCTCCAAGCGCCTCCGAGAGCCGCTCTCCCCCGACCTCCCAAGTGCGCCGGTCAGCCAGCAGCAGGATGCGCTCGCCCGGGATCAGCGACGGCAGCAATTCCGGGACGCGGTCGGCCACATCGGACTCGATCACAACCTCGCGCGTCAGGATGCGGTGCTCTCTCCCGCAGGTGCACTCAAGGCTCTGCCCCAGCACCCGATCGCTCAGGATCTCGTCGACGCCGGATGGGAGACTTCCGGAAGATTCCATCGATTCTAGTGTGACCTCAACCCCACCAGGGTAACCCGGCTGTCCGTGGTTACCGTAGACGGAAACAAACCCCGGAATCTTCCGCTCCTCGAAGTCGCCGGTCCCGAATCGCACAACGGCGAGCAACCGCGTTCAAAGATACGGTTTTGGATCGACGGCCAGGCCGTCGTGCCGGACTTCGTAGTGGAGGTGGTTGCCCGTCGCGTTGCCGCTCTTGCCGACCGTGCCGATCACATCTCCCCTGGCGACCTTCTTCCCCTTCTTCACGCTGATACGTTTGAGGTGAGCGTACCGGGTCTGCCACCCTCCACCGTGGTCGATGACCACCAACCGGCCGAAGTCGCCCGAGCGCCCCGCAAAGCCGACGACGCCATCCGCGGTCGCCTTGACCGGTGTGCCGGCCGGTGCCGATAGATCGATCCCCTCGTGGTGCGATCTTCCTCGCGGAGCTCCGAACTCCGAGGTAACGACCGCCGACGCCCGTGGTACCGGCCACCCGGAGGGAGCGATCTCGACCTCGCCGGCAGGGCGTCCGCTCGCACAGCCCAGGATTCCCAGGATCAGGATAACTGCGCCGGCCGCTCGCTTCATGGATCCAGGATACTAGCCTGCACTTCTCATGAGAGTAGATTTCGGAGATCGCGTAGGTGGTCGAGCGCCAAAGGCGCGATCGACTCATAGCCTGGGGCGTCAACCCGCCGACAGCAGTGCAGTGGGCTCAGGCCTCATCCGTAGGAAGAGGCTATGAGCCACGCGCTGGCGACGGTGCGTCACGACGGCCGAAGGTTGTCAGTAACCCCAGG
>RCNG010001214.1_pt1 | contig 12712 bp, 14 predicted proteins | sample 2041371 | NCBI WGS metagenome assembly RCNG01 (sample SAMN09708227, study PRJNA481090) | Marine sediment metagenome, whole genome shotgun sequencing project. | biome: marine sediment; feature: ocean; material: sediment; isolation source: Sewage treatment plant 1 marine sediment (STP1) ... | reverse complement strand
GTCTCGAGATCGCGGAAGCGGGCTTCGCTGAATCGCCTTCACAGGAAGGGTTCGACGAGCTTCGGCGCCGATTCCGGATCGTCAACGGCGCGAACTGGATGGAAGGCCTCGATTACGAGGCATTCATGGCCGGCAACGCGGACGCTGGCAGCGGATAGACTCGGTGGTCATGGTGTCGAGGATTCTGATCGCAGCGGTGGCAGCGGCCCTTCTTGTCTCCTGCTCGTCGTCGAGCGATACGACGACCACCACCTCAACCACGACAACGACCACCTCAACCACGACGACGACCACCCCGACGTCGACGTCGACGTCGACGACGACAACGATCCCTCAGGAACCGCCGGCGTTCCCCGAGTATCGGATCACGGAGCGCATCGTCGTCCCCGAGACCGGCGACACAGTGGTGCTGCTGCTCGACCCGGCCTCGTATACCAGCCTGTCGGATCTCGACCTGTACGACGTGATCGCCGATGCCGTCGATCGGTTTCCCCCGATCCTCGAAGCGCACGTGGTGGATTCCCAAGATGCCGCCGCCGCCGTGTTGCTCGAAGAACCCGACGCAGAACAAGAGGCGATCCTCTCCCTCCACTATCTCGCACGCCTCGAAGACGGCTTCCGCATTGTCTACCTCGGACCATTCGAAGAATCCGGTACGGCGGTGCTCGGCTCGTAGCGTGCCGCATGCGGCACGTTTCAGTTCCCTCCGGGAACTGTTGACCGACCACTGCTCGCGGGTACGCGCCGCCAGAACAGCGCAGAATTTGGTGGAGACGGCTCTACAGCAAGAGCGATGCGGTGATCAGGAAGCCGCCGAAGCTGACCAGGTCCGTGGTCATCGTCAAGAAGATGTTGGAGGCAAGTGCGGGATCCTGCCCCATGCGTCTCAGCACGATCGGGATTCCCGATCCGACGAGCCCCCCTACGGTGATCGAGACGATCACCGACACGAACAGGATGACCGCGATCTCCCACGGATCAATGGCCGACTGATCGCCGAATAGCCCTACGGTGAGCGCCCCCATCGCGGCCGCCAACACCGCAATAGCAAGGCCATCGACGAGCGTCACCGCCATCTCCCTGCGGACCGCACGCCGGGCCCGGCCACGCGGGAGATCGCCCATGGCGATCGACCGAATGACCACGGCGAGGCTCTGGGCCCCCGAGTTGCCGCCCAGGAGGGCGACCAAGGGCATGTATGCAGCGAGGATCGCTGCACTGGCGAGCACCGATTCGAACTGAGCGATCACCCAGGCGATGACAAAACCGACAACGAGGTTGAACGCGATCCACGGGAGGCGCCGACGAACCGACACGGCGACCGGTGTGAAGATCGATTCCTCCTCTCCGGCACCGACCATGACGGCGATGTCCTCACCGGCCTCGGCCTGGATCGCCTCGAGGGCCTCGGAGATCTTCACCATGCCGACGAGCAGCCCATCGTCGTCGACAACGGGTATTGCCAGGAGGTGGTACCGCTGGATCAGTTCAGCGACGACCTCCCGGTCGGTCGATGGCGTCACTGAGACCGGGTCGGCGAGCATGACCTCGTCGAGGGACCGTCCTGGTCGGGCGAAGACGAGTTCTCGGAACGACACCACGCCGCGAAGGCGGTTGCGGGTGTCGGTGACGTAAACGTAGGAGAGGTTGGAACCGAGCTCGTCGTGCAGTCGCCGGAGAGCCTCGATGGCCTCGCCGGCGCCCACTCCGGTGGGGAGCGCAGCGAAATCGGTGGTCATCATGCCGCCGGCGGTATCTGCGGCGTAGACGAGGAGGTTGTTGATATCTGCCGCGGTCTTCGGATCGAGGGCAGCGAGCACGGCCGTGCGCTCGTCCGGTTCGAGCACGCCGATCACGTCTGCCGCCCGGTCGGCGTCCATCATTGCGATGAGCGCGGCAGCCCGTGCCGGACGAATTGCCTCGAGGACGTCGGCCGCCGCTTCCGGGCGCATCTCGTCGAGGACCTCGCCGGCGTCGTCCGGGTCGAGGTCCTTCAACAGGTCGGCGGCGCCTTCTTCCTCGAGTGCCTCGAGAATGTCTGCGGCGTTCTCCGGCGTGGACTCGGCGAGTTCTTCCCACTCTTCTTGGTGCGCGTCGAGATAGGCCTCGGCCTCCTCCGGTCGGCGGCGCGCGAGGTCTCGAAGCGTCTCGGTGACGTTGCGCGGGCTGGGAAATCTCAGACGCATGACGACGAAAGCCTATCGCCTAGGGGCACGGCGCGGGTCACACCCTGCAATTGGGCATGCCTCCACGGGGGGAGCGGGGGCATGCACGGTCGACCCAGTGGGTCGGCGAAGCTTCGACGGTAGCAAACGACCTTCGCCGACAGCCTGTCGGGTCGCTCAGCGAACGGAGATCAGGTATCGCGGCGCGGTTGGCTCGATGCGGCCAATGACTGCTGCGAGGTCGCCACCGTCGATCAGCATGTCAATCAGGTTGGGGGCATTGGTTTGCGGGACGGCGAGGAGCAGGCCTCCACTCGTCTGCGCGTCGGCCAGCAAGGTGCGCATTGCGGGCGGGGCGGTGCCGTAGTCGGTGTCCGATGCGACGGCGGCGGCATTTCTCTTCGTGCCCCCCGGCACGTGCCCTGCCTCGGCGGCGGCCTGTGCCCCGTCGATGAGCGGTATGGATGACGCGTCGAGCGTTGCGGAGACCCCGCTCGCTCTGAGCATCTCGGAGAGGTGGCCAAGCAGACCGAATCCGGTCACATCGGTTCCGGCGCGCACGCTTTCCGCCACTGCAGCGCGCGATGCCGCAGCGTTGAGTCGCCGCATTGACGCAACTGCGGCTGCGGCCGACGATGACGAGGATTCGCCCTTCTTGAGCGCCGTGGCAATCAACCCTGTGCCGAGTGCCTTCGTCAGGATCAGCAGATCGCCTGGGCGTGCTGCGTCATTCGAGATGAAGCGGTCCGGATGGACCGTTCCCGTTATCGCGAATCCAAACTTCGGCGTCTGATCGTCGATCGAATGGCCGCCGACGAGTGTGCACTTGGCCTCCGTGAGCACCTCGACGGCTCCGTCGATGACATCGGCGGCAACGCTCCAGGGCAGTTCGTCACGGGGCCACGACAGCAACTGGAGCGCCGTCAGCGGCGTACCGCCCATGGCGTAGACGTCGGAGAGGGCATTCGACGCGGCGATCCGGCCCCAATCACCGGGATCGTCGACGATCGGCGTGAAGAAGTCGACGGTTTGGACCATCGCGACGTCGTCGGAAATCCGGTAGACGGCGGCGTCATCCGACCCGGCGATCCCTACAAGGAGATCCGGGTGTTGGGTGATTTCCGTACCGGGCAAACGGCGCAGAACCTGCGCCAACTCGTCAGATCCGAGCTTGCACGCTCAGCCGGAACCGTGGCTGTACGCCGTGAGGCGAATGGAGTCCATTGCGAGCATCGTAGCCCCGCCAGCTTGCCACGAGCGCGCAGCGGAAGCAGACTCTCGACATGACCGATCTCAACCAAGAACGACTCGACGCGATTGCTGGATCGCTCGGCATCGGATCGCTCGAGCGACATATCTTCCTCTGCGCCGAGCAATCGACCCCGCGGTGTTGCACAGCCGACGAGGGTCGGACCGTGTGGACCTATCTGAAGCGTCGTCTCAAGCAGCTCGACCTTGCCTCGGCGCCGGCTCCCTGGCGCGGATCCAATCTCAGCGCGCCACCGCCGGATGGTGACTGCATTGGCGGGACCGTGCTGCGGTCGAAAGTCGACTGCTTCCGAGTGTGCGAGCAGGGCCCGATCGCCGTCGTGTACCCCGACGGCGTCTGGTACCAGTCGGTGACTGTCGAAGTGATGGAACGAATCATCACCGAGCATCTCATTGGCGGCGAACCAGTAGCGGACCACGTGTTCGCCGTGGACGGGCTGAAGTAGCAAGAGCAAAGACACGAGATGGCCGTCGCAGTCTCGGGTCCTGCTGGTAGCTGGTGGCTTGCCTGCCGCCTGCCGCCTGCCGCCTGCCGCCTAACGACTCAATCCTCCAGCATGGCCAGGGCGCGCTCCACCACCACGTCCGGTGCATCGCGATGGACACTGTGCCCCGTCTTCGGGACTTGCTCGAAGGTCATCGCCGGGTTGCCTGCTCGGTGTCGCGCGAAATGGTCGGGCGGGTACAGCGGATCGTCCGCGGCGCCGAGGATGTGGACGGGGGCGGCGATCGCGGATAGGTCTCGGCCGAGTTGCCACGTGCGGTTGTCACTGAAACTCCGCTCCATGGCTTCGACCGTGGTTGCCACGAGGGCCTCGCGTTTCAATTCGGCATCCGTGCGGTCCCAATGCGGACGCTCGGCCAACAATTTGTCGACACTCGGAGGGTCGGCAACTTCAGCCACGATCGATGCACGGACGGTCTCCGCGACGGCGGGATCGAAGTCGATCGCCGGATCTACCAGCAGGTATGCAGCGGAGAATGCCTGGTCGACGGTCGCCGCGTGCACGGCGACGGCGCCGCCGAGTGAGTGACCGATCACCAGTTGCCACGGGCCCGGGCACGACGTGAGCACATCCCGCGCGTAGCCGTCGAGATCGAACTCATCTGGGTGGGGGCTGGTTCCGTGGCCTCGAAGGTCCGGTGCGATCGAGCTGTATCCGGCCGATGCCAGGGCGGATCCGATCTGCCGCCACACTCCTCCAGCAGAACTGAGGCCGTGCAGCAGCAGGATGCTGGGTGCGCCTGGGCCGTATTGATGCATGTTGAGGTCCACCACGGAGCCATGGTAATTCCGGTCGGAGCCATGCCCCTCTACGCTGGAACGATGCGAACAATGCGACGAGTGCTCGGCTGGCTGGGATTCGGGTGGGTGCTCTGGCGGCTGTTCGGCCCCGAGCGGCAGCCGAAACACGACGGAGCCCAGGAACGACCGCTCCACGTTCCCGGACGCACGGTGCTGGTCGGTGAACAGGAGTTCTTTGTGCGCGAAGCCGGCTCCGATTCGGCTCCGCCTCTGGTCCTCATTCACGGATGGGGTTTCGACGGCGAGATGAACTACTACAAGGTCATCCCCGGCCTGGCGGAGCAGTTCCGCGTGATCGTTCCCGACCACCGCAATCACGGCAAGTCGGACCGGATCCGGGGACCGGTCAACGTCGAGGACCTCGCAGATGAGATTGTCGGAATGCTCGACGAACTCGGCTACGCGAAGGTCGACGTATTCGGCTACTCGCTCGGGGGCATGGCCGCTCAGGTGATCGCGCACCGGTATCCCAATCGGGTGCGGCGTCTGATCCTCGCCGGGACGGCTGCTTTCCCGGTTGATCGTTTCCGGCTCCCGGCGATGGTCGGCTTCTGGCTGGCGCGAGCGGTTGCCCGCCTGTCGAAGACCGAGGTTGTGGTCCTCACCTATCGATTCCTCCTTCGTTCAGGGATCGTCGATCGGCGTCATGCCCGCTGGCTCTGGGCGGCGATGCTCAACCGAGACCCGACCCTCTTCTACGAATCGGGGAAGGCCGCCTGGCGGTTCGATGCGCGGCCCTGGGTTGGCGAGATCGAGGCGCCGGTCATGGTGATCATCCCAACCAACGACCAGGTCGTTCCCACGCGCACGCAACGCGAGCTCGCCGTGCTGATCGGCGCCGATCGAGTTATTGAAGTGGGCGGTGCCGGGCATGAGTCCGTGCTGTCACGGCCGGACGACTACGTCGAGGCGATTACATCGTTCCTCACCGACGACGGCTGACATCAATCGGTGAGGAAGGCGAGCACAACGTCGGCCAGTTCCCTGGGGGCATCGAGTACCACATTGTGTCCCGCGTGGTCGAGCGTTCGGTGAGCCCCTTCGAGCGCCACGGATGCCATCTCTGCGGCCAGTTGGGTGTAGCGATCGTCCGTGCCACCGGAAACGGTCAGGATCGGCATCGGGAGTTCGCTGATCCGGTCGCCAACGTACGGTTGCGCCCCTTGTCCCATCCCGCGCAGTGACGCGGCGAGGCCGGCAGCAGTGTTCTCCATGCGTGCCGCGCGGTCGGTGTGGCGCGCGGACGCTTTCAGGTGCGTGGTGCCGGTGATCGGTGCGGCGAGCCACTCATCGACAAAGGTGTCGATGCCAACCGTTTCGATGTGCTCGGCGAGCGCCTCGTCGCGAACTTGCCGTTCTGCGCGCCGCTCTTCACCACGGACGCCGGGCGACGCGGAGACGAGGATGAGCCGGTCGACGAGCCTCGGGTACTCGAGGGCTGTGAGCAGTGCCATGCGGCCACCCTGGGAGTAGCCCAGGAGTGGGATCGGTCCACCGAACGACTTCAACCACTGCCCGAGCGCACCGACGGTTGAAGCCGTGTCCACGGAGTCTCCACTGGTGGCTCCGTGGCCGGGGAGGTCGGGCGCGTGGATCTGGAGGCCCGCCTCAGCGAGCGGTTCGAATTGAGATCCCGTCAGCGTGAATCCATGGAGCGCGCCAATACGGCGTCCGGTACCGAACACCCGAACGGCGAGTTCTGGGGAGGGTTGGCTAGGCCGGATCCTCGACCGGAACTTCCACGGTCATCGCCTTGTAGACCTTGAATCCAAGGGCGATAGCGATGGCGAGAATGATGAGTCCAAGAAGTGGTTTCTTCATATGGCCAGTGTACCCGATGGGTCGCCAACGGGAACCCCCGCTGTCGCCCGGCCTGGACCACCCCAGGATCGGTACCCTGCAGGCTGTGGAACCATCACAGGACGACCGACGGCGCCGTTTTCGGCTGCTTGCGTGGTCGGTACTCGTCTTCAACGTCTTCGTGATCCTTGGCGGAGCGATCGTGCGCGCTACCGAGTCTGGAGACGGTTGTGGCGCCTCGTGGCCCACCTGCACCGATCGGATCTTCCCTTCGAATCCGGCGTTTGAGACCGTCATCGAGTTCAGCCACCGGATCACGAGCGGGCTCGCCATCATCGGCGTGCTCGTGCTCTACGTTTGGGCACGGAGACTCTTCGCTCAGGGCCATCGGGTTCGTATGGCGGCTGGGGTCACCCTGGTGCTGATGATCGTCGAATCACTCCTTGGAGCGTCACTGGTGATCTTTGGCTGGGTCGCGCAGGACGCCTCGGTCGGACGCATGATCGTGGTGCCGCTGCACCTCATCAACACCTTCCTGCTCCTCGGCGCGTTGACGCTGACCGCGTGGTGGTCGTCTGGAAATCCTGGCCCGGTGCGTCCGTTCGATCCGAAGACCCGCCGACCGCTCATCGCAGGTGCGCTCGGCCTATTGCTGATTGGTGCGATGGGGGCACTCAACGCCTTGAGCGACACCCTGTACCCGGCGGAGAGCTTCTTCTCCGGCGTGCAGCAAGAGCTGGCATCCGACGCTCCGTGGCTGGTGCAACTCCGGGTATTCCACCCGATCGTGGCAGTGGCGGTGGGCTTCGGTGTTGCCTATCTGGTGATGCGCCTGGCGGCCCCGGCCACCGATCGTGCGAGGCGGATATCGGCGATCATCATCGGTTTGGTCGTCTTCCAGTTCTTCGCGGGCCTCGTCAACGTCGTGCTCGCCACGCCCCTCGAGACGCAGGTGTTCCACCTCGCTATGGCGGATGCGATGTGGATCTCGTATGTGATCTTCTCCGCTGAGATTCTTGGCGATCACGAGACGGCCGGTCACCGCGTCGAGGAGGTCACGTGAACCAGTCGGTTGGGATCAACGATCCCCGGCGCCCAGGCGGGGGTGCGACGATTCGCGCCTACGTGGAACTCACCAAGCCGCGGATCATCGAGCTCCTGCTGACCACGACGCTCCCGGCCATGATCCTGGCTGCCGGAGGCTGGCCGGGCTGGTGGCTCGCCAGTGCGACCCTCATCGGAGGGACCCTGTCCGCGGCCGGCGCGAACGTCATCAACCAGGTGTTGGATTCTGACATCGACCGTGTCATGCGGAGGACCCGGGGCCGGCCGCTCCCGACCCACCGTGTCACGGACCGCGCCGCCATGGTGTTCGGCATCGTGCTCGGCGCGCTCGGTTTCGTTTGGCTCCTCCTCATGACGAACCTGCTCGCGGCGGTGCTCTCGACGGTAGCGCTGCTCGTCTACGTGTTCGTCTACACGATGTTCCTCAAGCGCACGTCGACGCAGAACATCGTCATTGGGGGCGCTGCCGGCGCCATGCCGCCGCTCGTCGCGTGGGCGGCCGTGACCGGATCGCTTTCTGTCCCGGCTTGGGTCCTGTTTGCGATCATCTTCTTCTGGACCCCGCCCCACTTCTGGGCGCTCGCGCTGCGTTACGACGAGGACTACCGGGCGGCCGGGGTACCGATGCTGCCGGTCGTGGTGGGTCCTGGCATGACCACCGATCACATCCTGGCGTACAGCTTCGCGACCGTAGGCATATCGCTCTTGCTCGTTCCGTGGATCGGCTGGATCTACTTGGCCGCCGTCGTGGCGCTCGGTGCCTGGCTCATCAGCGGCGCGGTGCACGTACGTGCGAACCCAGACATGTCTATGCGCTATTTCGCTGCCACGAACGGGTATCTGGCAGGCGTGTTCCTTGCCATCGCGATCGATGTGTTGGTGGTGGGATGAAGAGCAAGTCGCCCGTCGCCCGTCGCCCGTCGCCAGTCCGATCGCGGGGGGTGTGCTGATGGATACTTGGGACACTATTGCCGTTGTGGTGGGGTCGGTGCTTCTGATCGGCTCGCTGATAGCGGTGGTCGTGCGGGAACTGTGGTCGCATCCGGAACGGCGACTGGTCGGTCGGGCACGCGACACGGTGGAGGTACTCCTGCCGCTGGTGGGAGCGATCGTGCTCGTTGCCGCGGTGTGGATCACCGCAGCGTGAAGTGGGCTGAGAGCTTCAGCCCACTGTCCCAGCTTTACTGCCACGCGGGGAGCCGGTACGCTGCGTTCCGTGACCGCACGCTATCGATTTTCGTATTTCTTCACCGGGCCTTGCGCCCGGGTCGACGTGATACGGCGGTAGCGGCACCACACACCAACACACCCCCACGGAGACCCGGAGCCAAGGCTCCGGGTCTTGTGGTTCCCGGAGCCCTCCCCCAGGAGGAGTCATGACAAACAAGCCAATTCTCAAGAGCCATCGACGACCCGGCATCGCGACGACCGTCGTCACGGTGAACGCCGTCAAGTTCGGTGATGGGTCATACCCCGTCCTCGCCGGCCCCATTGCCGTCGAGAGCGAAGAGCAAATCCTCTCCGCAGCACACGTCGTTTCCGACCACGGTGGATCAATCCTGCGTGCCGGGACGTTCCTCGCCGGGTCATCGCCCTACGCCTACCGCGGCCTCGGGGCCGAGGCACTCTGGATGCTTGAGCACGCAGGGCGAGAGACCCGACTGCCGGTGAGCACCGAAGTCCTCGAGCCCGACCACGTCGACGTCGTAGCCGAACACGTCGATGTGATCGAGGTGGGGCCGGACAACATGCAGAACTTCGTGCTGCTGCGCGCCGTCGGCGCCACCAATCGACCGGTGATCATCCACCGAGCGTCCGCGGCTACGGTCGACGAGTGGCTGCTCGCAGCGGAGTACGTGCTGGACGCCGGTAACGAAGCGGTGGTGTTGTGCGAGCGGGGAAGCCGCGGCTTTGACCCTCGCACCACCGACACGATCGACATTTCGGTGATACCGACGGCGCAGCGCATGTCGCACCTTCCGGTGATCGTCGATCCATCTCCCACGGCCGGTCACCCGGAGCTCATTCAGCCTCTGGCGCTTGCGGCCCGCAGTGCCGGCGCCGACGGGCTCATGGTGCCGTTCCATCCCGATCCCGCAGCCGCCCTGGCCGGCAACGGTTCGCATCTCGACCCCGAGCGCTTCTCAGCGCTGATGGAGGCGCTCGGCATTCCGTCGCTGCGTGACGAGATCGACCGCATCGACCGTCAGGTCATTCGCCTGCTCGGCAGCCGGCTTCGGAGCTCGATCGACATCGCCAGGATCAAGGCGGCGAGGGACCTCGCCATGCGCTCCCCTGATCGAGAGGCAGAGTTGATCGCAGAGATGCGAGAGGACGCGGCCGCGGTGGGGATGGACCCGGGGTACGCCGAGGAGCTCATGGATGTCGTGTTGCGCCACAGTCGCGCCGCTCAGGTCGCAGCCGTCGGGCGGGACAAGGAGCCCGGCGACGGGTAGCGTCGGCGCATGGAGTTCACCTCGGTTGGCGACGATGGCGTGGCGCGATGTAGCTGGGGGAGCAGCACCGACGACTACGCGGTCTACCACGACGACGAGTGGGGGAGGCCTGTCGGCGACGACACTCGCCTCTTCGAGAAGCTCAGTCTTGAAGGCTTTCAGTCCGGACTCTCGTGGTTGACGATCCTGCGCAAGCGCGAAGCGTTTCGCGCGGTCTTCGAAGGCTTCGATTTCGAGAGCGTCGCCCGGTTTGGTGAGGGCGATGTCTCCCGGCTACTTGACGATGCCCGCATCGTTCGCCACCAGGGCAAGATCCGTTCAACGATCAACAACGCCCAGCGGGCCCTTGAGGTCGTCGACGAATATGGATCGCTCGGCGCCCTGATCTGGTCATTCGAGCCGGAGGCCAAGCCGCCGAGCATGGAGGCGACAACGCCGGAGTCCACCGCGATGGCTAAGGAGCTGAAGCGTCGAGGATTCACGTTCGTCGGTCCAACGACTGCCTATGCCTTCATGCAGAGCATGGGCCTCGTGAACGATCACGCGGAAGAGTGTGCGGTGCGCGACGCGGTAGAAGCCGACCGGACGGGGTTCGTCAGACCACGAGGGAAGTAGCTCCCAGCTTCCAACTACCAGCAGGAAAGGCTGAGTCGCCAGTCGCCAGTCGCCAGTCGCCAGTGCGGGCATTCTGGTTCTGTCTTGCTACTTGCTACTTGCTACTTGCTACTTGCTACTTGCTACTTGCTACTTGCTACTTGCTACTTGCTACTTACTCCGATTTTGGGGCCCGGCCCATGAGGATCGCTATCGCTTCGGGGACTGAGGCGCTTTCGTAGAGCACCCGGCCTACCTGGTCGGCGATCGGCATCTCAACACCGTAGAGCTCGGCGAGAGCCAGGATCCCCCTTGTCGACTTGACGCCCTCGGCGACCATGTTCATCTCCGAGACGATCTCATCGATGGTCTTGCCCAACCCGAGACCGAGTCCGACGCGGTGGTTGCGACTCTCGGTGGACATGCAGGTTGCGATGAGATCCCCCATTCCCGCCAGACCTGCGAACGTTGTGGCGCTCCCTCCCATTGCCACACCGAGGCGTGACATCTCCACGAGAGCGCGCGTCATCAGCATCGAGACGGTGTTGAGACCGAAGCCAAGGCCCTCCGCCATTCCTGCCGCCAGTGCCATGACGTTCTTCAATGCTCCGGCGCTTTCAGCACCGACGACGTCTGTATTCGTGTAGACCCGAAAACGCGTTCCCATGAACAGTGACTGAAGCTCGGTTGCCGTCTCGTCATTCTCCATGGCGATCACCGTGGCGGCTGGCTGCCCCGCCATGATCTCGCGGGCGAGATTGGGTCCCGTGAGCGCCCCGATGCGCGAGCGGTCATGATCTGGGAGCACGTCGAACGTGACTTCGGTCATGCGCATGAGAGTCGGCTGCTCGATGCCTTTCGTGAGCGAGAGAATCGGCGTCTCCGGCGACAGCAACGGCGCTGCCCGACCGAGTACATTCCGATAGCCGTGGGATGGGACGCCCATCACGACTACGTCGGCATCGTTGACCGCAATGTCGATTTCGGCCGTAGCCGTCAAGGCATCCGGAAGCTCGAATCCCGCGAGATAGTCGGGGTTCGACCCTTCTTCGATGTGCGCCGCGAGGTCGGCGCGGCGAGCCCACAACACGGTCTCGGTGCGCGGCGCGAGCATTGCTGCAACGGTCGTTCCCCAAGATCCGGCTCCGATGACCGCGACTTTCATGGTTGCTCCTCTCGCTGCTACAGCGTACGGCATCGCACCGTCGGCGCGCGGGGTGCTTGATGTCGAACGCCCGTCCAGCGACGCTTCAGACAACACACACGACGCGAGAGCGAGGCCCTTTGACGTCCACCAACTACGTCCTCGACACCTGTGTCCTGCTCGCCGACCCGCACGCCCCGCTCCGATTCGATGAACACCATGTGGTGCTTCCGCTCGTCGTGGTCGAGGAACTCGACCGTCAGAAGACACGCATGGACGAGGTTGGCGCCAACGCCCGCGCAGCGATCCGACTGCTCGAGGAGCTTGGGGCGTCGCAAGCCGGAGGTCTGGCCACTCCCACGGCGCTTCCCAACGGGGGATACGTGCGCCTCGAACTCAACGGGATCACTTCGAATCGTCTTCCCGAATTCTTCGACCCCACGACCGCCGACCACCGGATTCTCGCCACGTGCCTGAACCTCGTGGACGACGGTGCAAGAGCAGTTCTCGTAACCAAAGACGCCGCATTGCGCATCAAGGGAGCCCAGCTGGGCGTTGCCGTCGAGGACTACCGCGGCGACACGGTTCAAGTGGACGAGTCGTACCGGGGAGTAGCCGAGATCGACGTTCCCGGCACCACGATCGATGAACTGTTCGCGAGCGGAAAGATCACTGTCGCCGCCCCCGACCTCGTGGTGAATCAGTTCGTAGTGTTGCACGGCCCTGGGTCGCAATCCGGCCTTGGCCGCGTCGTCGACGACGGCGAGTGGACCACGATCACCAGAGTCCCGGGAAGCCGCCACGTATTTGGGGTCGAATCCAAGAACATTCGCCAGGCGTTCGCTCTCGATCTGCTGATGGACCCGGATGTGGCTGCGGTCTCCGTGATGGGCATGGCCGGTACCGGCAAGAC
>RCNG010001213.1_pt1 | contig 12731 bp, 12 predicted proteins | sample 2041371 | NCBI WGS metagenome assembly RCNG01 (sample SAMN09708227, study PRJNA481090) | Marine sediment metagenome, whole genome shotgun sequencing project. | biome: marine sediment; feature: ocean; material: sediment; isolation source: Sewage treatment plant 1 marine sediment (STP1) ... | reverse complement strand
ACCAAACTATAAATATCATTACTTGATGAAAACTTTGCAATGTATTTTTTATTTTCTGATTCAATCAATGCTTTTGGGCGCGCACCACCAATGCTACTGCCATGCAACAAAACTTTTTCTAATGCGGGGTTTATGGGTAATCCTTTTTCAACACACGATGCTGCTTCCATTAACTCTTCGAGTGTCGCACTGTCTGTTCGACGGGGTTCATAATCGGTTGCTGATTGTTGAAAATCAAGCATACCAATACGATCTGATCCAGAAACAAGTAAATAAGACAGTTCATCTAATTCAATATTGTTACCCTGCATTGCTTTATTTGCTTGTTGGCGATAAACAATCACACGTCTACCCCATGCATCAGGAGATGCATCACGTATACACCCTGCCATGTCTAAATTGGTTGCCGGTTCAATGGCTCCCGATTGTAATGGCAACTCTTCTGAAAACAATGAAATGGCATTAGCGCGATTTAAATAACTTTGACCATATATAAAATTATATTTCTTCCCTTCTGTATAAATTTTCCCGGCAACAACGGGTTCATTACATCCTGGTAACCAGACCCAAACAAAAGCTTCTTCAGGATTAGAAGTTGTCATCAATTACTTTCCTTGATGGTTGTGCTGCTTTAGGTAATAAATGAAGAACGTCTTTATTATGGCTTAACTGTTGATTTAATGATTCATCATCAGGGGCAAATATTTTTACACCCACAGCCCAGGCGGCTTCAAAATATAATCCGATTCCTACTTTTAAATCGCCTTTTTCAAGTCGTTGAACCGTACTCCTGGAAACATTTATTCTTTCAGCAACGGCAGTTTCACTGAATCCTTGTTCTTTACGGGCGATAGTAATAGCCATCGCTAATAGATGTACGGTGTTTTTAGTGTGCTTACTGTATATTCTTGTGTGGTCTTTAGACATATGCGACTCATATATTGGTCATTTAAGTGCTAAATGATTTATATATGAGTCATATTAGGTGTTTTATTAGATATTTACAAGCATATATCCTTTTTATTAAGCTAATGTTAATACTTAAAAATGGTTTGTTTTTAAAAGAAATCTTTTTATATAATAAGCTTTTAAAAACCACTTACTGTGGTTGACTAATAAATACTATAAAAAGACTAATAAAAGACTAGAGTATATAAAAACAAATAAATATATAATATAATCAATAAGATATAGCGTATATTTTTAGCTTTTAGACCAAGTAACTACGGACTTCAGACATAGTAACTACGGAGTAATGACAATATAACTACGGTACTTTGACCGCGTAGCTACGGTATAACGACATAGTTACTGCGGAGGCCTGTGGATAAGTAAACTATTCTAAAATTTTTCATACAGACGCTTTTACTACGGTACATTTATTCGTTTAGACATATTTACTACGGTAGCAAATATTTGGTGTTTTTTTGAAGAAAATATGCACAGATTTGTTAATAAAGCAAAATCTGAGTAAAAATTCCGGTGTGTTAATGTAAAAGTTTAGACAATAGTGAATATTTAGACCGTTTTACTACGGTAATTAAGGGCGAATGTTCCCTATAAAATCAATTTAGACACATTTACTACGGTGGGAAAATATAATTTACAGTAATTGGAGGAGTTCAGACCGTTTTACTACGGTGAATAAAACTTGAAGACAATTAACGTTCCGTCATTAAGATGTAAGGTATTTTTCTTCCGGTCCCTTCAAAACCGTAATCTTGGAGCCATCCGACTATCTTTAGTGCATCACACGCCCGACTCATTCTAGACTTGATGCGTTTATTGTCATCTTTAAGACCTATGCATTCAGCCAACTCATTCAGATTGCGCTTATAGCTACGTGGCTGTGTGCACAGAAAGCGGTGAAGTGCCTTTGCTGTTTCGTTTCTACCGAGTGCTTTCCTGGTTTTCCAATCCATGAATGTATATTCGTTGGTTAACCAATCGGTCACCACCGGTGAGAACTGAACAAAAATAAGACCATCTTTATCAAATTCTCGCCACCTGACATCGAGTAATTTAAATTGACCGCCCTCTTTACATCGACCCAAATAGCGCGCCTTCTTATTGGTTGTTAGTTCAATTACGGTATTAGCCAGTCGTCGAACTGAAAGCAAAGTATCGCTATAGTTTTCGCCACCATCAGTGATACCCAGTTCCTCATTGATCATAGTGATTGTGCAAATTACTATATCCACCCTCACCTTTCCGCTGTCGTCCAGGTTATAAAGGTTTTTGGATATTTTAATAGGAAGGTTTTCGACCTGGCCATGTATTTGTTTAGATCGAAGGCGCTCTAGTGCAAGTATTGTATCTTCATCACGAGTAGTAAGAAGTGGCCCACTTCGAAGACCGCTACCAAAAGGTGTAGAAAAATGCAGGTAGTTATCATCATCAAGAAATTCCTTCTGCTTGGATCTAGACATTGGCATAAAGATTGGTAACCGAGCAAGTAATGTCGGGTATACATCTTTATTTGATAAAGGGATTGACTCAAATAAACCAAGTTGCTCATTTTGAAGAATCCTATCTTCAGTTGAACAAATCATTTGCTTACTTGATAGTCCTGATTGAGACCGGGAATCGGTTTCTTCTTTATGAGATGTTAATGATGAAAATTCAGATTCAAGCGCCCTATTCTCCTCACTTCGAGCGATTACTTTTTCACCTATATTATTTAATTTTTCGACTAATCCTGTAGCCATCAGTTGCGCCCTCGTTATTTTTATTTTTTTAGGCATTGATCACTACGCTGCTTAAATTACGACCAATACTAGCTCATAGCGGTTATTAGAGCCTAATCTGGATTATTTGTCAATGTTTAACATAATTACTATTGTAAAGATTACTAAAAAGTAGTAAAAAGTTAAATATATTGTATAAGAAAGATTATTAAAAAAAAGTAATTAATAATATAAACGAAAATAAAACGTTTAGGGTGAAACAAATGTCGTTATTAGAAGATTTGGACTCTTTAGTCGCCAGGGCGGACATGGCGTTGGATAATATCAAAGATCAAGTATTTGCACCAACGGGCAAAAAGCAATTTAATAAAATGTACAAAATCAGCGAAGCGGCTGATCTTATATATCGCCATAAAAGCGGTATACGCAAAGCTGAGAGTGAGGGACTAATTGAGTCATGCAGAGAAACAGGGTCAAAATACAGAGGTTTCACTTTAGATCAATTAAATGCCGCGCGTAGTTATTTTGGTTCAGAACCTAGACTTGGCAGTAATGAAGAAGCTGAAGTAATAGCAGTACAAAACTTTAAAGGTGGCGTGGCTAAAACAACGATAAGTGTCCATTTAGCGCAGTGGTTGGCTATACGCGGATTTAGGGTACTTATTATTGATTTGGATAGCCAGGCATCGACGACAACAATGTTTGGATATACACCAGATATTGAAATTGATGAGGCGGATACCGTTGCGCCATATATATACGGTGATCAAAGAACTATTCATTACGCGATCAGAAAAACACATATTCCAAATTTAAGTTTAATTCCCTCTAATTTACAGTTGTATCAGGCTGAATATCATATACAGGCAATGAGTAACGAGAAAGCTGTTTACTCATATTTGACTGCAGCTTTAGAAGATATCAAGCAAGATTTCGAGTTTATTATTATTGATCCGCCTCCAGCGCTTGGTATGTTTTCAATGAATTCCCTGGTTGCGGCAACTTCAATGTTGGTACCAATGCCGCCAAGAATGCTGGACTTTGCCTCAAGCATGCAGTTTTTCAGCATGATGAAAGAAACAATCACGGAAATACAGAAAAGACTGAGTTTTGAATTAGATTACAATTTTATAAAAATCATTATTTCTAAAAAGAAACAACGACTAAACGATGAAAAAAATGCAAGAGCTGAGGATGATATTGTTGCTATCGCAAGGAAAGTGCTAGGTAAGCGTTGGATGCTTGAAAACGCAATATATGAATCTTCAGCGATTGATAATGCGGTTAATCAATTTAGTACGTTATATGAAATAAAGAGTACAAATCAAAGTCATCGTATGGCGCTGGAAGCAATGGATATTATTTTCAAGGAGGTCTTGGATGAATTTTTAAAAACAAGACCATCTATTCAAAAAGCTTTAAAAATACAACCTAAAAATATTGCAGCTTAAGGGGATATTAAAATGGCTAGAGAAAAAACTACAGTAGATATTGATCTGGATGCAGCGGTATCGAGTCGAAGAAAACAAACAGGAATGCACGGAACACAAAATAGGAGTACAGGAAGGGGAGCGATATCAAAATTAAATACTATCGACCAAGTTAAAGAGGGTGCTAACGAGCTAGTGGTATCGACGGATGATTGCTCTTTGTGGAGCTACAACGACCGTATTTATGAAGGGTTGAATATGGAAAATTGTAAAAGCCTGATTGATGATATACAGAAAAACACCCAGCTCCAGTCTGTTGTAGCTAGGCGGGATCCTTCAGGTAATAAAAAGTATGAAATTATTATTGGTACTCGTCGTTTTTGGGCTTGTTCACATATCCCGTCAAAGAGAATTAAAATCGAGCTGATTGAAGCTGATGACAAGCGCGCATACAAAATAATGCGCAGTGAAAATGCCGAACGTGATGATACAACTGCTTATGAAAAAGCAATAAATGCAAAGCGAGTTATAGCGGAAATTTATGAGGGAAGCCAAAGAAACTACTGCATAGAAAATGAAATCAATGAGAAAACATTGTCTACCTGGATGGCTATTGCTGATATGGAGCCAGAAGTAAAAGCTGCGATACCAGATATGTTCGAAGTTACGGTTAAGCAAGCAATGAAACTTCGTGCCGTAATTAACAAATTAGCTAAATCAAAGAAAGCTGTTATTGATAAAGCGCGAGAATTAAAAGGTACTGATTTAACAACAGCTGCCGTGTTAAAAGAATTGATAGTAGTAGGGGAGTTAGCATCAAAGCCAAAAGTTCGCGGGCCAGTAGAAAAGATATATTCAGTAGCTGGCAATAATAAAGGAGTAGTTGTCAAAGAGGCTGCAAACGGCGCGATAACCATTAAAGTCAGTAAAGATATATCGGCGAATAAGGATGCAATCATAAAGGCGCTAACGAAGCATTTTCAGTAGCCCCAATCTAACGGTTAGATTAATAGTTATACTATTGATAAATAAGGGAATTTTAATTATTTAAAAGGCGAAAAACTGGCATATGATTTTTCTCTAAAGACGCAAATATTAAACCAAAATATTGAATATGTTTCCACGTGGAAACACAAACGTACTCTAACCAAATTAGCTCCAGAACGATGTTTTGGAGCTAAGCAATCCCAAACTTATTCAACTCGTCTAAAATCGTCTTTTCTAGCAGATCTGTTGCATAGTCATGAGCAGCAGTGACAAATAACAGTGGGATATTGGCATCAATAAAGGCTGCCAAAGAGATGTGTCACGCTCTTTTAGATCATCATATTCTTCGTGTGATTTATCGTTCAATTCAATAGCAATAACCGGGCGAGAATCACTGTCTAAAAAGATACAATGGATGTGTTTTTTGGCAACAAAATGAGAGCGTCTCCACCATTTTTTATCAAAGGTGGTTGCTGGTTCGATCAAATCAGCAACGCGGACCTTGATTACCAGGTCTAAATTTAGCCGTTGAGAGACCACTGATAAGGGGCCTAAAAAGTTCTTTTCGGCTGCAGAGAGAAGGCCGTCTTTAGCAACAAATGCCGGTTTTCCGATACTATTTTTAGCTACATGAAAGACAGCTTTGATGGATTTATTAATGTCAGGATTCGGGTTTTTGCCCAAAGACAGCCAAAACAAAATCGCCAATACACTGACAAATAATGCCACGTATTCATAGTTTTCAATTATTCTTGTTATCAATAATTCGCCCATATCACTCCACCTCTATACTACTATTTTGCCTTTTCCCGGTACCGACGCAAGTGCCAAACAGGGCATATTTTAATGACCTATAAGTTATTATGTTTTCATATGAAAACATAATAACGGAAATAGCCCCATCGTAATTGGCACTTGAAGGGAGTAATACACATGGCGAAATCTATTGATTTACAGGTTAAATGTTTTCATATGAAAACAAATTGACTATAATAATTGTATGTTAATTGATATAGATTTAATTCATACAGGACACTGGACCGAGCAATTACGGCAGGCTGATATAACACCGAGTGAGGTTGAGAGAGGTCGCTTGTATGGGATAGTAGATGATGTTCATGTGCGCAGGCTACCGAACCAATCGGGACATTATGAGATATTAGGCAGTCCTAGATCATGGCATCTGGCGCAATTATTACAGGATGCTAGCGTTTCCGTTAAGCTATTAGACCACTTGCAACCCTCAGTAATAGAGGGCCTGTATGCGCCTAAATTTGACTCATCAGGGCACTTTATTGATCAGGCCGTAGCATTAAAAGAGTACATTGAAGACAATGATTTTAGCCTGGCAAAAGCTGGAAAATTGAAAGGAAAAAGCCGGTCTGAAGTCTGTAACTTAATGCGAATATTAAAGATTGATGACACAATTTTGAGCGAAATAAAACGCCTGCCTTATATCTATTTGGGACACGCCAGGATCATGGCCGGCCTCGAAAATTCAAAACAAAGGCAGCTGCTCGATCAAATAAAAGAGAAGCATTTAACCGTTCAGCAAACAGAAGCGGTAGTGAGAAAAATGCATGGTAAGGCATCCCAAAACCAGACAATTTATCCTTCCCGTGATAAAGATCCAAATACCATAAAGCTTGAAAATAGTTTGACTGAGCACTTCGGTGCACGCTCAGAAATTGATGAAAGCACAGGTATTTTAAAAATAAATTACAACAAAAATCTGGATGTACTTCAGGGCATATTAGAAAAAATTGGCGTTACTGGACTTTAGTAACATCAAATGTAATACCTTTTTTTATAAATATTAACTTCACATAGCTCGCATTTAAATTTAAATGCGACGCGTTATCGAAATCTTTCAGACTAGAAAACCAACCCTATCAAAGTAGTATTTACCATAGAGATATACCTGGTAATTACTGAAAAAAGTGTTTCCAGACTTACCTTAGTCTGGGAACACTTATCAAATCTACAAGATGTGGGAATAGATGATTCAGCAGATGGGAGAGTCTAAAACAATATAAATGTACTCTCCCAGACTTACCTTAGTCTGGAAACACCCCGTCAGTTCCATACAATGCGGGGAGATTGTCGATATACGGTTAAAAAACATGGAAAACGATGTCTTCAATCAGTAATAACACGAACAAACAGAAACAATTTTAAAGTGTGGGAGAGTATGGCGGTCCCACACAGATAAAGAATATGGGAGAGGTAGAAAATAAATGTTTTCGATTATTAAGCAAACACTGATAACAGCTAAAGAAGATTTGAGTAATGATGCAAAGCAAATAGAAAAAGAGTTTTGGGACCACCACCACGAAATTAATAATAGATTAAGTTGGAGTGAAAAAGGAAAGATAGGTTTAAGGGTTCGAATAAGAGAGCGCGGAGAAATTCCAAGCCTGGATATTGAGTGGTTCAAAATGTATTTCATTAAAGATAAAGAAGGGAAGTACACAATGCGCTCGACATATATTAGGAAAGGAAAAGGGAGCGCTTATTCAATTAAGTCATTTAAAAAGATCGCCCAGAACTGGGAGATTCCTATTATTGAGGAAACCGAACGGAAGCTTTCGCTTATACGTGAGTGCTCTATTAATATCGGAAAATTATCAGTTGTGCATGGGTACTTAACTAAGTCGCATAAAAAATATCAGGAGGCCATGAATGCCCAGTAAAGAAATATGTCAGTGTCCAAATTGCGGGTCAAATATACAGGGCTGGTTCTTTGAAAAAATGAAAAGTGAGATGTCTAAATTGAACTTAGAAATTCAGTCTTCTCGTGAAAGTAAGAAGCAATTTGAGGCAGCAGAAAAACCGGTAAAGGTTGAGCAAAAAACAGCCACGAAAAAGCAGCCAGAAAAAACACCTGGTTTTGAAATGACAGAGGGTGAAAGAAGAGATCCTACGCTTCATGATAAAAATTTACGGCCGGCGTTGAGAGGCTTTATTTTATACTGGATCTATATTTTTCTGTGTTCATTTATAGTCATGTTCCCGATGACCACAATTTCAATATTTATGGCAAATGACAATATGGATAAGTTAGCAGACTGGCCCTGGTTAATTTCTATTATTCAAATTCTAGGTTTTTTGGCGGGAGGGATTTACGGGTTAAAAATATTTGTCGAGTGGTTAGGTAATCGATACAGGTTAGGCGTAAATGGCGTTGAGTCAGCTGAAGGCATCATAGCCAGAAAAAAAGCTAATGTCCGGTATGCGCATATTCGATCTGCCGAAGTTAAGCAGGGTATTATTGATCGCCTTCTGGATGTCGGCTCCGTTGAGTTAGCAACGGCTGGTAGCGCTGATGTCGAAATTATCTTTAAAGGTATTCATGACCCGGTAGCAATCCAGGAAGAAGTTAATGAGCGCATAGCGGCTAGTCAGGAAAGAGCAGAGGACTGATGGAGTTCACTCAGTCACAATCTGACGCCATTCAGAACGACGGACATACCTTGATCACAGCATGTCCTGGGGCAGGGAAGACCAGAGTGCTAATTGAACGCTCAGCAAGGCTGCTACGTACACAGACTTATAATTTAGCATTGGTGACATTCACCCGAGCAGCCGCCGAAGAAATGAAGGAGAGGATAAGCCAGCGCGTCAAAACCAAACGAGCAAATATCAATACATTCCATGGATTCGCCTGTCGACAATATCGAACATTAAGGAACGGTAAGAAAATAGCGAATAGTATTGAGACGCGAAATGCGATTTGGAGCGCTATCCGTATCACCAAGACTAAGCTGACATACGATGAAGCTGTTGACGTGATTGAGCAGTACAACGGACAGCTTTACCCTAATCGACTAGAGCAGGAGGACAAGCACGCCTGGGATGTTTTTAATGCTTATGAAAAAATAATGGAAAAAAACAAACTGGTGGATTTATCTTAGGTGACGAGAAATGTTGTGATCGGATTAAGAGAAGGAGATATTCATCCTTTGTCGACAGAGAAAAACAGGCCCTTTATATGTAGTACCAGAACACAGGTACAGGCCGTACAATGCCATTTAAAATGATGTTCTATAAATAAGAACTCGAGTTTTTGCTATCCCTCCATCTTTATACTCTCGTTGGTGTAAACATCACCGAACTATTCTTTATTACCTCGTCGTAATGGTTACCCAAGCAATTAAAATCGACAGATAGTGACCTGAATCTGTCGTTGTAAATGTTACTTAATACACACCAAATAGTGGATTGCATCGTTGTAAATGTTACCGAATGTCGCTGTAATGGTTACCTGATTTCCATTAGAACTGACGTAACACATTATTTTTATATAACATTTACTATTTTAAGTCTCCCTTAGTCTTTATACAGTCTTTTATTAGTATTAATTAGTCAAACGCAGTGACGTTTTTTAAAAGACTTATATATAAAAAATTTTAAACCCAACAGGGCAGAGCAATTGCAAATCTCTCATGAGAGACAAAACCACTATAGCTTCAAATTTGCATAATTTTAAATGAGCGTATCGTGATAGGTAATTAATTGGAAACTAACAACGAGGAATTACCCAATGAAATTACTAAAACTGTTATTAAGCATAACCCTAATCTATATATTACTGGCTTTGGCTTTTGGTATTGAAACAGCATTTATTGCTCTGATGTGTGTAATAGCATCTGTTGTACTCATCCTGGCTATCGGTGTGAGGCGATCTGCAGCAAGCGTCCGTGATTCCTTTTTTTGGTAGCCCCCACAGCCAGCAATGACTTAACCAAGAGGTCCAGTGAAACGGTTGGGTCTCCCTTTTCCATTTTTGCCACCCTTGACTGGCTTGAATTAAGCATTTTTGCTAATTGGATCTGAGTTAATTTTTTTTGTTTGCGCTGTTCGGAAAGCGCCTGGCTGAGGCGTCGTCGTTATTGCGAATGCGCCGACCATCGCTTCACCGGAGTGAAACCGCTGTCGCCAATAGACGCGGAAAGCGGCCGGCGGTAGACCATGGTTGAGTGAATCCGTATCTTGGCGCCCATAGGCTGCGGCGCGTGGGTGGCGATCTGCCTATAGGCGGCGCGTTTCTTTTGGTTGCCAAGGCTGGATTGTATCGGTCATGAAACGGCCCGAATAAAATCAGAATATCTTGTCAATCGTTCCAATGTCTGCAAAACTAAATCGTGGCGCGAGCAGGCTCGAGGGCGATAGGGGAAGAAAAACTTGCTGCGCCGGTGGTGCATCGGGCGGAGAGAGGACCGGGGGGCAAAGCGGTTCGAAGGCGGGCGCGAAGTTATGCGGCCCCGCAATCATGCACGCGATGGGTCCGGGCGGCGTAATCAAAGGCCCTTTCCGAACACACCGGCCCCGAAAGGAAACGATCGAGGGCAAATGTGGCGCGCTGTCGGCGTCGGTTGAGCAGCCTTCGCAAGGCGGATCCATTAGGTATGACTAAGAATAAGCTTGGTTTTTAGGGAAGGTCGCTATGGTGAATATTTTGGGAACCGAGGGGCACGACTTCCTTGTTGGTACCGCCGGAGACGACCGGCTCGAGGGCTTCGCCGGCAACGATTCGTTGCTGGGAATCGAAGGGGACGACACCCTGCAAGGGGGTGAGGGCAACGACTTCTTCGACAGCTATGTCGGCGACGATGTCCTGGACGGCGGCGCCGGCAACGACCTGTTTCTCAGCAACCAGGGCGCTGACACGATCCTCGCCGGTGCGGGCGACGATACCGCCAATGCTCAGGACGGCGACGACGTGGTCTACGGCGAGGGGGGAAATGACTCGATCAAAGGGGGGCCAGGCAACGATACGCTATACGGCGGCACCGGCGACGACGTCCTCTGGGAGGTGACGAAGGAGGAGAGGAGCGGCAACGACCATCTCTATGGTGAAAAGGGCGACGATACCCTCAGTGGCGGCGACGGCAAAGATACCCTCACCGGTGGGGTCGGCAAGGACGTGTTCAAGATGCTCCCCGGCATGGACAAGGAGGTCATCGCCGACTTCACCCGCGGCAAGGACCTCATCGACGTCACCGAAATGGGCCCTTTCGACTGGGCGACGTTCAAGACGAAAATCAATGCCGCCGGGCCCGACACCAAGATCAATTTTGGTGGCGGCGACTTTGCCGTCCTCACTGGAATAGAAAAAGCGTCGCTCACCGCCGCCGACTTCTTGGGTATTGGGCTCGCGGGTAGCGCCGCCGACGATGCCTTGACCGGCAGCGACGCGGTTGACGACACGATTTTCGGCCTGGCCGGCGACGACACGCTCCGCGGTGGCGGTGGCCGTGATACTTCGATCGGTGGCGAAGGACGCGACCGGTTCGTTGGTGACGCCGCCGATCTCCACGGTGATCGGATCGCGGATTTGACCAGCGGGGATGAGATCAGGATCCTGGGCGTTCGCTTCGAGACCGATGATGTCGCGTTTTCAAAGGGTCCCGGCGTTCTCCGCATCGATACCGACGAAAACGGTTCCGCCGATACCATCATCCACCTCGACGGCAAATTCGAGGGGAGCTTCATAGCCAAACCGAACGCTGCCGGCAAGGCGGCCTTCACCCGCATCCTTTTCGTTCCCGATGCGCTCGAACTCGCGGGCACCTCCGCCGGCGAGACCCTGGTCGGAGGCGCCGGCGACGATACACTCCTTGCTTTTGACGGCAACGACACGTTGATCGGCGGTCCAGGCGCCGACTTTCTCGATGGAGACGGTGGGTCCGATACCGCCAGCTACCGGAGTTCACCGGCGGGAGTCGTCATCATTGGCAAGTATGACTTGGCTTTTGGCGGCGATGCTGACGGTGACACGCTCGTTTCGATCGAGAATCTCGAGGGATCCGAATACGCCGATATTTTGTCCGGCGGCGATTTATTTGACGACATTTTGGTCGGCAATGGCGGTAGCGACCGCCTCAAGGGAAACGCAGGCGACGACACACTGGATGGCGGTGCCGGTGAGGACTGGTTGGAGGGCAACGGCGGCAATGACTCGCTCAAAGGTGGTCGCGGCGCCGATTCCCTGTACGGTCAAACTGGCAACGATACGTTGAAAGGCGGTGCCGGTGACGACGCCATTGACGGCGGGTCTGCTAACGACACCCTCTATGGCGATGCCGGAAACGACACACTCTTCGGTGGTGGCGATGGGGATGTCTTGACGGGTAACGGCGGCGATGACGTGCTCGACGGGGGAGACGGAAACGACATCCTCGTCGGCAATCACGGCGACGATACCCTGGCCGGAGGGAACGGAGACGACACCCTCAATGGCAGCGAAGGCGCCGACATGGTCAACGGAAACAACGGCGACGACGATTTGCATGGAGGAGGCGGCAACGACCTGTTGCGGGGCAATTGGGGAAACGACAGCCTCGAAGGCGGTCTCGGGAATGACTCCCTCTACGGTGGTGGCGACGCGGACCGTTTCATCTTCTCGGGCCAAAATGGCAGTGACAAGATCGCCGACTTTCAGAACGGCACCGACGTGATCGATTTCACCGCCTACGCCGTCGACGATGTCACCGACTTCAAAATCAACAAGAGCGGGCCCCACACGGTGATCTCGGACTACGGTGGCGACACCGTCAAGCTGCTGAACTTCGCCCCCAATAACCTGGACGACGGAGACTTCATCTTCAGCTGAATTTGCACCGCC
>RCNG010001212.1_pt1 | contig 12733 bp, 11 predicted proteins | sample 2041371 | NCBI WGS metagenome assembly RCNG01 (sample SAMN09708227, study PRJNA481090) | Marine sediment metagenome, whole genome shotgun sequencing project. | biome: marine sediment; feature: ocean; material: sediment; isolation source: Sewage treatment plant 1 marine sediment (STP1) ... | reverse complement strand
CGTCCGGTTGTGGCTTTCGACAATATCCCCGCCAAACCGTGGATCAGCGAGGAGAATCTGCACGGTGACGCCTCGTCCAGAGGCTACAGCCGACTTCGGGACGCCACCGGCCAAACCGCAATCTTGGTCCGCTATCCGGCCGCAGATCGATCCCAACTCGCGCGTGATCTCGAGGTTCGTTCATGGTGTGACGCACGGGGACTCCGGATTCCCGGGCTCATCGACTGCGATCTCGAGCACGGGTGGGCGATTCTCGAAGATTTCGGCGAGAATGACGCTGACCGGACGCTGACCACCGCACCTGAGGGTCAAAGGACGGGTATGGCCCTACGTGCCATTGAACCGCTGGTCGTGCTGGCGACGGTGAAACCGACCGATCTTCCCAGGTGGAATTCCCCGCTCGACGCGGCGCGTCTGCGCTGGGAACTGGCCGGCTTCGAACTGTGGTTCCTGCGACATCGTCTTGGCGTTGCGCCATCACCGAAAATCGGGAGTTGGCTGGACACGATCGCGACCACGATCGATTCTCATCCGAGACGGGTCTGCCATCGCGACTATCACCTCAATAACGTGTTCATTCTCGATACCGGCGAGGTCGGAATCATCGACTTCCAGGACATTCTGGTCGGACCCGATACCTATGATGCTGTGTCGCTGATGTGTGAACGTGGAATGCCGGATATGATCGGCCAATTGGATTGGGTTCAAATCCAGGAGGCATGGGCCCACGCCACCTCGACCCGACCCGGCTGGCGGGAGCGCTGGCGGCTGGTGAGGATCCAGCGCGGGCTCAAGGTCCTCGGCACCTTTTCGCGCCTCTCCGCGTCGGGGATTTCGACCTATGATCGCTGGATGCACCGCCTCGCCCACACGATGGCGCCTGAACTCGAATCGAGTGACGCGCCTTCGCAGTTGGTAGACCTTCTGCTAGACTGAACACCCGTGTATGTCATCGGGTTAGGAGGTTCGGATGTTCGGAAGTCTCGGCCTTCCCGAGTTGCTGATCTTGCTCGCGATAGTGATTCTCATCTTTGGTGTCAACAAGCTCCCCCGTCTCGGCAAGGGACTTGGCGAGGGCATCCGAAACTTCAAGGATTCGGTGCGCTCGAACTCCAAGACGGACGGTAACGGCACAGGTGAGGAGTCGGCCGGGGAAGAGTCGGACTCCTAACCCGCAAATCTCACCACCTCGCGACTACGGCCGGCGATATGGCGCAATCTGCGACGTTTTCTCGCTTCGGGGTGCTCTCCCCGCCGATAACAGCGCGGTGTGGCCGAAGGCTCGCCCCCAGGTGCGCCCATCGGTCACGCTGGTGGCGGTGAGACACAAGCGCCAAAGGCGCGCCGTAACGTACGGTCAAGTACGACTCCGCGCCTTGCGAGGTCCGGCCGGAGCCCCCGGCGTCGTTCGTTGCGAGCGCCATGGCCCCGTATTCCAGGCGACGCGACGTGGTGAGAAGTGCGGGTTGGGGTCGGGAAGAACTGCCGCGGTCATCCGGTTCTACCAGGAGAGCGTATCGGAGAGGATGAGTGCAACCATCACTGCGAGCCAGGGCCATCGAGGACGCGCTCGTCGACGGGCTCGAAGCGGTCCATGTCGAGGTTGTGGACAACAGCGCCGGCCACACGAATCACGTCGGCGCTGAGGGCGGCGGAGGGCACTTCGCGGTCGTGGTGGTATCCCGGGCATTCCGGAGCCTGTCGAGGATCGCCGCCCAGAAGCTGGTCTACGAGACGCTGGCGGATCTGATGGCCAACGACATCCACGCCCTATCCATGCGGACCTTTACCCCGGAGCAGTGGACCGAAGATCGTCGTCCGCAGTAGATTTCCGGAAGAAAGACTGCTCTTGCCCAATGGGGATCGGGGCCGATCTCACGACGAAACCCGGTGAGATATGCGGGTCAAACCACCGATTCGGCAACGTGGCCGTTTCGCGCCCGCGCATACTCCGCGACCTCGGCGACCGCTTCGATCGCCCGTTCGACATCATCATCGGTGGTGAAAACGCCTGGCGAAAAGCGAATGGTGCCGTGGTCCTCGAATGTCCCGATGCCTTCGTGTACCTGGGGCGCGCAATGTAAGCCGGTGCGTGTGATCACGTCGTTCTCGACATCGAGGAAGGTCCCGGCCTGGTCCGCCGGCAAGCCGTCGATGTTGAAAACAAAGACGGGCAGGTGGTCCCGTTCCATATCGGCGCAGTAAAGCCGAACCCCTTCGATGGCCGCGAGGCCGTCGCGAAGCCGTCGCGCATGCCTCATCTCGTGCTCGAAAATTGCGTCAACGCCACCACGTTTGGCGATCCACCGCTGCGCCGCGAGCAGACCGGCGACTCCCATGGAGTTGACAGTACCGAACTCCATGCGCCACGGGTAATCGTCCGGCTGGCTCTTGAGGGCGCTCATGACCCCTGTACCTCCGGCCCGGCAGGGCGAAATGTCCACATGCTCACAGACGTACATGCCGCCGGTGCCGGACGGACCGAAGAGCGATTTGTGACCGGTGAAACAGACGACGTCGATCGACATGTCGTCGACGTTGATCGGTACCAGCCCTGCGGTCTGGGCGGCATCGATGGCAAAGAGCACGCCGTGAGCGCGGCAGATGCGGCCAATCTCAGCAACCGGCTGAATCGTCCCGATGACGTTCGAACCGTGGTTGACGACCACCAATCGGGTGTTCGGCCGAATCCGCCTCTCAACCTCTGAAGGATCCACGTATCCGCGGACATCAAAGGGCAGGAAATCGACGTCGACGCCATTCTCTGCCTGCCGGTACATCGGTCGCAGGACCGAGTTGTGCTCGAGACAGGTGGTGATCGCGTGGTCGCCCGGCTTCAACACGCTCGAAATCAAAAGGTTGAGCGCATCTGTGACGTTATACGAAAAAACCAGCCGGTTGCGGTCGGTGCCACCGAAAAAATCGGTCAGCGCCTGCCTGGCTTCGGCAAGGGTCTCCTCCGCCTCGAGCGCGAGGTCGAACCCCGTGCGCCCGGGGTTGACGCCGCGCGTGGCGTAGAAATCACACATGTACTGGATCACTTCGGGGGGTTTCGGAAAGGTGGTGGCGGCGTTGTCGAGGTACACAAAATCAGACATTTTCACCTCAGGGGAAGTTCGATACGATCATCGATCAGGGCCCGTAAAATCCGATTGCGGGACGACTCGATCTGGCTTCGCACACAGCCGACAGCATCATTCGGGTCACGCCGGCGCAGCAGCTCCACCAGCTCTTCGTGCTCCGACCGCATCTCGGAGGCGAAGTCACCCAGATCGAGACCAAGAAAGAAGAATCGTTGCATGCCACTCAGGAGATCGCGGAGAATCGCCACGAGGCGGTCATTGCGTGAGAGCTCGGCCAGCCGGATGTGAAACTCGAGGTTGCGGTCGAGGAAATCGGCGTACGACTCCCAGTCGTGGTAAGTGTACTCGGTGCAGGCGAGCTCCTCCAGGCGGTGGAGATCTTCAGGTGTCGCCCGCTCTGCCGCCATCTCGAGCGCGTACGATTCGAGCACCAATCGGAGGTCGAAGCAATCGCCGATCTCATTGAGCGAGATCTGGTTGACGAAGTAACCTTTGTACGGTTCGTTGGTCAGCAGACCGTCCTGTTGCAGGCGGCCGCACGCCTCTCGAACCGGCACTCGGCTCGAGCCGTAGAGCTGCGCCAGCTCCTGCTCGGTTAGCGAGGCCCCGGGACGGTGACGCAGGATGATAATGTCGCGCTTCAGGGCGCGGTACACATCCTCCGCCACCGTCCGTCGTTGAGCCCCGGAAATCACAGCACCCTCCATCATCGACAATGATTGTATACGAATTGTATACAAAATCAACTCTCGATGAGCCCTCATCCCGGCGATGACTACCGACTTCCCCGTGACGCGCGCATCGGGCAACGTCGGAACCGCGGAAAACTTCATACGGAGTCTCTTGACACGACGTCGCATCGACGCTATCTTAGTTTGCAACGATGATAATGAGACTGGATTAACACTATGAGCAGCAAACTTGCACAACGGGCACAGAAACTCTTCATCCAATACCTGAGGGAGAGCAACCTCAAGGTGACCCAGGAACGGTTGGCGTTGCTGGATGAGATCTTCGCCACCGATGAGCATCTCGATGCCGATGACCTGCTCGCGCGGATGAAGAGCAAGCAGAGAAAGGTGTCGCGGGCCACCGTCTATCGCACTCTTGACCTGCTCGTCCAATGCGGTCTGGTGCGCAAGAGCCGTCTTGGACGTGAGCATTACTATTACGAGAAGATGGAGCCGGGAGGCGGCCACCACCACATGGTGTGCACCGCTACCGGCACGATCATCGAGTTTTGGGATGCCGATCTCGACGAGCAATTGCGCCGTCTGTGCCAGGATCACAAGTTCCGTCCGACATTCATCTCAATCCAGATTCAGGGTCTCAGCGAAGAAGGCCAGAAGGTCGAGCAGGAAACGTCGTTCTTCTGATCATCCACCCACCAACGACCAAACGCCCCGCCGGAAACAGCGGGGCGTTTTTTTTGGGTGCTCGATGCTCGATGCTCGATGCTCGATGCGAACATGAATTTTAGAACCATTTTGTCAAGGGGTGGCGGGCAGATCGAGTATCCAGCATCGAGTATCGAGAATCGGGCCCTCACTCCTTCGTGAAGCTCAGCCTCGCGAAGCGCCGCTTGCCGACCTGAACCAATACCGGCTGGGTCTCGGTCGTAGCCACATCGGCCTTGATATCGCAGACGGCCTCGCCATCGACCCTGACGCCGCCCTGCTCGATGAGGCGGCGGGCATCGGAGTTCGACACTGCCAGGCCACCCTCAACCAGCATTTTGGACAGCAGCATCGTGTCTCCGGAAGCATCGATCACGATCTCTGGGATTTCCTGCGGCAATCGTCCGGCGGAGAACACCCGCTCGAACTCCTGCCGAGCCGCGGTAGCATCTTCCGCCGAGTGGAACTCGGTGACGACTGCGCCCGCCAGTTCTTTCTTGGCCTCCATCGGGTGTTTTGCTCCGGCCTTGACTCGCTTGCGCTCGGCCTCGATCTCGTCGGCGCCGCGATCGGTGAGCAGCAACCAGTACTTCCACATGAGCTCGTCCGAAATCGACATGAGCTTGCCGAACATCTCGGTCGGCGCATCCTCCACAGCGATATAGTTGCCGAGCGACTTTGACATCTTCTCGACACCGTCGAGCCCCTCGAGTAGAGGCAGCGTCATCACGACCTGAGGTTCTAAGCCGTGCTCGCGCATGAGGTGGCGTCCGAAAAGGAGGTTGAAGAGCTGGTCGGTCCCACCGAGCTCCACATCGACCTCCAAAGCGACCGAGTCGTACGCTTGGGCGAGCGGGTAAAGGAACTCGTGCAGGGCGATCGGCTGTCTCGCCTCGTACCGGGTGTGGAAGTCGTCCCGCTCCAACATCTGAGCGACCGTGACCTTGGACGCCAACCGGATCCAATCCGCAGAGCAGAGTTCGCCAAGCCACCGCGAGTTGAAATCGATGACCGTGGTCTCGGGATCGAGGAGCTTGAAGATCTGCCGCCGGTAGGTTTCGGCGTTGGCCGCGATCTCCTCGGCGGTGAGCTGCGGCCGGGTGCTCTTCTTGCCGGTCGGATCACCGATCATGCCCGTGAAATCACCGATCAGAAACACCACCTTATGGCCGAGTTGCTGGAAGTGATGCATCTTTCGGATGACCACGGTGTGGCCGAGATGAAGATCCGGCGCCGATGGATCGAATCCCACCTTGACCACCAACGGTTTGCCGGTGGACTGCGACCGTCGCAGCTTTTCGACGAGCTGTTCCGCAGGGACGACGTCGACGCAGCCTTTGGTCAGATAGTCGAGCTGGTCATCGATCGAGCGCGGCACCTCATCCACCTCCGTTCATCTGTGTTTACGCAGTTTATTGCTGGTCGAGCTCGACGATCGGCAGCGCGCCGGAACCGGTGTTGTGCAGGCTCTCCCAATCAGCGACGCCGGCCAGGGCCGAGTTCACGCTCTCGGCCGGCACCGCCAGGATCGACATTTCCAGATCGGATGTCGCACGCCATTGGACTGCGCCCGCAGCGACCGCTGCGCAACGGCGCGCGCGCCCCGTCGCTCCGCTCCAGGCAGCCGAGCTGAGGGCTGCAACCTCGCGGCGCACTCCAACGAGCTCCTCTTCAACAACCGGTGCGGTCAAGGCCGGCCAGCCCCGTACGAGCTGAGACTCCAGCTCATCAAACGGTAGTGACGCCGACGCCACCAACAGCACCAGTCGGTGGCCGGGAACAAACGGCTGCAGCACATCAATCGATGCCTCAAAGATCTCCGCAGCCCTCCTGTTGAGAACCCCGGCCACCACCAGGGCAACGATCTCATCACCGGCAGCACCGAGCTCCAGATCAACCACCAACGCCGATTCCCCACCAGCTGCCGCCTCGCGCGTCCTCGGCACCGGAGCAACCGGTCGTGACGTCGCGACGACCTGCGGCAGATCCTCCTGCGCCCAGAACTTGTGCAACGCATCGGCCGCAGTCTCACCATCCTCGGCAACCAGACCGAGCGCGAGATTTCCGGGTCTGAGCAGGCTGGCCGGAGACAGTTGCATCCCTTCCGCGACTCCGAGAAACTCCGCCATCAGTCGCAACGCCCTGCGTCGCGCGCTGCCGCCTTCGGCCATCACCGGCCGTCGATCATCGGCCACCCGTCCGAGGGCCGCCTGCAGCACTTCTCCCAGCCGCACGAATTCATCGGCAGGCAGCGCCAGCTCGAGTTGGGGCGGGGCGGTATTCACCCAAATCCAGCCCGGGCGCTCCTGATCATCACGAAGCTCCCGCGCCAACCGAGAGAGAACCGTCGCCGCTAGCTCATAGTCGAGGTCCGGAACGACCACGGGCCGCATACAGAGCGTCGCCAGCGAGGCCCCGGTCCGCTCGAGGACGGCAGCCGTTAGGCCACTATCGAGCTGTACGATTTGTGGCGGTTCGGCAAAACGCGGTCGGTAAGATCTAGGTGGGAGCACAATCACGATGTTGCCGGGATGTTGGGGGAGCCATTCCTGCGCCGCGGCCCGAACCTTTTCCAGGGTCACACCCTCGACAGCAAAGAGAAATTCACGCACCGCATCGACGCCACCCTTGACCCACAGCTCGAGGAGAAACCGGGCCGCGTCCGGATGACGCTCCAGCAGAGCGCGTCGTTGCACTAATAGCCGTCGGACGGCGGCAGCGACCCGCTCCGGCCGTAGGCTGGGGTTTTCAGCAACACGGGCGATATCGAGCTCTAGCCGCCGGTAAGCGATGTCCGCCATCTCGGAATCGGTGCGCGCCTCCAACACTCCCAAATCGCCATCCGTCCTGGTCCGAACACCCTCCAGCCCGTCACTCAGGAGTTCCGGTAGAAGACTCCACAGAATCTCCACCGTGCTTCGAGAAGGATCCGCAGGTGGAGGGAGATGCACCTCGAGACGAATCTCAGCGTCGCTCCCAGGCTTACCGAGACGGCGCTCGAAGCGTCCATGGACCTCATTGGGGGGAGCCGGATCCGGACGTTGAGCTGGAGGGCGGTTCGCGAGCACCCGATCCAACAGGCCACGAAGCTCAGGAATCGAGGCGCCGCCAACGACAATCAACACCGCCGGTGCGGCATCGTTCGTCTCCCCGGCAAGCGCCGCTTCGAGGTCGACAATCAGGGTCAGGTCGCCGCTGGTGATCGCCCTCGAGGACACGTCCCCGTCGTCGATCGTCGGCCACACCACGGTCGTGACATCAGCCAGCGGCTCGGCGATCACCAGGAGCTCGCTCCCGTTGCCGAGGGTTTCCGAGTACAACGCCTGTGCAGCCAGCGGACGGACGACGCCCACGCCAACCATCAGGAGGCAGAGAAAACACTGTGGACAGGCGCGTTGCACCTTCATAGCGGGCGTCATGGTAGCATGCCGGCCGATGCACACCGAACCCGAAATCAACGCACCCTCAGTGGTCGCCATCTCCTGGACTGCAGCGATTGCTGCCTTTCCGCTGGCTCTGGTCGTTGCGGTTCTCGGCCAGGGGGTGGGCGCGATGGTCGGCGGATGCCATTGGATCGGCGTCAGTTTGCCGCTCGATCGCGCGGTGTGGGCGTTGGTCAACCAGCCGGTCCTCAACTTCGCGTCGCTGCCCAGCGCAGGGGGTTACTGGCTGGGCTCGCTGGTTGTTCCCTTGATGGTCGCCGCATTTGCCATTCCCCTGCTTCCGCGCGCGCAATCGTTGATCGTTGAGATCTCGGTCATTCAGGTGGCCTGGGGCGCGGGAGCGGTTGCGGTGGCATGGCTACCGCTGCTCGAAAAGGGCGATGGTCATCTCGCGCGCTGGCTCCAGCTTCATAGCCTGCCGATCGGTTGGGTATGGCTGGCGCCGGCGATCGCGGCAGGCGCTGGATTTCTCCCTACCATCCGACTCCTCGAGCTGGCCCGGAGGCGACACAAGGACACCGGCCGAATCTACCGGATTGCCGTGGTTGCCATCCACCTCGCAGTACCGGTTATCCTGTGGGTTGGGCTGGCGTCGCTGATCCGATCCTCGGTACCGCTCGAAGCGACCCTCGCGATCACCGCGCCCGTATGTGCCGCCATTCTCCTGGCGTGGTTGCGCTACCCCTCCCCGTACGTGCGTCCGCTCGAGAGACCGACGGCTTCCGGTGTCGTATCCCTCGTGATCTGTGCCGCTGTGGCGGCGATCGTTGTGTGGACCATGGGGCGTCCGCTGCCGGACGGTGCATCTACGGGCGTTCTCTGGGGTACGCCGCAGGCGTACAACAACATCCGACCGTGGATCGACCCGGTTTCGATCTGGGATTAGACGCGGTCCGAGCAACGTTATACTGTTGCGCGCCACGACGCCTGCGCCGTGGCGACCGGCCTGATCTTCTGATCGGGTTCGGTAACCACGACAGTGAAGGGAGTCATGATCATGAATGCAAAGGTCGAACAGGCATTGAACGAACAGATTCACGCGGAGTTCTTCTCCTTCTACCTCTACCTGTCGGTAGCGGCGTATTTCACATCACATCATCTCGATGGTTTTTCTCACTGGATGCAGATCCAGGCTCAGGAGGAGCTCGGACACGCGATGAAGCTTTTCGACTATCTCAACGAGCGCGGGGGCACGGTCCAGCTCATGGCACTCGACGCGCCGCAGAAAGAGTGGGACTCTCCGTCGACGGCGGTCGAGGCGGTCCTCAAACACGAGCAGTTCATCAGCCAGCGAATCAACGACATCGTCGACCTGGCCAACGCTGAGAACGACCATGCGACAACGGTCATGATGCATTGGTATGTGAATGAGCAGGTCGAAGAAGAGTCTACGGCGGACACCCTCTACCATCAGGTCAAAATGGTGGAGAAAAATCCCCATGGCCTGCTGATGATCGACCGGGAGCTCGCCGGCCGGCCGGCGGCGGCGGACGCGAGCGCGGAAGCTTGACTCGGGCAAGTGACTCGCGCAAGCGCGAGTCAAGGTATTAGGTATTAGGTATTAGCTCATTGCAGCTTTCTACCGGTCCTTTACCCCGAATCCGGAATTGATGCCTCGATGCATCCTGCTTGCCCGACATTCAGATAAGCGACAAGATGTGGCTGCGATGGTTCGAGCTAATACCCAAAACCTAATACCTAACACCTTCCACCGCGTTCTTGACCATGGCGCGCGCGACGTCGATGCCGGTGGCTTCCTCGAGACGCAGGAAACCTGGAGTCGGGTTGACCTCGAGGATGACCGGTCCAGCCGGGCCCAATACGAGATCCACGCCGCATTGACCAAGACGGAGGGCCTCGGCAGCGGCCACCGCGAGGTCAGCTTCTTCGGATCCCGGGTTCAAGGCCCGAACCGATCCTCCGCGCGCCGCGTTGGATCGCCAATCACCGTCTGCGGCGTCGAGACGCGCCGCAGCCGCCACCTCTTTCCCAACCACCAGCAAGCGATAACTGGTCTCTCCACCTGGCATATAGCGCTGGACCACGATCTCATCTCCCAACCTCCACAACGAGTCGAGCACCGCTTCGAGGTGGTCACGAGTTGCACAGAGGATGACCCCAACACCCATCCGCGAGCGCCGCTGTTTGACCACAACCGGCAAACCAAGGTGGTTGACCGCCATCGCCGACAATGTCTCAGGGTCCGCCCCGGCAATCATCGGGAGGATCGGCAGCCCGGCAGCGCCGAGACATCGGGCGGTGGCCCAGTGGTCGCGCCCAACCCGAATGGCGCTGGGGGGGTTGGGCGTCGCGGCGCCATGATCGACGATGGCCTCGAGAACCGCCAACAGACTCTCCGGGCGCCAGTTACCCACTCGCGCTAAGACAGCCCCCGGTGCCGGTTCGCCCACGCCGTCACCTACCGCACTCAGGCGGGTGTTCTCCAGGACGGCAGAAAGAGTGGTGGCATCAACCACCGAAACCTCCACCCCAAGCTCGGATCCGGCTTCGGACAGACGGAGATTCGTGCGCAGCCCGGGGCGAGCGGAAAGCACGAGCAGTCGCATTGAGACATGGTACCTCGGTATACTGGGGCGTGATCCAGGGAACATTCGACCGTCTCCATTTTGGAGACCTGCTCCAATGGCTTCAGATGGGTGGGGTCAGCGGCCGGTTGACGCTCCGGGACGTTCGCGGTGAACGGCGCCTTGATTTCTCCAAAGGCCGGGTCTGTTACGTGTCATCCACCCTGCCGGAGGAGCGCCTCGCCACCTGGCTCGCGACAGGGAACCTCATCTCGGCCGATAAGCTCCGCAGAATCCTCGCGACGTCAATGTTGCGGCGGGCGTACTTCACCGATCGACTGATCGCCGACGGCGGTGTGCCCGAGGAGGATCTCAGGAAAAGCCTCACCGATCTGGCCGAGACCATCACCAGCCGCATCCTCATCTCCCCGCAGATGGAGTTCACGTTCGAGCCTGATCACTCGGTGATCGAATTCCCCGGTCTCAGCCTTGATGTCGAACCCAGACACCTATTGCTGGCGGCCGCCCGTCGCACTGACGAGGACGAGGGCGTCAAGGACGGTGAGGGGTCCCACGATCTGACAATCGCCGGAGAGGCCTTCGAGAGCCTGTTCTGGAATATGGCTCGCAACGGGATCCACGGAGACGACCCGGTGGACGGTGAACGAATGAGCGAGCTGCACAACCTGGTCCGAGATATCGTCGGTACCCTGGCACAGTGGTTAGCTTCCAGTCCAGGTTTGATCCCCTCGCCATCCGGCCAGATCGAAGACTTGGCCGAAAACGTGCTCGGTGGAGAACCCCTCTACCTCTTCGGCTTTCCTCACGCAGCGTGGAATCAGATGGTCCTCGCCTGCACTGTCCACAGCGACGGCGCCGCGGGACCTCTGACCCTCGACGCGCTCGAGGAGATTGCCGGCGAGCTGAACCTGTGGGAAGAGATGTTGAGCAGTGAGTTTCTCCGCAGACCGGACGCCGGACGGCTCGACGATTTTATCGGCCGGGGGGTCGCCACATGGTCGCGCGCCGCCGCCGCGGCCGCTCCGCACCTGGGAGTCGATCCGACGACCGCAATCCTCGCAGCCCACCTCGTAGCGGTTCCTACCGACCTGGTTCTGTGGGTACTGACAACCCTGCCGGTGCCTCATCATGGTCTTCGAAAATCGCTGTTGGTGGAGCTATCCCGTCGTGTCGGATCGCGGCTGGCCCATCTGGCCGATTTCCCGATCGTCTTTCGTGAGATTCTGAATCCGCAAAAACCCACGCCGATCGGTGCATGTCTCCACCTCGGACGCGAATGCCTTCCGTCCATCTCGACGTGGCCCGTGACGATCCCCGGCGACGATGAATGCATGCTCGAGATCGCCTCGGCATCAGCCCTCGCCCTGGCCGCCGACGCCGCCCGCGAGGTAGCGGAGGCGGCGGACAGTGAGATCGTCGCCGCAGGCTGATCGGAAAGATGGGACAGGCGAGTAGTAGGGCGTATTCATCGGAGGTGCCTGGCATCCCGATTCGCCTCGAATCAATCGGCGTGCCTGGCATCCTCTCGCGGCAGGGCTTTGAAAAACGGGCCGCCTCGAAGTCGGAAGCGCCTCGCCGGATCGAGATTGATCCGAGGTCACCCGTCTGTCTGCGGGATCGCCATGATGACTTCAGTGCCGTCGGTTGCGCTGCTGTTGATGGTGATCGACCCCCCATGGTTCTCCATCACCCTCTTGGCAATCGCGAGACCGAGGCCGATGCCGTGGCGTTTGCCCGCTTGGGAGTCGTCGCCCTGGAAAAAAGCCTCACACACGCGGGGAAGATCTTCCTCGGAGATCCCGGTACCGGTATCAGCCACACGGAGATGCAGCCAGGGTTCCTCACCGCGCAGAACCCGATGAACCTCGAGCTTGACGTCCCCTCCCGGACGGTTGAACTCGATGCCGTTCTTGATGACCGCGCGCAGGGCGGCTTCCGAGCTTTCCGGTTCGCAGCAGATCGACTCGAACCCACTGGGTATGAGGACGTGGACTGCGACCTGTCGTTCCTTGGCGAGATCCCGCAGAGGTGCGATGGCCTTGCGAAAGAAATCCTGAGCGCTTACGGGTCGTAATTTCAGGTCGCGAGCAGAGCTGCTGAGAACCGATGCCTGGAAGATGCCCTGAATGATCTCGAGGAGCTTTTCCGCTTCATCGTAAACGACGGTCAACAGACGCGTAGTCGTTTCGGCCGGCGCGTCCGTCTCGCGTTGGAGGATCTTTGCCGCCGTGAACAAGGATGTGACCGGTGTGCGGAGATCCAGA
>RCNG010001211.1_pt1 | contig 12734 bp, 10 predicted proteins | sample 2041371 | NCBI WGS metagenome assembly RCNG01 (sample SAMN09708227, study PRJNA481090) | Marine sediment metagenome, whole genome shotgun sequencing project. | biome: marine sediment; feature: ocean; material: sediment; isolation source: Sewage treatment plant 1 marine sediment (STP1) ... | reverse complement strand
ATCGGCGCGCAGCGCGGGCGCAGCCATAGCTGACAACTGAGCCTCTTGCAAAAACCCTCTTTCCCGATGGTTAGTGGTCTGGGTGCCGGCGAGACGCCAGCACTACAAAGGGCCGAGATCCGTTGTAGGGCCGGCGTCTCGCCGGCCTGATGGCGAGGTGGGTCGGAAGACTTCAGTGTCCGATTCTCGAATCTTGCAAGAGGCTGAACTCAGAGCCGCCGTCCTAACCCTAAATCTGTGGTGAAACCGGCTGAGCACCTGGCGACGGCGGGATCGAGGTCGATCTCATAAAACCCTCGGTTCTTTGCTCGTTCAACGGCGGGATTGAGACGGTTCCCGTGCCCACCCCTGCACCACCGAGAATATCAATGCCACTGAGGCTCCGACCGGCTCGGGATGCGTTGGCCAACTCGATCGGGTTGGTTTAGAATCAACCCGAGCTCGAGATTCCATACAGTATACGGAATACAATCAGGGCTCATCGATCGATCAGAGAAAGCAGGAGGATGTCATGAAAGCCCAGATGTTGACCGTTTCACTCGTAGTCTTGGTGATGGCCTGCGGTGCAGCTCCCCAGGAGGGTCCGGCATCAACCGATCACCCGTCAGCCTCGATGGAAGAAACAAACACCACAGAGCTCTTCGGCGGCTGCATTCTGGCGACCCCCATCGGCGAAGTGCCGGAGGATTTGTACACGGTGACCGACGTCGTCCCGGTCCATGACATTCCTCCGTTTACCAAGAAACTCACGGCCTATGGCCTGACCCTGGCGGCGCAGGACCATGCGTCCGACGACTTCATGCGTTTGGTTGCCACGACCATCACCGAGATCTTCCCGCGGGATGAAAGCCTCGACCTGGCCAAACAGGAGGAGATCCTCCGGAATCACTACCTCTACAAGGCGCTGATCCCGGTTCCAGTGGGTGAAGACATGAGTTTCTTCGAAGAGAACGAGGCCGACATCATGAAGGCCGCGAGCCAGAACAGCATCTGCGACATCATCATGTCGGATGTCCCCGGTCAGGTGATGGAGGTCGTCGAGCACATCCTCCACTTCGTTTCGGACACCGGTCTTCACTATGCGTTCCCCGCCGAGTGGGGCATCTCCAAGGACTCCGAGGTGGCTATCGCAATGAACGAGGCCATCGAGAAGGGCTACTACGAGATCGAGCAGTACGGCGACATCGAGGACGAAGAGGAGCACTTCCGCGTCCTGATCCAGGAGTTCGCCTACTGGGCCATCTCGACGAACTGGGATCTCCAGGAGGCCTATGGCCCCGCCGGCGAAGCCGAGTGGAAGATCATCACCGCCGCTGACTTCAGGGAGAAGATGCCGGCCTTCAACGAGATGATCGATCGCACGGTGGGGACCGTCATGGTCGCACCGAGCCTCGAGACGCTCCAGAAGCTCGGACCCACACGCGCCGAAGAGCGGGCGGCGAAAAACTGACACAATCCGCTCTCTCCGTGAGACCCGGGGGCCGCTCGATGCGCAGATCCGACGAGACCGGAATTTCAGAATGAGACGGACCGCCCTCTTCGCCGTCTCGTTGGTCCTGGCCGCAGGATCTTTCTGTCTCGGGTGCGGAACACCCCCGATGGAATTCGATCCCGAATCCTATTTCGCCGCACGTCACACTCTCGGAAGCGTGCCGGTTGAAGGCAGGGATGATGCGTCCGTGCAAAGGATTGCCGCGTCCATCGACTGGGTTCTCGAGCGCGCCGACCAACGGTTGGCGGCAGGACTCGAAAAACAGGGCGTCACCCTCTACGTCATTGAGAACGAAGCCGAGTTGGAGAGCAACCCCGCCCTCCTCGATTTTCTTCTCGACTCCCGCCCTTTGGAGCTAATCTACACGAACCTCGACGGCATCGATGAGACGCAGCCCGAGAACCGGGGCACGGTGGCTCAGAAGCTGATGCAGCTCTTTGTCTACTACCCGCTTGAACTCGACCCGGAGTATGCCGATCTCAAACGGGAACTTGAATCGGCCTTCATCGAAGCGATCCGCCCTCGCGAAGAAACCGGTGGACGCCCTGTCTATGATCCGGACGACTACTCCAATCCGGACGAGGCGCACCCTCACATGGGACCGCCCTTCTACACCGCCCTCGGGGCGTACCTCGGATTGGGATATGAGATTCACTCCGGCCTGACCCGGCCGACCCGGAACGAGACCGAGTACTACCCCATCAGTGACGAGGAAATGAACCTTCTGGACCCGGCCCTGATTCGGTTCCTGGATACATATCTTCTCAACGACCTCACGGAGAGATGACGATGAAACCAGCGATTCTGCTCCTCCTCTCGGGACTTCTTATAACTCTCGCCCAGCCGGCCATCGCCGACGACTGGTCGGTGATCGACTCCCCCATCGTCGTTCGCGGCGAGGTGCGCAACATCGTTCCCGAGCGTACCCAGGTCGAGGTGATGCAGCGGTGGATCGAGTGGCGAATCGACAATGTCCTGCCGAGGCTCATGGAGGAGCAGGACGTGGACGTCTGGATCCTGCTCCGCCACCGCGAGCCCGCCTATCTCTCCCTGGTCGAGGCCAACGCCGAGGGGATGGTTCTGCGGAGACCGCGGGTTTTGCTGATGCGCCTCGCCGGAGATCAGATCGAACGCATTGAATTGAGCGAGCTCGAAGAACTCAAGACAACGCTGAAGGCTCTCAAGCCAACGACTCTTGCCGTTTCCGAAGGCGATCGCGAATCCGTAGAGGAGTTCATCCCGAAATCCCTTCGCTCGCGACTGCAGAATTCCGAGCTTCTCGAGGTGGGCTTTCTCCAAGAACAAGCGCCCGCAGCCATCAGCGTCTTCGAACATGTGGCACGGGTTGCCAACGAGATCTATGTCGAGGCTTTTTCGAACATCGCCATCACCCCCGATGTCACCACCAGCGATGACCTCAACTGGTGGATGCGGGATCGGTACAAAGCCCTCGGCCTCGAGACCTACGACCACCCGACCATCACGGTGCAGCGGGCCGAGAGCGACCGCGCGATCTATGGCGACCCCGACGGAGCCTTTCAGATCGCCGGCCCACCCAGGAACGGTTTCGACGTGGTCCTCCGGCGGGGCGATCTGGTCTTTGCCGACACCGGGATCAAGTACTTCGGGCTCAACACCGACGCCCAACAGTGCGTCTATCTGCTGAGATCGGGAGAGACCGAGATGCCCAAGGGTCTCCAGCAGGCCTTTGCCAACGCCCGCCGTCTTCAGGACCTGGTCATGGAGGAGATCCGACCCTCTCGTTCGGGCGCAGAGGTCTTCGATGCCGCCATGACTCGCGCCGACGACGAAGGGTTGCGGGCTGATGTCTACTCGCACCCGCTCCCCCTCTATCTCAACCGCTACGAGCTCAACGGAGGATTCATCTATCTCGAGCGCTATGGGGCGGGACCGGAGATCGCCCGGGGCGACGAGCCGGAATTGGACCTGCCGATCGGTCGGAACACGGTCTACGCCCTGGAGCTGGATGTCCTCTATTCGGTGCCCGAGTGGGGCGGCCAGGATGTCCGGATGCTGATGGAGACCAATATTGCGGTCACCGACACCGACGCGCGCTTCATCGGGGGACGGCAATCGAGCTGCTATCTCGTCCACTAGGTTGGCGGCGACGGAACCGACAAAGGAGGATCTCCCAAATGCAGAAACTCGGTCCTCACCAGAAATTCATCGTCGTTGCATCAATCGCAGCGACGCTCTTGGCCACGGCAGTGGTTGGCGCCCTCGAGGTCGATCCCGCCACCTACGGTGACCTCGCCTTTCGGCACATCGGCCCGGAGGGCAACCGCGTCATCGCCATCGCCGGCCACCCCGGAGATCGAAATCTCATCTACGCGGGTGCGGCTTCCGGCGGCATCTGGAAGACCACCGATGGCGGGTTGAATTGGGCGCCGGTTTTCGACGACACCGATGTCGCTTCGATCGGTGCGCTGGCGGTGTCGATCTCGGACCCCAACGTCGTCTGGGCGGGAACCGGTGAAACCAATATCCGCAGCATGATCTCCATCGGAAACGGGATCTACAAGTCGACCGACGCAGGAAAGACCTGGCATCACAAGGGATTGAGAAACACCGGTCGCATCGGCCGCGTGGTGATCCACCCGGAGAACCCCGACATCGTCTTTGCCGCTGCCCTCGGGACCGTCTACGGCCCGCAACCGGAGCGCGGTATCTACCGAACCGTCGATGGCGGCGAGACCTGGGAGCGGGTTCTGTTTGTCGACGAGGACACCGGCGCCTCCGACATCGCCATGGATCCCGACAATCCCCGAAATCTGGTCGCCGGGATGTGGCCTATCGAGATCAAGACCTGGCGGCGCACGAGCGGCGGCCCGAATGGCGGCATTTTCGTCACCCATGACGGCGGCGACACCTGGATTCGAGCGACGGAGGGGCTGCCCGAATCGCCGACAGGCAAGATCGCGGTGGCCTATGCGCCGAGCAAGCCTGATCGTATCTATGCGCTCATTGAGACCGACCAGCACGATTTCAAGGGCGTGCTCTGGCGATCGGACGACGGGGGCGACTCGTGGAGTCTGACCAGTCGCGATCAGCAGTACCACACACGACCGCACTATTACACTCGGCTGGTGGTGGCGAGGCGGGATGGGCCGTCCCCGACCCGTTCGACGACAGCATCGTCTGGGCATCCAATGAGCAGGGTGTGCTGAACCGCTACGATCTGCGCACAGGCCACACAACCGATGTCCAGGTCTGGCCCGAGACGCCTGTCGGCAGATCCCCTCGAGACATCAAGTATCGCTGGGTCTGGTGCTACCCCGTCGTCGTCTCGCAGCACGAGCAAGGCACTCTCTACGTCGGCAGCCAGTATGTCCACAAAACCACCGATGGTGGGATCACTTGGAAGGAAATCAGCCCCGATCTCACCACCGATGACGAGACCAAACAGGTCGATTCCGGAGGTCTCACCATCGACAACGTCGGTGTCGACTACGGTACGACCCTCTTCGCCATCGGAGAGTCACCCCTCGATCCGAAGATCCTCTGGGCGGGGAGCAACGACGGTCTCATCCATGTCACACGAAACGGCGGCGATGACTGGACCGATGTCACGGCCAACATTGCTGACCTCCCGCCGTGGGGTACGGTGAGCAATATCGAGGCCTCAAGCTTCGAGCCCGGGACCGCCTACATCACAGTGGATCTGCACCAGGTCGACGACCGCGATCCGTACGTCTATCGAACCAACGACTTCGGCGCAAATTGGACGCGCATCACCGACGGTATCCCCCGCGGAATGCTGAGCTACGCACACGTGGTGCGCGAAGACCCGGAACGCCCCGGCATGCTCTATCTCGGCACCGAGAACGCGCTGTATGTGAGTCTGGATGACGGTGACTCCTGGCAACCCCTGAGAAACAACCTCCCCCCGGCGCCGATCCATTGGCTGACCATTCAGAAGCGGTTCGGCGATCTTGTTCTCGGTACCTATGGACGGGGGTTTTGGATCCTCGACGACCTCTCGCCGCTCAGGCAGCTGACAGAGGATGTCCTATCGAGCGATGTTCACCTCTTCGATCCGCGACCCGCCTACCGGTTGGTGGAACGCAACCTGCCGGGCGAGGCGGTTCGCGGCGCTCCACCAACTTACGTCGAAGACCCGCCCTACGGCGCCCCACTCAACTACTTCATGGCCGACGGCGACGACGGCAAGGTTGCGACGATCAAGATCAAGGATGAGAATGGCACCGTGATCCGCACCGTTGAAGGGCAGGCTCATGCGGGGATCAACCGTGTCCACTGGGATCTGCGGCACGAGGATTCCCCTCCGATCAAGCTGCGAACTCCCCCACTCGGCCACCCCGGGGCGGCGTTCGGGCCCGAGAGCATCCGTCTCAACAAAGACGGGTGGCGAGAGCTCCACGTCGAAGGCAGCGGGGAAAACGGTCCCCGCGCCGTACCGGGCGCCTATGAGGTCGAGCTCTCGATTGACGGTCAGGTGCTCACCGCGAATCTTGAGGTGATCAAGGATCCGACATCCGCAGCGAGCGAGGAGGACATCCGCACTCAGATCGACCTCGCGCTCGACATCCGTGACCGGGTGAACGACCTGACGGAAATGGGCAACAACCTCGAATGGCTGCGCAAACAGATCGACGATCTCGAGGCCATGGTCAAGGGCCACGACGGAATGGGCGAGGTCGAATCAGCCCTGGCCACCTACGATGGGGAGCTCATCGCCTTGGAACGGCAGTTCTACATTCTGCAGACCACCGGCGCATCGGAGAACCTGCTGCGCTACCCGGCCGGTCTCTTCTCTCACTTCAAGATGCTCGGCTACTACGTCACGACGGGCGATGCCCGGCCGACGCCTTCAAAGATCGCGGTCTTCGACGAACTGTCCGCGCGGTTGGACGTCCACTTCGAGCTCTATGAAGACCTCGTGGGAGCGGACCTGGTTGAGTTCAACACCTTTGTTCAGAGCCGCGGGCTGGCGGGAATCTCGATTCCGCCGAAGGAATGACCACGCACATTCGCCCGCGCTCGAGATTGCACCCATCTCGCCGGATCGCTTCTGCGCGCGTTCGTGGTCCAGGCCTTCGCCGCCGGAGCGCTGCTCTATGACGCAGCCTTGTCCTCCTGAATCGTATTGCCGCCGTCGACGACGATGATTTGGCCTGTGATATAGCTCGCCTCCTCGCTCGCGAGGAATACGGCGACATGGCCTACTTCCTCTGGTGTACCTGGGCGACCGGCTGGCGTGCTATTACCGGCGATGATGTCGTCCTCGTCCAACGCAGAGGTCTTGATCCATCCCGGCCCGATGCAGTTGACCGTCACGTGCGGAGCGGCTTCGATGGCGAGCGATCGGGCCATGCCGAGCATGCCGGCCTTTGCCGCTCCATAGACTGCACCGCCCTCCATGCCAGTCACTGGACCGGTGACCGAAGACATCTGCACGATTCGACCATAGCGCCGCTCGAGCATCCCCGGAAGCAATGCCTTGGTCACGAGGAATACGCTCGTCAGGTTGATGTCCATGAGGTAGCGCCAACTTTCCTCCGAGACTTCAACCATCGACGACCAGGGCTCCTCTCGACCGACCTGGATCATGCCCGCGTTGTTGACCACGATATCGATCGGACCAAGCGCGCCCTCGACCCCTTCGATCAGGGATGTGACCATGGCAGAATCCGTGAGATCTGCGGTCTCTGCGTAGCTCTGGCCGCCACCGCCACCCAGCTCTTCGAGCCGCGCGAAGATGCGATCCGTCGTCGACGAGATGGCGACCTTCGCACCCTTGACTCTGAGCAGGCGCGCGGTCGCGAATCCGATCCCTTCTCTACTACCCGCACCCGTCACCAGCGCCACTCGTCCTTCGACACCCGCCATGATGATCTCCCATTGCCTTGATTTGCAGTCGCAATTCCAGAGAGCCGCTACAGCTCTCGAAGTGCCTGATCGAGTGCGTCCACGAGCTGCTTGGCGTGGCTCTCGTCGAAGACCAGGGGCGGGCGAATCTTCAGAACATTGCCGTAGCGCCCCTCACGCCCCACGAGCACGCCCAGATCACGCATTCGATTGATGACGGCACGGGTCTCTTGCCCCGCCGGTTCGAGAGTCGATCGGTCGCGCACCAACTCCACGCCGATGAATAGACCCGCCCCGCGTACGTCTCCGATCAGCGGGTGCCGCTCTGCGAGCCCTTCGATCATAGATCGAACCTTCGCGCCGATCGCTGCTGCGTTCTGCTGCAACCCCTCTTCTTCCAACACATCCAGTACCGCGAGCCCCGCCGCACACGAGACCGGGTTGCCACCTGTGGTGCTGAAGAACTCGCATTCTCTCGTGAGTGACGCCACGATCGCCGGTGTGGTAACCACCGCCGCCATCGAAAGGCCGTTCCCAATGGGCTTTCCCAGGGTGACGATATCCGGGACCACGTCATGGGATTGAAACCCCCAGAAGTTGTCACCGGTTCGCCCAAAACCCGATTGCACTTCATCAGCCACGCAGAGGCCCCCGGCAGCTCGGACTCGCTCGAAGGCCAACTTGATATATTCCGGAGGTGCATCGATGACGCCGCTGCTGGCAAGGATCAGGTCGAGTAAGAACATCGCCGGCGCGAAGCCTCGCGCATCGAGGGACGCGATGGCGTCGTCCAGACATGCCGCGTAGCGCTCCGCGTATTGGGGATCATCTCTGCGGAACTCTCCTCGGTAACCATCCGGTGGGGGAACGGTGGCAACATGAGGAGCGAGGGGTCTGCCTTCGCCGAATTCGGCGGGAGAAAGCTCGTACACCGCATCGGTGGTTCCGTGATAGGCGTCCTCCATCACGATGCCGCCGCCGTTTCCCGTATGGGCTTTGGAGAGGCGCCAGGCGAGGTCGTTGGCTTCGCTTCCCGAGCATACGAACATACAGACCGAGAGATCGCCGGGCATCGTTTCGGTCAGGCGATCCGCGTACTCGAGAACGGATTCGTAGATATAGCGCGTATTTGTATTCAGAGTCGCCGCTTGTCGGGCGAGGGCCTGCACCACAGTAGGATGACAATGTCCGACCGAGGGAACGTTGTTGTAGACGTCGAGTAGCGACCGTCCGGTGACATCCGTGAGCCACACGCCATCACCACGCATGGCATGGAGAGGGTTGTCGTAGGAGATCTCCAGCCCCGGCCCGAGGCGCCGCACACGCCGATCGATGAGTGATTGCAGATCGTCGTCATCTCGTCGGGTTCGCGTGAAGTCCGAGGCCGAAAGGGAAATCGGCGATGCGCAGGCTCGGCGAAGTGCTCTGTACATGCGCTCTGGCCCCCACTCCCGCATACGGTCCAGCAATTCCCCGGTCTCTTCGACGCCACTCATGATATAGGCACTGTTTTCCGGGTGGTCGCAGACTCGCCAATTCGCGACGGCAATGAAGATCGCACATCGGGTGGATACGAGATCGAAGACCAGGCGCAGCTCCTCGTCGTCCAATGGAGTAATGGAGTGATAGCCCGCCGTAATCTCCGCCGCGAGCGCGATGGGGTCGGGATGTTCGGTCATCATTTCTGATATCGGCACCGCGAGATCACAGACCAGCGGCGTGTGAATGATGTCGCCGAAGTCGATGACACCAACTACTCGGCTCCCGTCGACGAGGGTGTTCATCCGGCTTACGTCGTTGTGGATGACTTGGGAGCGCTGCTGCCTTAGCTGAGGAAGCACCTCTGCTTCGAACTGATCGAGAACCTGCTCGACGACCCGGCGGCATCCGGGTTCTTCGATGTGATGAGTTCGCGTGCGCAGCCCGGGCGCCTGAAGGAGATCCCAGAGGAGGTCATGTCGAGCAGCGGGATGAAAGAAGCCGCGCAGGGCGCGGGCCAAGCGTGCCGCCATGGCCCCCACATCACGCCCGAGCGCCGGATGGATCGTGGCATCTTCGAGCAATTGACCCGGCAAGAAGCTCAGCACCCGGGCGATGCACCGTCGTCCGTCGGCTCCCTCGATCTTGTGGAAGATCGCACCATCGGGAGTCGCCTTCACCCTGGGAATCGTCACACTTGGGTCGGCACGGGCGATGTGCAGCATCGCCTCGCTCTGCATGTCGAGCAACGCGGGGTTTTCGGCGGGGTTTGCGATCTTGAGAACCCATTCGCTCCCATCAGTGGCGTTCAATCGAAAGTTCTGATCCCGCTCGCTATCCAGCGGGTGAGCGGACGCATGAATGCCAAATGCCTTTTCTGAAAACTCTTCGGCTTGCTGAATCGAAAACGCAGGGGCCCGTGCTTCCATGACCGATTCGGCTTTGGCTCCTGTTTGGGATCTGGAATCAATGGCCATGACTTTGGTCTCCGCAGAAGCTAGGCGCGTGAACCGCGTGGGGGTAGGAATCTGCTTTTACCTAAGGTGAGCGATTCTCGGCGGCGATCTGCACCAATCTCTTGCGCTCTGGCCTTTGCGAAAATACTCGACATACCAACGGGTATGCCTCCGTTTTTCGCAAACGTCAGAGCATCAATATCTTGGCACATTTCATCCACCAGAATCGCTCACCATAGGTTTTACACACCATCGAGCGTACCACGCATGCCGAACCCGAATCCCCAATGAGAACGGCCATCATGGCTTGATGTGGATGAAGTCCTTCTTCTTCCAGAACGCGAGGGTCTCGTCATCGCTCGGCAATTGACCAAACCCGGAAGCCTCATCCAGTCTGACGAGGAGCTTGTCCAGCGAACCGACCTGCGCCCCGATCAGGATTCTCGTGGCTTCGTGCAGCCAGCCTTCCTGCTTGTTGAAGGGGCAGATCCCGAGGCAGATCGAGCAGTCCGACCCGTTCTCCATCCAGAAGCGGAAGCACTTCTCCATATCGTTGTTCCACTTGTAGACGCCCTGGATGTTGGAGATGTTGTCGGAGGTGTAGGACTGGTCTCCTTGAGTGATCGCCCCGCTGGGACAGTTGACGGCGCACTTCTTACACACCTCACAGAACTCGGTGACACCAAAAGAGATCGGGGCGTCGTAGTCCAGAGGCATGTCGGTGAAGATCTTGTTGATCCGGACGCGCGGACCGTACTTCGGGGTCACCAGGCAACCCATCCGTGATTTCTCGCCGAGACCGGCATCGATGGCCAGGGGCACGCTCAACCCCGTGTTGTTTCCGCACGGCACCGCTCCGTACCCCAGATAGCGGATGAACTGTGCCAGGGAGGCGCCGGTGAACGCCATCCTCGAGTAACCGTTTCCGGTGGCGGCGGAAGCGTTCGCTCTCGGACTTAGCCTGTAGCCGTCATAGTCCATCTCATAGGCCATGACGATGCAGTGTTTGTAGGATTTCGGGATGACGAGGGTACCGTCTTCCAGATACTCAGCCTTTTCCGCGTCGGTGTAGCGGATCTCACCCTCTCGAACGGTCTCGTCCATGGAGCGGTATCGTGAATAGAGCCACTTCTCGTCGAGTTCGGTGATTCCGACCAGGGAGGCGCCAAAAAAGAGCGCCGCCGTCTTGACCCTCTGCGTCACCTCTTCGGAGCTCAAGTGAGAGTGATCCCACGGTTCCTCCGGACCCTCCCCCTCGAGATTCTCGAGGGAGTACAGCCCCTGGTGGTAACCGTTCATTCCGGAGCCCGTGCCGAACGCGCCCGCGATGGTCCACGCAGCATCCGAGAGCGCGAGGTCTTCGCGTCGGTATCCCGGTTTCAAGGGGTCGCCCACTTCGCCGAATCCGCCATCGGGGGGAAAGGTCTTCTGATACTCCTCGTCCCAGTCCGATCGGTTGAAAGCCTCGTTGACCTGGTCGAAGCGTTCGAAAATCTCGGGGTCCACCAGGTGTTCCGAACGGTGGCCGTTGGATTGTCTTCGGACCAGGTGGTTTCCGTAGGTTTCGGGTGACGAAACGATCTCCTTGTCGCCTGAGCTTCCAACGACCTTCGCGACCGGGAGGGTCATGGCCGCCAGACCGCCGATCTTCATGAATCTGCGCCGGTCCATTCTCGAGTGATCCGACATGACGTTCATCTCCCCTATTTTGCTTCGCGTCTGAATACAAAACGACCCAGGAGCACCGCCCAGGCAACAGCGACTATCCCTAAGAGCACCCCCATAACGAGAGCCGCACGAGGCTCGCCCTCGGCGAGAAACCCGACGATGACCTCGACGACGAAGACGGCGTAGACGATACCGAGGACAGCCAGCCCCCATCGCCACCAATTGAGATGCAACTCATTTCTGCGGACGTACGCGGCAAGCAGCCAGAGAACTGCGGTAGCGGCGACACCCACAAAGAAATGGACCATCAGATCTCCGTGTCGTTGAAGGCCAGAACTTCGATTCCGGTCAGTTCATCGCGCCCGTCACGTCCTTCCACGCTGTCGGTCACGACGATCGAGGTTTCACCTCGTTCAATCAGATACTCCGATGCGTCGCCGGTGAACACGGCGACGTCGTTCCCCGATCCTCCGTCGATGACATCGTCTCCGGCGGGGTTGGGTTGGCCGGTCTTTGTCGTGGTGACCTTGTTGCCCAGTCCGTCGATCTGGTAGGATCTGGCAGGTTCTTCGTCTGCAGCCTTACCTTTTACGAATTGTAAGTCCATTTCTCCACTGTCACCATATATCTTTTTCCCTTGCCAACCGGCCTGCCAGCGTCGATTTTCAATCTCACCACCCAGACCGGGCGTCTCTCCATGCTCATAGAAAGACACTCCGCGGATGGTCGTCAGGTCACCGTCGAGTGCAACATAGGCGTACATGGTGGACCAGAGTCCCTTGCCCCGCACTGGGAGGATAATCTGTTCGGTCCGCTCGCCGTTTCTGACCAGGTAGACTAAGGAGTATTTCTCGAGACGTCGCAGTCTGGCAATGTCTTCATCGTTTGTTAACTTGCGTCCGGTCTCATCGGAGAGAGCTGCTTTAAGCTGTTTGTATGACTCCGGGGGGATTGTCTCCTCCGGTACAAATTCTCCGGTAGAAAGTTCGACTATTTTCGTCTCAATGGGGGTAAACATCTCTTCGATGGTTTTACTCTCGTTAAAGAGGCCCGCGGCATAGAGAATGTTTTTTTTCCGGTCGAGTACTCGGTTAGCTTCCTGCATTGGACGCAGACCAACCGCCGCTCCAGCGACCAGGGCCGAACAGACAAAAGCCAAAACAAGCACTGAGTAAAAGGGTTTAGCAGCGTTTTCTTCAGCCATGGCGTAACATCCTTCTTTTTATATTGGCTTGGATAATAAAGAAGTCAAAAAGCGGGGCAAAGACATTACCCAGGAGAATGGCCAG
>RCNG010001210.1_pt1 | contig 12737 bp, 11 predicted proteins | sample 2041371 | NCBI WGS metagenome assembly RCNG01 (sample SAMN09708227, study PRJNA481090) | Marine sediment metagenome, whole genome shotgun sequencing project. | biome: marine sediment; feature: ocean; material: sediment; isolation source: Sewage treatment plant 1 marine sediment (STP1) ... | reverse complement strand
AATTGATCCGACATTTTTAGTGCGTCGCGATCATTGTCAGGCCCGAGCTCGCCCTGCAGGTGCACGTGCATGTCCATCAACCCGGGCAACACGAACTTGTCCCGCAGGTCGATGACTTCGACGTCGCCGTCAAAGCTCGCGGCGTCTGTGAAGCCGCTTTGTACGTCGATGATACGGTCATCTTCGACAACGATCGTCTGGTTTCTCAGTGGCGCCCTGCCGGGTACCGCAAGCAGGTCACCCGCGTGGATCAACGTGATTGTTTCGGAAGCCCAGGACGCGGACGCGCACAAGAGCATCACGGCCGCAAGGCCGAGTATTCGGTGGGGCATGAAGTGGCTCCTCGGGAAGTTGCCTAGTAACTGGCGTAGTAGTTAACCAGTGCCTCGATACCCTCGGAGTCTACCTGTTTGAGCTTCTCGCCCATAGCGTCCAGGAGGTTTTCGCGGCGGCCGTCCTTGTAGGACTTCAGTGCGTAGCGAATATAAGCGCCGCGTTGACCATGCAGCGGAATGCCGAGTGCGTCAGCGACTTCCGGATCGTCGGGTCGCATATGACACGTGCTGCAATGCTCGTCGTGGATCTTCGCACCTTTGGCGGCAAGCGCGCTGTCGTAAGCCTCGTTCGAGGGGCCGCGCCGCTGGCTGGCGTAGTGTTCAGCAAGGTCGGCAATACGCGCGTCGCTGGCATGCAGGACTGTCTCGCACATCAGCGGCTCGTAGCGACACTGTCGTGCACCGTCCCGGTAGGCATAGATGGCTTCTTCAACATGCGCTGCCGGCATGCCAGCAATGACCGGAGCATCGAGATTTTCCCGGGCGAGCCCGTCGACGCCGTGACAATCCGCACAGCCGCTGGTGAGCGTCGCCGCGGCGCCGGTGTCGGGGGCATCGGATTCAGTGGCGTAGGACAGCGCGGGGCAGGCGATCAGTAACAGCCAGAAAACGGCCGAGAAGCGCGGCCAGCCACAGGCCACCGTGGAAGTGCTTGATTTCATAGTGCCTTGGTGTCGCATGTCGTCCTCTCCCGGCTCTTAAGTAAGCGTTATTACCTACAGGTTCGCTGCATCCCACTCTGCCACCTGGGACAGTTACTTAGTATATTAGCGGCAAGTCATATGCAATGTCGGAGTACACCTATGTGCTTGGCTGTACCCATGAAAATAACAAGAATAGACGGCTTTCAGTGCACCTGCGAGGCCAAGGGCATCGAGCGCGAGGTCAGTCTCTTCATGCTCCAGCACGAAACCGTCGAGCCGGGTGATCACATACTGGTCCATGTCGGCTATGCGATTCAGAAGGTCTCTGAGCAGGATGCGGCCGATTCCTGGGCGCTGTTCGACGAAATCCTGGCGGCGGGCGCCTGAGCGATTCGCTGGCCCAATAACGAGGACATCACGATGTGTGACACGTGCGGCTGCAATATAACTCCCGGCAATGAACACCTCGTGGCTGCCGGCGGACACCTTGCGACGACGTCGCATGGGCACGAATCCGTCGAGGTCCTGAAGGGGCTGCTGGACGCAAACGATCACCAGGCCGCCCATAACAGGGAACACTTCGCGCGCCATAACGTGCTTGCCGTCAATCTCATGTCGTCACCGGGCGCCGGCAAGACTGCGCTTCTGGAGGCGACGATCGAGCGGCTCGACGCCGGGCTTCGCATTGCCGTCATCGAAGGGGATCTCGAAACAGAGAACGACGCGCAGCGCATTCGCGAAAAGGGCGTGCCGGCGATACAAATCACTACGGGGAGCGCCTGTCACCTGGATGCCCACATGGTTCACACGGCGCTGCATGAGCTGGACCTCGACGGTATTGATATCGTTTTTATCGAAAACGTCGGCAATCTCGTATGTCCGGCGAGCTTCGACCTCGGGCAGCACCGGAACGTAACCCTGTTGTCGACGCCAGAGGGTCATGACAAGCCATCGAAGTACCCGGTGATGTTCCGTGCGGCCGACCTGGTCGTCATTACGAAGGCAGACCTGTTGCAGGTGCTCGACGATTTCGACCCCGACTACGCCACGACATGCCTGAGACAGCTCGCCAGCGAGGCGCCCGTATTCAATATCTCGGCCAAGAGCGGGACCGGCATGGACGACTGGCTGACCTGGCTGGCGGATGAACTGTCCCGGACCCGGGCTTCAGAAGAGGGACTCGTACAGGCGACAAGCGGAGAGCTTGCGTGAACCCGAGCGCGTCTGAGCGACTCGAAGCCCTGCAGGCGCTGCCCATGGACCGGCCGGTGCGCATTATGAACGTCTGCGGCGGTCACGAACGCTCGATTTCGGTGGCGGGGTTACGTACCGTCTTGCCCGACAATGTCGAGCTCGTGCCGGGGCCGGGGTGCCCCGTCTGCATTTGCCCCGAGGAAGACGTCTACGAGGCGATACAGCTGGCGCTCCATGAGGATATTACGCTGGTTGCGTTCGGCGACATGCTGCGCGTCCCGGTCAACGTGCCAAAGCGCGAACCTCGTTCGCTGGAGCAGGCGAAAGCGGCTGGCGCTGACATCCGGCCGGTTGCCTCGCCGATCGACGCGGTGCGAATCGCAAACGCGGACCCGTCGCGACTGGTCGTATTTTTTGCCGCAGGTTTTGAAACAACGACGGCGCCGGTCGCGTCGATGCTAGCCGAGGGTGTGCCGGAGAATCTCCTGGTGCTGTTGTCCGGCCGGCTTACCTGGCCGGCCGTCGCTATGCTGCTGGAATCAGGAACCCCGGGCTTCGATGCGCTGATTGCTCCAGGGCATGTTGCGACCGTTATGGGGCCGGAGGAATGGGAATTTGTCGTCGACAAGCATGACATCCCTGCCGCTGTCGCCGGTTTTACACCAGCGTCATTACTGGGGGCGATGTACTCGGTGTTGCGCCAGTTAAACGAAGAGCGGCACTTTCTGGACAACTGTTACCCCGAGGTGGTTCGTCCCGGCGGCAACGCGGAAGCGCGTCGTCAAATGCACCAGGTAATGGAAGTGGTGGACGCGAACTGGCGCGGCATCGGCATCATTCCGAAGTCCGGCTTCGCGTTGCGAGAGGCTTACGCCGCACACGATGCTCGCAAACGCTTCCAATCCTATGCCGACGAGTCCAGGAAGCGCGTAGGTGAGATGCCGCCCGGTTGTGATTGTGCCAAGGTGGTACTGGGCAAGATCTATCCCAACCAGTGTCGACTCTACGGCGCGGCCTGCACGCCAAGGAAACCGATTGGTCCGTGCATGGTGTCGGACGAAGGCGCCTGCAGGATCTGGTGGTCGGCAGGTTATCGCGACAATGAATGGGAAGGCCGCAAAAAGGGGAGCGCCGTTGGCTGATGTGGCCGAGCGCGTCAAAGAGGAGCTTACGGCTGCCCGCATAACGCTAAAGGGCCACGTACAGGGCGTCGGTTTCCGCCCCTTTGTCTACCGACTCGCGAATGAGCATGGCCTGCTCGGAGGTGTGCAAAACCGGTTGGGTGAAGTTGAAGTCGTAGCGATAGGTGATGCGCACATACTCGAACAGTTTCGGCAGGACCTGATCGCCAGGGCGCCACCGCTGTCGCGACCCTCGATTACGAACTTCGAACTGATCGATGCTCCGGCAGCTGACAGTTTCAGGATTGTCGAAAGCGCGGCAAACACGGACGCACAGGTGTACGTGCCACCTGACTATTTCATGTGTGACGACTGCGGCGCCGAGCTCAGGGACCCGCAGGATCGTCGCTATCGATATCCGTTTATCAATTGCACGCAATGCGGTCCACGCTATACCCTGATCGAGGCTTTGCCCTACGACCGACCGAACACCAGCATGGCCGGCTTCCCGTTGTGTGCGGACTGCGAGCGGGAATATCTTGACCCTGCCGATCGTCGCTTTCATGCGGAGCCCGTTGCCTGTCCGGCCTGTGGGCCAGCACTTTCGTTCGAGCACAGTGGTCGCGACACAATCACAGAGACCGGTACGGCACTGAATGCCGCGGTCGACGCGATCCGCAGCGGGGAGGTTGTGGCCGTAAAGGGTATCGGAGGCTATCACCTGGTTTGCGATGCGCGCAGCGAGGCGGCGGTAGCGACGCTTCGGCGGCGCAAAATGCGCCCCGATAAACCGCTGGCGGTAATGTTCCCGGTGGGCGGGAGTGACGGGCTCGAGCTTGTCCGTCGCGAGGTGGAGTTACAGGAGGTCGAAGCGGAGCTGATCGCCGGCGCGGTCCGTCCCATCGTTCTCGCAAGCAAGAAAGACGACGGTACGCTGGCCGACAATGTCGCCCCGGGACTTGGGGAGATCGGCGTGTTTCTGCCGTACAGCCCGCTCCACCAGCTGCTGCTGGACGAGTTTGGCGGTCCTGTCGTTGCGACGTCCGGCAATATCAGCGGCGAACCGGTACTGACCGACAACGAGGAAGTGATGCAGCGTCTTGCCAGGATCGCCGACGGTTTCCTGCAGCACGACAGACCCATCGTAAGACCCGCCGACGATCCGGTATTTCGTCGTATTGCGGGAAGCGCGCGGCCCTTGCGTATCGGTCGCGGCACGGCCCCGTGCGAACTGGACCTGGCCTGGCAGCAACGGCAGCCGATACTGGCCGTTGGCGGTCACATGAAAGGAACGGTGGCCCTGAGCTGGGACCGTCGCGTTATTGTCTCGCCGCATATTGGCGAGATGGAAAGCCCGCGAAGTCTTGCCGTATTCGAGCAGGTCGTCGCCGATCTTCAGGCACTTTACGGTGTGCGTGCCGAGCGCATCGTCTGCGACGCGCATTCGGGCTACACGACGCATCGCTGGGCGCGACGCCAGGAGGTTCTTCCCGTGGAGACTGTCTGGCATCACCGCGCGCACGCGAGCGCCGTTGCTGCCGAGTTTGATCGCCCGGGGCCCTGGCTGATGTTTACCTGGGACGGCGTCGGGCTCGGAGAAGATGAAACGCTGTGGGGTGGAGAAGCGCTGTTGGGCACCGCCGGTCGCTGGAATCGTGTGGCGAGCCTGCGAACATTCAGACTCCCCGGCGGCGAGCGAGCAGGCCGCGAGCCCTGGCGCAGCGCCGCGGCTTTGCACTGGGAATGCGGTCTGACGTGGCCAGAGTGCCCGGATACCGAGGGCCTGGCAGAGGCGGCGTGGCGCAACCACGTCAATTGCCCGCAAACGAGTGCTGCCGGACGGCTGTTCGACGCGGCGGCGGCGTTGATCTGCGGCGTGCCCGTGACGAGTTTTGAAGCGCAGGGGCCGATGATCCTGGAGTCGCTGTGCCGGCGCGTCGCGCCAGCCGTCGAACTGCCGCTGCTCGAGGATGACGGCGGCGTGTTGCGCAGCGACTGGCAGCCATTGCTTGAGATCATGGCGAATCCTGAACGCGATCCTGCGGCGCGCGCCGAGATATTTCACTCGACTGTCGCGACAGCTATCCTGCGCCAGGCCGAGGCCATGAGTGAACGCCATTCGTTTGACCATGTCGGCCTGTGCGGCGGTGTATTTCAGAACCGCGTGCTAACCGAGCAGACCGTCGGTCTCCTGAGGGGCAGCGGTTTCAGCGTCTTTCTGCCCAAGAGGCTCCCCTGCAATGACGCAGCGCTGAGCTTCGGTCAGGCGGCCGAGATCGCCGCGCGCGAAGCTGGCGACTAACAATAATGGAACACAATTAATGGAAGACGATCGTATCTCACTGGCTCACGGCAATGGTGGCCGCTTCATGCGCGAGCTCATCGAAGAAGTGTTTGCACGCCAGCTAGCGGACAGCCGAATCGACGTGCAGGCCGACGCCGTTCCTATCGATCTGGGCGACGGCGAGGTCATGATCACGACGGACGGATTCACCGTGCAGCCAATCGAGTTTCCTGGTGGCGACATCGGATCGCTGGCCGTGCATGGCACGACCAATGATCTCGCGGTATCGGGTGCGCGGCCGATGTACCTGACGCTCAACGCCTTTATCGAGGAGGGCTTCGAGATCGCCCGCCTTGAACGCATTATGGGTAGCCTGAATACGGCGGCGAAAGAAGCCGGTGTCAAAATAAGTGCGGGCGATACCAAGGTCGTGCGTCGCGGCGAGGGTGGCGGCATTTACCTGGCAACTACGGGCGTCGGGACACGGCTTCCGGGCGTGCGGCCGGCGATGCGTTTAATCCAGGACGGCGATGTGCTGATCGTCAGCGGGCCCGTCGGTGATCACGGCACGGCTGTCATGCTTGCACGAGAGGAGTTTGGCCTGAGAGGTGACCTGGTGTCGGACGCTGGCCCGGTTATGGCGTTGACCGAGCCATTACTGGCACTCGACGGCTTGCGTTTCATGCGTGATCCAACGCGCGGGGGCGTCGCATCAATCGGCCACGAGATAGTCAAGGCGACGGGTCTCGGCGTCCGCTTCGAGGCAACGATACCGGTGCGTGAGCCGGTACAGTCGGTCTGCGACATGCTCGGCTATGACCCGTATTACCTGGCCTGCGAGGGACGCGTTGTGGCTGTCATAGCACCGGATCAGGTTGACGACGCGCTGGCAATCTGGCGCGCGATTCCTGCCGGCGAGGGTGCGGCCAGGATCGGCCGCATTGTCGCAGCGCAGGAGCGAGTTATCCTGGAGACGCCGCTTGGCGGGCAACGCTTTCTCGAGGAGCTGGAGGACGACCCGCTGCCGCGAATCTGCTAGCGGCAACGCCGCTCGACCGCGTCAGACGATCTCGACAAGCTCAATGGCAAACGTAAGCGCTTGCCCGGACAAGGGATGGTTCGCATCCAGCATGACTGACTCTTCTTCGATCTCGACGATGACGAGGTTCATTATCTGCCCATCCGGGCTCTGGCTTTGTAGCTGCATGCCCACCGTTGGATCGATGGTATCGGGCAGCGTATTCCTGGGCACTTGCTGAACCAACTGTTCGTGCCGCTGACCGTAGGCGTCGTCCGGTTCGATCGTAACGGTCTTTTGATCGCCAACCGCCATGCCGGTTACAGCAGTATCGAAGCCGGGAATCACCTGGCCTCCACCTAAAGCAAATTCCAATGGGTCACGTCCTTCAGAACTGTCGAATTGGGTTCCATCACCCAGCGTGCCCGTGTAGTGAATTCGAACCGTGTCTCCGGATTTTGCTTCAGCCATGTTTACTGCTCCTTAAAGTGACCCGCGACTATATCAGAATCGTCGCCGCCTGCTGCGCGAACCGGCCGCCGAAATAGGGCAACTACCTATTTGCACGCGTGACCGCTGCTATAAGCTGAAAAGTGGGGATCTGATTGCAGCCGGGGTTGCTATGAATGAGTCTTCAAAACGAAATAGCGTGGTCAGCGTCGACACATCCGTGCCGGTATGGGATCAGTTTTTCACCGTTGCTCCTCTGGTCCTGATTGGCACGACCGATGTCGGCGGCTCGCTGGATCTGGCACCGAAACACATGGTTACGCCGATGGGCTGGCAGAACTTCTTCGGCTTCGTGTGCACGCCGCGGCATAGCACCTGCCGCAACATAGAGCGCACGGGCGTTTTTACAGTCAGCTATCCAAAGCCATCGCAGGTCCTGATGACCAGCCTTGCGGCTTCTCCTCGTCTGGAAAAGGGCGACAAACCAGTCATTGATTATTTCGATACTTTTCCGGCCAGGAAAATCGAGGGGCAGTTTATCGAAGACGGCTACCTGTTTTTCGAGTGCCGCCATCACAAGACGATCGATGGTTTCGGCGAGAACTGCCTGATAACCGGCGAGATCATCGCCGCCTATGCTGAAGAGAACTTTTTACGCCACACCGAAGGCGACGATCAGGAAACGATTCACGACTCGCCGTTGTTTGCGTATTTGTCACCGGGTCGATTCGCCACGATTGACCGGTCGAACGCATTTCCATTTCCGGAGGCTATGAAGAAGTAGCGTTTGTATGGACACACCAACTGCATCCCGCATTCTTAGCTACGTCAATGACCAGTCCCAGCGATTTATCGAACTGACCAGGGCCCTTGTTAACGCCGAATCACCGTCGGCTCAACCAGAGAGTCACGATGAGGTGCGTCGAGTATTGAGGTTGGCGCTGGCGGATGTCGGGTATGACTCCCGCGAATCCGGGTATTCAAATACACCCAGGCATGTATTCGCCATCCCGGCCGATCGTCCAAAAGGGGGTCCATCGCAGCTGCTCCTGGGACACTATGACACCGTCTGGCCAGTGGGCACGCTTGCCAGCCGACCGTTTTCCGTGGACGGCAATACGATGCACGGACCGGGTACTTTCGATATGAAAGCCGGGCTTGCCCAGATCGTCCTCGCGCTCGGCGCGGTTCGCGATCTTGAATTGACAACCCCTGTCGTGCCGATTGTATTCGTCAACGCGGATGAGGAAATCGGTAGCCGCACGTCGACGCGCTACATTCGCTGGCTGGCACAGCACGCGGATCGCGCGCTCGTCATGGAGCCCGCACTGGGGCAGCGCGGCGATATCAAGACCGAGCGCAAGGGAATTGGTCGTTTCACGGTAACCGTCTACGGCAAGGCCGCACACGCGGGCCTCGATCCCGAAGCGGGCGCCAGCGCGATACTCGAGCTCTCGCATGTCATCCAGAAGTTCTTCGCGCTCAATGACGTTGAGCGTGGGATTACGGTCAACGTCGGCACGGTCGACGGCGGTATCCAGCCCAACGTTATCGCGCCACACAGCAAGGCGGTCGTGGATGTACGTGTGCCGACCGTCGAGGATGGCATCGAAATAGGACGCACGATCCACGCCTTCGAAGCGACCACGCCGAACGTGCGCCTGCACATTGAGGGCAGCATCGGCAGGCCTGCGATGCAATCGACGCCACGCAACCGTCGACTGTGGCAAGTCGCAGAGCAGGCAGGTACAGAGCTCGGCCTGGAACTTCACCAGGTCCGTGCGGGCGGTGGTTCGGACGGCAATACCGCAAGTCAATACACGGCGACGCTTGATGGCCTGGGTCCCGTCGGAGATGGCGCGCACGCCATTCACGAACACCTGTTGATCGACGAGACATTGCAGAGGGCGGCTTTGCTGACGATGTTGCTGATTGCACCGCCAATGGAGGGTTAGCACCAGGAGGACGACATGAGCACGCGAATGTACGGTTCACTCGCCAGAATCGCTGACTTCGAGCACAGCAACTTCGAAGTCACGAAGCTGGATCGTTCTGCCTGGGCTACCGGCGATTACGTCGAGGGCGAGGTCGTGGGAACCCCGACTGAGTTCTATAGGATCGAAGACCGAACCGGGCACATGATTCGGGTTGAACCCGGTGACTGGGTCGTTGGTGCCCTGGGAGAGCGTGCCGCCACGCTGGAGGGCGTTGGTGGTTGGGCTGACATCACTGAGGATGGCCAGATGCATGCGCTGACGAGCGCCGCACTCATGGGCCGTTACACATCGTTCTCGACGCTGTTGCCCGACCCGATGTCGCTGATCTATCGAGGACACCTGTGCCGCAACGGCGAGAAGGTCTGCATGCGGCAGTTCGCGATGCGCTCGGAAACGCATGCGTTCAATGTGCCGACACTGCTGTTGTTCGGTTCTTCGATGTCAGCCGGCAAAACAACGACCGGCCGCCGTGTCTGCAAGGAGCTGGACAGGACCGGCATGTACATAATCGGAGCGAAGCTCACCGGCGCGGGCCGCTATCGCGACATCCTGAGTTACCTGAAAAACGGAGCGCGCGAAATCTACGACTTCGTGGATGTGGGCTTGCCCTCGACAGTTGTGCCGGAGCAGGATTTCAGAGAAGCCATCAGGCCGCTCCTGAATCACATTAACGAACGCAAACCTGATCTGCTCGTGGTTGAGGCGGGCGCATCGCCGCTGGAGCTTTACAACGGTGAGGCGTTGTTCGACGAGCTGGGCGATAACATCGTCTGCACGATCCTGTGCGCCTCAGACCCCTATGCCGTGGTTGGCGTGCAGCAAGCGTTCGGTGTGACGCCCGACCTGGTGACCGGACCTGCCACCACAACCTCGGCGGCGGTGGACCTGGTCAGGAAACTCACGGGACTGCAGGGCATCAATATTCTAGACCCGGCCATGAAGCAGCCGTTTCGCGAGTTCCTGTTCAATAAACTAAAAATTGCCCGGTGAATGACACCGGGCAAACGTTCTGCCTCCAGGGGGGTAGAGGCTAGTCGGCGAGCGCGATGTCGCCGCCGCCGAAGTTGTACCGAATGCCGATTCCCAGCGCCCAGACGCTGTAGTCATAGGGCTGGGCACCGAGCGTCAATACGGTGGGAATTGTATTGGGAGAGACCAGCGCGTAATCGTCGACTTCGAATTTCTCGTAACGCAGGTCCAGCGTCGCATGCACGCGTTCGTTCCAGCGGTACGCGGTTTCGATTCTCGCCGAATCCATCGTCGAAGTCAGATCTGGCAAACGACTTTCTCCACCGCTGAGACTGAATACGTCGACAGTGGTTTCGCCGTCGCTGCGATTGAAGTCGAAGCGAATGTCGTACTTGCCGTCGGCCTGGCGCCAGTGGAATCCCGCGCCGAGGTGATCTAAAGTGTCGTCGTGCTTCGCGCTCCAGTCATAGACATCGAACTGTTCGCTGCCGAGCTGCAGCGCGTCGATGTTTTCGTGACCGTAAACCAGGAAGACGGAGGAATTCTCCGAAACAGCCCAGCCGATGTCGATCGTTGCACGCACTTCTTCGCTGTCCGTCATGCCCAGCTGCGATTTGTTGTAACGATCGTCGGCGTACAGCAGTGTGGTGCTGAGTGACACGGGCGAATCAACCGGCGTGATCGATGCTACCAGTTCGCCATAGCTGCGGTAGCGGTAGGCGAGGTTGTACTTTCGCATGAGCGGGTTCTGTCCCAGGCTGACCGCCACTAACTCATCGTAGCGGTCGATATCGCGTTCTTCCGCACCGCCTTTAACTTTCAGGTCAAGCCAGGCAAGTGGGCGCCAGCGTGCCTGTCCCCAGCCGGCATCGATAGTCTGCTCGGCGACTTCCTGGAAATCGCGTTTCAGTTCCTTGCGCTCACCACCGGCGGAGACACGGATGTCTTTCCATACGACCAGTTCGCCGCTGAGACTGACTTTAGACCGTTCGAAACTGTAGGGTGTGTTCTGTTCGATATCACCGGACGGGAAAAAGTCGGTAATAACCCGGTTCCAGTCGGCTCGCAGCGTTTTGTTGTCGCGCTCGTCAAATCGATACGCGAACTTGACTCGTCCCTTGGGCAAAGGTCGAGCTGTTACGGTCAAGGCGTAGTTTGCAGTATCGACCTTGCCGTTCAGAGAGCTGACGGGCAGCGCGTCCGCGTTGACAGCGGTGTTGTTCGTATACGGAAGCAGCGATTCGTTTTGCTCGCCGCTGCCGGATGCCAGGGTGAAGGCCACAACCGTGTCCCACTGGGTCAACCGATAGGCACCTGAGAGTGAGATTTGCTGAAAGTCGTTATCCGGAGCCGTGGCCATTACGAATTGATCGGGCGCGCTTGACGCAAATGGGACATCCCATGTCAGCGACGGGTTCTGATTCGTAAAGTATGAGCCGTAATATGCCAATGACAGGCTGGCGCGGTCTGTGCCGTATTGAATCCCTGCATCGATCTGGTCGGTCTCGTAATCAATCCAGCGCGGCAGCAGCGTCGATTGGGTGAAGCTCGAGCCACCGGTTATGTCGATGCCATCGCGGTTCTGACGCCGGAAGTCCGCGTATACGCGGAACGCTTTTGCCGGCTTCCAGTCGGCGCCTGCATCGATGGTCTGGCGATCGCTTTCGATGGTTTGCGACCGAAGTGACGATGACAGTTGCGGCATGTCGGTGGTGACGCCGGCCGGGATCCACGATGCGGGCAGGGTAAGCGTGTCCGATGTCGACGGGTTGAAAACGGTCCTGGTGGTGTCGAAGCGGCGGTAAGGTAGCTCGCGGTACCCGACATGGAAACCGAAAGTACCCTGCTTACCGCCGTCCATTTCGAAAACGCGTGAATCCAGCCCGAGGTCCTCGACCATCCAGTCGAGATGATAGTCCTCCGAGACATAGCGCCCCTGGCCATCCACGTTGACGAAACCGCCTTTGTCGTCGTAGCCGGTTGCGTTACCAAATCGAATTGCGCCGTCTTCGCCGACGTAGGTGGCGCCCGCATCGATGTCCGCACGATAACCTTGTTCGAACGGGCAGGACTCGCATTTCCAGTCGCTGGTATCGACCTGCGCGAGTGCGATCGCAGGCGTCAGCAGTACCAGTGGTGCGATAAGGTTTCTAGAGAATCGTTTTGTTCCTGGTTTCATCACGACAAGCTCCTAACGCATCAACTTCGAGCCCGACGGGTGGTTCGAACCATGAACCTGGTCGTGGCAATTGAGACAGGACTGACCCAAAAGAAACTGTGACGGCACGCCGGATGGCAAGCCGCGTTCATCCTGCGGCAGACTCGGGTGACCATCCTGTGAGTGGCAGCTCTGACACAGCGTCGGTGCACGCATGCTCAGCATGCCCGGGTAGTTCGAGCCGTGCGGATCGTGACAGTTGCCGCAGTCCTCGGCGACAGGTGCGTGCTCCCAAAGATAGGGTCCGCGCGTTTCCGCGTGACAGTCATAACAAGTGTCATTGAGCGTCGTGCGGGCCAACATGCCATCTGTCGTGTTGCCATGCGTGCTATGACAGCTGCTGCAGTCCATCTTGCCGTGTCTTACGGGATGAGCATAAGGCTTCATCGCCTGCGTGCGTTGCTGCTGGTGACAGTCGAAGCACACCTCGGCCTGCGTCGCGGTACTCAATACCGGGTCGCGTTCGACATGGCTGTTGTGGCAATCCGCACACGCCACCGTGTTCAT
>RCNG010001209.1_pt1 | contig 12738 bp, 13 predicted proteins | sample 2041371 | NCBI WGS metagenome assembly RCNG01 (sample SAMN09708227, study PRJNA481090) | Marine sediment metagenome, whole genome shotgun sequencing project. | biome: marine sediment; feature: ocean; material: sediment; isolation source: Sewage treatment plant 1 marine sediment (STP1) ... | reverse complement strand
AACTTGTCCCCGCGAAGGCGGGGATCCAGTCCCACAATGAGGCGTACTTCCCGTACGTTGAATGACGAGGGATGAAGCCGAACGCCGCAGATGGGACTTTTTCAAGAGCCTGTTAGGGTGCATCCCCTGTGAGGCGATCGGGCATGCTGATTCTGGGTATTGAAAGTTCCTGCGACGACTGTGCGGCTGCGCTGGTCAGGGACGGAGAGACGATCCTCTCTCACACCATCCACTCCCAGTTCGAAATCCACAAGCCCTACGGAGGTGTGGTGCCGGAACTGGCGAGCCGAAACCACCTCGAAAAGATCATTCCCGTCATCGAAACGGCCATGGAAGACGCCGGGGTGGGGTGGGCCGACCTGGACGGGATCGCGGCCACCTACGGGCCGGGACTGGTCGGCTCCCTGCTCGTGGGCCTTTCGGCGGCGAAGGCGCTCGCCTTTGCCCTTGACATACCCTTCCGGGGGGTGAACCACCTGGAGGGACACCTGATGGCGATCTTTCTCGAGGACGCGACGGTCTCCTTCCCCTTTATCGGGCTGATCGTCTCAGGCGGACACACGAGCCTGTACCGAGTCGAGGGGTTCGGTGCGTACCAGCTTCTCGGACAGACGAGAGACGACGCGGCCGGGGAGGCCTTTGACAAGGTTGCCAAGCTCCTCGGACTCGGCTATCCGGGAGGGATCGTCATTGACCGGCTTTCCGAGGGAGGCAATCCCCAAGCCTTCTCTTTCCCTCGGACCATGACCAGCCCGAAGACCCTGGATTTCAGCTTCAGCGGGCTCAAGACGGCGGTTCGCTATTTTGTGCAGCGACACGAACCCTCGTTCATCCAGACCCATTTGGCGGACCTGGTCGCCTCGTTTCAGGAGGCCGCGGTCGACAGCCTGATCATCAAGCTATCACAGGCCGTCTCATCCACCGAGGTTCGACGCATCGTTGTCTCCGGGGGGGTGGCCTCGAATCGCCGACTTCGAAGCCGCGCGAGAGAGCTTGCCGAGGCGGAGGGGCTTGCCGTGCATTTCCCCTCCCCCCAATTGTGCACGGACAATGCCGCCATGGTGGCAGCCGTTGGATACAGGCACCTGTGCATAGGGGAACCCTCTCCTTTCAGCCTGAACGTAGAGGCGAACCTGCTGCTCTAAACGGTCCCTGTCGGCGACAACAGGCACCCGCTCTCTTGCCGGAAGCCCGAGCATGAAGAAGACCCTGAAGGGATACCTTCGAGACTACGGAAACAGACCAAAGAAATCTCTCGGACAGGTGTTCCTGATCGAACCGTCGGTCCAGGAGAAAATCCTGGAGCTGGCGGAACTCGGTGCGGCAGACACGATCGTTGAAATCGGCCCTGGAACAGGGACCCTCACCCGCGACATCCTGCCGCACGTGAAGCGGCTGATCGCCCTCGAGATCGACCCAGCCCTGGTATCCTTTCTGCACACGTCGATGAGGAAATCGTCGAATCTTCACCTGCTCTGTGCAGACGCCCTCCGGTTCGACTACGAGGGGGCCTCCGCCGTTCTGGGAACCCGCTTGAAGGTCATAGGCAACCTTCCGTATGTAATTTCGGCTCCCCTGCTCTTCACCTTCTTAGAACAGAGAAGGGCCTTTTCGCTCCTGATTCTGATGTTGCAGAAAGAGGTGGCACAGAGACTGACGGCGCCGCCCGGCACGAAACAGTACGGCACGATCTCGGTCCTCTGCCGCGCCTATTTCCACATTCGCCTCGAACGGCAGGTCTCGAGAAACTGCTTCTCTCCTGTCCCCAAGGTCGACTCGGCGGTCCTTCGATTCATCCCAAGAGAGGCCGGCCTGTGTCCGGAAGGCGCGGAGAGGGCATTCCGTGAGGTTGTGAAAGCAGCCTTCTCCAAACGAAGAAAGACTCTCTTCAATGCCCTGCGATCCTCTCTCCCCAAGGGCATTGCCGGAGAGAGGCTTCGGAAGATACTGGAGGACTGCGGTATCGACCCGCAGCGAAGGCCTGAAACCCTCTCCGCAGAGGAATACGCACAACTCGCTCTGTACATGCAGGAGGAGCACCCTCTTCAGTAGACAAGCCACCGTTTTTTCCCCATAATGGAAACGCCTCCTCGATTCCTTTGCGGGGCGAAACGGCTGTCTTCTCGAATGAGGCGTAGAAAGGGTCAGGAGAGGAAGGCATGGGAGAAAGCCGGTACATCGTCGTGGAAGGCCCGATCGGCGTTGGCAAAACCACCTTCGTCAAGCTTCTTGCAGAGGTCTTTCAGGCAAAGACGGTGCTCGAGCGTGTAGAAGAGAACCCGTTCCTCAGCAAGTTCTATGGGGATACGAACAAGTTCGCCTTCCAGACACAGATCTTCTTCCTCCTCACCCGCTACCAGCAGCAGCAGGAAATCCTCCAGACCGAGCTCTTCCGACAGAACATCATCTCTGACTACCTGTTCGCCAAGGACCGAATCTTCGCGTATCTCAACCTCAGTGAGGATGAACTCGTCCTGTATGAATGGATTTACCAGCTCTTGGATCAGCGTGTGGTGAAGCCGGATCTCGTCATCTACCTTCAGGCGCCCGTCCAGGTTCTTCTCAAGCGGATACGCAAACGGGCCCTCTGGTATGAAAAGGAGATGGACCAGGAGTACCTGGAAGAGGTGAGTAAGGCCTACAATACGTTTTTCTTCCACTACAAGGACACGCCATTGCTCGTCGTGAACACATCCAACATCGACTTCGTGCAACGGGATGCGGACCTGAAGAACCTGATCCGAGAGATCCAGAACACGGAGAAAGGGGTCCGGTATATTACCATCGCCCCCGACGTAGATCCCCTCCCCTGAACCCCACCCCCGCTATTCTGTTTGGTATTTGACAGCCTTTGGTCTAATTAATATAATTTGAGGCTCTACGTAGCGATCCAGGAAGCGGGAAGATAACCTGCACTCCGATGATTTCTTCGTAGCCGGCACGCACAACTTCAACGAACCACAACGTACCGCCTGGATCCAGGCTCGGACCGGGACGGAGCGAACGATGGCACACGTCAAAAAGGCCCACCCGTTGATTCCACAGAGGGGGCACACTTCCCTCGAAGTCTCCCGAACGACCCGCACAAGGGAACCGACACGATCCAAGCCCCCATGCCACCCGGCCCTGATCGAGAGAGGGTGGATTCCATGAAGCTCATCGGGGAACCCCACGCCATGCAGGGACTTGCCGAAGAGCTTCGCGGCCAGGGGAGGAAGATCGCCCTCGTTCCGACCATGGGGTACCTTCATGAAGGCCATTTGTCCTTGATGCGAGAAGGCAAGAAGAGGGCCGACACACTCGTTGTCTCGGTATTCATAAACCCGACGCAATTCGGTCCCCAGGAGGATCTGGGTGCCTATCCCCGGGATTTCGAGCAGGACAAGAGCTTCATGCAAGAGGTGGGCGTCGATTGGGTCTTCTGTCCAACGGACAAGGGGATGTATCCGGACGGGTATCAGACCTACCTGACGGTCGAAGAGGTTACCCAGAACCTGTGCGGTCGATCACGCCCCACCCATTTCCGGGGTGTGGCCACCGTGGTGACAAAGCTTTTCCATATCGTCAAGCCCCACTTCGCCCTCTTCGGGAAGAAGGATTTCCAGCAACTGGTCGTCATTCGAAGGATGGTGGAGGATCTGAATCTCGATATCGAGATCGTTGGGTGCCCGATTGTTCGCGAGCCGGACGGGTTGGCCATGAGCTCACGCAACAAGTACTTGAGCCCGGACGAGCGAAAGGAGGCCCTGGCACTCAGGAAGGCCTTGGACAGGGCACGCGATCTTTACCGAAACGGGGAAAGAAGCGCGCAAGTCCTTGTGGACGAAGCCCACCGAATCCTCGGCCTCCATCCTTGCATCCGGGCGGACTACGTAAGCCTGTGCGATACCGGAACGCTGACGGACGTGGAGACAATCGAAGGCGAGACGGTTATGGCGATTGCGGCCTTTGCCGGGAACACGAGGCTAATAGACAACTGCGTTCTTACGGACCTTGGCAAGGAAGGAATCTAACAGGAACCATTCCACGACGTGCGGGGACGGGAAGAGGCGGAATGAAGCCCTTCGAATCTCGCACCCCAGGAGGAGACTCCATGCAACGCAAGATGCTGAGGGGAAAAATCCACAGAGCAACCATCACCGAGGCGAACCTTCACTACCAGGGAAGCATTACGATAGACGCCGATCTGATGGAAGCGTCCGATCTGATCGAGTACGAACAGGTCGAAGTCTGGAACATCACGAACGGAAACCGGTTCTCTACCTATACCATCCTCGGGGCGAGGGGGTCCGGAACGATCTGCATAAACGGCGCCGCCGCCCACAAGGCCACGACAGGGGATAGGGTGATCATCGGGAGTTTTGGGTGGATGTCCGAAGACGAGGCCCGGCGTCACAAGCCGAGGGTTGTCCTCGTGGACGAGGCCAACAGGATCGTGGAGGCGGAAGAACAGTTCAAAGAGAGAGTACATGTCGAGGGCATGTTGATCTAGGGCAAGCGGATGGCACAGGAAGCTCAGGGAAGAGAGCCCACCCGCGGACAGAGGAATCTCCCGCCTGAAGAAGTCCTGGGCCGCCGGACAGGGGAAGGCCCCTTCCGGTTCGAAGGGGGGGGGACCGCAGGCTGCCTCGTGATCCACGGGCTCACAGGAACTCCCGAAGAGATGCGTTATCTCGGGGACCGACTGCATCGACACATGGGCTTCACCGTTTCCGGGGTGCTCCTGGCCGGGCACGGGGCGGATGCATCGGCATTCCAGGAAAGAGGCTGGCCCGACTGGTATCGGTCTGCGGAACAAGGCATGTTGGAACTCGCCGAAACCTGTTCCCCCGTTTTCGTCGCAGGCTTCTCGGTGGGGGGATTGATCGCCATGGCCCTGGCCCTTCGCCATGGCACCACAGTAGATGCCCTGGCCCTGCTCGCAACCCCGCTCTTCATCAACCGATACAAGGCCCGTCTGGTCGGTACGCTGTATGGCCTGCCGGGGGTCAGGGCGTGGCTTCGCAGGCAATGGGGGCAGGCCGGTTGGGAAGCCCCCCCCTTGCGCAAGAACCTCATGCCGGCAGAGAAAAGCTTTGCAGAGCTCAAATGGCTTCTGCGAAGAAAGGGTGCCTGCCTTACACACCCCACCCTGATCCTGCAGTCGAGGCGAGACCCTTCGGTCTGCTGGGAAAACGCGCTCGCCTTGAACAACCTCATCTCGAGCCCTCGAAAGGACCGGATCCTCCTAGCGCGCTCCCGGCACCTGCTGCCCCTTGATCTCGAACGGGATCAAGTCGCAGATGCGATCGGGAAGTTCTTTCGGAGCTGTTAGCTGTTAGCTGTTAGCTAATAGCCAGTAACGCCTAATGTGCATCCACAGGTCCGACCGCAGGATCTGCCCTTCGCATGAAGAAGACCAGTAACATGGGCACGATGAAGAAGAAGGAGTCCAGGAAGAAGGCATCGTTGAAGGCCAGCATGAAGGCGTGGCGGTTGAGTTCTCCATACATCAGGCCGAGGGTCTGGCTGATCCCATGCTCCTGTCCCATGCCCACGTGCAGGTCCAGCCACCCCCGCATTCCCTGAAGGGCCTCCTGGAACTGGGGGTCGTACGGGGTCATGTGTTCTGAGAGATGGTGGTGATGAAACTGGGACCTCCGGGTCAATTGCGTCGTCATCACCGCCACTCCGAAGCTTCCCCCCAGGTTCCGAACAAGGTTGAACATGGCGGAGGCATTGCCCATCTTCTCCTTCGGAACACGGCCGACCGTCAGCGTTGCCACGGGCACGAAGAAGAGGCCGAGGCCGAGCCCCTGGACGACGCGAGGCCACAGGATGGCGTTGAAATCGGCTTCGAGATTGAACCCGCTCATCATGTAAAGGGCGTAAGCATTGAGGGCGAGTCCGGCGAAGAGGACGTAACGCGCGTCCACCTTTTGCATGAGCCTCGCGGCGAATGGCATCATGAGCAGAGATGCGACTCCTCCGGGAGCCAGGACCCAGCCGGCCCACCAGGGAGTGTATCCCAACAACTTCTGCACGTAGATGGGTAGCAGGACGAGGCTGGAGAAGAAGGCGAAGAAGCCGAGGAACATGACCAGGTTGCCCAGTGCAAACGATCCGTCCCGATACACCCGCAGGTCCACGACCGGGTCGGACCTGCGCAATTCGGTCAGCACGAACAAGACCAGAGCGCCTGCCGACAGAATGGACAGGGTTCGAATGAAGGACGATGCAAACCAGTCGAGCCTCTCTCCCCTGTCGAGCACGAGCTGAAGGCAACCGATCCCCACGACCAGCAGGGCGATTCCCACGTAGTCGACCCTCTTTCCCTGCTGCTTCAGATAAGGGGGGTCCTTGATGAACAGCATGACCAGGACGATCGAAAGGATGCCTACGGGGATGTTGATGTAGAAGATCCACCGCCAGGTCCAGCTGTCCGTGATCCAGCCCCCCAGGATGGGCCCGACGATGGGTGCGCACACGATTCCCATCCCGAAGATGGCCATGGCCTTTCCGTGCTCCTCCGGGGGAAAGGTCTCGAGCAGGATGGCGTTAGAAAGGGGCTGCAGGCCTCCACCCCCGACGCCCTGGAACACACGAAACAGGACCAGCATCCCGAGACTCGTCGCCGCCCCACAGGCGAAGGAACTCAGGGTGAACAGGCCGATCGAAAAATAGAGGTACCGCCTTCGACCGAACCGGCTCGCCAGCCATCCGCTCATGGGGATCACGATCGCGTTGGCGACGAGGTAGGATGTCAACACCCATGTCACCTCATCCAGCCCGGCGCTCAGGGTCCCCTGGATGTGGTTCAGGGAAACATTGACGACCGTCATGTCGAGGATCTCGATGAAGGTCGGTATCATGACCGTGATGGCCACGAGCCACTTGTTGGGAGCGGGATGGGGTCCCACGAGGAGGGTCCTCCTAGAGCAGGCTCGCCAACGCTGAAAGCGGCCAGGGCAGGGAAGGCTTTCCCCGAGGGTAGATCGTCACTTCGGCAGACATGCCCACGCGCAGGGGGGGCTTGTCCGGATCGGGGACAACCCCATCCAGGACGACCTTGACCGGGATACGCTGGACGATCTTCACCCAATTCCCAGTGGCGTTCTCAGGAGGGAACAGAGAAAAGGCAGCCCCTGTCCCTGCGTGGATGCTCTCCACGTGGCCGTGGAAGACATGGTCCGGATAGATGGCCAGGCGCACCTCTGCCTGTTGCCCCGGACGGACCTCCTCGAGCTGGTTCTCCTTGTAGTTGGCCTCCACCCAAAAATCCTCCAGGTCCACGATCGCCATCAGCGGGGCCCCGGCCTGAACGACCTTGCCTGCCTCGACCGCCTTCTGACTCACGGAGCCCTTGCTCGGAGAGCGAATCTCGGTGTAGCTCAGCATCAGCTCCGCATGGGCCAGCTGTGCCTCCACATTCTCGAAGGTCGTCTCGCTGGAGATGATCCGTGCCTTGGCCGCCCCGATCCTGGCCTGGGTCACGAGCCGTTGGGCGGTGAGCACGCGATTCTGGGTGACGGCACGATCGTACTGCTCCTTCGAGATCGAGCGCTTGTTCCACAGGGTCTCAGCTCGAGCCAGGTCGAGCTTTGCCTGGGCCAGCTTGGCCTCGGCCAGCCTGTCTTCGGCTTCCGCCGCTTTCAGGCCGATCTGCGCCTCCTGGTGGTGCGTATGGGCAGACGCCAGAGTGGCCTTGGCCATGCGGACCTTGAGGGAAGGATCCTCCGGATCGAGCCGGGCCAGCAGCTGGTCCCGTTCGACCACCTGGTTGTCCTTCACCAGAACCTCCAGGACCGTGCCGGGGATCCGGGCGCTGATGGGGTAGATCGTGGCGTGAACATAGGCATTGTCCGTCCTCACCCTGGTCTTGCTGTACCCGTAGTACAAACCGGCGGCAGTCAGGCCCACCAACAGCAGGAGAAACAAGAGAATCTTGGGGACCCCCCTGCGCCCAGCCGAGTTCGCGCCTTCCTTCTGCACTCCCTTTCCATCATCTTCAAGGCTTGCCATGCTCGATCACCCCACGCTGCACGCTGTCACGCCCTACGTCCTGGTCCCCCCCGAAATGGGCAGAATTCTTTATTTTACCACACGGGATCTTTCCGGGTAAACACGGGGCCCAAAAGTTCGGCATTGCCGAAGGAAAAAGGTGAAAGGCCAAAGGCCAAAGAAACCGTCACACGATGAACCTGGCCCGCACATTGATAGACTGGGGGCGGGGCCTGCCCCCTGAACCCCGACCCCTGATCCCTTTTCCTTGGGCCTTTGACCTTTGACCTTTAGCCTCTGGGGTGGTTTGCAGGGCTGGGCGGCTCCTGGGGGGTATTGACCTTGGCAAGCACAGATGAAAAGATGAGTCCAGCTCGAAGTCAAACGAATCCCAGATAAGGAGGCAGGCAGATGCTCGCAGTCATCGCGAAGATCAAGGTGAAAGAGGGAAAGGCGGATGATCTCGTCCAGCTGTTGAAAGACATCATTCCGTCGGTAAAACAGGAAGAAGGCACCCTGTACTACACAGTCAATCGAGACCGGACCGACCCGAATCTCGTGGTTGTGGTGGAGAAATACAAGGACGATGCAGCCTTTGGGGTACATTCCGCCTCACCCCAGCTGGCCGAGCTGTTCGGGAAGGCAGGGGCCCTCGTCGAAGGGGACATGGAATTGATGATGATGGACGAGATCGCGTCCATCTGAACCAGGGTTGCCGGGGGGGGCTCGGGCCCTCCCGGTACACTCGGACGACACCATCCTACAGCCAATACGGGCCATCCAGCCCTTCCCAACACGGAGCACACAGCGACCGTCGGAGGCGAAGTGATGAAGCTTTCGGGGAGTTACCCGTGCGATTTCCCGCCCGAGGTCTACCAGAAATACCTGGTGGACGAAGGGGCGCTTTCGTATCTAAGCCAGAATCATCCGGAAATCCGTGACGTGGAGGTCATCGAGAACCGAGCCCAGGACGACAAGATCTACGTCAAGATGAAGTACACCATGGAGGTTTCCATGCCGGCACCGGTCAAGAAGGCCCTCGGCGGAGCCACCCATTCTTTCGTGGCGGACCTCATCCTCGATACCCAGAACAATACGGCGACCCTTGAATTCATTCCGGCAAGGCTGGGGGACAAAATCAAGGCTGGGGCACGGATCGCCTTCGACAGGGAGGGGAATCAGTGGATTCAGCGCCTGGACGGCGACATAACGGTGAAAATCCTCGGCCTGGGCAAAATTGTCGAGAAGTTCATCGTCGAGAAGTTTCAGAATTCGTACGCCATAGAAGCCCGACTCCGTAACGAATACGTGCACAGAGCCGAGGGGCAGGGAACATCCGATTCTTAGACCCCCGCCTCGTAGCTGGAAAGCGGCATCAACCCCTTCGCGCCGGTCGACTCTCTCACCCCGCTATAGGTAATCAAAACGATTCCTGTACCGAATGATGAGGTACAGGAAGAAGGGCCCGCCCATGAGCGAGGTCAGAATCCCTATCTTCAAGTCTACCTGCACAACGAGCCGGACGAAGAGGTCTGCGTAGATCACGAAGACCGCCCCCAGGAGGCCTGCCAGGGGGATCAGCTTACGGTTGTCCGGCCCGATCAGGCCTCGCACCATGTGCGGGGCGAGCAACCCGACGAAGCCGATCACGCCGGAAACAGCGATGGCGCCTCCGGTCATGACCGACGAAGCCAGGAGCAGCATGTTGCGGGCCAGGCGTATGTTCACACCCAGGTTCGAGGCCGTCTCTTCTCCGATCATCAGGATGTTCAGGTCTTTCACGAAGAACAGGGTGCCCATCAGTCCCAGCAGGGTGGTCGGCAGGACGATCTGCACGTGCTCCCATGACCGGTTGTTCAGGTCCCCCATCAGCCACGTCACGATGACGCGGCCCACGTCGAACTCTCTCGTGCTCAGCGTAATCACGAAGGAGGTCAGGGCCCCGAAGATGAGATTCAGCGCGATCCCGGCCAGAAGAAGCGTGGAGATGGACGTGTGTCCCCTCGATGTGGCGATGATGAACACCAACACCAGCGTGATCAGGGCGAACAGGATCGAAGAAAGGGGAAGCAGGAACAGGGATCTCGCGGCCAGGCCCAGGTAAAGGGCGATCACCGCCCCCAGGGCGGCGCCGGAGCTTATTCCGATCACACCGGGGCTGGCCATGGGGTTCTTGAAGACGCCCTGCATGACGGCCCCTGCAGCGGCCAGGGAGAACCCGACCAGAAAGGCCACCACCAGCCGGGGCATCCGGCCGTCCCAGACGATCGTCGATTCCACCCTGTCGATGGGCCCGTCGTAGAGGCCGCACCTTGCGAGCAGGATCTGCAAAACGTCCTGCTTCTCGATCGACCAGGAGCCGTACGAAACGGCCAGGAACCCTCCCAGCAGAACCAGGAGAACCAGGATTCCAAACAGCGCCGCCTCTTTCCCCTCCACGAGACTAGAAGGCCCCTTCATAGACAACCCCTGCGAAGTAGTTTGCACTCATGATCAGGTACTGGGAGGCCACACGCAGGTGAGTCCCCGGGACGGCGAAAACCTTGCCTTCTTTCACCGCCCTGGCGTATGCCAGCATCTGATTCGACCGCACTTGCTCTTTCAGCCCGCTCCCCTCCGGCACCAGGATAATATCCGGATCCCACTTGAGGAGCGTCTCGTAGTCGATCTGGGACCAGGATTTGATGCCTTGCTCCGCGCCCACGTTGACCGCTCGAATGATCTCGCAGATGGAGTTGAAGTTCGATGACCTTCCCGGAACGTAGCCCCCTTCGTCGTAGTAGAGGACCCGAACCCCGGAACGATCCTCAGGGATTTTCGAGGTGAGTTCCCGGGTCTTCGTCTTCATCGATTCGACCAGCGCTTCCGCATTCCCCTCTTCGCCGATGACCCTCCCGAGGAGCAGGATCTGGGAACAGATCGACTCGATGGTCCCGAAATGACCGAGGTCAAAATACGGGATCTTTGCCTGCTTCAGTTTTTCCTTGAACTCCGCGCCGGAGTAAAAGACGGTGAACACGAGATCCGGCTCATAGGCAATGATCAGTTCCGTCTGCCTGGTCTTGAAGATCCGGTCCCGCTTCCGGATCTCTTCGGCCAGGACGCAGAACTCCGGGTCTGCGGAAAGGTCGTTGAAGGCGATCAACCTCTCTCTCGGGCAGATCGCCCAGAGGATTTCCGCCACCCCCACCGCATGCGGCACGATTCGGACGGGCCTTTGTTTGATCTCGAAGGCCCTCTCCTCTTCCTGGAAGGTATCGGTTCGAAAATCATGAATCCTGTACGTGTAGTGGATCGTCCGTGGCCAGCCCTGCGCGTTCGGTGTCTCGCCCCTTGCATAGCTCAGCGCCTTCTTCAAGGCCTCCATGTTCAGGGGCGGTGTCGGCGGAGCGGCAGACCGCTCTGGGACCGGCTCGTCACAGGCTACGGCCAGCAGAATCATCCCCCCCACCAGGAAGCCCCATCCTTTCTTCATCGCTCTCCGTCCCTCTAGGTAAAATATAAGAAGCTCTTTGAATCCGATCGGATCTCGGTCGCTTCCACGTCAAAGACTTGTTTGATGTTCTCCCTGGACAGGGCCTCGTCGGGAGGGCCGGCGAAAAAGAGGCCTCCCTGATAGATGATGGACACCGTGTCACAGTATCTACGGGCCAGATTCAGGTCGTGGACGCTCACGATGATGGTCTTCCCCTTTCCCTTCAGGTCACCCAGCAGGTCCATGATCGTTAGGGCGTGCCTGATGTCGAGATCCGAGGTGGGCTCATCCAGGAGGATCAACAGAGCCTCCGTAGCCAGGGCCCGGGCGATGATGGCCAGCTGGCATTCCCCACCCGAGAGTTCGTTCACCATCCTGTCCTTCAGGCCCTCCGACTGTGTCTGTTTCAGGGCCCAGTCGATGATTTCTCGATCCCTCTTTCTCATGGGCTGAAAACGACCCAAATGGGGGTTTCGCCCCATGGTCACAATGTCGTACACCGATATGGGAAAGCCAACGTTCGTGTTCTGAGGAACCAGGGTAACCGTCCGGCTCAGTTCCCGCCTCGAGAATGCCTTGGCGTCTGTGTCGTTGATCAGGACCTTGCCTTCCTCCGGTTCCCAGATTCGACAGATATTCTTGAGCAGGGTCGATTTGCCGGAGCCGTTCGGGCCCACAATCCCGTGGATCTTGAACGGCTCGAACCGGGCGGAGATCCCTTTCAGGATCTTCTTTTCGTCAATCGAATATCGAACATTGTCGAGTTTCAGCATGGGAAAGGCTCAGAAGCAAAAAGGGCACGAAAATCGTGCCCTTTTCGCTTATCCACGTTGGGAGTTCTTCATCTCAGAGTGCAATCATGTCTTTCAAGATCTTCACCGTCAAGTCCGCTCCCTTTACCGGCGATGTCCCCGTATCCGAGATGCCGCTCACGACCCGCACCATGTCGTGGTCCACCTTCTTCTGTGCCCACACATCTGCCTTGGGGGCAGCGATGTAGACCGAGTAGTTGTGGTGTCCGGAGCCGGGCCGCTCGCCGATGATGTTCAGGAGTGCCTTCGGCTTGTTCCCATCCGCCTCGGCGAAAAGAATATCCCCGATCGCATAACCGGCACGCACGCGTCCTTCCTTCACCACGATGATCTTCTCGTCCACGGTCAATCCCGCTTCCTTCAGCTCTCTACGAAGCTCCTTGAGAAAGGGTTCGAGGTGCCCTTCGTCCATGATCGCCTTGGCGTTCAGGCCGTCGGAGATCACGATCTGCACGTCCGGGACCTTGCCGC
>RCNG010001207.1_pt1 | contig 12740 bp, 8 predicted proteins | sample 2041371 | NCBI WGS metagenome assembly RCNG01 (sample SAMN09708227, study PRJNA481090) | Marine sediment metagenome, whole genome shotgun sequencing project. | biome: marine sediment; feature: ocean; material: sediment; isolation source: Sewage treatment plant 1 marine sediment (STP1) ... | reverse complement strand
AAAAAATCAACCGGGCCAGGACCGCCATGGATAAGTACGCATCAGTGTGAAACACTACACTAGCCGTTGGTTCCCGAGGTGAGAAAGCACGCTACGCGATGGCCTGGACGGATTTCCCTGAGGCTGGGTACTGCCCCGGTGCAGGTCTCCATGCGGTGGGGGCAGCGTGGGTGAAAGCAGCAACCGGGGGGTGGGGCGAGCGGAGACGGTACGTCTCCCCGAAGGGCTTCGGAAGAGGGTTTCATCGCAGGGTCGGGAACGGGCACGGCCGCAAGCAGGGCCTGGGTGTAGGGATGACAGGGGTTTGTGTACAGTGAGGCGCTGGGCGCGATCTCGACGATCCTTCCGAGATACATGACACAGACGCGATCACTCATGTGCTCCACGACACGAAGGTCGTGAGAAATCAGCAAGTAGGTGAGCCCGTAGGTTGCCTGCAGGTCCATCATCAGGTTCAGGATCTGGGCCTGGATCGAGACGTCCAACGCGGAGACCGGTTCGTCGGCAATGACCAGCTTGGGCAGGAGTGCCAGCGCCCGAGCGATGCCGATGCGTTGCCGCTGGCCTCCGCTGAATTCATGAGGGTACCTGCCTGCGGCGTCGGGCCTGAGGCCCACCACCTCCAGGAGTTCGACCACCCGGTCCTTTCTCTCCTTACGGTTGCCCAGACCGTGGACGAGCATCCCCTCTTCGATCATCGGGCCCACCCGCATTCTCGGGTTCAGGGAGGAATAGGGGTCCTGAAAGATCATCTGCATCTCGCGCCTCAGCCTTCGCAGGGGCTCCTTCGGCAGATGAGTGATTTCCCTGCCGTCGAAATAGATCGAGCCTGCGGAGGGCTCGACGAGGCGCAGCAGTGTCCTTCCCAGGGTGGTCTTTCCACAGCCGCTCTCCCCTACCAGGCCCAGGGTCTCGCCCTTCCGGATCGTGAGATCGATCCCGTCCACGGCCCGCAGCGCTCCGGTGGTCCGTCCAAGGACGCCGGACCTTACGGGAAAGGTCTTCTTCAGGCCCTTGGCCTCTAGCAGGGTTTTGTCTTCACGCAAATCTCGGGGTGCCTCCAGCACGCAGAGCCCCGGCGAAGGTTCTCTGCATCGTCGAACCAGAGGAGCGGCGGCTCCTCCTTTCGGCATTTGTCCACGGGCCATTCGCAACGGTCCTGGTAGCGGCAACCCCGGGGAAGGCGGGTGAGATCCGGGACCCTCCCTGCGATCGCCTCCAGGGGGCGGCGATTCGTGAAATCGGTTCGTTTTCTTGGAAGAGAACGCAGGAGGCCGACCGTGTAGGGATGACGAGGGGCCTCGAACAAGGCGGCCACCGGTGCGTACTCCACGACGCGGCCCGCGTACATGATGGCGACTTCATCCGCTGTCTGGGCGACAACGCCGAGGTCATGGGAGATGAACAGGATCGACATGCCCATCTGCTCCTGCAATTCTCCCATCAGGTCGAGGATTTGTGCCTGGATCGTCACATCCAGGGCCGTGGTCGGCTCGTCCGCAATCAGGAGATCCGGGCGGCAGCTCAACGCCATGGCGATCATTGCGCGCTGCCGCATTCCACCGCTCAGCTCGTTCGGATAGTCCTTCATCGTCTTCTCGGGTGACGGAAGCCCGACCTGGGACAGCATGGCAACGGCCCGGTTTTTGGCCTCCCTGTGAGGGATTTTCTGGTGAAGACGAATCACCTCAGCCACCTGGTTGCCGATTGTGAACACGGGATTCAGCGAGGTCATCGGTTCCTGGAAAATCATGGAGATGCGATTCCCTCGTATGTGGCGCATCTCCTTTTCCGGCATCTTCAACAGGTCCTCTCCCTCGAACCGGATGCTCCCTGCCGCGATCCGGCCGGGTGGGCTCGGCACCAGCCGAAGGATCGACAGGGCGGTAACGGTTTTGCCGCTGCCGGATTCGCCGACGAGACAAACCGTCGTTCCTCGGCGGACGGTCAGGTCGATTCCGTCCACGGCCCAGGCCGGGCCTGTGCGGGTCCGGAACCCGGTCCGAAGCCCCTCAATCTCGAGGAGGGGATCTGTCCGCTTCTGCAAGGGCTTCTTCCTCCAGCTTCTGTAGACGCAGGCCCTGTTCCACTCCGCACGGGACCAGGCCGATTTCCCGGGCGATCTTCTCCGTGTCGAGAGAACAGTCTGTCGCCCGAGGTGCGTCCATCCGGGTCTCCTCCATTCGGACCGGGACGAATCTGTCTTCGTCGAGGCCGAAGATGTAGCAGAACTTCCGGCCGAAATCGTATCGGCTGACTCTCTCTCCGCCGCCCATGTGATAGATTCCGTTCCTGCCGCACCGAGCAAGCCGGAGGACCGCCTCTGCCGTATCGCCCACATACGCAGGGGTGCGGAACTGGTCTGTGTACAGGTGGAGCGTCTTGCCTGCGTCGAGGGCCCTGCGCATCGACAAGGTCCAGTCCCCTCTTGCTCCACGGGTCGTTCCGTAGCTCAGGGCCAGCCTTATGATCACCCAGCGGGTACAGATCCGAAGGACTTCTTCTTCTCCCGCGAGCTTCGTCCTTCCGTATACATTCAGCGGGGCGGGGGCATCCCCTTCGTTGTAGGCGCCCTTCTTTCCGTCGAAGACGAGGTCCGTTGAGAAATAAACCATCGTGGCGTTCCTTGCCTCTGCCCAATGGGCGACCTCCCGGGTGCCCTCCGCGTTGACGGCCTGCGCCATGTGCGGGTCTTTCTCACACTGGTCCGGGCTAACCATGGCCGCTGTATGGATGACCGTGTCCACGGTGAGATCTCCGAGGGCCCTCGTGAAGTTGTCCCGCACGGCGAGATCGAGGGAAAAGACCTTCTCCGCCTTTGCCCGCGGGCTTTGGTTCCCGTAGGCCAGGGCGAGTTCGGCTTCCCGCGCGAACCGGTGGGCAAGGTTTTCACCCACGAACCCACTGGCACCGGTGATTAGGACAGTTCGCATCTTATTTCCTCTTCGCTATCAGCCATTAGCTCCCGCTACCCCGCGTTCGTGCCCGTGTGCGTGGCCGTGCCCGATCAAGACGCGGATATTGCGAGCGAAGCGTGGCAATCTCCCGGCTGCACTTCTGAATTCCCTCTCCCTCAGGGAGAAGGAATTCACTGTGCGGAGGGATCCCCGCCTGCGCGGGGATGACGGCCAGAGTTGTCCTGCACCCTTCGGCGGCGCGGGGCCTGACCCCTGACCCCTGACCCCCGACCCCTGTCTTTACCCTTTTACCTTTACCCTTTGTCCTTTTCCTTTCCATCATACAGCCAACAGCACGCCGAATGGGTTCCCGAGAAGTCGAACTCGCGCGGATACTCGCCCGAGCATCTCTCCATCGCCTCCGTGCAACGTGGGTGAAAGTAACAGCCTGAAGGGGGATGGACCGGTGAAGGCGTATCGCCTGAAAGCCGGATCTTCTTTATGCCTGTTGAGGGGTCGATCTGTGGGACCGCAGAGAGGAGTGCCCGACTGTAGGGATGCATCGGGCCCAGGAAGATCTCCTCGGTCCGGCCCCGCTCCACGATCCGCCCGAGATACATCACACAAACCTCGTCCGCTAGATACTCCACGACCGAAAGGTCGTGGGTGATGAAGAGGTACGTCAGGCTCAACTCCGCCTGCAGCTTCTTAAGGAGGTTGATGATCTGTGCCTGAACCGAAACGTCCAGGGCGCTCGTCGCCTCGTCGCAAACGATGAATTCCGGGTCCACGGCCAGACAGCGAGCAATAGCGATCCGCTGACGCTGCCCTCCTGAGAACTCGTGCGGATACCGGTGGACCATCTGTGGATCGAGTCCCACCCTGTCCATCAGGTCTTCTGCCTTTGCCAGGCGTTCCGACCGCGACCTTCCCAGCCGGTGTGCTGCCATGCCTTCCATCAGGATTTCCCCGACCATCATTCGGGGATCGAGCGAGCTGAAGGGATCCTGGAAGATGATCTGGAGCCTGCGGCGAAAAGGCTTCAGGTCGGATCTCGCGAGGGTGGTAAGTTCGGCACCATCGAACTCGACCGTTCCTGCGGTTGGGTGAAGGAGCTGGAGGACGGCCTTCCCAAGAGTTGTCTTGCCGCATCCGGATTCACCGACGAGTGCCGACGTCCTGCCCTTGGGCATTGCCAGGTTCACGCCGTCCACTGCACGGACGTGGCCCACCGTCTTCTTGAACAGACCACGCCTTATCGGGAACCAGAGCTCGAGACCCCGCACGGTGACCAGGGGAGAGGCATCCCCCATGTCCTTTTCTCGCGGCATGGGAGGTGCCTGATCCCGCACCTCGCTCGGAGAAATCCGCCGACCGATTCGATCTTCATCGTAGAGGACACAGGCGGCCCTCTGTCCATTCTCGACAGGAATCAGCTCCGGATCGATCTCCCGGCAGATCTCCATCGCCTTGTGGCAACGAGGTTCGAATCGGCAGCCGGCAGGGAAGTCCGTGGCCGGCGGAACCCTCCCTTCGATGGTCTGCAAGGCCTCCTTCCGCTTTCCAGCGGACGGGAGAGAATCGAGCAGCTTCACCGTGTATGGGTGTGCCGGGCTCCTGAGTATCTGCTCCAGGCTGCCTTCCTCCACGATCCTGCCGGCGTACATCACGCCCACGCGGTCCGCGTTCTCCGCTACCACACCGAGGTCGTGGGTGATCAGCAACACAGCGGTGCCGAACTCTTTGCGAAGCTCGCGTATCAGGGACAGGATCTGCTCTTGGATGGTTACGTCGAGTGCGGTTGTCGGTTCGTCGGCGATCAGGAGCCCGGGATGACAGGCCAGGGCCATGGCGATCATCACGCGCTGTTTCATCCCGCCCGAGAGCTGGTGGGGGTACTCCCTCAACCGCAGACCGGGTTCCGGCATCTTCACCCGTTCCAGCATCCGGAGCGCCTCGTTTCGTGCCTCCTTCCGGCTGAGGCCCCGGTGCCGCCGCATCACCTCGGTGATCTGCTGCTCCACGGTGAAGACCGGATTCAGGCTGGTCATCGGTTCCTGAAAGATCATGGAGATCTCGTTGCCGCGCAGCATCCGCTTTTCCGTTTCCGGGATGTGAACGATGTCCCTGCCCCGGTAGGCGATTTCCCCTCCCGCTATATACCCGGAAGGGCTCTGGACGAGTTGGATGATCGAAAGGGCGGTTACGCTCTTTCCGCACCCGGACTCTCCGACGAGTGCAAAGGACTCGCCCGCCCGAACCTGGAACGACACGCCGTCCACGGCACGAGCGATCCCCTCCGAGGTCCGGAAGTAGGTCTTGAGGTCCCGGACTTCCAGGATGGGATTATTGTTCGCTTGTCGTTGCCCTTCTACGGTCAATAGGATTACTCCGTGTCGTTGCTACTTGTTGCCTGGCTGTTAGGTATTAGGTATTAGCTCCCCGCCATCCCCCCGTTCGTGCCCGTGCCCGTGTGCGTGCCCCTGCCCGCTCAAGCCGCGGATATTGCGAGCGGAGCGAAGCAATCTCTCGGCTCTATGGGGCGTCGTGCCTAAGGTCGCTTCCCCTCTCCGCCCCCCTCCTGGATCCCCGCTTCCGCGGGGATGACAGATTCTTGTTCTTTCGGGCGCGGGGCCTGTTCCCTGACCCCTGACCCCCGACCCCTTTGCCCTTTGCCCTTTGCCCTTTTACCTTTACCCTTCCGCCTCTGCGCTACTCCGTCTTCAGCCTTGGATCGAGGGCGTCCCGCACGGCGTCTCCGAAGATGTTGGCCGGCAGGACCAGCCCGAACATGAACAGGAAGGCGGCGAGCAGGTTCCACCACACGATCGGGTCACGCGAGATATCCAGCCGAGCCGCGTTGATCATGTTCCCCCAGCTTTCCATGGATGGATCCACACCGATGCCCACGTAGGCGAGCACTGCCTCGGCAAGGACGAGCCCGCTGAACCGCAGGATGATCGAGATCAGCACGATGTGCATGACGTTCGGAAGGAGGTGGCGGAACATGATTTCGATCCGGTTCACCCCAAAGGCCTCGGCAGCCTCGACGTATTCGTTCTCCCGGACCTTGAGGGTCTCTCCCCTGAGGAGGCGGCACAGGCCGGTCCAGCTTCCGATTCCCAGGACCACGCAGAGCCAGAGAAGCCGGGTGTCTGAGGCTACGGCCGCCTGCTCGACCTCTACCCGGGTCGTAACGATCAGCATCGCTGCAGCAATGAGCAGGATGCTCGGGATCGAGTCGAGGGTGGTGTACAGGTATTGAATGATGTCATCGATCCGGCCGCCGAAGTATCCGGCCATGATCCCGAACAGTATGGCCAATGGGGTTGCGATCAGGGTCGTCAGCGTGCCGACCACCAGGCCGACTCGACAGCCTTTCAGTGAACGGTAGAGCACGTCCTGGCCGACCTGATCCGTGCCGAGAACGTGAACCTCGGCGGAGAGGCTGACCAGGATCCCCGCAAAGACGGCGAGCACGGCCAGAAAGCCCCCCACCCGGAGCCCGGAACGTACGGGCGTTCCTGGTTTCGCCTTCTGTGAAATGCGGCGGCGTGCGACGAAGAAACCGATCGCGAGGACGATCAGCATCCCGCCGACACCGATCCCGAGCATGAGCCCCCTGACAGCGAGCCACGCAACCTGCCTCCACTTCTCTTCCGGGTCCGCCAGCGAGGCCCCCCCGTACTTGAGCCTCGGGTAGCCCCGGATCGTCCTGCCATCGGCGAGTTCGATCGTCTCTTTGGTGAATTGATGGGTGGCGAAGGGGGCCGAGAAGGTGGTCTCGGTGTGTTCGCGCAAGCCGGAGCAGAGGAGGTCGAGCAGCGTGAGGATCTCGGGTCTGTAAACCGGGTCGCCCTTCTTGGTTTTCTGTTGCGTCCCGTCGGCTACGGCAGCCCTTTTCTGGTAGCGTACCGAGTCGAGAAGGGCGACCGAGGCGTACAACAGGCAGACTCCCATGCAAGCCATGGCAAAAGGCCTGGCCACGATCTGGCGCCATGCGACCCGGTAGTACTCCCTCCTTCGGGCGTACAGGAGGAAGCCGATCGTTGCGAACAGGAGGAGAAAGAGGAGGAGATCCGTCGGCAGGAGGACGAGGCGGAAGCTGTCAAAGGCCAGGCGGATCATTTGTGTTTTCTACTCCAACCGGATTCTCGGGTCCACGAGGGTGTACGATATGTCGGTCATGATCAAACCCACGATGTACAGGACCGAGCCGAGGAAGACCATGGCCTGCACGATCGCGAAGTCCTGACGCTGGATCGCCTCCAGGGTGAAGCTGCCCATGCCCGGGATGGCAAAGAAGGATTCGAGCACCAGACTGCCAATGAAGAGGAACGGGATCGAGACGACCACGCCTGTCAGGATCGGGATCATGGCGTTCTTGAGCATGTGCTTGTACAGGACGACCGATTCGGGGAGGCCCTTGGCTCGGGCCGTACGGACGTAGTCCTTTCCCATCTCCTCCAGGTAGATGGTCCGATACCATCGCACACCGTTTCCGATCCCGCCGATGATCCCGATGACCACCGGAAGGAGTACGAACTTGGCGGCGTAGAGGCCGGTGTCGTAGCCCGAGACGGGCACGAGCCGCAAGGCCTTGCCGAGGAGCCACTGACCGCCGATTACGTAGAACAGGATCGATACGGACATCATCACCACGCAGGTCACGACGCCCCAGAAGTCGAGGTAGGTCCCCCGGTAGAAGGCCAGGATGCCCGCCACGGTGATGTTCACGGCGAGGCCGATCAGGAAGATCGGGAGGGTCACTGCAAGGCTCGGTTTGATCCTCTTGCGGATCTCCTCGCCGATGTTGCGGCCGTCATCCGAGGTGCCGAACCGGAAGAAGAGAAGCCGGACCGACTTCTTCCAGAAGATTGTCTCTGTGAAGCGTTCCGTGAAGGAGAGGTGCTCCTTGAAGCACAGCCGGACGACGGCCAGGGGGGCGCCCTCCGACGGCCGGAACGACAGGTCGAGGGAATGGTAGGTCCCCTCTGTCGTCTCGAGGCGGAAGAAGATCGCCTCCTGATTCCGGTCTGCCAGGTCGATGCGGATCCGGCCCTTCTCGGGTCCGCGCGGAAGGAACAGGTGGGCGGTTTCGTCCGTAGCGATCTCGACTTCCAGGGTCCCCTTGTCCGGGCTCGGAACTGCAATCCGCAGCCGGTACTCGCCTGCCCGCTGTGCAGGGAGGCGCAACGACACATCGCCTCCGCTGACCTGACGGACCTCGGTCTCGGACCAGCCATCGTTGTAGAAGTAGGGGAATTGATACCCGCGCTCCCGCTTCCATCGCGAGATCTGTTCTTCGGTGACGCGTTTTGCGCCCAGGTGTGCCCGGGCCATGTCGTCCGGTGTATTGACGAAGAAGAAGAGGGCAAAGGTGATCAGGTTGACGCCGATCACGATCGGGATCGCATACAGGATCCTGCGAATGACGTAGGCGGTCATGGCACGTTGCCCCTTCTCTGACGTGCCCACGCCGCATAGACCGCCGGCAGAGCGGCCAGCAGGAGGACGGCGAAGAAGGCGACCACAGGCCACAGGATCGGCCTGTTCCAGGCCTCGCGCTGCCTTTCCCGGAGTCCGGGGTCGATCCGCTTGTACTTCATCGTGTTGCCGCCGATCGTCATGGGCTTGGCGTTTCCGTACCAGTCGTGGTACAGGCCAAAGGCTACCGGATGATATCCCCAGATCATCGGTGCGTCCCGCCCGGCGATCTCGAGCATCTCGTTGATGATCCTCAGACGCTCCGGACCGTTCTCCATGGATTCCATCTGTCGGAAAAGGCCGTCAAAGGTGGGGTTCGCGTAGTTCGCGGCATTCTCCCCCCCATGCCCCGCCTTGCCGTTGGGTCCGTACAGGAGGAACAGGAAGTTCTCCGGATCCGGGTAGTCGGCGTTCCACCCCCAGAAGAGGATCTGAAAGTTCCCCTTCTTGACCTTGTCCTGGAAGCGATTGTAGTCGGTCTGACGAATCTGGAGGTCCATGTCGATTTTTCTGAACTGCTTCCTGAGCCAGTCGATTCGCGGTTTTGCCCAGGCCCCGGTCCAGGCGGTATCGAAGTTGATCACCAGGGGGTTGCCCTCGCTGTCCTTTCCCCCCGGATACCCGGCCTCTGCCAGGAGTTGCTTCGCCTGTGCGATCGATCGCCTCTTTGGTCTCGCCCCTGTTTCGTCCCACTCGTATACGTATTCGTTCAATCCCTCCCTGCCGGGCCGCTGACCGAAGATCCCGGACGGCAGGATGTCCTGCGCCGGAATCCCGCGGCCGTTGTCGAAGATCTGAACCCATTCCTCCATGTCGACGGCGATCGAGATCGCCCTGCGGAGCTTCTGGTTCTCCGGCGTGTACCCGCCCACCACGTCGTCGAGCATGTTGAAGGCAAAATAGTAGGTCACCGTCGTAACGGTCTTCAGGAGCCGGATCCCCCTCTCTTGCATCGTGTCTGAAAGCGCAATGTCTCCTTCGGTGTTCATCTGAACGGCCTGGTCGAACACTTCGTTGATAATGCCGGAGGTGTCGTAGTAGCCCTGGATGAACTTGTTCCACCGGGGGATCGCTTCCTTTTCCTGCTTGTGGATCACCTTTTCGATGAAGGGGAGTCTCTTTCCCGCATCGTCGAGGAGCCCCCGGGCGCGGTCTTCCGGCTCGCCTTCTTCCGGGTACGTTTCCTCGTGGAAGTTCTCGTTTCGAGAAAGCACGATCTCCTTGTTCGGGAGGAACGTCTTCAGCGTGTAGGGGCCTGTGCCGACCGGACGGTTGTCGAGTTTCAGGTTTCGCGTGATGAGGGGGGCCTGTTCGTAGAAGCGATCCGCTTCGCGGGGCAAGGGTGCAAAGAAGGGCATGGCCAGCCAGTAGACGAACTGCGGGTATTTTCGCTTCAGGGTGATCTGGTACGTGTAACGGTCCACGACGCGCGCCCCCTCCAACGGGAAGGCGTCCAGGTCGAGCCGGATCGGGTTCTCCCGCTCGTCCCTCTCCTGGTTGTACAGGGCCCCTTTCTCCTTCCTCCTCTCGGTCCGGATCCGGTTGAGTTCGCCCTGAAGCTCCTGTGCCAGCTCGTCGAGGCCGAGGATGTACTTCGCCATCGTGCTGAACAACGGGCATTCGAGTTTCGGATGAGCGAGTCTCTTGATCTGGTAGACGTAATCTGCGGCGGTCAGCTCGCGGGTCCCGGTCTTTGGGAAGTCGTCGATCTCCTCGATCCCCCTGAGTTGGTCTTCCGTCAGTTCATCGTAGACGCGCCGGCCGTCCGCATCCGTTGCGAAGCACGGGTGCTCCTGGTAGAGAATCCCCTGCCGGATGCGGACAGTGTAAACCGCCTTTCCGACCTGGTCGGAAGGGGGATCCCCTTCGAGTGCGTTTCCATTCCGGTCGTAGTATACCGGTGCAGGCACTTCTTCCGCCGTGAGGGGAGTCAACTCATAGGGGCGCTTCAGGTAGTGGTACTGCAAGGGGGGTTCGTAGATTTGCAGGATGAGGTCGTACTCGTCGGAGGAATACGAAACCGCAGGGTCAAGATGCTTGGGAGACTCACCAAACGTGGTGTACAGATAGTTCTTGCCCTTTTCAGAAGGGCGGTACGGGTTGTTCGTGCAGCTCGTCAGCGTGATCAGTACAAGCGCAAGGCCGACAGCGCACGCGAATGACCGCACCACTGGGAGCGTGTTGCATAATCGTGGATATTGCGAGCCGAAGGCGTGGCAATCTCCCGGCCCTGTGGAGCGTCTGTGGCTGAGGTCTCTTCCCCTCCGCGCACCCCTCCTGGATCCCCGCGTGCGCGGGGATGACGGGCTCTTTTTCGGTAGAGTGGGGTTGGGCCTGACCCCCGATCTCTGACCCCTGACCCCTTTCACCTTTCCCCTTTGCCCTTTCCCCTTCTGTGAAGGGATTCCTAGTCCGTAAAATAGGTTACTGCGTTGCGGAAGATGGCCATGCCGTCGCCTTCCTCGGGCAGGGGCCTGGCTTCCCTCCGGTATTCCTCTGCGATCCGGGTCCACAGAGGGTGTTGTGTGAAGTGCAGATGTCGCTCCGGGTGGGGCATAAGTCCGAAGACGCGCCCCGACGGGTCGCAGATACCGGCGATGTCATTCAACGAGCCGTTCGGATTCCACGGGAATCGTCCTCCCGCGGCTCGGCCTTCCTCGTCTGCGTAACGCAGCACCACACAACCGGCTGCCTCGAGGCCGTTCAGCGTTTGTGAATCGGTGAAGAATTTCCCCTCGCCGTGGGCAACGGGGAGGTAGAGCTTGTCGATCCCGCGGGTGAACACGCAACGCCCGTCTTCGGGGCGAAGGTGGACCCATCGGTCTTCGTAGCGGCTCGAGTCGTTGTTGGTCAAGGTGGATTTCTGTTCTTCGATGGGCCCTTCCGGCGACCCGAGGAGCCCGTACTTGACGACCACCTGGAATCCGTTGCAGATCCCGATGACGAGGCCTCCCTTCTCGATGAACCGCTTGATCGCTTCGGCCAGATGGGTCTTCACCCGGTTGGCCAGGACCTTGCCGGAGGAGATGTCGTCCCCGTAGGAAAACCCGCCCGGAAACGAAAGGATCTGGTATCGATCCAGATTGTCGTGCCCGTCGATCAGGTCGTTGACGTGCACCCTTCGGGCCTCCGCGCCCGCCTTCTCGAAGGCAAAGGCGGTTTCCCAGTCGCAGTTGATCCCGTATCCTGTCAGCACGAGCGCTTTTGGTTTGGCCATTGCAGTTAGCCCTTAGCTGTTAGCCTTCCCTTTTCGTGCCCGTGTGCGTGCCCGTGCCCGGAGAAGGTAAGCGATGAAAACTCTAAATTGGTGGCTGTCCCCGATTTCTACGCTTGTGAACTTATGGAGTCCCTAAGCGCCTGGTGCCAAGGGATTCCCGCTTTCGCGGGAATGACGGCCAGATTTGTCCTTTCCCCTTCCGTGGTGTGGTAGGGAGGCCTGACCCCCGATCGCTAATCCCTGACCCCTGTACTTTGTTACCACCACAGCGTCCTCTTGTACGCCTCTCGCAACTCCGGCAAGCCTTCCTCGAGGTAGGGGCCGCCGTCTTTTCCACGGACCCGGAGGATGGCATCCTCATGGATGCGGCCCACCGACCGGCAGGGGAGGCCTTCGAAAAGGTCGAGGAAGGCCTCTTCCTTTGCCGGGTTCACGGAGACCAGGATCCTGCCCTGGGACTCGGAATACAGGATCCGGTCCGCGCGAAGGTCCCCTGGTTCGGTGATCACCGCGGCAAGGTCGATCTCCATCCCGAGATCGCCTGCAAGGGCCATCTTGGATGCCGCCGTCGCCAGGCCTCCCAGTCCCAGGCTTGCCGCGGCACAGACCTGCCCTTCGCGGATCGCCTGGTGGAGGGCCGTATAGATTCTTAAGTTCGGTCCCGCCTCCACAGTGGGAACACGTTTTCCGATGTACCGTTCCCCCTGCAGGACCTCGCCCATCAAGGCGTAGTATTCCGAAGCCCCCAGCTCGTCCCGGGTCGTGCCCAGCAGGTAGAGCCGGTCTCCCGGCATCTTGGCGTCCAGGGTGATGCTCAGGGTCACGTCTTCCAGGATGCCGAGGGAGCTGATCAACAGGGTAGGGGGCACGGAGATCTTCACGGGCCGGTCGTCTTCATCGAATCCTTTGAAATCGTTGTACATGCTGTCTTTGCCCGATATGAAGGGCGTGCCGTAGGCGACAGCGAAATCATAGCAGGCACGAGCCGCTCGTTTCAGTTGGCCCAGCCTCTCCGGATCGTCCGAGCTGCACCAGCAAAAGTTGTCCAGGAGGGCGATCCTTTGCGGTGCGGCGCCAACGACCACCAGGTTGCGAATCGCCGTGTCGATCGCGCAGGCGGCCATCCAGTACGGATCGAT
>RCNG010001205.1_pt1 | contig 12741 bp, 8 predicted proteins | sample 2041371 | NCBI WGS metagenome assembly RCNG01 (sample SAMN09708227, study PRJNA481090) | Marine sediment metagenome, whole genome shotgun sequencing project. | biome: marine sediment; feature: ocean; material: sediment; isolation source: Sewage treatment plant 1 marine sediment (STP1) ... | reverse complement strand
CTACGATCTCCAGAGCACGCCCCGCGCGGCGCCTGGCTGCGTTACAACTCGTTGAAATAGGCCGGCTATTCCGCCTCGTGTTCAAACGACTACGTCGGTTCACTGGACCGACGGTCCGTTTTCACCTTGCCAGTCACCACGCGGGACGCACTCTGGAGGCCGTCCAACTGCCGTTTCCAGGATAATCGTACGTGAAATACCCCCGAGCCCGTCTCCTGATCTTTGCCAAGGCGCCGATACCGGGTCAGGTGAAGAGCCGGCTGATTCCCGTCCTGGGGGCGGAGGACGCAGCACATCTGCAGCGGCGGCTCACGTGGCGACTGGTGGGGATGATGGCGGAGAGCGGGGTCTGTCCCGTGGAGCTGTGGGTGGCACCTGATGCCAGCCACCCCTTGTTCAACGATCTGGAGCGGCGCTACGGTCTATCCATCCACGTCCAGCGCGGGAGGGATTTGGGCGAGCGTATGGCGACAGCTTGCGCCGAGGCTCTGGAACGGGCGGAGAGGGTGGTGCTCGTCGGTAGTGACTGTCCTCTGTTGGCACCCGCCACGATTGTCCGCGCCCTTGTGGAACTGGGATGGGCAGATGCGGTCTTGGGGCCGGCCGAGGACGGGGGCTATGTACTGCTAGCGCTCAAGCACGCCGAGCCCGCGCTGTTCGAGCAGATTCCCTGGAGCACGGAGCGGGTGGCGGGGCTGACCCGGGCGCGAATGCGTGCCCTGGATTGGCGTTGGTATGAGCTGCCGGAACTGTGGGACCTCGACCGTCCCAAGGACTTGCTGCGTCTCCGGGAGGATCTGCCAGGGTTGGTGGACTCCTTGGACCTACAGGATCTGAACGTTCTTGAATAGTGGCAAGGATTTCCGTGTCTGTTTACGGTCAACCGTGACACGATTTCTGGGCGGTTGCCCCTCGCGCCTCCCAACTGACCGGGAATCCATTCCCGGGGCAGTGGATCAGACGCGCTCAGTCGTGTCCCTCGAAGGCGTCCATGAGCTGTTTCTGGATGTTGGACGGCACCGGGTGGTAGTGGCTGAGATCAATGCTGTAGGTGCCTTCGCCGCCAGTGATGGATTTCAGCCGGGCGTCGTAGCCGTCCAACTCCGCCAGCGGGACCTCGCCGTTGATGGCCACCCGGTTGTTGGGCAGGGTCTCGCTGCCGTTGATGCGGCCGCGCTTGGTGGCAAGATCGCCGGCCAGATCGCCCATGTTGTTGTCAGGGGCGACGATTTGGATTTTGACGATGGGCTCCAGCACTGCCGGCCTCGCTTTTTCCACCGCGCTCAGGAATGCCTTCTTCCCGGCAGTCATGAAGGCGATCTCCTTGGAATCCACCGGATGGTACTTGCCGTCGTACACCGACACCTGGACATCCTCCATCGGGAAGCCGGCGATGGCGCCGCCCTCCAGGATCTGACGGATACCCTTTTCCACCGCCGGAATAAGCTGGTGGGGGATAGAGCCGCCGACGGTGGCGTTCTCGAACACGAAGCCTTTGCCACGCGCCAGCGGGGCAATGCGCAGGAACACTTCGCCGAACTGGCCAGCGCCGCCGGTCTGCTTCTTGTGCCGGTGGTGGCCCTCGGCGGGGGCGGTGATGGTCTCCTTGTAGGCGATGCTGGGGGGATGGGTTTCCACTTCCACGTGATATTGCTCGCTGAGCCGGCGCAGGATCACCTTCAGGTGCTGATCGCCCAGACCACGCATCACAGTTTCGTTGGCCGCGGCATTGTGCTCCACGTGGAAACAGGGATCCTCGTCCATCAATTTGTGCAGGGCATCGGTGAGCTTCTGCTCGTCGCCGCGCTTGGAGGGGTGGATGGCCACGCCAAACAGAGGCACCGGGCACTCCATGGTGGTGAGGTGGTAGTGGTCCTCTTCGTGGGAGTCGTGCAGCACCGCATCGAAGTGCAGATCCTCCACCCGGGCTACGGCACAGATGTCGCCGGGGACGCCCTGGCTTATCTCGCTCTGCTCGGCGCCGTGCAGCCGGAACAGGTGGTTGACCTTGAAGGCCTTGCGGGCGTTGCCGATGAACAGCTGGCTGTCCGCTTTAATGGTGCCCTGATGGATGCGAAAGATGCCCAGCTTGCCGCGGAATGGGTCGTTGATCACCTTGAATACGTGGGCGACGGCGTGCTTGCCGGGGTCCGGGTTCACCTTGATGGGCTCGATATCCGCGCCTTCGCCTTTCAGGAAGGGAGGTGGATTGCCTTCCGCCGGGTTGGGCATGAGGCGATGGAAAATGTTCAGCAGTTCCGAGATGCCCACGCCAGTCTCGGCGGAGACGAAGCAGATGGGGATTAGATGGGCCTCGCGTAGCGCCTTCTCGAAGGGGTCGTGCAGTTGCTCCGGCGCCAGTTCGGCGCCCTGCTCCAGGTAGAGCTCCATCAGCTCTTCGTCCACCTCCACCACTTGGTCGACGATCTGGCTGTGGGCATCCTCCACCGAGGAGAAGTCGGCGCCTTCACCACCGGGCTGGAAGAAGCAGTCGATGACCCGTCCGCCGCCGTCGGCCGGCAGGTTGATGGGCAGACATTCGGCGCCGAAGGTGTTCTGGATCTCTTGAGTGAGGGCCCCCAGATCCGCCCCCTGATCGATCTGGTTGACGATGATCATGCGGCACAGGCGGCGCCGGTCCAGCACCTCCATCATGCGTTGGGTGACCGACTCGATGCCGTTCTGGGCGTTGATCACCACAGCGGCGGTCTCCACTGCCGGGATGATGCTGATGCTGCGGCCGAGAAAATCCGGGAACCCGGGGGTGTCGATCAGGTTGACGTGGCTGTCACCTGTGTCGAGATGGGTGATGCCGATGTCCAGGGAGTGCTGTAACTCCTTCTCCATGGGATCGGAATCGCATACCGTAGTGCCCTTCTCTATGCTGCCGGCCTCCTTGATGGTGCCGGAGGTGGCGAGCAGCGCTTCTACCAATGTGGTTTTGCCTGATCCGGCATGGCCGACCAGTGCAATATTACGGATGTCCTCGGTGCGGTGGGCAGACATCAGGCCTCCCTCTTAGGTCTTGATGGTTTTTCTGGAATGAGCTGACGTTACTCTGTGCTCGGTTCTTGCTGCAAATTCTCGCAGTATATCAGTAACCCAGGGGTTGTTGATTGCGCAGTGGCAATTCGCAACGAGGTGATCTGCCCCCTGATTTTTAATCCGCTTCTTTAAAGAAAGGGTGGCTAGGGGGATTTATCCATGTCTTTGCCCTTGCCGTACCTGCGACGGTCCCGAGCGATAGGGCAGGGATGTCCTGGCTAGCCCGAATATCTCACCGGGGCGACTGGTGGCTACTCTGATGTAGCGCGACACTCGATTTGCGACGGCGAGACAACCGGTTTGCGACCCCCAAAAAGAGTCCTCAATGGCCCAGTGGATTGACGCAGGGATCGATTCACTCGGCAAGCATTCGCATGATGTCCAGCAGACCGAATCCAACGGTCGATCCGTGGGCGGATAGCGCTGTGTACAGCACGTAACTCAGTGCTACCGGCGCCGCGATGCCCACTGCGGGAACGAGTGTAAGGTACCAAACCGCGAGTGTCTTCTGGTCTGAATCCGTTTCCAGTTGGGCGGCGGCTCGCATCAGCGGTCGCAAAGAGCCCTCGATTTACTAGGAACTCAAGGTTTCTTGGTACCCTTTTGCGCTGTCCGTGCAAGGCGGAAAGCTAGGCAAACTCGTTCCTGCCCCGCGCCTAGGTGGGAGTGCGCGTATGAGGCTGGCTTGAACCTAAGGAGCCAGGCAAATCCAACCGTTCCTGACTGATCATCCCACTTATTGATCCTCGCGACAAGGGCCAGAATCGGCCGAGGGTGTACCCTCGGAACATAGATATAGAGTGTAGCGCGGCACGTGGGTTGAGACGGTGCGGAACGGCATTTTTAAAACGCAAGGGGTCAAATCTAGTATTATCGTTAACTCGAGACTGACCCCATCAAGCATTAATTGTCCAAGGTTTCTATCATCCCTACAGTGCGTATCCCTAAATCTCCAAGCCCCTGTACCCGGGCCCGACCGCTTGCCTCCGCCGATATGATTAACAACGCATCCAAGCTAGGAACTTATAAGCCGCTGATCCACTATGCAGTTTTTACCGTGGTATTGTTCGCCTTGACGGCCGCTCTCGAAGACTTCGGGGGATTGTCGGGTCTGTGGTGGCACAAGATCCTGGAACTGCCGCTGGTTTTGTACCTCTATTTCTTTTTCCGCCAGCTATTACATGGACAGCGTGGTGGCCCGGTTCTGGCGGCGGTGCCGGTGGTGCTGGTCTATCTAATGTTCGACGCCTATTTTCTGCTGTTTGGCCGGGTATTCCGCCTGAGCGAGATGCGCGAGGTGCCGGAGTTGTTGGACATACTGCCCTGGTATACATCGCTGCCCATTCTGGTCGGGGTGATGGTGCCCCTGGTATGGATCCTGACCCGCATGCGGGTACGTTCGTTGTGGGGACTGATGTTCAGCGTGGCACCCTTGGTGCTGGTCGCGGGCAGCATAGTTTTTCGGCCGGACCTGTTTCTGATCGGGTTCGCTTCTGCGGCCAACGGCATGGTCGAATGGTCGGACGCTGAGGCCGTGCGCTGGAACGGTCGGTTGTCCATGGTGCTCTACCACGAGGCCAAGCGGGAGGCCGCAGTCAGGGAGGTGAAAGACTATGCCGCGGATACAGACTACGAGCAGTCGTTCCAGCAGACGCTCGCGAAGCTGCGCCGTTCGGCAAAGGAGCGCAATATCCACGTCATGGTGCTGGAGGGGTTTGTCGACCCCGCTCGCTTCGAGCACTTGCAGCTGAACCGGGATCCGCTACAGCCCGAATTTCGCGAGCTGCTCGTCGATGGGCGGGGGGATCTCTCGATATCCCCCGTGTTCGGCGGCTATACGGCCCAGGCGGAATTCGAAGTGCTCTGCGGGGCGCCGGCCCTGCAGGTGCTCGGCACCATAGAATTCAATATCTTCACCGGTGCCAGAGTCCATTGTCTTCCCGATGTCCTGGGCAGTCTCGGCTACCGGACCGTCATGTCGCGGGGCTACAAGCCGTATTTCTTCAACTCCCTGATGGCGTTAAGGGGTACGGGATTCGAGGAGATCTATTTCGCCCGCGAATATGCACCGAACCGTGACACCTATCTTTCGACGGGAGACGTCGGCCACGAGAAGTACATGTTCGACAAGACCCTGCTTGACCAAAACCTTGATTTCGTTCGGCAACATCTGGCGGCGCATCCCGATGAACCATTGCTTAACTACGTTCTCACGATCTACGGGCACTATCCCTACCGGCTGAATGAAGTGCTGAGGCCCCGGCTGATCGAGCCACTGGGCCCCACTCCGGCCGATGAGGAACTGAAAATCGTGCTTAACCAACTGTACTATCGCAGCGAGGCGGTCGCGGCCTACGTGCAGGAGTTGATAGCGCTGGATCCGGATAGTCTGATCCTATTCGTTAGTGATCATCTGCCGCCGTTGCGGGAAGGGATCAAGGCGTACGAGCGGCTGGGTTATCTCGGCGGCCGGGACAACGCAGCTCACCACACACTGCTTTCCGTGCTGGACGCCGGCCGGCCTCTCTCCTTAGGGAGCCTGCACCAGTATGAGATTCCGACACTCGTTTACCGCATGCTGACCGACGGAGTCTACTGCGAGGACGGATCCTGTGGAACGAGATCGCAACAGGTTCTGCGCAACGCCTATCTCAGAATCATGGCCCATGCGGTATCCGATCCGGCATAATTTCCGGGAACCTCCCTGGAGACGACGACCCTAAGCCCGCGCTCTGCACCTCGTAGCGGCCTCACCATTGGGGTGAGTCCGCGTTTGCTGGGATTTATTTGTTAACTGAACACGATAGGTCTTGCACGAAGCGGTCAACTGGCGTTTCTAGGTTCAATCCTCTCTCCGGGAGGGAGAGGGGGTTATGGGACGGCAGTCGGTTGGAGCACGCCGATCGGGATTTTCTCAACGGTTGAATATCACCTGTCGAACTCACACAATGCAGGGGCAGATCCTGGGGTGGCTCGTCATGCCGATACCGGGGCCGAGTACCCTTATTGAACTTAGGGACTTACGACCAAGGACACACCGGATGAAAGCACAAGCCGCCGTTGCCTGGGAGGCGAAAAAGCCCCTGTCAATTGAAATGATCGATGTCGAAGGCCCGAAGCAAGGCGAGGTACTACTCAAGGTCATCGCATCGGGCGTCTGCCATACGGATGCGTTCACCCTGTCCGGCGATGACCCGGAAGGCGTCTTCCCCGTGGTGCTGGGCCACGAAGGCGGCTGCGAAGTGGTGGAGTGTGGTCCCGGCGTCAAGAGTCTGAAATCAGGCGATCACGTGATACCCCTGTACATTCCCGAATGCGGTGCATGTGAATATTGCCATTCCCCCAAGACTAACCTGTGCCAGTCCATTGCGTCCACCGTGTGGACCGGCTTTATGCCGGACGGCACGCGGCGCTTTTCCATGAATAGCAAACCCATTTACCACTACATGGGCTGCTCGACCTTTTCCGAGTACACCGTTGTGCCTGAAATCGCCCTGGCGAAGATCAACAAGGCAGCTCCGCTGGACAAGGTCTGCCTGCTGGGCTGCGCTGTCACCACCGGCATCGGCGCTGTCGTCAACACGGCCAAAGTGGAACCCGGTTCCACGGTGGCGATATTTGGCCTGGGCGGTATCGGACTGTCCTGTATCCAGGGTGCGGTGATGGCCGGGGCGGCACGCATCATTGCTGTGGACATCAATCCGGGCAAATGGGTCATGGCCCAGGCTCTGGGCGCGACGGATTTCATCAATCCGAAGGAATTGAGCGGCAGTGTGACAGAAGCCATTGTTGAAATGACCAACGGCGGCGTCGACTATTCCTTCGAATGCATCGGCAACGTGCATGTGATGCGTGAGGCGCTGGAGTGCACCCACATGGGTTGGGGAGTCTCCACCATCATCGGTGTCGCCGGCGCCGGCCAGGAAATCAGTACCCGTCCCTTCCAGTTGGTCACGGGCCGAACCTGGAAGGGCACCGCGTTCGGTGGCGTCAAGGGACGCACGGAGCTGCCGGGCTACGTGGACCGCTACATAAGCGGAGAAATCGAGCTGGACAAGATGGTCACCCACGCCATGCCGTTAAAGGATATCAACCGCGCCTTTGATCTGATGCATAGCGGTGAAAGCATCCGCTCTGTGATTCTCTTCTAGGAACCTCTGGTGTGTCGTCATTGCGAGGAACGCAGTGACGACGCAATCCGGCGCAGGCATCCCAAGCACAGCGAAGGGATCTCGCGACATTGCCATAGACTCCTTCGGAGACCTCGCGACAAGGATTGTTCCGCTGGCCGCACCCGGCGTCCCTGTCTCCCTGTACATCGCATACGCAACGACGAAACATCAGGGTATCCCGAGGACTTTACAAGTTATGAAGCAAATCGAAAGCATCAAGGAATTCGGCGGCTGGCTGAACCGTTATCAGCACCAATCCACGAGCTGTCATTGCACCATGACGTTTTCTGTGTATCTACCGCCACGGGCGGAAACGGAAAAAGTCCCTGCCGTCTACTGGCTGTCAGGCCTGACCTGCACAGACGACAATGTCCGCACCAAGGCCGGCGCGCAACGGTATGCCGCTGAGCTCGGGCTGGCCCTGATCATGCCGGACACCAGTCCGCGTGGTGATGACGTGGCCGACGCAGTGGATCGCTACGACCTGGGCAAGGGAGCCGGCTTTTATATCAATGCTACCCGGGCACCCTGGTCAACGCATTACCGGATGTATGACTATGTCACCGCGGAGCTGCCGGCATTGATCGAGGCCCGGCTGCCGGTGCTGCCCGGCGTCAAGTCCATCAGCGGTCATTCCATGGGCGGTCACGGTGCGTTGATCTGCGCCTTGAAGGAAACCGGCGCCTACCGTTCCGTTTCCGCCTTTTCACCCATTTGTCATCCGGTAAAAAGCCCCTGGGGTGAGGGGTGTTTCAGCGCTTATTTGGGTGCTGACAGAGCGCGCTGGAAGGCCTGGGATGCCACCGAACTGGTCAGGGCCGGGCATCGTCCCATGCGGGTATTGATCGATCAGGGCACCAATGACGAGTTTCTGGCCGAACAGCTGTTCCCGCAGGATCTGCAGGCGGCCTATGGGGAACAGGGAGCGTCGCTCACGCTGCGCATCCAGCAAGGCTACGACCACAGCTACCATTTCGTCGCCACGTTTATTGGCGAGCACTTGGCCTGGCATGCCGGGGCGCTTAAGGGCCGCGGAAATATATAATCTTGATTACCAAGCAACCTCCGCCAATTTGATGAACTGCTGCGCCATCGGCGGTGTCCGGGCAATCCCGTAGCCTGGATGCAGCGTAGCAGAACATGGGGAAAGCGCCGGCGGATGCTTCGGGGCTGGATGATCGGCAAGGGGTGGGGCTCTTCGTCAGTACGAGCGGAGCGGAATCCAGGATTGCTCCGAATCTCGGCGGCGAGGTATCCCTGGATTCCGCCGGGCGGTTGGTGGTTACCGTTTGATCGATTGCACGGGGCAGAAAAGTGGCGTCCCCACGTGGGCGGTTTTGCCGGCCCGGCTCCATCCAGGCTACGGGACTGAAGGGGGTGAGGCGCATGGATGCGCCGAACAACCTTCGCCTAAAGATAAGCAAGATTGGATGATTATTTTTTCCGCGGCCCTAAGGAGTGAAGCGGGTATCGGAGTACCATTGATCCGTGTGTCAGGCTTGAATTCTACAGATTACGATGAACGTACACTGACACTGACTCGTACAAGTACGGGTGCACGAACACAAACACCAGTCCGGATAACGCAATCGGCCCTCTCCGGGGTCAATCAAAACCCTCTCACCCGGGAGGGCTTCCCTTTGCAATTCATCCCAAGAGGCAGAAACCACAGTGGAACCCGGCTTCGTCCATCTTCACGTCCATTCGGAATACTCCATGGTGGACGGCATTGTCCGCATCAAGCCCCTGATGCAGGCGGTTGCGGCCGGCGGCATGCCGGCGGTGGCGTTGACCGACCAGTCCAACCTGTTCGCCCTGGTCAAGTTCTACAAGGCTGCGGTTGCCGCCGGAATCAAGCCCATCGTGGGCGCGGACGCCTGGCTGCACAACCGGGATGACTCCAACAAGCCGTTCCGCCTACTGCTGCTGGCGCAGGATCTTCAGGGCTACAGAAACCTGACACAGCTGGTCTCCCGTGGTTACCGGCAGGGACAACGCCTGGGAGCGCCCCGGCTGGAGCGGGAGTGGGTCGAGGAGCTCAACACCGGTCTGATTTGTCTCTCCGGGGCGCGGGAGGGAGACGTGGGCCAGGCTCTGTTGGCGGGTAATCCGGGGCGGGCAAGGGCACTGCTGGACGGCTGGCTGCAGCTGTTCGGCGATCGCTACTACCTGGAGGTGGTGCGCACCGGTCGCGAGCACGAGGAGGAGTACCTGCATCTGGCGGTGGAACTGGCCGGCGGTCGCGGAGTTCCGGTGGTGGCGACCAACGATGTGCGTTTCCTGCGCTCCGAGGAGTTCGGCGCCCACGAGACCCGGGTGTGCATCCACGACGGCCGCACCCTGGACGATCCGCGCCGTCCTCGGCTCTACAGCGATCAGCAGTACCTGCGCTCCGCCCGGGAGATGGAGGAACTCTTCTCCGACCTGCCCGAGGCGCTGGAAAACTCGGTGGAGATAGCCAGGCGCTGCACCCTGGAGATGACCCTGGGCAAGAACTACTTGCCGGATTTCCCTACACCGACGGGTATGGGTCTGGACGATTTTCTGCGAGCCGAGGCCGAGCGGGGCCTGGCAGAGCGGTTGGAGAGAATTCTCGACGCCCGGGCGCCGGACTATGCCGACCGCCACAAGGAATATAACGACCGGCTCGAGATCGAGCTGGGCGTGATCATCCAGATGGGTTTCCCCGGCTACTTCTTGATCGTGGCCGATTTCATCCAGTGGGCCAAGGACAACGACATCCCTGTGGGGCCGGGGCGCGGCTCCGGTGCCGGTTCCCTGGTGGCCTATGCACTGAAGATCACCGACCTGGACCCACTCCCGTTCGACCTGCTGTTCGAGCGTTTTCTCAACCCCGAGCGGGTTTCCATGCCCGACTTCGATGTCGACTTCTGCATGGAGAAGCGCGACCGGGTGATCGACTACGTAGCCGATCGCTACGGCCGCGACGCCGTCTCCCAGATCATCACCTACGGCACCATGGCCGCCAAGGCGGTGGTGCGGGATGTGGGGCGGGTGCTGGGCTACCCCTATGGTTTCGTGGACCGCATCGCCAAGCTGATCCCGTTCGAGCTGGGCATGACCCTGGAGAAGGCCCTGAAGGAGAGCGAAGATCTGCACCAGGCCTACGAAACCGAAGAGGAGGTCAAGGCGCTCATCGACCTGGCCCGCTCTCTGGAGGGGATCGCCCGCAACGCCGGCAAGCACGCCGGTGGCGTGGTCATCGCCCCAGGCAAGCTCACCGACTTCTCCCCGCTCTACTGCGAGCCCAGTGGCGAGAGCCTGGTGACCCAGTTCGACAAGGACGACGTGGAGCAGGTGGGACTGGTCAAGTTCGACTTCCTCGGCCTGCGTACCCTCACCATCATTGACTGGGCGCTTAAGACGGTGAACGCCCGGCGCTCCGAAGAGGGGAAGCCGCCTCTGGACATCACGGAGATCCCGGTGGACGACCCCGCCAGTTTCGAGTTGCTCAAGCGCGCCGAGACCACAGCCGTGTTCCAGCTCGAATCCCGCGGCATGAAGGAGCTGATCAAAAAGCTGCAGCCGGACTGCTTCGAGGACATCGTCGCCCTGGTGGCACTCTACCGGCCGGGGCCCCTGGGCTCTGGCATGGTGGACGACTTCATTGCCCGCAAGAAGGGCGACGCCGCCATCGAGTATCCCCACCCCGACCTGGAATCGGTGCTCAAGCCCACCTACGGCACCATCCTCTACCAGGAGCAGGTGATGCAGATTGCCCAGGTGCTAGCCCGCTACTCCTTGGGCGGCGCCGATCTGCTGCGCCGGGCCATGGGCAAAAAGAAGCAGGAGGTGATGGACGAACAGCGGACGATCTTCATCACGGGTGCGGTGGAGAACGGGGTGGAGGAGGCTCTGGCCAGCCACATCTTCGACCTGATGGCGGAGTTCGCCAAGTACGGTTTCAACAAATCCCACAGCGCCGCCTATGCCCTGGTCTCATTCCAGACCGCGTGGCTCAAGGCCCATCATCCGGCCGCTTTCATGGCCGCCGTGCTGTCCTCGGACATGGACAACACCGACAAGGTAGTGATTTTCATCGAGGAGTGCCGGGAGATGAAGCTCGGCGTGGAGCCGCCGGACGTCAATCGTTCCGAATACCGATTTACCGTGGACGGCGAGCGGACAGTGGTCTACGGCCTCGGCGCCATCAAGGGCGTGGGGCAGGCGGCCATCGAAGGCATCCTGGAAGCGCGCCGTAGCAGCGGACACTTCAAAGACCTGTTCGACTTCTGCCGCCGCATCGACCTGCGCAAGGCCAACAAGCGGGTGATGGAGGCGTTGATCCGCGCCGGCGCCCTGGACAACCTGGGAGCCAACCGCGCCACCTTGATGCTGCAGCTGCCCCTGGCCCTGAAGATGGCGGAGCAGCATAGCGCCGGTCAGGCCGCTGGCATGGACGACCTGTTCGGCATGCACGAGCCGGAGGAGGTGGCGCCCCTTGATGAGCAGTTGCTGCCCAGGGCCGACGCCGAGTGGGAGGACGAGCAGCGGCTGCAGGCGGAGAAGGAGACCCTTGGCCTTTACCTCACCGGCCATCCCATCGAGCGCTACGAGGATGAACTGGTGCACATGGTCAGCGGCCGCATCGGCAGCCTGCTCGCCGAATCCACCGACAACGGCGGAGGGCAGGAGCGAGGCTACCGGCGCAAGGCGCGCAAGGTGGTGGTGGCCGGCCTGGTGATGGAGTCGCGCCACCGCAACACTCCCCGCGGACGCATGGGCTCGGTGCTGCTGGACGACCGCACCGGCCGCATGGAGGTGGCCGTCTTCTCCGAGCTGTATGAGGAGTGCCGCGACCTGCTGAGCGTAGACAAGGTGCTGGTGGTGAGCGGCAGCCTGGTCTACGACGACTACCGCGGGGGGTTCTCGGTGCGGGCGGACCAGCTGTTCGAATTCGAACAGGCCCGTGAGGCCTACGCCGAGCGCCTGCATATCCGCCTGCGGTCGGTGGCCCTGCCCCCCGCGGCGGTGGATCCGGTCTCCCATCTGAAGACGCTGTTGGAGCCCTTCCGCGGCGGCCGCTGTGGCATATTGATGCAGTACCGCCGCGCCGACGCCCTGGGCCTGCTCCGCTTCGGACCCGCGTGGCAGGTGCGCCCCGCGGACGCCCTGATCAAACGCCTGCGGGACCTGCTGGGAGAGGGCGCCGTGCGGGTGGTCTACGGCCGCGTTGGCGGTGAGTCCGCTCCGGGACAGGTTGCCTCGCGGTGAGTCGTTCCTGGCATTTTCGCCATTCAGAGCGCTTCAAAACGGGACGTTTGTGGTACCGACTCCACGCCTTCTGAAACAAAGATGGTAATTCTGTTTCAATCCAAATGAAATAAACCGATGCATCAAAAACACCCCCCTTTTTGACCGACTGCTTTCGGCCGAGAGCCGATGTGTGGATGCAGGTCGGCGAACACGACAAGATCTAGGAGGCTGTCCGAGAATGGATGACCTACTGCGCGAACGCGGATACCGGCTGGATTTTCCGCTCGAACTCGTTAAATATGGCCAA
>RCNG010001203.1_pt1 | contig 12745 bp, 5 predicted proteins | sample 2041371 | NCBI WGS metagenome assembly RCNG01 (sample SAMN09708227, study PRJNA481090) | Marine sediment metagenome, whole genome shotgun sequencing project. | biome: marine sediment; feature: ocean; material: sediment; isolation source: Sewage treatment plant 1 marine sediment (STP1) ... | reverse complement strand
CTTCACGGCGACGACCCCATGGCGCGCATGACGGAGTTCGCCCGCGAGGTCGTCAAGCCCGCCCTCGAGCAGATCAACGGCGTCAGCCAGGCCGAGGTCATCGGCGGGGCCGAACGGGAGATCCTGGTCCGGCCGGATTTCGACAAGCTGCGCCTCTACGGCCTGACGATGGAAGACCTGAGCACCGCCCTGAGGATCGCCAACATCAGCTTCCCCGGGGGCCGTATCCGCAAGGGGCCCTTGCACTTGCCTCTACGAATCCTGGGCGAGTTCGAGAACCTCGATGAAATCCGCATGACCGAGATCCCGGCCGCCGGTCCGGGTATCACCATCGGCGACCTGGCCGAGGTGATCGACACCGTCAAGGAGCCCGAGGGCTTCACCCTCAACGGGGACGAAGAGGTCGTCTCGCTCCACCTGTACAAGGAGGTCGGTGAGAACACGATCTCCACCACCGCCGAGGTGGACAAGGTCCTGGGCATCCTGTCGGAGCAGTATTCCGACCTGGACTACTCGTTCATCTACAAGGACGCCGAGTTCGTCCAGGAGAGTTTCAAGGGTCTGGAGGACTCGTTGAAGTACGGCGCCGGACTGGCCTTCCTGGTGCTCTTCTTCTTCCTGATGAACTTGCGCAGCCCGATCGTCGTCGGCCTGGCCATTCCCGTCTCGATCATGACCACGTTCGCCTTTCTCTACTTCGCCGACGTGGGCCTGAACCTGATGTCCCTGGGCGGACTGTCCCTGGCCGCCGGTATGCTGGTGGACAACTCCATCGTCGTTCTGGAAAATATCAACCGGCATTTGAGATTGAAGCGGGGCAGCACCACCCCCATCTCCGACATCTGCGCCAGCGCCACCAATGAAGTGGCCTCCCCCGTGATCGCCGCCACGCTGACCACCGTGGCCGTGTTCTTCCCGGTGATCTACGTGCCCGGCATCGCCGGCGAATTCTTCCGCGACCAGGCCCTGACGGTGACCATTTCCCTGGTGGTTTCGATCTTCGCCGCCCTGTTGCTGCAGCCCATGCTGTCGGCCTACATCCTGAAGACCCCCAAGGAAATTCCCAGCCCGATCTTCCGACCGGGGGAGCGTGCCTTCCAGGCCGTCACCCGCGCCTACCACAGGCTGCTGAGCAAGGTCATGGATCACAAACTGGTCTTCATGGTCCTGCTGCTGTTCGCCCTGGGCTTGAGCTTCCTGGTGGGCAGCCGGATGCGGTTGTCGTTCATGCCCGACCGCACCCGAGGCGACTTCACCCTGGCCATCGAACTGCCCGCCGGCACGCCCCTGGAGATGACCCTCGACACCGCCCGCGGCCTGGCGGGATACCTGGTGCCCATGGAAGAGGTGGTCACCGTCTACACCCAGGTCGGGGTCACCGAAAAGACCCTGGCCAGCCTCAAGGAATACAGCTCGGCCAACACCGCCCGCATCCGGGTGATGCTCAGGCCTTCCCGCCAGGGTCGCGCCGACATGGAGCGGGTCAAGGAACGGCTGCACGACCGGTTGGCCGACAAGGAGGGCGCCATCTTCGTGTTCAGCGAGGAAGGCGTGGGCCTCCGGGAGATCCTGGCCAGCGGGGAATCCGCCTTCACCCTGGGCGTCGTGGCCGAAAAATCCGAGGAAGCCCGGATCGTGGCCGAAGACCTGCTGCCCCGGCTGCGGGCGATCGGTGGCCTGGAAGACGTGGAGATGGACCGCATGATGGGCAACCCCACCGTCGAGGTGACCATCGACCGGGAAAAGGCCCTGCGGTTCGGACTCGAACCCGAGGCGTTGGCCCGCGAGCTGCGCAACCGTATCCAGGGCACCGTGGCCACCACCTACAACGAGATCGAACAGAGGATCGACATCGCCGTCCGGCTGCCCCGGGACCAGCGCTATGACCTGCCCAAGGTCCTGGCTTCGCCCGTGGCCGTGGGTGAAGGCAAAACCGTGCCCCTCGGTAGTTTCGTGGTTCAGACCCGGGGCACGCCCGTGCGGGAAATCGTGCGGCGGGACCAGCGACGTCAGGTCACCATTTCGGGCGACGTGAACAACCGCAGCCTGGCCGACGTCTGGAAGGAAGTGGACACCCTGCTCGCAGAGACCCGGGTCTCCGAGGGCGTCGCCTTCATCACCGGCGGCGAACAGGAAGAGATCAACAACAGCTTCCGCGATCTCGGTTACGCCCTTCTGCTGAGCGCCCTTCTGGTCTACATGATCCTCGCGGCCCAGTTCGAAAGTTTCCTGGACCCGCTGATCATTTCCGCGGTCCTGCCGATCGGCGTCGCGGGCGCCCTGGTCACCCTGGCGGTGACGGGCCAGACAATGAACATCATTTCGTTGATCGGGATGATCGCGCTCCTGGGCATCGCGGTGAACGACGCCATCGTCAAGGTGGCCACCATCCGCCGGCTCAGATCCGAGGGTCTGAGGGGGCGTGAAGCCATCATGGAAGCCAGTACCTTGCGCTTCCGTCCCATCATCATGACCACCGTGACCACCGTGCTGGCCATGGTGCCGATGGGACTCGGACTGGGCACGGGCGAACAGATGCAGCGCCCGCTGGCCATCACCATCATCGGCGGTCTGAGCATCGCCACGCTATTGACCCTGTTCCTGACCCCGGTGGTCTACGAGATGCTGCACCGCCGAACCGACAAGGAATACTGACCGGGAGCCTGACGCCGTGATCCGTTTTGCCGTTGACCACCCCGTTGCCACCTGGATGCTGTTCACGGCGCTGATCGTCACCGGCGTGTACGCCCTGCCTCGGCTCAACATCGAGGCGATGCCCGAGACCGAACTGCCCGAGCTTTCGATCGTCACCAGCTGGATCGGGGCCTCCCCCAGCGCCATCCAGCGATCGGTGACCCTGCCCATCGAGGAAGCGGTCGCCGGCTGCCACGGCGTCGAGGACCTCGATTCCCAGTCCCGGCACGGCCAAAGCTCAGTCACGGTCAAATTCAAGCGCGGCATGGACATGGAGTTCGCCCGCCTGGAGCTGTCCGAAAGGCTGGGCGCGGTGCGCCGCAACCTGCCCGCCCAGGCGGGCCAGCCCTTCATCCGCCCCTATGTTCCCGAGGAATTGCGCTCCGAGGAGTTCTTCTCCGTAAGCCTGATCTCCCCCCTGTCCATGAACGAGCTGCGCGAAAGCGCTGAAGACTGGCTGGTGCCGCGGTTCCGCGCGATCCCGGGCGTGGCCGACGCCGAGCTCCGCGGCGGCGCGCGCCCCCTCATCAAGGTGCTGCTGGACCTGAATCTGATGGAACGCTACGACCTGACCGCCGACGGGATCGCCAGCCGGCTGGACGCCCTGGACAACATCATTCCCGCCGGGGCCGTGAGGCGCAGCGGCCTCGAGCTGACCGTCAGCGTGCAGGACTCCGTCTCCCTGGAGATGCTCGAATCCACGGTGCTGCGCATCATCGGCGGCCAGCCCATCACCCTGGCCCATGTGGCGCAAACACGACCCGACTTCGAGGACATCTCCTACTTCAGTCGTATCAACGGCGAGAATGTCATTTCCCTGAACGTCACCAAACGCAGCGGGCAGAATTCCATTGCGGTCAGCCGCCGCCTGCGCGAGGAAATTCCGCGGATCGAAGCCGAAGCCCCCTTCGCCGTGACCTTTGAAATCGACCAGGACGAAGGGGACGATCTGGAGGAGAAACTCGAGGAGCTGGTCATCCGCTCCCTGGTCATCCTGGGTCTGCTGTTCATCCTGCTGGCCATCGCGCTCAAACAGGTGCGTCTGACGGCCATCGTGATCTTCTCGATCCTGCTGGCCATCGTGATCTGTCTGTCGCTGTTCTACTTCTTCGGGGTGTCGGTGAACTTCATCACCATCAGCGGGTTGACGGTCAGTTTCGGGATGCTGCTGGACAACAGCATCCTGGTTTTGGACGCCATCCACCGCCGCCTGACCGGCCGTTTCGAGGGCGACAGCCGCCTGGCCCTGATCCGCGGCACGCGCGAAGTGGCCTTCCCCATCATGGCCACCACCCTGACCACCGTGGTGGCGTTCCTGTCATTCATCTTCATGACCGACCGGTTGAGTCTGTTCTATGTGCCCTTGGCCGTGAGCGTGGGCATCGCCATGCTGGCCTCGATCTTCGTGGCTTTCGCCTGGATTCCCGTCGCCCTGAAGGGGCCCGCGGAAAAAGGGATGCGCGACTCCAAGGCGGCTGACGAGGAGTTCGCCCTCTCCGGTTTCGCCATGCTATGGCGCTGGGCCCTGGGCGTGGTGATCATCGCCGCGATCACCCTGACCGTCGCGCTGATCTGGAAGGGCCGCCATGCCGCGATGAACACCTTGCCCTGGATCGGCGTGACCGGCGGGCTGCTGATCGGAGTCGGCGTCTTCGTCAGCTACGTGGGCCAGTTGACGCGGATGCACCTCAAGATCTGGTTCTACCCGGCCATCGTCACCGTGGCCCTCTTCGTGGGCACGTTCTTCGTGTTCAAGGACAAGGTTCGCACCGGCGGCTTCTGGCGCCCCCAGTCCAAGGAGCAGATCGTCGTCTACTGCGAGCGTCCGGTCGGGACCGACGTCAAGCTGTCCAGCGAAACCATCAAGCTGTTCGAGCAGGAAATCCTGCCCCTGCCCGAGGGCGCCCACATGCGCAGCGGCGCCTATCAGAACCGGGCCTGGATCAATCTCGAGTTCGAGGATGAGCTGCTCAAATCGGCCTACCCGGAGATGTTCCGCAACAAGTTCATCGTGCTGGCCGAGGAACTGGGCGGAATGTTCATCTGGATCAACGGCTTCGGCGACCCCTACATGAAGGGCGGCCGCGGCGGGGGCCAGAGCAATTCGACCATCCGCATCACCGGCTACAACAGCAAGGAGCTGAAGGCCATCAGCGACGGCGTGCTGGCCAGGCTTGATCGGAACCGCCGCGTGCGCAATCCCCGTCTGACCGGCGGCGACCGGTTCAGCCGCAACGCCACCGACGAAACCGTCATCCTGCTGAACCGCGAGGTCCTGGCCTCCCATCGGTTGAGCATGGCCGAGGTCATGGGACACATCCGCCGCCTGCTGGGCGTGGAGACACCCTGGCACATGGTCCTCGACGGCGAAGACCAGCGCCTGATGCTGACCTTCGACGACTCCGAATCCATCGAATACGACCAGGTCCTCGGCCGCACCATGACCACCAGCCGCGGCCAGAAGGTCATGCTGGGACGATTGATCTCGATCGAACAACGGCCGGAGATCAGTTCCATCAACCGGCACGACCAGCGCTACAGCCAGCTGATCAACTGGGAGTACATCGGCACGGACCGCATGCGGCGCAAGTTCATCAACAACATGATGGAGGGCATTCAACTGCCCTACGGATACACGGCCGAGGACATGTCCGGCCAGCAGGTCACCGAAGAAGAGGAAGAGGAGCTCAAGCAGACCCTGTGGCTGACCCTGATCTTCATCTTCATGGCGCTGGCGGCCATGTTCGAGAGCTTCTTCTTGCCGGTGCTGGTCCTGCTCTCCATACCCATGGCCCTGGTGGGGGTCGGCAGCATCTTCTGGGCGACCGGCGCCGAGTTCGACTCCTCGGCCAAGATCGGATTGATCCTGATGTTCGGCATCGTGGTGAACAACGCCATCCTGCTGATCAACCGGTTCCGGCTGCAGGTACGCGAAATTCTCGTCGAGGAGGAATTCCCCCACGGCAACGAAGAGGGCGAGATTCCCGAAAAGCGACGACTGGGCGGATTCGACCTGTGGCGGCTGCCCGGCCAGGTGCGACAGAAGATCCTGAGCCGCGCGATCATCGACGGCACGCGCATCCAGATGCGTTCGATCCTGCTGACCAGCGGCACCACCATCGCCGGGCTATTGCCCCTGCTCTACAAGAAGGATGCGACGGCGGGCAAGGACATCTGGGAGAACCTGGCCCTCAGCTCGATCGGCGGACTGGGCAGCAGCACGGTCCTGATCCTGATGGCCATTCCGACCCTGTACTGGATGTTCACGCGCTGGGGCTGGGGATTGGCGCGGTTCGGACGCTGGATCAAGCGGCGGGGAAAGGCGCAAATAGAGGCAGCCCAAGGGGAAGCAACCGGGGGCCTGGCCCCCCGGACAGAGGCCCCCGAGGCTGATTGATCTTCTAGCGGGAACTGTCGCCCGAGTTGCGGTTTCTCCAGACCGAGGTCTCGTTGGACGCCGAAGCCGCACTCGTGGCTCCGTCGGATTCCAATTCCTTTTCCGGAACGATCAGATTGCCCGGTATGGGGGTCATGTTCCCCACGGGCTCCAGCATCCGCTGCTGCTCCCAGCCCAGGATCAAGGCATCGATCTCGTTCAGCCGCTGACGCAGCCGATCGCGTTCGCTGATGACCGATTCGTGCTGGATCCGCAGGGCCTGCTTGCTGTTGGAAGCCGCGCGGTCCAGGTTCTCCTCGAACAGATCCATGTCCATCTTGATGGCCTGCAGATGCATTTTGGCCGACTGGATTTCGGATTCGTAGCGGATGAGGTCCTGGTCGATCCGGCGGGCGGTGTCTTCGACCTCGGTCACGCGCACGTCCATTTTCTGTTCGGACGCGTGGACCTCGTTCAGGATCTCCTGGTTCTGCAGTTCCTGCTGCTCGGCCAATTCGTTGAGATTGCCCTTGGTGGCTACGCCGAACAGCGAACAGCCGCCCAGAGCGGCCATCAACGGCACCAACAACAGGATGAGACTGATTCGGAATAAGGCGCCTGTGGCGACCCGGGGATGTTTCATGGCCATTCCTCCTGGCACGATCGTGGGTATACCCGTACACAAAGCCAAAATCAGGGGGCGATCGTTCAGGGGTAGCTGGAGGACCCAGGCCATATCTTTGGCGGAATAAAGGCTCCGAAGAACCTCCAGATATTATTATCGTTCAAATCCGGCTCCGGGTCAACCCCACCCGGCCACCTTGGTTCCCTCAACCTCCTGGCACCAATACTGCAATTGAACCTGCGGCCGGCTCCGGCTTGCAGAAATCGTGCATTCGGCACGATCCTGCGGCTGTGTCGGACATGTGTTGCGCATTCATCCCGTTGCCTTTTGGCACTTCGAGGGGACATCTTAATGAAATACTGGAAAATAATCCTGATGACCGGGGTCCTCGCCCTGGGCCTGCTGGCTCTGGCCGGTTGTGAATCCGACCCCGTCGCACCGCAGGAAACCTACGAGGTCGATGTGGAAGCCGCCGAAGAATGGTCGCTGCAGGCCATCGAGATGATGAGCCAGATGGCCGCCGCCGTCGGACCTGCCAGCCAGGGCGATTTCTCGACTTTGGGCCCCGACAAGGTGGCCTCCGAACCGGTCTGGGACGAAGTTCAGATGGCCTGGGTCCTGGACGAAACCGAGACCTTCAGCGAAGGTGATCCCCCGACCAGCACCGGCGAGATCCGGGTCTCGGTCTGGATTCAATTCCGGACGGACGAAGGCCCCCTGCCCTCTCCGTTGGGCGCCACCCAGATGGAGTACCGCGAGTCCGCCGGCATGACCCTGCACAGCGAACACGAACAGGGCACCAGCGATCTGGACTTCGATCTGGCGACCGGCATGGTGGTAAGCTTCATGGACAACGGTTACGACATGGACGGAACCGGCGCGGCCAACATCACGGCCTCGGCCACCACCGAAGGCCGGACCGAGAACATGAACCTGACCATGACCTGGGGCCTGGACCTGACCGCGCCGTTGGAGGGCTGCCCTGCCGGGACGGCTTTTGTCCAGCTGGGCCAGTTCCGCACCGAGGTCCAGTACAACGGCCAGGGCGCCGCCAACTGGACGATGACCGGTCCGAACTACAGCGCCACCGGTGTGGAACCGGTGCCCTGCGGTCTCGTGCAGTAAGCGGAAATATTTTCAGACAAGGGGCCGGCCCATCAGGGGCCGGCCTTTTTTTGCAGGGCCCGATCCCGCCAGGCCATCAACCCGATTCCCAGCACCGCCAGCAGCGACACGAACCGGGGCCAGACCGGTGGACGGAATTCGAGATCCAGGACCGGAGTAAGCCCATCCAGGCCCTGGATTTCCATCAACCCGGAGGGATGCTGGGACAACTCGGCCCCAAGATGATCTGGTGCCCGCCAGAAGGGGTGGTAGGTGGTCTTGACCATGAGGCCCTGGGGATGGGCCGCATCACCCAGCGGAATCCTGATCTGTCCGCTTTTGAAATCGACCCCCTCGAGGCCCGTGCCGTCGGCAAACAGGTTGGCCCAGTCCCCTTGATTCCCCACCACCCGCATCACTTCGAAACGGCCGGAGGCGAAGAGGGGCGCAAAGCCGCCCGAAGCCTTCAGGACTCCCGCGGTGCGCGGATCGCTGGTCAGGATGTGGGTGGCGTTGGCGAACCAGGATTTTTCCGCCACGTACCTGGCATCGGCCGGCAGCGTGATGAACTTCCCGAACAGGGTGGAGAATTCGCTGGCCGTCCAGGCGACCGTCGGGTAGGGCGCGACGCTGTACATGGATCCCACCTGCCGCACACCTGATTCCCGCGCCGTCAAGGCCAGGACATGCGACGCGCCCAGACCATTCGGTCCTGGATCCAGCTGGAAGGTGTCCTGCAGATGGACGCGCCCCCAGTCGTCCTGCCGGTTGGCCGCCAGCCAGCTCCAGGTCCGTCTCAGATCGGCCATGTCCCGGGAATCTACGGTGGGCGTGTTCTTCACCAGGGGCAGGCCTGAAGCATAAGCCAAAAGCAGCATGATCGGAGCCAGGGCCACCATGGTTGCGGCGGGTCGGGTTGCCGACAGGGGCACAAGCGCCAGAAGCGGTAGGGCGCTGAAGGCCAGACCGATCCGGGCGAAATAAACCAGGCGCCAGGTCACCGGCCCCAGGATCTTGACATCGATCCGGGTGACCACCAGGGTCAGAACCACCAATACCGCCGCCGCTATTATCAGGCCGTACAAAGGGGCGTCATCCCGCCGCCGCTTCATGAAAAAGGCGCCGGCCACCCCGGCGCCCGCCAGCAAGACCATAGGAATGGCCCCCAGCACCGTGTCCCAGGACCAGGCGGGCATCCGGTTGGTGAGCATGGCGAGAATATCCGTGGGGACCAGCAGGCGGGCGAGGATCTGGCCCGGCGACAGGACCTGCGGTTCCAGCCGCGTCAGTTCTCCCGCCAGCAGCATGGGCAGCCAGTACCAGGCCGCTGCCAGCACGCCCAGGGCCAAGCCGCCGCCCAGAGCCAGGGCCCGCACCCGCGTCAAGCGGCCCCGCGCCAGATGGATCAGCAGGGCCAGGCTCGACAGGAGGGCCACCGGCACCACGGGGAAAAGGTGGGAGATCAAGATCAGACCCGTCAGGACGGCGGGGCGCCAGGGAACCCGCCACGAAGTGCGGGCCAGTTCATCGACCAGCAGGATAAAAAATCCCGCCGACAGATAGAAGGTCCACATACCCCCGAATGCGGAGCCGACCCCCAGGATGACCGGACGCTGGATCAATAGGGCCAAGGCGACCGCCCCGGCAACAGCCGGCGACAGGGACCGCCGGGCCACCCGGTACATGGCAAGCGCCGGGGCGAGAAACCCCAGCAGGACCGCCCCGAAGTAGAACGGATCCACGTCGACGCCGGAGCGGGCGATCCAGACCAGGGGCGCGTACCACAGCGGAGAATGGAGGTTGCCGACCGGAAAGCCACACCAGGCGTCATCGGTCCAGCCGCCCTGGGCATTGTGGGCGGCGCCATGGATCTCCGCCAGGTGGGGCGGGTTGTCCAGGTAGAGAGCCAGACCGCCGGTGGATAGTGGCCGGGCGACCAAAAGGGCGGACAGGATCAGAAGGACCACCATCCAGACATCGGAATTGGACAGGATCCTCGGGCGGGGGTTTTCCATTGTCGGGGCCTTCAATCGCTCTCCTTGCTGGGGTTCGGCCTGGGCAGAGACTAACATGGCCCGGCCCGACCCGGCAATCGACCACACGCCTGGCGTATTCGAGAACCACTGCCCACAACAACTCCCACCATTGGCCCGGGCCTTTCTGTTTGGCCCCAACGACTTGCCGCCGGTTTTTCCGCATCCTGTTAAAAAATTGTGCTGTCCACCACCGCAAACTATGTTCTAATTCCACACGCCACTTATTGGTTCTGCGAACCCTTATGCCAGGAGTGCGAATTCATGGTTTCTTTCGGCTCGGCCGCCTGGTCGTCGGTGGGAAAGAAGGTGATCACCGGGCTGACGGGCTTCTGCCTCATCGGATTCGTCGTCGTCCATCTGATCGGCAACCTCACCCTTTTCCTCGGCCCCCACGCCTTCAATGATTACGCCCATTTCCTGGAGAATGCCCTGCACGGCTGGCTCATCTACGGCTTCGAGCTGGGGCTGTTCGTGATCTTCATCTTCCATATCGTCTCGGCCTTCACGGTGGCCTGGACCGACAAGCGCAACGCGCGTCAACAGGGCTACAAGTACAACAGGAACGCCGGCGGGAAGAGCCGCAAGACCTTGGCCTCGCGGACCATGATCTACACCGGCGCGATTCTGCTGGTGTTCGTGATCGGCCACATCTACCTGTTCAAGTTCGGCAACCACGAAATTGATTCCCACGGCGTGAAGAACCTCTACAAGACGGTAGTGACAGTCTTCAAGGGCACCGGGTTCACCGTCTTCACGGTGGTGGCGATGATCCTGCTGGGCTTCCACCTCAGGCACGGTTTCTGGAGCGCCTTCCAGTCTCTGGGCTGGGCCAACGACAAATACCTGCCCATCCTGGTCCGGATCGCCCTGGTGTTCGCCATCCTGCTGGCGATCGCCTTCATCGCGATTCCCATCTATCTGTTTGCATTCGGTGACCCCAACCTTGTTCAGGCTGCTGTAAATCCGGCAACTACGGGAGGTCACTAAAATGACTAGGATTCTCGACGCCAAGATCCCCGGCGGCCCGTTGGCCGACAAGTGGGACAAGCACATGATCGACAACCCGCTGGTCGCCCCGGGCGGGAACCGTCGCAAGTTCAAGATCATCGTGGTGGGCACCGGTCTGGCCGGCGGTGGCGCTGCCGCCACGCTGGGTGAGCTCGGTTACAACGTGCAGAACTTCTGCATCCAGGACACCCCGCGCCGCGCCCACTCGGTGGCCGCCCAGGGCGGGATCAACGCCGCCAAGAACTACCAGAACGACGGCGACAATGTGTTCCGCCTGTTCTACGACACCATCAAGGGCGGCGATTATCGGTCGAGGGAAGCCAACACCTACCGTCTGGCCCAATTGTCGACCGGCATCATCGACCAGTGCGTGGCCATGGGCGTACCCTTCGCCCGCGAGTACGGCGGCACCCTGGCCAACCGCTCCTTCGGCGGCGTGCAGGTCAGCCGGACCTTCTACGCCCGGGGCATCACCGGTCAGCAGCTGTTGTTGGGCGTGTACAGCGCCCTGAGCCGGCAGGTCGAGGCTGGAACGGTTGAAATGTTCCCCCGGCATGAAATGCTGGACCTGGTCGTCGTGGACGGCAAAGCCCGCGGCATCATTGCCCGCGAACTGATCACCGGCGAAATCAAGCGGTACGACGCCGACGCCGTCGTCCTGGCCACCGGCGGCTACAGCCCGGTGTTCTACCTTTCAACCAACGCGGTCAACAGCAACGCGACGGCCGCCTGGCGGGCCCACCGACGCGGCGCCCTGTTCTCGAATCCCTGCTACACGCAGATCCATCCCACCGCCGTGCCGCACCTGGGCGACTACCAGTCCAAGCTTCCGTTGATGAGCGAAAGCCTGCGTAACGACGGGCGGGTCTGGGTGCCCAAAAATGCGAGTGAAAAGCGGCAGCCCGGCCAGATACCCGAGAACGAACGGGACTACTACCTGGAACGGCGTTATCCGGCCTTCGGCAACCTGGTTCCGCGCGACATCGCGGCCCGGGCCGCCAAGGTGGAGTGCGACACCGGCAAGAGCGCCTATCTCTCGGACAACTCGGTGTACCTCGATTTCGCCGAGGCGATTGGCAGGCTGGGCAAGGACGTCGTGAAGGACCGCTACGGCAACCTCTTCGACATGTACGAGGAGATCATCGGCGACAACCCCTACGATACGCCGATGATGATCTACCCCGCCCCCCACTACACCATGGGCGGGCTGTGGGTGGACTACAACCTGGAGAGCACCATCGAAGGCCTGTTCGTGGCCGGCGAAGCCAACTTCTCCGATCACGGCGCCAACCGCCTGGGCGCCAGCGCGCTCATGCAGGGCCTGGCCGATGGCTACTTCGTGGTGCCCCGCGTGGTGGCCAGCTACCTGGCCGGCACCAAGCTGGATCCGGTGAACACGGACAACGAAGCTTTCGGCGCCGTGGAAAACGATGTGCGCGAGCAGGTCCAGCGGTTGATGAACATCAAGGGGTCGCGAACCGTGCGCGAGATCCACTGGGATCTGGGCCGGACCATGTGGGAAAAGGTCGGCATGGCCCGCAACGGTGAGGGTCTGACCGAGGCCATCGCGACCATCGGTAAGCTGCGCGAGCAGTTCTGGCAGGACCTGGCCCTCACCGGCACGGATACCGACCTGAACAAACAATTGGAGCAGGCCAACCGCCTCGCCGACTATCTGGAACTCGGCGAGCTGATGGCCCGCGATGCGCTGATGCGTGAGGAATCCTGCGGCGGTCACTTCCGCGAGGAACACCAGACCGAAGACGGCGAGGCGAAGCGCGACGACGCCAACTTCACCTTCGTATCGGCCTGGGAGTATGGCGGCGAGAACAAGGAACCGACCATGCACAAGGAAGACCTGGTCTTCGACAACGTGGAACTCAAGACCCGCAGCTACAAATA
>RCNG010001202.1_pt1 | contig 12745 bp, 9 predicted proteins | sample 2041371 | NCBI WGS metagenome assembly RCNG01 (sample SAMN09708227, study PRJNA481090) | Marine sediment metagenome, whole genome shotgun sequencing project. | biome: marine sediment; feature: ocean; material: sediment; isolation source: Sewage treatment plant 1 marine sediment (STP1) ... | reverse complement strand
CCAGAAGTTTCAGCAAGTTCTTGGACATGCCAGAAAGCCGAGCTTACCCGGCAAGTGGTTGTTTTCTACCCTGAAGCGCCTGCGCCGAAAGAGTTCCAAGGTGCCCGATCCACGGGCGTTTGCGGCAGGGATGCCGCAGTCGAGCCCCCAGGGAGGGATTCACGGCGTCCCGTGGAACGGGTGTGTTGGGACTCCAGTGCCTAACTCAATGGTATCGCCTTTGGGAGACGGCCGGGGTGAGGGAACAATCACGGGGTGAGGCATCTTTTCGTCATCCGGGGTAGATCGCCTAGCCCCATGAACGATAGCCGCTAGAGCTTACCTATACGCCGAACCGTGGCGAGACTCAAATTGCAGGCAGCTCAGTAGAAAGCGATTCGGGTTTTTTTCTTGAAGATCTCGGGAGCGGAAAAATGGCGTTCCCACCGAATCGCCAGGTACTACGGTATGGAATTCGCGGTTTAGCGCGGTGAGTGGTAGTAGAGTGTCTGTTCCGAGGCCGTGTCCGCAGCGGGGGCGAACAGCCGGTTCAATTCCTTGCGCGGCTCCTCCTCCCTGTTGCATAACGATTTCGACCTAATAGTATATATCGACCATATTCCTGTTGAATGTACATGGATGAGACAGTGGTCATTGTCTTTGATGACACTTTGGAGGTTGGTGCGAACATGCAGCGCTGGATCATGCACCTCGACATGGACGCCTTCTATGCCTCCATCGAACAGCGCGATCGTCCGGAACTGCGTGGCCGGCCGGTGGTGGTGGGCGCCCAGCCCGGACACCGCGGCGTTGTTGCCACTTGTTCTTACGAGGCACGGCGTTTCGGCATCCGCTCGGCCATGCCTATCGCGGAGGCCCAGCGCCGCTGTCCAGATGCGGTCTACCTGCGTCCGGACATGCCGCGCTATGGGGCGGAATCGCGTAAGCTCATGAAGCTGTTGTCGGCGCTTTCGCCGGTGGTGGAGCCGGTCTCGATCGATGAGGCTTATCTGGACATCTCCGGGTTGGAGCAGCTGCTGGGGCCGCCGGAGGCGATCGGCCGGAAGGCCAAGCGGTTGATCGCCGACCGGTTGGGCCTTGGCGCCTCGGTGGGCATCGGTCCCAACCGGTTGATCGCCAAGTTGGCTTCGGACTACCGCAAACCGGACGGACTAACCCTGGTGGCGCCGGACGCGGTGGCTGCGTTCCTGGCGCCCCTGCCGGTGGAGCGGCTGCGAGGCGTGGGTGCCCGCGCCGGGGAGCAGCTGGAGCGCATGGGTATCCGCACCGTCGCTCAGTTGCGCGTCTGCCCGGCGCCGCTGCTGGCCCGGCACCTGGGCCGTAACGCGGCCGAGGCTCTGCTGCGCCAGGCGGCGGGCATCGCCTCCGACCGGGTGGGTGGGTCCGAAGGGCGCAAATCCATCTCCAGGGAGACCACTTTCGAGACTGACGTGCTGGACGAGCAGCGGCTGCGCGATGTGTTGCTGGAGCTGGCGTCGGAGGTGGGGCGCCGGGTACGCCGGGAGGGCCTGGCCGGACAACGTGTGACCCTCAAGATCCGCTTCAGCGGTTTCGAGACCCACACCCGGCAGCGCCGGCTCGCTGCCGCCACCCACAGCGACCGGGAGATTTTCCGTACCGCCAGGGCCCTGTACCGGGAGGCCCGCCGACCCGGCCGGGGGGTGCGGCTGCTCGGTGTGGGCTTGGCGGATTGGGGCGACGGCGGTGGCGGGCAATTGGATCTGTTTGGGTCGGAGGAACAGACTCGGCGCGAGGAGGAGTTGTTACGGACCCTGGACCGGGTTGCCGAGCGTTTCGGCAGCGGAAAGTTGAGGCTGGGTATGCCGCGGAAACAGTAATAAAAAGAGTACATGCAGAGGTCTGACGCATTGAACACAATGCCTGCTGGAGCGAGAAGGAATAGGGTTTGAGCACTGCTTTGTATACTCTGCTGACTCTGGCTGTGCTCTTCCAGCTAACGGCTTGCGGCGATCAACCGGTGGATGGGATCTCCGACCGGGATCTGGCCATACACAACCAGGCCGTCGGGCTGATGGGCCAGTACAACTACGCGGAGGCCCTGGCAAGACTCTCCGATCTGGCGCGGCGCTACCCCGACAACCTGGACCTGCGGGTCGACCTGAGCATCGCTACCCTGAACCGTCAGCAGGAAGGGGATGAGATCACCGCCCTGGGTATCCTGTCCACGGTCTTGCAGCGGTCGCCGCAGCACCTGCGCGCCCTCTATACCAGTGGCCTGCTGGAGCTCAACGGGGGCCGGGCGGACCGGGCCGAGGTGTTGTTCCGGCAGGTGTGCGATGCCGATGCCGAGGACGCCTTCGCCGCCTACTATCTCGCCCTGAGCCTGGCCCAGCAAGGGCGGCACGAACAGGCGCTGCCCTGGTATCAACGGGCGATCAAGCTCGATCCCCACCTGCGCAGTGCCTACTACGGCGCCTTTCAGGTCCTGCGCCAGCTACGCCAAGTCGGCGCGGCGCGGGAAATGCTGGACTGGTACCAGAGACTGGCCAGCAACCCTCGCGCGCGCCAGGCGGAGTTCAAGTATACCCGGATGGGTCCGAAGGCCGAGATTCTGGCTCTGAAAGGGTCGCCGGGCAAGCCCGCTGTGATCCCCGCCGGGCCGCTGTTTGCCGAGCGCAAATCACTGCTTTTGCCGGGGAGTGCGTTCGGGGAGCGGGCCAATCTAACCGCGGCGGATATCGACGGCGACGGGCGCCTGGATCTCTACCTGGCCGGCCGCGCCGTGCTGCTGGGCGAAGAAAGGGGGGACTTCAGACCGCAACCGGATCATCCATTGACTGCGGTATCCGGCGTCAACACCGCCCTATGGGGTGATATCGACAATGATGGGCTGCTGGACGTCTATCTCTGCCGCCGCGGACCCAATCAGCTATGGCGGCAGAAGGCGCCGGGGCAGTGGCAGGAGATCCCCTCGGAGGTCACCGGCAACGGCGCAGCGGATACAGTGGGTGGCGCCTTGTTCGATGCCGACCACGACGGCGATCTGGATCTCTTTCTGGTCAACGCCAACGCGCACAACGAGCTGCTCAACAACAATCGCGACGGCAGCTTCAGGCCCTTGGCGCAGGAGCTGGGCATAGCCGGCCGGGGACCTGGCCGCTCGCTGCTGGTGACCGACCTGGATCGGGACCGTGACGCCGACCTGCTGGTGCTCAATACCCGGCCGGCCCATGAGGTCTGGCTCAATGACCTGCCGTGGAGCTATCGGCGGGCGCCGGGATTCGACAGCTTCCGTGAGGCACCGATGCAGGCGGCCCTGGCCCATGACCGAGACGCCGATGGACAGCCGGAGCTCTATACCCTGGATGGAGTAGGCGGCGTTGCCCGCTGGCACGCGGATCGGCAGGGGCAGTGGCGCGAAACCCCGTTCCTGGTCGGAGATGCTGGGACCACAGGGTCGGTGCTCGCGTTGGCGTTGCTGGATGTGGATGGTGACGGCGCCACTGAGCTGATCCGCTCCAGTGCGGACGGCTGGGATCTCTACCGTATCGGGGCCCAGGGCCTGGAGCAGCTGACCACGGCGGGCCGTCCCGGATTGCGATCCTGGATACCCTTCTTCGTCGGAGAGGTCGCCCGGGGCCCGGCCATCGTCGGTCTGGACAGTGAGGGGCTCGCGTTCTGGCCTCCCGGCCCCGGCCGCCACCCTTTCATCGGACTCTCGTTGAGCGGTCGGGAAGAGCAGGGCGAATCCATGCGCTCCAACGCCTCAGGCATCGGCGCCCATCTGGCCTTGCGTACCGGCGTCCGTTGGACGGTGCTGGAGAGTTTCCGTCAACACAGCGGGCCGGGCCAGGGGTTGCAACCCCTGGCCGTCGGCCTGGCTGGCGCCGACCAAGCGGACTTCTTGGCCATCCGCTGGTCGGACGGGGTGTTCCAGAGCGAGCTGGCCCTGGAGCCGGGAGGGCTGTGCGCTATCACCGACACCCAGCGCCAGCTCTCCAGTTGTCCGGTGCTGTTCGCCCGGGACGGGGATACATTGGCTCCACTGCCGGCGCTGAACGGCGCAATAAAGCGGCGGGAACGGTTGCATGCGCAGTTCAATACGCGCTACCGGTCGGGGAGATGAGGCGATTTTGCGGTCAGTCGCGAGCGCCGGCCGCTCCATCCACCACCCGTTGCAGCCAGTATTCCAGCAGCGCACAGTGCCACAGCTTGCTACCCTGGATGCGGGTGTGGTGCCTCTCCGGTGTGGCCAGCAGCATCTCCAGGTAGTCGCGGTTGTAGAGGTCCCGTTCCCGGGCGGCTCGGGAGTTGAGGATGTCCTGCATAAGCTCCAGGAACTCGCCGCGGACATATTTGAGCGCTGGCATAGGGAAGTAGCCCTTGGGGCGGTCGATCACGGCGTCCGGCAGCAGGCCCCGGGCCATGGCCTTGAGGGGGTATTTGCCGTTTTCCCTCAGTTTCAGCTCCGGCGGGCAGCGGGCGGCTAGTTCGACCAGTTCGTGGTCCAGGAAGGGCACCCGCGCCTCCAGGCCCCAGGCCATGGTCATATTGTCCACCCGCTTGACCGGGTCATCCACGATCAATGTGGTCACGTCCATGCGCAGCACGGCGTCGAGGATTTCATCGGCGTCCGGTTCCTCCAGCAGCTCTGCGATCAGAATCGAGGTGTGGTCCGCACCCCGGTGGGCCGGGGTCAGCATGCGCATCAGTTCGTCATGATCGCGGTCGAAGTAGTGCTTGCGGAAGCGCTCCAGCCAGCTCCCTTCGCGTTCCGCCTGGATGCGCGGGTACCAGAAGTAGCCGCCGAATACCTCGTCCGCCCCCTGGCCGGACTGCACCGCCTTGATCTCTTTGGAGACCTGTTCGCCCAGCAGATAGAAGGCCACCGCATCTTGGCCGAACATGGGCTCGGCCATGGCGTCTACCGCCTCCGGCAGACGCTTGAGCACCTCGGAGTTGGCCACCTGGATCTTGCGGTGATCGGTGGAAAAACGCTCCACCACCGGGTCCGAGTACTCGAACTCGCTCCCTTTCTCCTCCGGCTGGTCCTCGAAACCCACCGAGAAGGTACGGATATGCTCCACCCCGGTCTCCGCCAACAACCCCACCAGCAGACTGGAGTCGAGACCGCCTGAGAGCAGCACGCCCACCGGTACGTCGGCGATCTCGTTGCGTCTCTTGATGGCGCCGCGCAGGGCATCGTGAATGGCATCCAGCCACTCCCGATCGGACATGGGGGTTTCCGGCCGGGTAGCGGAGAGGCGCCAATAGCACTGTTCGGTGCGGTGGCCGTCGGCTTCGATCAATTGCCAGTGCGCCGGGGGCAGCTTGCGGATGCCCTGGAGGACGGTGTGCGGCGCGGGGACCACGCCGTGCAGGGTGAACTGATGGTGCAGTGCCACGTGATCGATGCGAGTATTTACTCCGCCGCCGGCCAGCAGGGCCTGGGGGTTGGAGGCGAAGCGCAGACGCTTGCGGTTGGCGCCGAGATAGAGGGGCTTGATGCCCAGCCGGTCCCGTGTCAGGAACAGACGTTTCGCCGCCATCTCCCACAGGGCGAAGGCGAACATGCCGTGCAGCCGCCGGACACAATCCGGTCCCCACTCCTTATAGGCCTTAAGAATGACCTCGGAATCGCCCGTCGAGTAAAAGTGGTAGCCCTTGGCCTGCAACTCCTCGCGCAGGGTTGGGTAGTTGTAAATGGTGCCGTTGAACACCAGGGCCAGGCCCAGTTCCTGGTCCACCAGGGGCTGGTTGGCATGCTCCGAGAGGTCGATGATGGCCAGGCGCCGATGGCCGAAGCCCAATGCACCGTCGCTGTAGCTGCCGCCGTGGTCGGGGCCGCGCCGCTCCAGCTTGGAGGTCATCCGTTGCAGCGCCGCCAGATCGGCCGGCGCGCCGTCGAATCTCAGTTCACCGCAGATGCCGCACATGGTATTCCCATCCCTCAGGCCAGCGTTGGCGTAGCTGTTCACTCCCCCCTTTTTTGAAAGGGGGGAGTGAACAGCTACGCGTTGTTTCAATTTCCCATGGGCCAGGGGTGTGGGGCAATGGCCGGGATCAAGCGGATCCTTAAAAGTGCGGATATCCCATAGGGCGGGTACGGCCCCGCGCCTGGGTGCGGCCGAGCCGTCGCATTATTCTTTAAAGTTGTATTCGTTCACGGTTGTAGGTTTGCGGTGTCCGGTTCAAGGGATGAGTTCTTCCGGATTTTCAATCCCGCTCCACGGCCGCGTCGGCGTCAGACTCCGGCAGCCGGAAGTCCTCCAGCAGGATGGTCTCACCTACCCCGTAGCCCTGGGCAAAGTCCACGTCGAGCGCCCGCAGATGGGTCATGGTGCTCTGATTTTCCGTCCACTCCGCGATGGTTTTCAGCCCCAGGATGTGGCCGATCTGGTTGATGGATTCCACCATGGCGTAGTCCACCGGGTCCTTTGCCATGTTGCGTACGAAGCTGCCGTCGATCTTCAAATAGTCCACCGGCAGTATCTTCAGATAGGCATAGGAGGAGAGTCCGGTGCCGAAATCGTCCAGGGCGAAGCTGCAGCCCAGGTCTCGCAGCTCTTCGATCAGCTTCTTGGCCCGGCCCAGGTGGGCCACCATCGCCGTTTCGGTGATCTCGAAACAGATGCTGCGGTAGGGGATGCCGTGGTCGCTGAACTGGCGCTTGATATAGCTTAGGAATCCACTTTCCGCGAGCGAGGTGCCGGAGAGGTTGATACTGAACAGGAAGCCCCGGTCACGGGGATATCGTTGCGCCCAGCGGTGCAGATTCCCGGCCTGGGTGCTGAATAGGTGGTTGATGACCCAGCGGTCGATGGCCGGCATCAGGATGTAGCGTTCGGCGGCCGGGACGAATTTGTCCGGGATCAGCGGGCGGTCGTTTTCGTCCATCATCCGTGCCAGGATCTCGTAATGAACCTGCGCGCTCTTCCCGGCCACTGGTACGATCGGTTGGGCGTAGAGATGAAAGCGCCCCTCGTTCAGTGCCTGGTTGATGGTGGAGACCAGGTGCATATCGCGATGATGACGAATCAGTTCCACGTCATTTCGATGATAGACGTGCAGCCGGTTTCCCCCCAGCTGTTTGGCCATCTGACAGGCGACATCCCCTTGGCTGATTATCTGGGAAGCGGTTTCTACATGGGGTCGAAAGCCGGTGATTCCGATGCTGATGACCACATCAAAGGATTGGTCCCGCCAGGCGAACAGAAAGTTGCGTACCGTCTGCAGCAGTGGGCGGCAGATTTCCTCTCCCCGTGCCAGGGTGCAATCGGTGAACAGGGCGGCGAATTCGTCGCCTCCAACCCGGGCGACGGTCTCCGACTCGCGCAGTTGGGATTGGATCAGAACGGTCAGCTGTTTCAGCAGCTCATCGCCCGCTCGATGGCCGCAGGTGTCGTTGACCAGCTTGAACTGATCCACATCGATGTGGCACAGCAAATAGTTGGTGTCTGGGTGTTCGGCGAAGGAGAGCAGGGCATCCAGGCGTCGCTCAAACTCGCGCCGGTTGAGCAGCCCGGTGAGCGCGTCCTGCCGTTCCAGATAGGCCAGCTGCTCTTCGTTACGGTGCAGCTCGGTGAGATCCTGGATCAAGACGACGAAATGCCGCCGTCCGGAGAGGGTCACCTGACTGAGCGAGACCCGGATCGGAATCTCTTCGCAGCTCTTGCGCTCGCCGGTCAGCTCGCGCATCGCGCTCATGCCGGTAGCGAGCCCCTTGAGGATCCACTCCTCCAGACCGCCGTCCCTCTCTCCACTGCAACAGGCGGGTATGAGCAGTCCAATCGGTCGGCTCAGCATCTCCTCCTGCAGGTAGCCGAAAATCATCTCCGCCGCCGGACTGAAGGCTTGGACAATGCCCTCCTCGTCGGTTATGACAATGCCGTCGGCGGAGGCGTCGAGTATGGCGACAAGCTTCTCTTCGCTCTCCCGCAGCGCCTCCAGGGTGTCTCTCTGCCGGGTCACATCGCTGAGCGCCAGATGCAGCAGACCAGATCCGGGCGGGTCGATCTCGCCGATGTCGACCGCCAGCTCCCGCTTCTCGCCGGTGAGCGAGGTGTAGGGGATGTGAAAATGGACCTTCTCCCCGCTCCGTGCCCGGGCCAAGCCGGCCTCCAGGGCGGCAGTGTCCGTGTCCAGTAGCGCCTGCACCCCTTGTTGCTGCAGCCGCGCCTTGTTACGGTCGAAAAAGGTCGTGGCCGCCCGGTTCGCTTCCAAGACGAGGCCGCTGTCGGCAGCCACCACCAGTTGGCTCATGGTACCCTGCCCGAACAGCGAGCGGAAACGCTGGTTGTGGTCCGCCAGCTTCTGCGCTCGGTGCCGTGCTCCCGAGTACAGTAGGACGGTGGCGATGACTAACAGGGCCAGGGGAAGCAGGCGCGGCAGCAGGCTCTCCCGCAGCCAAACTCCGAGCGTCCATGGCTCCATCCGGTCCACGATCATCCAGTGGGTGCCGGGCAGAGTGACCGACGCCAAGGGTTTCGGCGAATCGCTCTCCTGGTCGCCGGTCAGCGGCTGCAGCCCCAGACTGTGCCGTTCCGGCGCCTGGGATCGCAGACTGCTGCAGAGGTGGTTGCAGTTCAGGGTGATCAACAGTGCGCCCGCCAGTTTGCCGTCCCGGTACCAGGGGGCTGTCAGATCGAAGCGGTAGTCGCCGTCGTGGGTCTGGATGTGTACGGGTACGGACGCCTGCTCGGCCCGGAACAGTCTGGTCATCCGCTCGCGGCGCGGGGTGGGGTAGTCTTCGGGATCGAGGGCCAGGATGTTGCCCCGTTCGTCGGCCAGAGCGAAGCCGTCCAACTCGTGGAAGCGGTAGCGGAGGGCGGCGGTCAGCCGTGCGGCTGTGTTCCCCCGGTCGGGGTTGTGTTTCAGGGTGACCAGCAGATCCTCCTCCTGCTCCAGAAGTTGCAGCAGGCGGTGGCCGGCGTCCCTGAAATAGAGCGTGGCAATCCGGGCCGCACCGTTGACTGCCTGGTGCGCCAGGATCGGTTGATGCTGCATCTGGTCACGGTAGTCACGCCAGCCGAGCCAGGTGAGCATGAGCAGCATCAATCCCCAGGACGCTGCCAGTGCGGCTGGCGACAACCGACTGGAGGATGGGTTGCCGAGTATTTTCATGCAGCGGCGCTCTGCTGACGTGGGTGTGTTCCTCGGCGGCTCATCTGCAGCTCGTGCTTAGCCGGTCAGACGCCGGTATTTGATGCGGTGGGGCTGGTCCGCCTGGGCTCCCAGGCGTCGCCTGCGGTCCTGCTCGTAATCCGCATAGTTGCCCTCGAACCAGACCGTTTGGCTGTCATCCTCGAAGGCGAGAATGTGGGTGGCGATGCGGTCCAGAAACCAGCGATCATGGGAGATCACCGCGACGCAGCCGGGGAAAGTGAGCAGCGCCTCCTCCAGTGCCCGCAGGGTCTCCACGTCCAGGTCGTTGGTGGGCTCGTCCAGCAGCAGCAGGTTGCCGCCGCTCTTCAGCAGCTTGGCCAGGTGCACCCGGTTGCGCTCGCCTCCCGAGAGATCGCCGATGCGCTTCTGCTGGTCGCTGCCACGGAAGTTGAAGCGGCTGACATAGGCGCGGGAGTTTACCTCGTAGCGGTCCACGGTGACAATATCCTGTCCATCGGACACCTCTTCCCACACGGTCTTACCGTCGTCCAAGGCGTCGCGGGATTGGTCCACGCAGGCGGGGTTGACCGTTTCGCCGATGCGCAGCTCGCCTCCGTCTGGCTGCTCCTCGCCAGTGATGATACGAAACAGGGTGGTCTTGCCGGCGCCGTTGGGGCCGATTATGCCGACGATGCCACCCTTGGGTAGGTTGAAGGAGAGGTCGTCGTACAGCAGCTGTTTGCCGTAGGCCTTGCGCAGCCCCTTGGCTTCGATCACCAGATCGCCCAGGCGCGGACCCGGCGGGATGTAGATCTCGTTGGTCTCGTTGCGGCTCTGGAGCTCCCGGGACTGCAGCTCTTCGAAGCGCTGCAAGCGCGCCTTGCTCTTTGCGTGACGGCCCTTGGGGTTGGAGCGCACCCATTCCAGCTCGTGCTTCATGCTGCGCACCCGCGCCTGCTCCTGTCTTTCCTCCAGCTCCAGCCGCTGTTCCTTCTGCTCCAGCCAGGAGGAGTAGTTTCCCTCCCAAGGGATGCCGTAGCCGCGGTCGAGCTCCAGGATCCAGCCGGCCACGTTGTCCAGGAAGTAGCGGTCGTGGGTTACTGCCACCACGGTGCCACTGTACTCCTTCAGAAAGCGCTCCAGCCAGGCTACCGACTCGGCGTCCAGGTGGTTGGTGGGCTCGTCCAGCAGCAGCATGTCGGGATGTGACAGCAGCAGTCGGCACAGGGCTACCCGGCGCTTCTCGCCGCCGGAGAGCTTGGTGACGTCCGCGTCCCAGGGAGGCAGGCGCAGGGCGTCGGCGGCGATCTCCAGTTGCCGCTCCAGGTTGTGGCCGTCGGCGGCCTGAATGATGTTCTCCAGCTCCGCCTGCTTTTTTGCCAGGGCGTCGAAATCGGCGTCCGGCTCGGCATAGGCGGCATAGACCTGTTCCAGCTCAGCCATCACCTCCTTAACATGGCCCAGGGCCTCTTCGACATTGCCGCGCACGTCCTTTGCCGGATCCAGCCGCGGCTCTTGGGGCAGGAAGCCCACCTTGATGCCGGACTGCGGCCGCGCCTCGCCCTCGATCTCCATGTCCTCGCCCGCCATGATGCGCAACAGGGTGGATTTGCCGGAGCCGTTGAGTCCCAATACGCCGATTTTCGCTCCGGGGAAAAAGGAGAGGGAGATGTCGCGCAGGATCTCCCGCTTGGGCGGGACGATCTTGCCCACGCGGTTCATGGTGTAGATGTACTGGGCCATACTGCTCCTCGTAAAGGGAATTTCTATGGGCCAATTCTCGCACAAAGACCAAAAGCATTCCTGCAGCTTGCCTGCTTTCTTTTTGTAGCGCGGACGAAATGAAACCCGTTTGTGATTGGTTTAAGTATCTGATATATTCTCGCGTCTTTCCGTTCCGGGGTCGGAACCGCGCGAAATTCGAGGATGGTACGATGTCCAAAGTCTGTCAGGTGACCGGTAAGCGGCCGCTTAGTGGGAACAATGTTTCTCACGCCCACAACAAAACTCGTCGGCGCTTTCTGCCGAACCTCCACTACCATCGCTTTTGGGTGGAGAGCGAAAGCCGCTGGGTGCGCCTGCGCATCACCGCTAATGGTATGCGTATCATCGACAAGAGAGGCATCGATTCGGTGCTCTCGGACATCCGCGCCCGCGGTGAAAAGGTATAACAGGGGAGTGAATCATGGCTAAATCCGCCCGCGACAAGATCAAGCTGGTCTCAAGTGCCGGCACTGGACATTTCTACACGACCACCAAGAACAAAAAGAACACTCCCGGCAAGATAGAGATGAAGAAATATGACCCCAGGGTCCGCAAGCACGTGAAGTACAAGGAGTCCAAGATAAAATAAGCCCTGTCGGCTTGCCGGCCCCAACAAGACCCGCCTTGGCGGGTTTTTTTTGGACCCGAGATGCGCTCTTTTTCAGCCTCGGTGCGGATTTTTGAGCAGTGTCAAAGCCGGCCCTTCGAGAAGTTTATAGAGTATCGATCCAACCGATCGAATCAGCTGCCAATGCACCGTTCAATCCCCCTTTTTCTCGCATCTCTGTTGTGGGTCGTCCAGACGCAGGCCTTCGATCTGGAGAATGCCGAAGAGATTCACGAGGTCTGCGCCACCTGTCACGGCGAGTACTCCCAAGGCGGCAAACGGGGGGTCTCCCCCGCTTGGCCGGCCTGTCCGCGGAGTACATCGAACGCCAGCTGATTCTGTTCCGCACTCGCCAGCGCCCCAATATGCCCATGGTGGAGCATACCGACGAAAGGGAGTTGCCGGACAGCGATATCGCCGACATCGCCACTTACATTGCCCGTATCGAGCTGCCGAAAAAGCTGCCGCCTATCAATGAAGAGAACTTCGATCCCTACCAGCGCCTGCTGCTGGCCGAGCGCACATTCAACGTCGCCCGAGCCCCCGGCGATCCGGCGCAGGGGGAAAAGATTTACAACAAAGAGTGCAGGTCCTGCCACGGGGACGAGGGCTGGGGTCGGCCAGACAAGTCGGCGCCCTTTATCGCCGGTCAGTACACGGAGTACTTGTGGCACCAAGTGGAACTGCTGCTCGAGGGAAACGAATCCACGACCCGGAGGAGCCCGATGAGGAACTCCTCGCGGACTTCAGCGAAGAGGAGCTTAGGGACATCTTCGCGTACCTCTCCATCGTAGACGACAGATAGCGGGTTCGGTTTGAACCTGGAAACGGCAGTTGACCGCTTCGTACAGGATTTATCGTGTTGGGTTATCCGGTAAATCCCCGATTACGCAGATTCACCCTTATGGTGAGACCGTTCCGGGGCGCAGAGCATACCCTATTTTCCGCCTGGCGGTGCTACAACTTCTCGCATTAGCGGGCTATTAGTCGTCGTGTTCGAGCCGCTGCGCCGATTCACTGGATCGAAGGCTTGCTCTCACCTTGCCAGACGAAAAATATGACGCACTCTACACCTCGTTCAACTGCCGTTCCTAGGTTGAACCTAGAAACGGCAGTTGAACGCTTCATGCTACTGTTAACCTACTGGTCATCATAGAACTCGTCGTGCTGTTGGATATCACCTTCTGGGTGAGACCCCTACGCCACCCAGTGCACGCGTCGGACGGCGCCTGGCTGCGTTACAACTCGTTGCAATAGCTGGCTATTCCGCCTCGTGTTCAAACGGCTGCGTCGGTTCACTGGACCGAC
>RCNG010001201.1_pt1 | contig 12747 bp, 10 predicted proteins | sample 2041371 | NCBI WGS metagenome assembly RCNG01 (sample SAMN09708227, study PRJNA481090) | Marine sediment metagenome, whole genome shotgun sequencing project. | biome: marine sediment; feature: ocean; material: sediment; isolation source: Sewage treatment plant 1 marine sediment (STP1) ... | reverse complement strand
TCGAGGACCTCACGGGTGGATACTTCTCCGACGAAGCGATCGCCGAGCCGGACCCGTCCGCACTCGACGACGCGTCGGCACGCCGGCTATGGGCAGCAAGCGCCGCAGTTGTGGGTTGCGATGTCGCCGGCGAGCATGACGGCGCACCAACCGGGTGGGTGGCATAGCCAATGACCGATCCCGACCACAGCCCCGCCGCCGAAGCCGCCATCCCGGGCACATCGAAGCCGCCGCTGTGGCAACGCATTGCGCGGGCAGCGGTCACCGTGCTCGTTCTCGTGCTCGTGTTCGGTTTCGTCCTGCCGAAGCTCGCGGACTACCGGGCGGTTGCCGACTACATCCAGGGAATCGAACCGCTCGAATGGCTGCTTCTCGCAGTGTTCGCCGGTTGGTTTCTCGTGGCCTATGTGTTCGTGTTCCTGGCGACGTTGCCGAGCCTGCGGTTCCGCGAGGGATTCGTCGTGCAGACGACGGCCACAGCAATCAACAACTCTCTGCCTGCTGGTGGGGCTATCGCTCTGCCAATCACGTACTCGCAGTTCCTTTCGTTCGGATTCACGCCGGGAGCCGTCACGGCGGCGCTCGTCACGGCCGGTGTGTGGGACCAACTGGCCCGCCAAGCGCTGCCGGTGCTGGCGGTGGTGGTCGTCGCACTCATGGGCGAGGCCGTCTGGTGGATGTGGGCCGTCTCCGCCTTCGGTTTGATCAACGTTGCAATCTGGCTCACCATCATCACGATTGTTCTGCGGTCGGAGTCGGCGGCTATCTCCTTCGGCAGTTGGCTGACCCGGCTCGTCAACTGGTTCACGAAGAAGCTCCACCGAGACCCGGTCGACATGGTCGCGCCGACGGTCCAGTTCAGAACGAATGTCCTATTCGTGGCGAAGGATCGCTGGATCGCCGTCACCGCGGCAACGGTCGCGAATCATGCGTCGATGGCAGCGCTCTTCGTCGTCTCGCTCCGAGCCGTCGGAGTCACATCGGATCAGGTCTCCACCGCTTGGCTCGTGCTGGCATTTGCTCTTGGTCGATTGCTCGTCATGATCCCGGTGAGTCCGGGAGGCCTCGGCCTCGTCGACCTCGGCTTCATAGGACTGCTGACCCTGGGATGGGGCACGGGCGCCGACGCAGACGTGCTCTCGGCCGGTGTGCTCCTCTACCGCGGTCTGTCGTATCTGCCACCAATCGTCTTCGGACTCGGGTCGTGGGTGTTCTGGCGCTTCAACCGGTCGTGGCGCCGGGATTGGCAGGTCGAGCGCCGCGGTGCGGTCACCAGCCCATAACCCCTCCGCGTACCCTGGGTACGCGTGTTAGAAGATGGCGGCGAGGAGGACAGAGGCGGTCTGTTGAAGCACCAGCCAAATGAGCCACCCGCCGATTGCGGTGCCGACGGCCCGCCCCGTGGTGAAGTCGAGTCCCTCGCGGATCGCAACGACCGAAGCGACGAGCACCCACACCGCAGCGACCGGACCAAGAAACGGGATCACGCCGAGTACGCGAGGCGCCTGTGCAAACCCGAGGACTCGCAACATCTCGCCCACGTCCGTCGTGCCGCTGAACACTCTCGTCCCGATGAACGACGTCGACACGGCCCACACGAACCAGCCGATAACGGCCGAGAGGACCCCGAGGGCGACCACGACGAAGATCCCACCCTCCGTGGGAATCGGGAAGTCGCCGAGACCGAGCCACTGGCGGATACCGTTCCAGAGATCGTCGCCCGCAGTGTTCTCGTAGCCGATCCACGATCCGACGGCCGCCAAACCGCCGCCCAACACGACCACGCCGGACGCCTGCCAGATCATGGCCGGCGTCCGTTCTGCCCAGTTGAACAGATCGGTGTCGAGCGCCGCGGCGCGAATCATGTTGCGAATCACAGTGATCCCATCGGTGGACCCTTCAACGATAGGACCGTCAGAAGCGCTCAAGCCACGAACGCAACGCCGACCCGATGGCATCGGGGGAATCCTCCTGGATGAAGTGAATCCCGGGAACCACCGTCTCGGTCTGGTTCGGCCACGTTCGACAGAAGTCGCACTGTTCCCCGACGAGGATGGCCCCGGGATCGGCATCGATGAACAGCGGGTACCTCACTCGTCGCGAGCCAGCGGCTGTAGGCGTCGACGATGGCAGCTACATCGTCCGGACTTCCATCGATCGGGATCTCCCTCGGCCACGTCAGTGTTGGACGACGGTCCTCGCCCGAGTTCAGGAACGGCCTCCGGTATTCATCCATCTCCTCCTCGGTCAGCGTCCGAATGATCGATGCAGGGAGGATTCGCTCCACAAAGGTGTTCTGCTCCAGCACGATCTCTTCGCCGACCGGTGACCGCATCGCTTCGAACACCGAACGAGAGGGTTCCGGCCAGTCGGCCCACGAGATCGGGCGCACGATGGCCTCCATGTAGCAAATGCCGCGAACAGCGTCTCGCTGCCGATTCGCCCAATCGAAGCCAAGGGCCGATCCCCAATCGTGAACGACCAGCGTGACCCGGTTCCGTACGCCGATCGCGTCGAGGAACCCATCGAGGTAGCGACGGTGATCGACGAACCAGTAGTCAAGGCCAGGGACCTTGTCGGAATCGCCCATCCCGATCAGATCGGGCATGACACACCGGCCGAAGTCGGTGACAGGGGGGACGACGTTCCGCCACAGGTAAGACGATGTCGGATTGCCGTGCAGGAACACGACGGGATCGCCCACCCCCGACTCGACATACGTCATCTCTGAACCGAGAACTTCGACCCGCCGCTTCTCCACGAATCCCCCCTGTGCCCGAACAGAACCGACGGTACCCGGGATAGCCTCAGGCGTCATGACTGTTCCGCACATCGTCCGTCGTTCGCTGCTCACAGCCGCCGGAACCGCCACCGGGCCAACCATCATCATTGACACATTCCGTGCGTTCTCCACGGCGGCCGATCTCCTCGGCCTGGGAGTTGATCACATCGTGCTCACCGAGACGCTCAATGAGGCGCGGGCCGTGGCTCGAACCATTCCCAACTCGGTTCTTTGTGGTGAAGAGGAAGGCCGCCGGCCCGAAAACTTCGACCTCGGCAACTCCCCGGTCGAGGCCCGATCCTTCACCGCGCCGGTCGGGCGTGTCATCGTGATGCGCACATCCAGTGGCACTCGCGGCGTCGTGGCCGCGCTGCGCTCCGGGGCAGATCCCGTCTTCGCCGCCAGCTTGACGGTGGCGGGTGCCACGGCAGACGCCGTGCGCTCGGAATCGCAGGTGACGATCGTGGCGGCCGGTCTCTCCGGGACTGCCGTCGCAGACGAAGATGAGGAGACGGCAGACCTGATCGCGGAACGCCTCCTCGGGACTCCCGACGACGCCGGACGGCTCAGGCGACTCCGGACCGGTGAGGGAGCGGCCAGGCTGCGCTCAACCCCGTGGATCGACCCTGCAGACCTGGAGTGCTGTCTGGAGATCGATCGGCACCCGTTCACGCTGCGGGCCCAGTGGGAGGACGGAGTAGCGACACTGCGAACACACCCTCCACGTGATCGCGGCTCTAATCCGTGAATTCGCGCACGAAGTGTTCAAGATTTTCTCCCAACCCTCCGATACAACCGAATGCGTTGGAAGAAACGGCACGACGAGGGTGAGAGCCGGTCATCGATCGAGCGCCACCATGAGGTAGCCAACAATCGGTTGCGTGATGTCCTCTCCCGCGAATACGACTTCGGCGATCAAGATCCCGCAGAAGTCGAAGCGCGCTTGAGGAACATGGTCTACGGAACGAATCGGAAGTAGACAGCTGGAGTCGATAGGCCCGTCGAAGTCTTCAGGCTTCGACGGTTTCCCGCGGTCGGAAGAAGGTCGCGATCTGTGCCGCGGCGGCAAGCACCCCGCCGAATGCGATCGCCGCGCCGACCCATCCATCGAGACTGTCGGCAATGCCGATAGCCGCATCGATCGACATCTCACCCGGTCCACCGATGGCGATCGCAAGCCCAACAGTCGAGAGAATGAGCACATACTCCCACCCTTCATCGGGGCGAGCCGTCACCCAGAACCCAGCCGCTCGGTGCACGGTCCAGAACGCCACGGCCATAACCGCAATAAGGCCGGCGGCAGCGAACGTCGTGCCGAGGCCGACGATCAGCAGAACCCCGATCCCAATCTCTGATACCGTCGAGGCAAGCCACTGCAGATCGGGAGCCCGGAAACCGATGGATCCGAACCACGCCGACGTCTTTGCCCTTCCACGCGCATGTTTGATGCCGTGGGCCAGGAGCACCCCGCCGGCCACGACCCGCAGCACCAGCATCGCCCAATCCGTCGACTCAATCACTTCTGATCTCCCTCGTCGGCCGCCGCCTACTCGTCCCAGCGGGATTCCACCGGTCCTCGAGTGTGTGAAAGGGCAACACTGACTAGACCGTTTCTTGTTCCCAGGTTGGCCCTGTACGAGGGTGGGTTCTACCGGTACGCTTCCAGTGGGCGTTCAGAAAAGGGCAAGAGGGAGGATCCATGGAGTTCGAGTCGATAGATATCGAAACATTCAGGTTCGATGTCGTCCGCAAGGGATACGACCGGCTTCAGGTCGAGAACTTCCTTCAGAAGATCAGCAATTCGATGGCGCGCCTCGAAGAGCGCAGCAAGCTCGCCGAGGTGCGGTCCGAATTGGCGGCACGAGAGGTCGAAGATCTCCGGGCGCGCGCAGAGACCACGATCCAAGAGACCGTGGCCGCCCGCGCACGCATGATCGCGGCATCGCCGGAGCGACAGGTCAACTCCGTGGCCGAAGCGCCCTCGGGACTAACCGCCGGCCAGGCCACCATCGAGGCGCAGAACATCATCGAGCAGGCGAACAGTCATGCGACGTCGATTCACGCCGAGGCCGAAGCCGTCCTCGCCGACGCTCTGTCGGCCTCATCGAAGATCCACGGCCAGCGCGATGAGGTCCTCGGATCGGTCGGCGCCGAACGCGCGACGTTGATCGCCGCGGCGAGCGAAGAAGCCGACGATATTCGGGCCGCCGCGCTCGAGGATGCCAAGGCCACGAAGGCTGCCGCAAATGCCAAGGCCGACGAGGTTCGCAGGCTCGCCCGTGCCGACGCGAGTTCGCTCATTGAGGACGCCCGCAAGAACAGCAGTGAACACGCTGCGCCGGCCCCGGCAATGGCCATACCGTTCGCGACTCCGAGCTACGCAGAGGAATCCGATGAGATCGCTATCGATCTGCGAGAGGACGCAACCGAGCGCGAGTTGGAGCACGCGGTTCCGACGGAACGGGCCTCCCGGTACAAGTCTCGCTCTGCGAACCTGCCCAGCCTCGGCGAAGACGCCGGATCGGTGATTGGGTCGCTCGAGGCGCTGCGGGCCAAGGAACCCACGGACGAGTAGCGCACGCCGCAGATCGGTCTAGCGAACGAGATCCTCGAGTTGCCGAATCGCCACGACGACCGGCGCCGTGTCCGACACGCCTTCCCGACGCAGCGCTGCCACAAGTCCGTTCAGGCGATCTACGTCGGCGGCGGCGCCGGCAACGAACGCCGAGATAGCGTCGCCGATCTCGGCTCCATCGGATCTCTCGAGCACCCGTTCAGCAATTGATCGGCGAAGTGCCATCAGCTCGCGTTCCAAGCCGATCGAAGCCCACTGCTGCCACCGTGTCGTGGGTGGAAGGCCAGCGAGCTGACGCTCCAGCCAGTCGAGGTGGAAGACCGCACCTGAGCGGAAGAACAGACGGCCGACCTCGACCTGTGGCCGCCCCGTGGATGCGGCGACGTCGATGATGTCGGGAGCGTGAGCAAGCTCGCCCTGGAACGCGTGGTCGATGGCAATCGGCTCGGGCACCCCAGACCGCACGAGACGCGCCACCATTCGCTCAAGCCGGTTCTGCCACCGCTTGGGCCCCATCGTGCGAATATCGGATGAGAGGTGCTCGAAGCCGTCTCGATAGCGGTCGATCCTCTCTTGGATGGGTTCGTCGCTCGGGTTGGAGATGAACCACCGCGTGAGGTCTTCGACAAGGTCGTCAACGCCGGCCAGCAGCGCATTCAAAATGTCGGCATCGATCGACCCTGCGAGCTCCTCCACCGCTCGCCACCGCGCCGAAGCTCCAGCTACGCCACGGGCGATTCGGTAGGCACCGACGATCGCCGGCGCACCCGCCCCCGTCTGGGCCCCCAGCCGAGATACGAACGTGATGCCCTGCGAGTTGAGCGTCTCGTTCGCGGTAATCGTCGCTATGAGTTGGCGCCGAAGCGGGTGTGATGGGATCAGCGACGAGAACCGCTCAACGATCGGGCCGGGGAAGTAGGAAGTGAGGAACCGTTCGGAGTAACCCGACTCGGGAAGTTCTGACGCCACTAACGCATCGGTGAGATGTTGCTTGGCGTAGGCAAGCAACACGGCGAGTTCCGGCCGGGTCATCCGCCTGCCGGCACGCGCCCGCTCGATCATCACCTCGGTGCTCGGGAGCACCTCGATCTCGCGGTCGAGACCGGCATCGGCTTCGAGGCGCACCATGAGCTCCTCGTACGCCTCGATGTTCTTTGAAGAGGCCGCTGCCTCTTGGGAGAGGATCTGAGCCTGGAGGAAGTTGTCGTAGACGATCGCGTCCACGACATCGTCGGACACGGCTTCGATGAGGGCATTGCGCTCTGAGCGGCTCAACTCTCCCGAGCGCTCGGCCATGCGCAGGAGGATCTTGATATTCACCTCACGATCCGAACAGTGGACACCGCCGCTGTTGTCGACGAAGTCGGTGAAGATGCGCCCGCCGGCTCGGTCGTACTCGATGCGGCCGGCCTGTGTGAGCCCGAGATTTCCCCCTTCCCCGACTACGCGGCACCGAAGATCCTTGCCGTTGACTCTCACACCGTCGTTCGAGCGATCCTGCGCCTGGTCGTCGGTCTCGGTCTCCGCCTTGACGTACGTGCCGATCCCTCCGTTCCAGAGCAGATCGACCGGCGCCGTGAGAATCGTCGAGATGAGCTGCTGCGGCGTTAGTGCAACGGCCGTGGTGTCGAGTGCCTGGCGCATTTCATCGGTCAGATCGATCCGCTTGAGCGTCCTCGCAAAGACCCCTCCCCCGGCCGAGATCAGTTCGTCGTTGTAGTCGGCCCACGACGAGCGGCTGAGAACGGCGAGACGCTCTCGCTCGCCGAACGACGAACCCGGATCTGGGTCCGGGTCGATGAAGATGTGACGGTGGTCGAAGGCTGCAACGAGCCGGATGCTGCGCGACAGCAGCATTCCGTTCCCGAACACATCCCCCGACATGTCGCCGACGCCGACCACGGTGATCGGGTCCGTCTGCACATCAACGTCGAGCTCCGTGAAGTGGCGCCGGACCGACTCCCATGCCCCGCGAGCGGTGATCCCGAGCGCCTTGTGGTCGTAGCCGGAGGATCCCCCTGACGCGAACGCATCGTCGAGCCAGAATCCCGTCTCCCCGGCAATCTCGTTCGCGATATCCGAGAACGTCGCTGTGCCTCGGTCCGCCGCGACAACGAAGTAGGGGTCCTCGCCGTCGAGCACCCGAACGCCATCCGGGTGGATGGGAACTCCGTCTTCGAGGTTGTCGGTGACGTCGAGGAGCGACCGGATGAAGGTGGTGTAGGCAGCGCGTACCTCGTCTGGGGTTGGCCCGACGGCCGGATCGGCCGCCCGCCGCACGACGAATCCGCCCTTCGCTCCCGTCGGCACGATCACCACGTTCTTGGTCATCTGCGCCTTCATCAGTCCGAGCACCTCGGTCCGATAGTCCTCACGACGGATCGACCACCGGATGCCACCACGGGCCACCGGACCACCCCGCAAGTGCACGCCGGCAACGGCGGGGGCGAACACGAAGATTTCGTAGAGCGGCCTGGGCTCCGGTGCATCCGGCACGCGATCCGAGACAAGTTTGAAAGCGAGAGCGCCGGCGTCGACGAAGGCGCTCGTGCGAACCGTTGCATCAATCAGCCCAAGGAAGCCTCGCAGTATCCGATCCTCGTCGAGGGAGGACACGGCCTCGAGCCGATCGAGCAGCGACGAACTCAATTCGTTCTCGTGCGTCTCGTCCGCTGTCGGGCCGAAGCGCGCCTCGAACAGCGCAACGAGATCCCGAGCGATGTCGGGATGTGCGGCGAAGGCCCGGGCTACATAGGGCTTCGAGAAGGCCGGGCTCACCAGGTGCCAGTAGGAGCGGTAGGCCCGCAGTATGTTGATCTGAACGTGATCCACGTCGGTGAGCACGAGTAACTGGCTCAGCCCATCGGACTCGCTCTCCCCCAGCAACGACGCTTCGAGCGCCGCCGAGACGCGTGGACCACATGCTTCGACGTCGAGGCACTCGCCATCGAAGCCGCGCACGCCGAAGTTGTGCGCGAACAACGCGTCCGCATCCTCATCGCTCGACAGACGAGTGGGAATCTCCTCGACGACCTGAAGACCGAGGTCCTCGACCAGCGGCAGCATCGCGGAGAGGTCGCGCTTGCCGCCTCTGCTGTAGACCACGATGCGCGTGAGCCGCTCCTCGGATTCCACGTCGTTGTGGATCCCAACCCGCACCAGCGCATCCCCACCGAGGAGGGCGTCAACGTCGCCCAGGGCGTGGGCGGCTTCTCCAAGCGCTGTCGCGATTCGGAACGACGACGGGAACCGCCGGGCGTGTGCGTCGACTATGGCGTGTGCCGATGAGCGCTCGCGGGTGGCTGCAAGCGACTCGATAATGCGGTCTTCCCACGTTCGGGTGAGCGCATACACGTCGCGCTCGAGGTCCTCGAACGGAACGGTCGGGATCGGCCCTTCGACCCACACGGTGAAGTGGATGCGGGCATCGCCGGTCTCTCCGAGCGTCAGCTGGTAGTCGATCGATGTGCCCTCGTATTGCCGAAGAAAGAGATCCTGGAGGTTGCGCCGGAGGTTCGCGTCGAAACGGTCACGCGGGACCACCACGAGAATCGACACGTTTCGCAAGAGAACATCGCGCCGCACGAACATGCGGACGTGCTGGTGCTCCTCGGCCTCCAGCAAGCCGACCAGGCTCGCTCTCAGGTCGGCGTCACTGATGCTGAACAGTTCGTCCTTCGGGAACGACTCGAAGATCTGGCTGATGACCTTGTAGTCGTGCGAACCCGCAAGCAGGTCTTCCGCAGCGAGGATTCGATCGAGCTTCTTCCGCAGAATCGGGATCGAGGCCGACGCCTCCATGTAGGCCTTGGAGGTGAACAGGCCGACGAGGCGGGCTTCTCCTCGCGGTGTGCCGTCGGGATTGACGCGACGCACGCCGACATAGTCCATCCGGGCTTCGCGATGAATCGTCGAGCGGCGGTTGGTCTTGGCGATCACGAGTTGGCGGCTGCTCAGATAGCGGTCCCGGAGGTCGGGGGCGAGCGAGTCGAGCGGCGTCGGATCGGCGAAGCGGCTACGGCTCGGGTCGGAGAGGATTCCGAATCCGGATTCGGGATTCACGACGATGCACGGACCGCTGCCGTCGTCCTCGATGTCGTACTCGCGATAGCCGAGCAGTATGAAGTTGTCGTCGAGCAGCCACTCAAGGAACGCAATCGCCTCGTCGACGTCGGCCCGATCAAACGCCGCCCCGTCCTCATAGACGTAGTGGGCCATCCGCCGCACCGCGAAGCGCATCGGCTCGAAATCGCGGACGGTGGAGGTGACCTCGTCGAGCGTTGCCCTGAGCTCCACCTCGAGGGCGCTGCCTTCCGTCGGCGTGAGTGTCTGGGCCAGTTCGTAGTGCTGAACCGACTCACGGTGATCGGCGTCCCGGCCGGGACCGACCCCGATGAGTGCTCCCGACGCGTCGCGTGTGGTGCCGACCACCGGGTGGTAGTGGCGAACAATCGTGTACCTGAGGGCTGCGAGCCGGCTCGTGATCGAGTCGATGAGGAATGGCATGTCGTCGACGGCGATTTCGACGACGGTGCCGGGAGCGCTGTACCCGTCGTGTTCGATGGTCGGCCGGAAGACGCGAATCGAGAGCGGCTCGCGGCGCCGCTCGTCGAGGAAGTCGAAGATGCCGCGGATCTCAGCGTCGAGTTGATCCTCGTCGATGGTCGGCGCTTCGTCCTCGGGCATGCGCCGTTTGTACGCCAGAGCAAACGCATCGAGGGCGTCAGACCGCGTCATCAAAGCCTCCCCAGTCGATGGCCCCGCGAGGTTAACGGTTCGATCATCCCGCTGCCGTGGACCGAGGCAGCCGAGTGACGACCGATTCGGCAGCGGGAAAGCAGCAAGACACAAGTAGCAAGTATCAAGACTGGAACCCTCGCTTGGGCGTCGGGGCGTGTCCCCCGGCGGATCCTGCTTCTGTCTTGCTACTTGCTACTTGCTACTTGCTACTTGCTACTTGCTGGGGCTTACGGCACCACCAGCACGGGGCAGGGGGCTTCATGGACCAGGTGGTTTGCGACCGAACCGACCATCATGCGCCGCAGTAGGCCGGCGCCACGACGCCCTACTACCAGGACATCGGCATCGACCCGTGTACAGACGTCGATGAGCCTCGACGACGGCTCGCCGATCTCTTCCTGCGTCTCATAGTCGACCTCGGTGAGGTCGACGGCCCGGAGCGCCCGGTCGAGGACGTTGCGCTGCGCTTCGGACAGCGAGTCTCCCATCGCCTCAGCCGTCGGAGGTGATCCGACGATGCCCCACCACCCTTCGGGCGGACGCACAACGGTGACGATGTAGAGGCGCGCACTTCGGGCGCGAGCCAAATCGACCGCGACCCTCACGGCGTCGATCGCTGCTTCTGATCCATCAACGCCGACCACGATGACGTGTGGCTGCCAACCCTCCAAGGCATACCTCCTCATGCTCTACCGACAGCGTATCGGGTGAGACACGGATCGGGAAGGGTCGAACGCCCGGTTCGGCGCCGACGACGAAAATCCGTCGATTGGCCCTACCCGCGTCTGGCGCCGTCATTCAGAGTGAAACGTGGAGGTAGCGATGTACCGGGTCACCGAAGCTGAGTCCATTGCGCCCGATGTGCGTCGTATCGTCGTCGAGGCGCCGAAGATCGCGCGCAAGCACCTGGCGGGGCAGTTCGTCATCGTGCGAGTGACACCGGACGGGGAACGCATTCCCCTCACCATCGCAGCGGCCGACGCCGACGCCGGGCAGATCACATTGTTCGTGCAAGCGATCGGGCGCACGACGACGCTCATGAGTGATCTCGAGGCCGGTGACTATCTTGTCGACGTTGCAGGGCCACTGGGACGAGCGTCCGAGATCAAGGACTACGGAACCGCGGTCGTCGTGGGCGGCGGGCTCGGAACCGCCATCGCCTATCCAATAGCCTGCGCCCTCGCCGATGCGGGCAATCGGGTGATTGCCATCATCGGCGGCCGGAGCAAGGAATACGTTCTGCTCGAAGACCAACTCGCGGCGCACGGCGTCGAGGTGATCGCGTGCACCGACGATGGGTCCTACGGGCGCAAGGGCTTCGTCACGACGGCGCTCGCCGACGTGATCGATCGAGAAGATGTCGGCGTCGTGTTCGCTGCTGGGCCGGTCCCAATGATGGGGGCCGTCGCCGAGGTGACACGGCCGAGTGAAGTCGAGACGATCGCCTCGTTGAACCCGATCATGGTCGACGGGACCGGGATGTGTGGCGGCTGCCGCGTCGAAGTCGGGGGCGAGACGAAGTTCGCATGCGTCGACGGCCCGGAATTTGACGCGCACCAGGTCGACTTCGAACTATTGGCGCGTCGGAACACGTCGTATCGGGCGTTCGAGAGCGAACGCATGAGCGACCTCGACGCGCTGGACGGCGCTCACCGCGACCAGCTCCTCGCCGACGTGCGCGGCGCGTGTTCCGCGGAGACGTTGCCATGATCAAGGTCTCTCGCCGGGCGCTGAACAAGCTGGAACGCGTCAAGATGCCCGAGCAGGATCCACTCGTTCGAGCCACCAACTTCGTCGAAGTCAACGACGGGCTCACGCCGGAACAGGCGACGGTGGAGGCCATGCGCTGTCTGCAATGCAAGACGCCAACATGCATCGACGGATGCCCGGTCGACATCCAGATCGACCAGTTCATCGACCGTGTCGCCCACGGCGATATCCGGGGAGCGGCAGGCGTCATCCGTATGGACAGCCTGCTCCCCGCCATCTGTGGCCGCGTGTGTCCCCAGGAAGCGCAATGCGAGGGAACGTGCGTTCTCGACAAGAAGAACAAGCCCATTGCGATCGGGCACCTCGAACGCTACGTCGCCGACACGGTCCGGCGGTACGGCCTCGAACCGCCGATCGAGCCGATCGCGCCAACGGGCAAGAGCGTCGCCATCGTAGGGAGCGGTCCGGCGGGCCTTGCCTGCGCTGCCGACCTCGCCAAGAGTGGACACAAGGTTCGGATCTTCGAAGCGCTTCATCAACCCGGCGGTGTCCTTGTCTACGGCATTCCGGAGTTCCGACTCCCAAAAGACATCGTCAGCGCGGAGATCAACGGCCTCAAGGCTCTCGGCGTCGAGGTCGAAACGAACGCCATCATCGGTCGCACCACGACGGTCGATGAACTGCTCGGTGAGGAGGGCTACGACGCCGTGTTCGTGGGTGTCGGCGCCGGACTTCCCCGATTCCTCAACGTCGACGGCGAGAATCTCATCGGCGTCTACTCGGCCAACGAGTTCCTCACCCGGGTCAACCTGATGGGCGCCTATCGGGACGACACCGAGACGCCCGTGCTCGACCTCACCGGTATGCGCGTGGTCGTGTTCGGCGGGGGAAACACAGCGATGGACAGCGCACGGACGCCGCTGCGACTCGGAGCAGACGA
>RCNG010001198.1_pt1 | contig 12758 bp, 9 predicted proteins | sample 2041371 | NCBI WGS metagenome assembly RCNG01 (sample SAMN09708227, study PRJNA481090) | Marine sediment metagenome, whole genome shotgun sequencing project. | biome: marine sediment; feature: ocean; material: sediment; isolation source: Sewage treatment plant 1 marine sediment (STP1) ... | reverse complement strand
TGCCCGGGGAGGACTCGAACCCCCATCGACTGAGCCAGAGTCAGCTGTCCTGCCATTGGACGACCGGGCAATCGACTGCGAAATATATACGGGACACGGACTCTGCGCAAGTCCCCGGATGGCCCTGGCCGGCTCAAATCCCACCATGGGCCCCTATTGGGGCCGGGAATCCCTGGCCGGGCCCCGAAATTGCCTCAATTCCCGCTTCAAGAGCTGATGCAGCGCTTCCGGTGAATCCAGATCGAGTTCCGTCACATCCCAATCCGCGGGCAGCATGATGAAAGGCTCGGTCTGACGGCCCCCCAGCCCGCCGTGGCTGCTGACCTGCTCCTCCATGACCACGATCCGCTTCCTGTCCGCCAGCCAGGCGCCATTGATGACCAGATCGCCGCAATCCCGGTAGCCCATCAGCTGGGCCAGTTCGCCCGCCCAGCGCTTTTTGTCCTCGAAGCGGTCCAGGGGATCGTTCCTTTCCCCCAGCTCTCCGGTGATCAGGTTGCGCACCCCGTCCTGGCACAGAGCCACGGCATCGCCGAAGCGCCGGCTGGCGGCCACGAACCCGATGCCGGGATGGTTCACCAGTTCGTCGACCAGGCCGGGATAGGTGGCCATGATGTCCTCCAGCATCAAGGGCTCGTCATGGCCGGTGAAGTAGATATGCGCCAGGCTGCCCGATACGCAGACCACCACGCCGGGTTTCGTCCCGTCGATCCCGGCGGTGTCGTGTGGGTCCGATTGATCGGTCAACCGGGCCAGGGCCCGACGGCCGCGTTTGGTGACCCAGCCCAGGGCGTCCGGGCCCACTTCCTCCAGCTCCCGCAACAGGGCCAGGGTGTAGCTCCGGTCAGGGCTGAACGTTCCTGGCCGACCGTGGGACACTTCGGTTTCGCGCCCCAGCACCCGGTCCAGCATCTCGTTCATGAGTTCGGAAATTGTGCGGCCGTACAGCAGCCGAAAGGGCATGCTGGGTGTCTGACCGTGGTCGGAAAAAAGCACGATCTCGTAGCGGATGGGCGATTGGCGCCGAGCCCGCCGGCGCAGTGTTCGCAGCCGGCGGTCGAAGGCGCCGAGTGACAAGGTGGCGTCCAGAGAATCGGGATCCGTATAGTGGGCAATGTCGTCGTAGCCCACGAAGTTGGAGTAGATGACCGGCACCCCGCGCACCATGTCCATCTTCATCCAGTAGAAAGACAAATCGCGCAGAAAGGCGTTGGCCAGCGTGCGCTGGGCCAAGCGTTTGATGGAAAATTTCAACCGCGGCCGCGATTTGACGAACAGGCCCGCCACCGACATCACGAAACCGGCCAGGTAATCCCACAGGCTGGCCAGGACGGCCTTGGTGTAGGCGTTGGGGCTGAGAAAAAAGAGGTTGAAGTCGGCCCGCTCCCCCTCGCGGCGCTGGCTGGGATTCTCGCCCAGGGCCGTCACGGTCATCAGCCGTTTGGAGGCCCCGCCGGACATGAAGGTGTTGATGCAGGAACCGCCTTTCAGCAGGGGTTCGTCCCCCGTGGCGGCCACTCTTTCCTCCAGCATGCGCAAGTCGTCGGGATTGCTCACCACCCGCACCTTCTGGGCGGCGCGATCGAACCACCGGTAGCCGGGGACATTTTCCCTGTCACCGTAAAACACTCCTGCCTGAACGGCCGGTGTGTTCGAGGGAATCCCGCAATGCCAGCCGAAAAGCTGATGGGTGCCCCTGGCGAGCATGGCCGTCACCGTCGGCATGCGCCCGCGATCCATGGCCTTGCGCAGGCTGGGCAGGGACAGGCCGTCGGCCTGAAGCAGCAGCAAACCGCGCAGGGGTTTAAGCTCCCGCCGCTGCGGCCCGTAGCGGCGGGCGATCCGGTAGATGATCGTTTGATAGAAGGGATAGGCCTCGTCCAGGCCCAGCCAGCCGGTGACCGACCCCGAAATGGCCGTGATCACCAGGGTGCCCAGCAGGGCCTCACCAAAGTTGGTGATGTGGATCGGATGCTCGAACTTGGCGCTCAGGTAAAGGATCAGGCCGTTGAACAGCAAGGTCGGAAAGCCCACCGTCACCACGTTCAGCGGCAAGGTCAAAAACAGGAGCAGGGGGCGCAGCACGATCAGCAGGAGGGTAAAGATCAAGGGCAGCCGGATCAGGGAAATCCACCAGTCGGGCGCGCTGGTGTCGATCCGGAAACCGGGCAGGATGGAAGTCACCAGCAACAGGGCCAGGCCGGTCACGATCCAGACCAGAACGTATCGTCCCAGGATATTCAGGAACCTTTTCGCAGCCTCTCCCCCTGTTGGCCACCGTTAACCGGCGGCTGCCGATCTCAGGCGCCCCACGGTCCGCGGGGCTCCCATCAGTTCCATGACCTCGAAGATGCCCGCGCTGCGCGCCTGGCCCGACAGCGCTACCCGGCTGGGATGGATCAACTGCCCGGCCTTGACGCCCAGTTTTTCGGCGGTGGACCGAATCGTTTCCTCGAAGGCGCCGGCCGCCTGGGGCGTGTCCATATCCAGCGACTGTTCGAAGGCGTCGGCCAGCGCCGTCATCAAGGGCCGCGCCTCGTCGGTGGCCACGTGTTCGTTCCAGGCTTCCTGATCGACAAAATGGTCGTCAGTAAAAAAGAACCCGATTTGTTCGGGCAGGGTTATCAGGCTGCTGAAACGGTTGCCCAGGGTTCCGAGCACCCGCGCCAGGTAGGCGTCGGTGGTGTCGGCACCAAAAATCTTCCACGCCGGGTCCAGGGCCCAGCCCCGGGTTGCGATGATGGGCTTGGCCAGCTCCAGCCGCTCGTCGGCCGACAGCCGCTTGATGTGCTCGCTGTTGATGTGGTTCAGCTTGTCATAGTCGAACGCGGCCGGGCTGCTGTTGACCTTCTTGAGGCTGAATTTCTTGATGATGGCCTTGGCGGTCATCACCTCGTCGGCATTGCCGCCGGGCGACCAGCCCAGCAGGGCCAGATAGTTGAGCATGGCCGCCGGCAGGATGCCCAGGTTCTGGAACTCCTCCACGCTGGTGGCGCCGTGGCGCTTGCTGAGGCGCTTCTTGTCCTGGCCCAGGATCATGGGCATGTGCCCGAACTTGGGCGGCTTCCAGCCCAGCGCCTCGTAGATCAGGATCTGGAACGGCGTGTTGCTGACGTGGTCGTCGCCCCGTAGCACGTGGGAAATTTCCATGGTGTGATCATCGACCACCACGGCGAACTGGTAGGTCGGAAAACCGTCGGCCTTGAAAACCACGCGGTCGACCAGGACCTCGTTCTGGAACTCGCGCTTGTCGACGATGACGTCGTACCAGAACGTCGCCCCCTCGGTGGGGGTCTTCAGGCGCCAGGCGAAGGGTTTGCCGGCGGCTTCAAGCTCGGCGGCGGCGGTCGGGTCGAGGTCGCGGCAGTGCCCGTCGTAGCCTTCCCAGTTTCCGCCCGCATCGCGCACGGCCTTTTCCCGGGCCTCGAGGTCATCGCCGCTGCAGTAGCACTTGTAGACGTGCCCTCCGGCGGTCAGTTCGTCCAGGCACTTCCAGTAGATGTCCAGCCGCTCGGACTGCAGGTAGGGCCCGTAGTCGCCGCCCACCCCGGGACCTTCATCCCAGTCGAGCCCCAGCCATTCCATGCCGCGCAGGATCGCCGTGTAGGATTCCTCGGTGCTGCGTTCCTGATCCGTGTCTTCGATCCGCAGCACGAAGGTGCCGCCCTGGCTGCGGGCGTAAAGCCAGTTGAACAGGGCGGTGCGGGCGCCGCCGACGTGAAGGAATCCCGTCGGACTGGGCGCGAAGCGGACGCGGGGCATTTTGGGTTGGCTCATGAAAGCGCGGGGCCTTTCCGGATGTTGGAAGTCAGGGTTCGGCGTGAGGGTTTGGTCGCACGATGTCCTTGGGGAGCGGCTCGCCGATCTTGACCGGATCCAGGAAGGCGGCCAGCTGCCCCAGGTCCATACCGTACACCTGAATGCTCGCCTGGTCGAGGTCCGCTCCGGAAGCGGCCAGTTCGAGGAACTCCCTGATGGGGGCCAGCCCGCCTTCGTTTTCGACCAGTTGCCAGACCATCAGATAGGCACTGTAGCAGGCCCGGCGGAACATCATGCGGTCCTTTTCCTGGCTGGGGTCGATTCCGCGGGACAGGAGGGCGTCCACCAGGGGCGCCGACAGCAGCACCGGCCCGGCCGGCCGGAACTCGGCCATGTAATTCAGCAGGTGGGCCCCGTCATCACCGATGTACTCCACGATTCCCTGTTGGAGCCAGGGTGGCAGATCCGTCGGCAGGGCTTCCTGCAGGGTCCAGTCCGTGACCAGCATGAAGGCGCCGTGCCCCGCCAGGGTCCGGGCCATCAACACCGGATAGGGCTGCAGGATGCACTTGTCCCCGTCCAGGGCGTAGAGCCGCCAAACTCCCTGCCCCGTCAGCTCGGTGTACTGGTCCGTGTTGTCGGGGTTGAGGATGATCAGCGTGTCGGTCACCGCCAGACCCAGCAGGTCCGTCACCTCATGGTGCGCCCAGTCCAGCAGCTCCAGGAACTGGATCATGTCGCAGTCCTTGTAGCCGGGATTGTGCCGCAATACAAACGGCCCAATGGCCTTGCTGTTGGGTTCGACGATCAGGCCTTCGCGGGGCACCAGCACCCGGTCGACACAAAGCGAGCCCGGCCCGTAGGTGACACCCTCGGCATCGGTCAATACCTCCCAGCCGGACCAGGCATAGGCGTGTTTGTGATCGGGGAATCCCGCCACCGCCAGCTCGCGTGAAGAGCAGCGGGGAAACACCGTATCGACTGTCAGGGGCGGCAGCTCACTGCAGTGGATCTGAGCTTGCACCGTGCCAGCGGTCATCACCAGCACCATCAGCGCCAGGATCGTTCGCGCGCCGAGCCTCATCTAGCTTCCGCCCTTCAGATCCTGAGCCATCTTGTAGTACTCGGCCGTCCTCTTCTTGTCGCCCAGCTTGTCATAGACCAGCCCGATGTTGTTGAAGAGATTCACCGTCTCCTTGAACTCCATGGCCATGTTGAAGGCTTCGAGCGCCTCGTCGTAACGCCCCAGGTAGTAGTAGGAAAGCCCCTGGCTGTAGTAGGCGCGATAGGTATCCCCCTCCAGCTCCACCAACTGGTCGAAGGATTCCGCCGCCTCTTCGTAGCGCCCCGCGTCCATGTAGGTCAGCGACAGGTTGTAGCGCGCCTTGACGTAGGCAGGGTCCATTTCCAGGGCCGTCAGATAGGCCTCGATCGCCTTGTCGTACTGCTTGCTGTTACGCGACACGCTGCCCAGGTGGAAGGCCAGCTTGGGGTCGGCCTTGAGTTCGAGGGCTTTTTCGTAGGGCGCGATCGCCTTGGAATATTGCTTGGTGGCCTGGTAGCACTGGGCCAGGGCGAGCCAGCCCTGGAACATGTCCGGGAGTTCGCGCGTCACCGTCTTCAGCGAGGGAATCGCCGCGTGGTATTTCTTCTCGCGCATGAGGCTGACCGCGTAGTTGTAGATCACTTCCGGTTTGGCCCCGGCGCCCAGACCCGCCTTCAGCCACTTGCTGGCTTCCTGGTCATTGCCCAGGCGCATGTACAGGTTGCCGATGGCGACGCGCACGTCGTCGATCTTTTCTATCTCATAGGCTTTTTCGTAGGCGGCCACCGCTTCCTCGAGCTTCATGTTCTTCTCGTGCACCTTGGCCGTGGCTATCCAGGTGCCGGCTTTATCGGGATGGTCGCTGCGGGCCAGCCGGGCGGCCACTCCCGCTTCAAGGACCTTGTCCTGCTTGATGTAGACATCCACCAGGCGCGGCAGCAGATCGGCCCTGGCCGGCGCCAGTTCGTAGGCGGCCCGGTAGAGGTTGGCCGCCTCATCCTCGAGGCCCGACTGCTCCATGAGCTTGCCGTCTTCGACCATCTGCTGGACCCGGTTGTGCACGATCGACCGGGCTTCGAGATAACCTTCGACCGACTGGGGATCTTCCAGGGTCTCATTGGCCCGGATGAACGCCTCCGCGGCCGGGGTGTATTTCTCCAGCAGGGTCCGCACCGCCGGTTCCGATCCCTGCGACACTTCGAGCTGATTGAGGGCCAGCACCAGGCGAAATCCCTCGGGGCCCAGGTCGGGTTCCATGGCGGTGATGCCATCGGTGTAGGTCTGCCGGGCGCCGTCGACCATGCCGGCCTGCAGCTGGGCGCCGCCGATGAGCCGCCAGTAGTCCTGGCCGCCCATCGCGTCGAAATTGCGGTAGGCGTCGAACTCGGCGACGGCCATCTCATGCATGTCGAGCTTGGAAAAGGCCAGTCCCAGGTTGCGGTGGAAGTCCCCGTTGGTGGGATCCACCTGGATGGCCTTGATGAAGGCGTCCCGCGCCACGTCGTATTTCTCCTGGGCCGCGTACAGCACGCCCAGATCGTTCCAGGATTTGGCGTCGGCCGGGTTCTGGAGCAGCTTCTCGTTGAGCATCGAGATTTTGTCATCGTCGGTGAGGGTGGCGTCATCTTCGGGATAGGTGAAACGGATCAGGTTGCTGTCCGCTGGATCGGGTTCGGCCGTCGCCTGCTGGGCCACCGACGCTGTGGCCCACACGCCGCTCAGCACGAGAACCAATACCAGCGCACGGGATATGTTGCGGATGTCCATGGTCACCTTCCTGGATCCGGCACGGCCGGATGACACTCAATTTATGCTGCAAAACCGGCCCCATGATAGGGATGGGGCCGATTCCTGTCCAGTTTGACTGCCTGATCCTGGAGATCCTGACAGCGTTTTGCTTATACAACCGGACGGGGCTCAGGATTCCCTCCTGGCGCAAATCACCAGGCTGTGGCGCGCTATGGGGACCGTTTCCAGGTCCCCGAACCCCGTTTGGGCCAGAAAATCCCGCATTTCGGTAAGGGTATAGGATTTCCCTCCAGGTGTGTTCACCAGCATGTTCACGCTGAATTGGGCCGTCCAGGCGGGTTCGATCCGGGTATCGTCGAGGAAAAAATCCTTCACCAGCAGCCGGCCGCCCGGAACCAGGGCCCGGGCAGACTTTTGCAGGAGTCGCCGGGTCTCGTCCGGGCTCAGCATGTGGATGATGTTGGCGATGTACACCACATCAAACCCCTGGCCGAAGTCGTTCGTGTGGAAATCCCCCGCCTTGGTGGTGACGCGGTCGGTGAGGCCCGCCTTGGCGATTTGTTTTTGGGCGATCTGGACCGGACTGGCCAGATCGAACACCACGCAGTGCAGGTCGGGATGGGCCTTGGCAAAGGTGAGGGCCGCGGTCCCCGGGCCGCCCCCCAGATCCAGCAGGCGTCGGGCGCCGGAAAAATCCACCTTGGCGGCCACCTCTTCGCTGGTGCGGCGGGAAACGTTTTCCATTCCGCAGATGAAGTCCTCGATCTCTTCCGGGGTGCGCTCGCCGCGGGGCGCCGGTGCTCCGGTTTTCAGGACGTCCTCCAGCAAGACCCAGCTTTTCAGCATGGAGCGGTTGTGACCAATGATGCTGACCATGGTGTCAGGGCTGTCCGCGAGGAGGTAGGGCCGGGCGCCTGGGTCGATGGCGAATCGATCCCCATCCTTGACCAGGATTTCCGCGGCGGCCAGGGCGCACATCACCACACCGGTGGCTCTAGCGTCGAGGCCTGTTAGCCCGGCGACCTCGGCCGAAGATTTGGTGTCCTCGCCCAGGGTTTCAAGGATCCCCGTCTTGAGGGCGGCGATGAGAATGCAAGCGTTTCTGTACCCAGCAGTCATGGTGTCGATGCGCTCGGCCCAATCCATGGTCGTGCTCCTTTGGCGGCAATGGAGGAATTGGGGTCACCATAACCCGAAATCCGCTAGGGGGAAAGCCGATCGGGGCTCCAGGCGGCCACCCCCTTTTCATGCACCAACCGGTGGCAGGATCCGCAAAGGGTCGTCAGGTTCTCGGGCGTGTTGCTTCCTCCTTTGGATCGTGGCACGACGTGATGGACTTCGAGGAAATGGATTCTTTCGCATCCCGGCGTCCGGCAACGGTGCCGATCACGGGCCAGCACCTCGCGGCGAATTCTGGGTGGAATGGTGGTGGTATTGCGGTCTCCCTGACGGCAGACAGCGGCATCACAGCCCAGTCGCTCCGTTTCGGCCCGGCTCAGCTCCCTTTCCCCGGACCTCGTCTGTACGGTCATCCGTCCCGCTTCCTCGTGGACATGGATCTGCACATGGGGCCCCCGGGGGCCCCTTTTCGGATTTTCTTTCGTCTCTACCAGGGCAGCCAGGGCGTCCAGCATGAGTTCGGCCCGATCCGACGCCGCCGCTCCCAATTCGTGGAGCCGCTCCACCAGAGCCGCCCGCCGCGCTTCCTGCTCCGGAGTCAGATCTACCTGGAACCGAACAGGTAATTCCTGCGGTGCCACCACCGTTGGCATCCCAGGCAACAACTCGGTCTGCCCCGTATCCACTTTGGCAGCCTGCCTGACTCTTTTCACTTCGCGGACCAAATCTTTGCGCGGGCCCTTGGCTGCCCTCAACCATTTGTCCTGGGTCTTGGGGGTGGCCACCGAAACGATTTCCCGCGCTTTGGTGTAACCGATATCCCCCGCGGCCAGCGCCTGTTTGACGGCCGGCAGTTTGTCCAGCTGTCCCGCCAACCGGATGAAATCCCGGGTCCGCGATTTGGAGAACCCCAGCTCCTTCATGGCATACAGGTTGATGGAAGCGTGGCCCAGCTCCCGGTACAAATGGCGGCGCTGGATTTCGGCAAACCACAGGACGGCGCATTGCTGGGCCCTTTCCATGGCCTGCAAGGACCGGCGCAAGGAGGCGTGGACCTGGGCGGCGGGTTGCCTTATTTCGAATGGAACGGCTGTCATGATCATCCCCCTGTCGATAGTGTTCATGGATGCATTCAATATACGAACAAAAGGCGAAAATAACAAGAAAAAACCACTATAATTCTTTGTTTTTAAACATTTTGCGAGATTTTCTCAATTTCCCCCCACCCTCCGCCCTTGACCTTCCTCCCCCATTCTATTCCTTTATACCCATGATTCGTTTCCACATCCTGGGCGCTGGCGGCGCCGTGCCCACCCCGACCCACAATCCGGCCGCCTACTGGGTGACCGTCGACGGCCATGGGTTTCTTTTGGACCCGGGGCCCGGGGCCTTGGTGCGCCTGGTCCGATCCGGGCAGGCCCCCCGGGGGGTCGACGACATCGATCATGTTTTTTTGACCCATCTGCATCCGGACCACTGCGCCGACCTGTTACACCTGCTCTTTGCACTGCATTCCCCGGTACCGACCCGGACCGACCCGCTAAAACTGTTCGGCCCGCCCGGATTGGCGAACTACCTGGACCGTCTCCGGGAGATCTATGGTTCCTGGCTGGAGCCGCGCCTCAGAATCCTGGAAGTCACCGAAATCGGGCCGGGCGTGACCGTACCCCTTCCCGCCGGCGGGACCGCGAAACCCTTCCAGGTGGATCATCCCCAGGACCGCCTTTCCAGGTTCTGCCTGGGCTACCGCTTCGGTGACGCCGCCGGACACACCGCGGTTTTTTCCGGGGACACCGGGCCCTGTGCGGAGTTGAACAGAGCGGCGGCCGCAGCCGACCTGCTGGTGGTCGAATGTTCGACCCCCGACCACCTGGCCACCTCGGGCCACATGACCGTGTCTCAGGTGGCGGAACTGTGCGTGGCGGCCCGGCCCAAACTCGCGGTGCTGACCCATCAGTACCCCGACGCGGCCGCACTCGACCTGGCCGCCCTGGTGAACCTGACGTACGATGGCCCGGTCGTGCAGGCCGTCGATGGCAGCGTCTTCCTGGTCCCCGAAAAAACGGAAGAAGAAAATCGATGACGACCCTTCGCTTCCCCAAATTCGCGGCGCCCGCCCTGATCGTGGTCCTGTTCCTGACCGCCGCCCTGACCGCGGCCGCCCAGGAGCAGCAAGGCCCCGCACCGGAACCGGTTCCCCAGACCCCCGAGGAGATCCTCGAAGGGCGCGGCGAGCGCGAAATGGTCCTGATCCACGGGTTGGGCGGCAACGCCGACATCTGGGACGACTGCCTGCCCTATCTGAAGGGAACTTTCAAGGTCTGGACCTTTGAATTGGCGGGACACGGGCGCACGCAGCCCATCGCCGACCCCACCCTTCTCAAGGAATCCGAGCGCCTGGGCGCCTTCCTGAAGGAACAGGGGATCGTCTACCCCACCCTGGTCGGCCACGCTTTGGGCGGCATGGTGGCCCTGCAGTACGCCATCGACCATCCCGCCGATGTGAGCCGTCTCATCGTGCTGGACTCCGCACCCAAGCAGCTGGCCAGCCAGCAGGAGAAGGCGGAGGTCGGCAAGCAGCTGGCCACCAACTACGACCAATTCGTTTACACGCGCTTCATCAACATGACGCCCAACCAGGAAGTCACCGAGCGCATCGTGGACACCGCCCTGCGGACCGACAGCGCCACCTTCATCTCCCTGCTCATGAGCAGCTTCGACTTCGACGTCTCGGAACAGCTCTACAGCTTGCCCGTGCCCTTCCTGGTCGTCGGCAGCGAACTGATGTTTCCCAGCGACGACAGCAGCCAGCACATGCTCGAGCACTACGGCTTCAGCAAGGCGCGCGCACTGAGTTTCAAGAGGATGGGGGGAACGGGCCATTTCATGATGCTCGAAAGGCCCATCTACACGGCCAGCGTGCTGCTGGCCTTCGGGGTGACGGCGGATTACCAGTTCGACCGCTAGGCGGCGCCCATCAGCCGCCCCGCAGTTCCAGGTCGGCGTCGACCATCATGGTCACCAGGCCCTTGAAGTCCACGGTGGGCTCCCAGCCCAGGATCTTCCTGGCCTTGCTGGAATCGCCGATGAGCTGGTCCACCTCGGCCGGGCGCAGATAGCGCGGATCCTGCTTCACGTAATCCTGCCAATCCAGATCCACGTGCCCGAAGGCGATGTCCAGGAAGTCCCGGATGGAATGGGTCGCGCCGGTGGCTATCACGAAGTTTTCGGGCTGGTCGTGCTGTAGCATCAGCCACATGGCCCGCACGTAATCGCCGGCAAAGCCCCAGTCACGCTGGCTGTCCAGGTTGCCCAGCCGCAGCTCGTCGCCCAGGCCCAGCTTGATGCGGGCCACCGCGTCGGTGATCTTCCGCGTGACAAACTCCAGCCCGCGGCGCGGACTCTCGTGATTGAACAGGATGCCCGAAGCTGTCCACAGCCCGTAGCTCTCGCGGTAGTTGACGGTGATGTGATGCCCATAGGTCTTGGCCACCGCGTAGGGGCTGCGTGGGTGGAATGGCGTCATCTCGTTCTGGGGAACCTCCCGCACCTTGCCGAACATCTCGCTGCTGCTGGCCTGGTAGAAGCGGGCCTCGGGGGCCGCCTGGCGCACGGCTTCGAGCATGCGGGTCACGCCCATCCCGGTGATCTGGCCGGTGAGCACCGGCTGGCTCCAGCTGGTGGGCACGAACGACTGGGCGGCCAGGTTGTAGATCTCGTCCGGCCCGGTTTCCTCCAGGGCCTTGGTCAAGGAGCCCTGATCCATGAGATCGGCCTGCAAAAAGGTGATGCGGTCCTTGATGTGCTCGATCCGGCCGATGGTCTCGGTGCTGGAACGCCGCACCATGCCGAAGACCTCGTACCCCTCGTCCAGCAGCAGATCCGCCAGATATGAGCCGTCCTGTCCCGTAATGCCGGTGATCAGTGCTTTGCGCGCCATGTCCATCTCCATCGAAATTTCCGCCGCCGGGGGCGGGTGACATCAGGTCCAGGTCCGCTAGAATCTACACCGGCTTTGCCCGCTGGACAAGTGCCCGCCCAATGGGCATTCTTGGTAGGTTGTGATTTCCTATCGGTCACCCCAAGGAGTCTTTCAATGGCGATCATCCTGGACGGTTCCCAACTCACCATCGAAAACCTGGTGGCGATCGCCCGCGACGGCGAACAGGTCGAGCTTCCCGCCGCCGCCCTGGAGCGCATCCGCCGCTGCCGCGAACTGCTGAACGAAAAGATGGACGCCGGCGAAATCATGTACGGGGTCAACACCGGGATCGGGGAATTCAGCGAGATCGTGCTGGACGACGACCAGGTCCGGCAGTTCCAGAGATACCTGATCTACAACCACGCCGCGGGTATCGGCGACCCGGCCCCCATCGAATACGTACGGGGGGCCATGGCCGGGCGCATCAACGTGCACGCCCACGGCCGTTCGGCCTGCCGCCCGGAGATCACCCAGACCCTGGTGGCGATGCTCAATAAGGGCGTGACCCCCTTCGTCTGCCAGAAGGGTTCCGTCGGCGCCAGCGGCGATCTGGCCCCCATGGCCCAGGTGGCGCTGCTGCTGATGGGCGAAGGCCGGGCCTACTACCAAGGCGAACTGCTGGAGGGCCGCGAAGCTTTGGACCGGGCCGGCATCCCCGTGCCCGGGCTCGAAGCCCGCGACGGTCTGGCCACCATCAACGGTTCGAATCTGCTGACCGCCATGAGCGCCATCCACCTGTATGACATGGAACGCTGGCTGAAGCAGGCCGAGATCGCGGCGGCCATGTCGCTGGAAGCCCTGCTGGCCAACATGAAACCCTACGAGGCGCCGCTGCACGAAGTGCGGGGTTTTGCCGGGGCCATGCGCAGCGCGGCGGCCATCCGCCGGTGCACCCAGGGCAGCGACCTGTTGACGGGCAAGGTCAAGACCCGGGTCCAGGACGCCTACTCCATGCGCTCCACCCCCCAGGTCATCGGCGCGGCCCACGACGCCGTGGCCTACGCCCGCAGCCAGGTCGAAACCGAACTGAACGGCGTGGGCGACAACCCCATCTTCTTCCCCGAGACCGGCACCTTCCAGACCGGCGCCAACTTCCAGGGCACG
>RCNG010003259.1_pt1 | contig 12763 bp, 9 predicted proteins | sample 2041371 | NCBI WGS metagenome assembly RCNG01 (sample SAMN09708227, study PRJNA481090) | Marine sediment metagenome, whole genome shotgun sequencing project. | biome: marine sediment; feature: ocean; material: sediment; isolation source: Sewage treatment plant 1 marine sediment (STP1) ... | reverse complement strand
AAGGGAGGGATATTGCGAGCGTCAGCGAAGCAATCTCCCAGCTTTACCGGCAAAAGGATACGAAACTTGGAGATTGCTTCGGTCGCTTTTGCTCCCTCGCAATATTCGCAATTTGTGTGACCGTATTTATGCGCATGGGTACTAAGGCTTCCGTTCCTCGAGGGGGGCATCCGCATCAATCCCTTGTCTCGCCTGCGAATAGAATGAAGTGTTCCGAAAGAGGGTGTCCAAAAAACACCATGTTCGGAGGCTGTCGAGAAATGGTCAGATGCAAGGCGCGCGAAGCTTGCCCCCGCGAAGGCGGGGGTCCATGTTATACTGAGGCGTACACCGTACGCCGCAGTGACGCAGGATGAGTGCAACGCCGCAGATGGCCGTTTGTCGACAGCCTCCAAAGGAGGGGCCTCATGATCCGACTGGTATATGTTCTGCGTCGGCTTCCCAACCTGTCCCGCCAGGAGTTCCAGACCTACTGGCGAGACACGCACGGCCCGCTGGTGGCCAAGCATTCGACAGTCATGCGGGTCCGTCGGTACGTTCAGACGCACACGCTGGACGATCCGATCAACGACCTCTTGCAGGCCCCCCGCGGCACGGCGGAGCCCTATGACGGGGTGGCGGAACTGTGGTGGAACCACGAGAACGAGGTGGTCGAAGGGGTAGGTAGCCCGGAAGGGCAGAAGGCCGCGGAGGAGGCTCTCGAGGATGAGAAGAAGTTCATCGATTTCTCTCGGTCGTCCATCTACTGGGCAACCGAGGTGCCGCAGATCAACCCCACGCCGGAGAACCTCGTGGCCCGGGCGGAAACCCCGATCATCAAGCTCTGCTTCTTTGCTCATCACAAGGCCGAGCTCTCCGCGGAGGAGGCTGGGCTCTACTGGCGCATGCATCACGGCCCACTCGTCAGATCCCTGGCCCCGGCAGCCCGCATGAAGCGATATATACAGGTCCACAGCCTTGAAACGCCCCTGAATGATGTCCTGCGGGAGCCCCGCGGCAAGATGGAGGATCCCTTCATGGGGCATGCCGAACTCTGGTACGATCGGTTGGATCTGGCCGGTGCGGTTACGACGCCGGAAGGCGCGCGAGCCATGGAACTGCTGGTCGAAGACGAGGCGAAGTTCGTGGATTTCAAGCGTTCCACGCTGTGGGTCGCCAAGGAACACGTCTTCATCGACCGCTAACAGGCCGTTGAAAAAGGCCCATCTGCGGCGTTGCACTCATCCTTCGTCACTGCGGCGTACGTTGTACGCCTCATTCCTCAGGATTGCGTGCGCCTTGCACCTGGACCTCTTTGAACGGCCTGTGAATAGGCGCTCTTTCGACAAGCCGCTAGAGGTCATGTAGGTCCTTGCCAAAAAAGGTTCCTGACATCTTTTTTGGCAGGCAACCTGGCCCCCAAGCTAATCACATATCATGAAGATCCGAGACCTTGAGCACGATTCCGAGTTCCGCGGCCTTGGCGCTGAATTCCTCCATCAGCCGGGTGAGGGCCTGTTGATCCCCCTCCCTGTACATCAGGAAGATGCTCGTCATCTTCTGTTTCTCGATGGAGAGCTGCCTGCCGGTCAAGCCGGTCTTCCTCACGAGGGGCTGGATCTCCTCCAGGGCTTCCCCCACGTTCTGGTATCTCCGGTCCGGATCCGCGCGGGAAGCCTTCATGATGAACCGCCGCAGTCCCTCAGGCAGATCGGGCACGCGTTCCGCCGGATCCGGAATGTCGCGATGGAGATGCAAATCTAACAGGTCCTTGATGGTCTCCGCCTGAAAGGGCTTTGTGCCCGTCACCATCTCATAGGCAACTACCCCCAGTCCGTAGACATCCGTCCTCTCGTCTACGGGATCCCCCTCGATCTGTTCCGGTGAAATGTAGGCGGCTGTTCCGGAGAAGTTTATGTCTTCTGTGCCGACAGGGCAGGAGAGCCCGAAGTCGAGGATCTTCACGTGGTCCCCCGGAAGCAGGTAGATGTTGTCCGGGGTCACGTCGCGATGGATGATCCCCCGCTGGTGGGCATAGTCGAGGCCGAGACAGGTCTGGTACAGGATGTCCACCGCCAGCGACAGGGGCAGGCTTCTCAGGCGATCGAGCAGGGCACTCAGGCCTTCCCCCTCCAGGAGTTCCATGATGATGAAGACCGTCCGGTAGCGTTCCTCTATGTCGTAGATCTTGATGATGTTCTCGTGATTCAGGTTTGCGATCGTCTTGGCTTCGTGATGGAAGCTTTCGAGAAAATCGTCATCCATGGCCAGGTTGTGCCGCATCATCTTGATGGCGACCGGCATGCTCAGGCTCGAGTGGATGCCCTTGTAGACGATGCTGAATCCCCCCCGTCCGATGATGTCGGTGGCCACATACTTCCCGATCGTTCGATATGCCGTCGGCCTCCTGGAATCGAACCGGTTGGCCACGAATTCGGTCAGGAAGTTTAACATCTCCGGGTTTTTTTCGGAGATGCGGTCGAAGTCGGCCCGGGTCAGGGCCCAGGCTTCCAGGTCTGTTTCCGCCTCGATGTGGGCAATGTGCGGTTCCCCGGTGAGAAGACCCACCCCGCCCACGATGTCACCTACCCCGTAGTGATCGACAGGGTGAATCTCACCCTCTTTCTCGACGATGACCAGGCACGTTCCGCGCTGGATGATGTAGGCGGTATTTCCGACTTCCCCCTGGGTGATGAATCTCTCGCCGGCCTTTATGTATTTGTAGGTCTCGTGCTGGAAGATCGATTCCTTGCCGTCCTCCCCGGAGGAGATGAAACTCAGGAATTTCGTGCTGAGATTCGCGGTTCCCTCTTCCTCTCGCACCTGACCGAAGAAATCGCAGTCCATGCAGGATTCTCGCTTTTCCGCAAAGGAACCCTGGACCCCGCCTCCGCAGAAGGTGCCTGCCACAGCCCAGCAGATTCTGCCGCCGGCGACCCCGCTGTTGATCCCGTCGAAAGAGGTGTCTGTCGAGGCCGGGCACACCCCGAGGTCAGCCACCTTGCTGCCCCCCGGTTCCCTTCCGCAACGACTGTGTTCCCAACAATTCTGCTTCTTCTCTGCCATGGAGATCCTCGCACGTCTGCTCGAATTTCAGGGACGCTCCTCCGCGATCACTTCTCCTTCAGAGTGTAAGACAGATAGGGGGCGAACAGTTCCGGATCGAGCAAGAAGGCGTCGTGCCCCTTTTCCGAATGCACGGTAATGTGCTGGACAGGGATGTGGCATCGCTTCAGGACATGCTCGAGGGCGGCCTGCTCTTCGGGATAGGAGCACACGTCCGAGTCGACGCTGAAGATCATGAACCGTTGGTCCCGGCAGCGTGAAAACACTTCCCGGACATTCTTTGCCCCCGTGTCGGCCACGAGGTCGGCTGTCTGCCAGGCCTCCATGATGCGAACGTAGGTGTTGGCGTCGAAACGGGCGACGAATTTCTGTCCCTGATGAAGCATGTAGGATTCCACGGGGTGGGTGATCGCGTAACGCTTCAAGTCCTCCTCCCGGCGGATCACCTCGCCGCGGGCCCTGTTTTCCATCACCTGCAGGGATATGTACGTCTTGTGCGCGATCATCCTTGCCAGGGCGAGCCCCTTCCTGGGAGGAGGGCCGTCGTAGTAGTCTCCGCCCCTGAAGTACGGATCCGCCTCGATCGCATAGACCTGCTCGAAATTGTGGATCCGCTGAAGGATGGTCACCTCGTGCGCGCAGGCGATGGGGATGACGATTTTGACTCTTTCCGGATACCGTGTCGCCATGGTCAGGGCGAGCAGCCCACCGAGAGACCCTCCGATCGTCGCATGGAGGCGATCGATGCCGAGGAAGTCCACCAATCGCATCTGGGCGTCGACGATGTCACAGAGCGATATGCTGGGAAATCGACTGCCGTAAGGCCTCCCGGTGGAGGGGTCGATCGAACGTGGTCCGGTCGAGCCGTAACACCCTCCCAGGTAGTTCGCACACACCACGAAAAAACGTTCCGTGTCCAACGCCTTGCCCGGGCCGATGAATTCATCCCACCAACCGACCCTGCACTCCTCTGTCCACAGGTCCTCTACCCCCTTTACCGAAGGGTTGTACCCTGCCGCGTTCTGGCTTCCGGACAGGGCGTGAAAGAGCAGGATCGCATTGTCGCGATCGGGCGAAAGTGTACCGTAGGTCTGGTATGCTACGGTGACGGGGGCCAGCTTTCCACCGTTTTGAAGGCGCAAGGGCTTGTTTCCGTTCTCGCCGAGGGTGAAGAACTCGGTCTCCATCAGCTGTTTGCTCCGGTTGTCCGAAATGACTTCAACGTTCATGTTCGTGTCCAGCCTCGTGGGGGGTTGCCTTTAGCCTCGAGCCGATCTCTCCAGGGCTTGATCCACGTCCTCGAGGATATCGTCGATGTGTTCGAGTCCGATCGAAAGCCTTACGAGCTCGGGCGTGATGCCCCCTTCCAGCTGCTGCGCCTCGTCCAGTTGAGAATGTGTGGTCGTAGCCGGATGAATGGCCAGGCTCTTCGCGTCTCCCACGTTTGCCAGATGGGAGAAGAGCTCCAGGTTGTCGATGAACCTTGCTCCGGCCTCCCTGCCGCCCTTGATCCCGAAGACGACCATGGCCCCGAACCCCTTGTTCATGTACCTGCTTGCCGCCTCGTGGGCAGGGTCATGCTCCAGGCCGGGATACCTGACCCACTCCACGAGGGGGTGTTCTTTTAGATGCCGCGCCACGGCGAGAGCGTTCTCGGAGTGGCGCTCCATACGCAGGGGGAGCGTTTCGATGCCCTGCAAGAAGATCCAGGCATTGTCCGGCGAAATACAGGCCCCCAGATTGCGCAGCGGAACGAGGCGCATCCGGAGGATGTAGGCCACGGGGCAGAGGTCGCCGAGATCGAAGGCGTAGCGAATTCCGTGGTAGCTCTCATCAGGCTCTGAAAGGAGGGGGAACTTCCCTGTGGTCCAGTCGAATCTCCCGGAATCCACCACGATGCCGCCGATGCCCGTACCGTGCCCTCCGAGCCATTTCGTCAAGGAGTGCACCACGATGTCCGCGCCGTGATCCAGGGGCTTGAGGAGATATGGGGTGGTAAACGTGCTGTCCACGACCAGGGGCACCCCGTCTGCATGGGCGATGTGCGAGATCGCCTCCAGATCCGCCACATCGAGCGCCGGATTCCCGATCGTCTCGCAGAACAGGAGCTTCGTCCTGGGGGTGACGGCCTTCGCGAAGTTCTCGGGATCGCGAGAATCCACGAAGCGCGCCTGGATGCCCAACTGGGGCAGAATGTTGTTGAACATCGTGTAGGTGCCGCCGTAAAGGTTGGTGGCGGACACGATCTCATCCCCGGCCTGACAGATGTTGATGATGCTGTAGAAGATGGCACTCGTCCCGGACGCCAGTGCCAGCGCGGCGGCGCCCCCTTCCATGGCTGCTACCCGTTTTTCGAGTACATCCTGCGTGGGATTCATGAGCCGCGTGTAGATGTTCCCCATTTCCTTCAGGGCAAAGAGATCAGCCGCATGCTCCGTGTTGTCGAACAAATAGGAGCTCGTTCGATAGACCGGAACCGCCCTGCTCCTGGTCGTTGGTTCTGCTTCCTGGCCTGCGTGCAAACAGAGGGTTTCCAGTTTCATCGTCTTCTCCAGACTGGTTGTTCGAAACGTAACCACCTAGATCTCTGATGCCGACCCGTGGACGGAGGCTTCACAGGCCCCGGGACGCACTCTTGCTTCTATTCACAGAGTACGGTTTTCCGGTCGATTTTTCCTTGACTTACGTCAAGTCAAGGACACAAGGGGGTGGGAGCCTAATGTCCTTAGCCAAGATGGATTCAGCAGTGGCAGGGGGGATTTTGGGGTCTCTGGAGCGATCTCCTTGTTCCGAATTCGATTTGTGCAGGGCGACTTTGTAGGGGGAGAGGGAGACGGAGCCCAAGCAAATCGAATTCGGAACAAGAGATAGCTAGATGACCGAACCGACGGCCCGGTAATGGCGGTCTCTCGTTTCTTCCGGCAGGCCCAGGAACTCGTCGATCTGGTCGAGCATGTCCTGTTTGTCCTTGAGCAGGGCCCCGTGGAGGGACACGTAGTTGTTCGCGTGGTCACAGGTCAGGTGAGGGCCGTCCACCGTAATCCCGTCCACAAGGAGCCGCAGCTCCATCACCGTGCCTTCCGGCGATTGTTCGCTGAAGGTGCCCTCCTTGATCTTGCCGCCGAGTTTTGTGTGCGGGTGAATCCACAGCCTGCGGATCCGGACGAACTCCGGGCAGGTCTCGTTGATGACCTTGGCGGTTTCGGTCATGTGCTCCTCCCACCGGTCCGTGCCTCCCAGGCCGAGAAGAACATAGTAGCTGAGTTCGATCCCTGCCTCGCGTACCTTCTTGCCTGATTCGATCAGCACCTTCTGGCTGATTCCCTTCTTGTGGAGGCGGAGCAGGGCGTCGCTTCCGGTCTCCAGGCCCACGTGGACCCGGTCCAACCCGCTCTTTCTGAGCCTCTCGAGGTCCTCGAGTGACTTTGTGTAGAGACTGCTTGCCCGCGCGTAGGCCGTCACCCGCTCCAGGGTCGGGAATCGTTCCCTCAGCCGCTCGACGATCGGCACGAGGTCCTCGGCAGGCCTCTCCAGGGGATCCGCATCGCCGAGAAAGGCGGTGCGTGGGTGGTCTCCCCAGTACTGTTTCAGGAGGTCTATGTCCTCCAGGACGTCCTTCACGGGCCTGGTTTCAAAGGGCTGCCCATAGGCCTCGTAGATGCCGCAGAATTGGCATCGGTTCCAATGGCATCCGCGTACCACTCTCAACAAGAGGCTTCCTGCCTCGCTCGGTGGCCGAATGACCAGTCCCTCGGGCGCACGCATTCTTGTTTCTCCTGCAGTCTTGGCTATTAGCCTTTAGCCGTTAGCCATTAGCTTATTATGCCTTTCGCCCGCGGCTTTGCCGCAGTGGGCTGCCACGCCTGTTCTCCTTCTGATGCCCGTCCCTCAAGAAAAGTCTACCGGTCGAAGCAGGTTCTGTCACCCATGCGCCCCGATATCGTTAGAGCCGCAGTCATTCGCAGAGACCACATTCACGAAACAGCCCGCCTGGTTTGCATTGCTCGGGGGAGAGCAGATATCCTGCCTCCGGGCGGTGTTGAAATGGAGCGAAAGAGCTTTGACGTGTGCGTGGTAGGGGCCGGTCCCGCGGGGGCTACGGCTGCTTGCCGGCTCGCGGAAAGAGGGATTGACGCACTTCTGGTCGACCGGGCTCGCTTTCCACGGGACAAGGTATGTGGGGATGGGGTCGGCCCCAGGGCGGTCCGGGTCCTGGAGAAGCTGGGGCTCTATCCCTCCGAGGGATTCCCGGGAAAATACGGTCTCGAGGGCATCCGGATCGGTTCACCGAACCGCGGGGTTCTCGAAGTGGCCGTCGGGGAGGGGGATCCGGAGGCAAAGGCGGGATACGTGATCCCCCGTGAGCGGTTCGACGGGTGGCTGCTCGAACAGGCCGTGAAGAAGGGCGCTCGCCTGTGGGACGGGGTGGAGGTCCGCCAGGTTGAGAAGCGAAAGGGCGGCCTGCAGATCTCCGGCTCGATGGACGGACGCCCGTTGTCGGTGACGGCCCGCTTCGCTATAGGCGCCTGGGGCGCCCAGGCGGGAAAGGTTGCCGGGCCGTACCCTGCCCGGGTCGGGGGCGGGCGGTTCGCCGTGGTCGCGATGCGTGCCTATTTCACGGGTCTCCAGGGGATTGGGCCCTACCTGGAGATTCACTTTGACCCGGGTCTGGTCCCGGGCTACGGTTGGGTCTTTCCCACGGGTCCGGAGAGTGCCAACATCGGATACGGCATGCGCCAGGACTTCCTCCGGAAGAAGGGAATCCCCCTGCGCCGCCTCTTTGAAGGGTTCCTGGACACCAATCCCTCGGTGCGCCGCTACCTCGAGAAGGGCAAACGAGTCTCACCTCTCCGGGGCGCCATGATTCCCTTTCGGAAGGCCCGTCTTCCGGTTGCCCGCGGCCGTCTGTTGCTCACGGGCGATGCGGCCGGCTTCGCCGACCCCCTGAGCGGGGAAGGCATCGGCACGGCCATGCAAAGCGGTTGGATGGCTGCCGATTGCGTGGCGAATGCATTGAGACATGGAATCCCGGCCAGGTGGGCCTCTGTTGCTTACGCGTCGTCTTGCCACAAGGAGATTGTCTGGAATCTGGGCCTGGCGAGCCTCGTACAGGCGATCCTGATCCGCCCGCCTTTCGGTTCGACCGACCGGATCCTGGACGCCATCGTGGAGAAGGCCCGAGGGAACCCCAGGATGGCCAGGGCTCTGGCGCGCCTGATTATCGGAGATCTCTCCCGCACCGCCTTTCTGGATGCGAGGAATTGGGGAAAACTCCGTCGGGCCTGGCGTCAGCCCTGACCCCTGCCTTTACCTCCCCTTCTTCGTCACCTTCTTCTTTGCGGTCTTCCTGGTTTTGGCCTTGGCGGCGGTCTTCTTCGGCGCAGCCTTCTTGGTTCTTGCCCCGGCGGCCTTCTTCTTCGGCGCAGCCGTTGCCTTGGGAATCGCCTTCGGCTTGCAGAGCAGCGACCGCGTTGTGGCCAGGCGGCCGCAGCTGTCACAGAAGTATTTCAGTTCCAGCCGCTTGGGGAAGCAGACGTGCCTGGGATCCGATGCGGTCTTTCCGCAGAACTCACAGGCGGCCAACGACAAGTCTTTAGCCTTTGCCGGGCGGCAGAGGTGCCCTTTCTGGGTTGTGCTCTTTCCACAGGTCCTACAGACGTGGAGTTGGGAAGAGGATGCCCTTGCCATGATACGCTCCTTTTATGTTTGTTTCGGGTTCGGTGAATGTCCCTGCTTTCTCACCGTTGTCCAGGAGATTGCTTTCCGCCTGGAAGTCAACTAATATATTGTGTTTATCCCTTACAAAGCCTTGGATGCACAAGAAGGGAGAAGTGTTGTCGGAGAAACACCCGGGGAAACGAAGGGGAGGAAGAAAATGAAGCCGGGGCGCACTCCATTCTTGTCCGGAGCCGGGGTCAGTGCCTTCCCCTGGATCGTCCCTGTCCTTGTCATCCTGATCGCCCTTCACCCTTCTGTTGGGTCTGCCGATATGGTCCTGAGCGAACGGACACACATCGTCGGGGCGCCGCCCATGCAGGGGCAGATGGCGGCCGCCCAACAATCCCGCGAGTCGACCACCTACCTACAGGGCAAGAGGATTCGAACCGAGACCGAGGGTCGCATCTGGGTGTTGGACTTCCAAAAGGGCATGCTTGTAACGATCAATCCCACCGACAAGACCTATACGGAGATGAGCCTGAAGGACCTGAAGGAGGCCCAGAAGCAGGCGATGGCGTGGATGAGCGGCCTCCGGGCCCAAATGGTAGAGAAGATGAAAACGATGTCTCCCGAGGCCAAGGCAGCCATGCAGAAGAAACTCGACTCTATGCCGGAGGGGATGTTCGGGGAAGAAAAGCCGGCCAAGATCACTGTGAAGGCCACCGGAAAGAAGGAGACCATCAACGGCTTTGCCTGCAAGGAATACGAGGTGTACGAGGACGGGGATCTGACGACCCAATACTGGTTGGCCCCCTCCGTGTCGACCAAGGCCTTTGACGCATACCAGAAAGAGTTGAGCCAATGGCTGGAGGGGATGGGGCCGCTGGGAGCCAATCGTCTGCGGGAATGGGAGCACATTCGGGACCATGGGTTCCCGATCAAGGTGACGCGAGTCAAGCCGAGTGCCGGCAAGGTATCCTTCGACAGGGAGATTCTCGGGGTTGAAGAGAAGTCACTGGACGAAGCCATTTTTCAGCCTCCCAAGGACTACAAGCGTACCGAAGCGCCTGCCCTCCCGAAGTTTGGCGCGAAACCGGGGAAGATGCCCCCGCCCAAGTAGAGCGGAAGAGTGAGCGATCCTGAAGGAAGCCTTCCTCTGAAAACCGAGCGCACCCTTGCCTTCCTCCGAGAAGGGTTGTCGAGCTCATGAAGCGACGAGCCTTGGTGACGGGCGCCTGCGGTTTTGTCGGCGGCCACCTCGTAGACCATTTGCTGGGGGAGGGGTGGGAAGTCAGGGCCACGGATCTGCCGCAGGCGGACAGGAGTCGGCTCCCGGGAGGTGCCGACTGGGTACCGGCAGATCTCACCCAGCGGGATACGGTGCCTCCGGTCGTGCAGGGGATGGACGTTGTCTTTCACACGGCGCACGTCGCCGATTCCTCGGCGCCGTGGGAGCGGTTCTACCGGGTGAATGCCCTGGGAACGGAGCATCTCCTGGAAGCGGCTCACAGGGCGAGCGTCGAGCGGGTCGTGAGCTGGTCGAGTTACAGCGTTTACGGGAAGTTCAACAAAGACCGCGTGCCCGTCGACGAAACCCATCCGGTCGGCCCCAAGGATTCCCTGGGCCGCTCGACGGCCATGCAGGATGCGGTCGTATGGAGGTACCATGACGCCGGTCTGCCGGCGACTGTTCTGCGACCCAGTACACCCTACGGGGCAAGGGGCTGCGGAGGCCTTGCCGCGGTGCTTCGCCGCATGAACCGATTGCCCGTGGTGCCGATCCCGATGAACCATACGCAGAGGGTGATGAGTGTACACGTGAAGGACGTCGTGAGGGCGGCCTCGTTTGTGGCGGAAAAGGAGGAGACAGCGGGCGAGGAATACAACATCACCGACGACGGACAGTATTCGTCCTGTGCCTTCCTCTCGCTCCTTGCGGAGGCGCTCGGCAAAAGAACCTTGCCGGTTCTGGTCCCGAGGGCCCTCGTGAAGGCGGGTGCCTGGCTGGCCGCTTGCGGGCCCATGGGCTGGGCGCGGGCACGAAACAGGGGGGGCCGGCTGGGAAAGGACATGGTGTCCTTTCCCACCGTTGATTTTGTTCCATCTAACAGTAAAATCAAATCATTGGATTTCCGGTTCGTTTTCCCGGACCCGCGTTCGGGGATCCCGGAAACCATCAAGGAGCTGCGCCGGGAAGGATACCTGGAATAGGGCTGGCAGGACCCGTCAGGTAAGGTGAAGCTCGCTGTTCCGCTGTTCCCTGCTCAAGAAAGGAATTCTATGTTGCGAGAGACGATTGCGATCAATGGCAAGGAGATTCATCTCGAGACGGGCAGAGTCGCAAGACAGGCGCACGGAGCGATTCTATGCCGCGAGGGAGACACGGTGATCCTGGTCACCGCAGTGCACGAGAAGCCGCAGCGCACGGGACTCGATTTCCTCCCGATGACAGTCGAGTACCGGGAGAGAACCGCTGCCGCTGGCCGTCTTCCTGGCGGATTCTTCAAGCGGGAGATGCGGCCGGCGGACAGGGAGACCCTGACCGCCCGGCTCGTGGACCGCTGCTTGAGGCCGTTGTTTCCGAAGGCATTCAAGGACGAGACCCAGGTCATGACCACCGTGCTGAGTTTCGACCCGGACGCTGACCCCGGGGTGCTCGCGATTACCGGGGCTTCCCTGGCCACGCACATTTCGGACATGCCCTGGAACGGCCCGGTGGCCGGGATTCGTGTGGTGCAGGTGGACGGACGGTTCGTGGTGAACCCCAGTTTCGATGAGAAGGAGAGGGCGACTCTGGACCTCATCGTCGCAGTCACGAAGGATGGCCTGGCGATGGTGGAGGGGACCTGCAAAGAGGTGCCGGAGGCCACCGTCGTGGAAGCGCTGCAGATTGCCCAGGAGGCGGCCCAGCCTCTTCTGGCGGGCATGGAACGTATGCGCGAGCAGGTCGGCAAGCCGAAGATCGTGCTCGAGGAGACTCCTCCAGAGGACCCGAAGTGGGTGGAGGAGATCTGTGAGGCGGCCAGGCCCGAGCTGGAGGGCATTCTGCGAGCGGCCATGGAGAAGCTTGAGTTGCAGAAGGCGATCAAGGGCTTGAGGAACAAGATCGTCGAGCGGTTCTCGGGTGAAGGGGAGGATGCGGCAGAGAAGGGCAAGAAGGTCCGTAGTATCTTTGAAGACTTCGAAACCAAGCAGATCAGAGGGTTGCTTGTGCGGGAGAACCTGCGGGTCGACGGGCGTGGCTCCAAGGATATCCGGCCCATCTCGGGTGCGGTGGGATGGCTTCCCCGTACACATGGTTCGGCGCTGTTCACGAGGGGAGAGACCCAGGCCATGGTGAGTTGCACCCTGGGCACGGGTCGCGACGAGCAGATCGTTGAGGCCCTCGACGGCGAGACAAGAGAAAGCTTCATGCTTCACTACAACTTCCCGTCCTACAGCGTGGGCGAAGTCAAGCGAATCATGGGGCCCGGGCGCAGAGAGATCGGCCACGGCAACCTGGCCCGTCGTGCCCTGGACTGTATCGTTCCCGACCCCGACGTGTTTCCGTACACGATCCGGATCGTTTCCGACATCAGCGAGTCAAACGGCTCCTCTTCGATGGCCACGGTCTGCGGGGGGACGCTGGCCATGATGGATGCCGGTGCGCCCATCAAGGCGCCTGTGGCCGGGATCGCAATGGGCCTCATCCAGGAAGGGGATAAGATCGTCGTCCTCTCCGACATCCTCGGCAAGGAAGACCACCTGGGGGACATGGACTTCAAGCTGGCCGGCACCCGAAAGGGGCTCACCGCGGTGCAGCTCGACAACAAGCTTGGCGAGGTGAAGCCCGAGGTGCTGACCGAGGCCCTGGAACAGGCAAGGCAGGGCAGACATCATATCCTGGAGGAAATGCTGAAGATTCTCGAAGCCCCTCGAGACGATATTTCCCAGTACGCGCCGCAGGTTCACGTCGTCCCCATCCGCAAGGAGCGGATCCGGGACCTGATCGGACCTCAGGGAAGGGTCATTCAACAGATCCAGGGACAGACAGGCACGAATATCGAGGTTGGGGACGACG
>RCNG010001196.1_pt1 | contig 12771 bp, 5 predicted proteins | sample 2041371 | NCBI WGS metagenome assembly RCNG01 (sample SAMN09708227, study PRJNA481090) | Marine sediment metagenome, whole genome shotgun sequencing project. | biome: marine sediment; feature: ocean; material: sediment; isolation source: Sewage treatment plant 1 marine sediment (STP1) ... | reverse complement strand
TGCCGCCGTTATGCCGTCGACCTGTGCCTGCATGAACGGCAGCGCGAGATTGCCCGAGTAGATGCTGAGGAAGCCACCGTCGCCGGTCGCCGGTACCCAGGTTGTCATCGCGATCGGGAATGTCGCGAGCAGGAATGCGCGACCCAGTAGCGCGGGATTGAACAGGTTGTGCCCAAGGCCACCCCAGATGACCTTGCCGAGACTAATCGCAACGAATCCCCCGAGGAACGCCATCCATAGCGGCAGGCCCGGTGGCAGCGTGAGGCCGAGAAGAAGTCCGGTCAATACGGCAGTGGCATCGCGCAGTGACTCACTGCGCGACTCGCCGGTGGCGAACAACCACTCCGCGATCATGGCGCCAGCGATGCATGAGCCGAGGATCAGGATGGCGCTCAGCCCGAAGAACCACAGCGACGCGCCCGTCGCGGGCAGCAACGCATAGATCACGTCGCGCATCGCCTTCGGTGTCGTCATGCCCTGGCGCAGGAGCGGCGCATGAAACAGAAGGAGATCGGGGTCTTTCTTCTTCACCCTGTCGACTCCTTGCGGTGGGTCAGGTCGTCCTTCGCGGTTCGGATAAGTTGCACGATCGGGATGTTCGACGGGCAGGCGAATGTACAGCAGCCGCACTCGACGCAATCAAAAACATTGAGGTCCTTCATCTCGTCGAATTTGCGTGCCCGGGAAAGGCGGGCGAATCGCGAAGGGTTCAGGAAATACGGACAGGCCTCGAGGCAGCGGCCGCAACGAATGCAGGGATACTCCTTGCGCCTTGCCGTCTCCGACTCAGTAAAGACCAGGATGCCGGAGCATCCCTTCAGGACCGGCACATCGAGACTGGCGATCGGTCGACCCATCATCGGCCCGCCCATGATTATCTCGCGCGTGCCGCCCTTGAGCCCGCCACAGAATTGCACCACGTCACGCACGGGTGTGCCGAGCGGTACGATCAGGTTGGCCGGGTAGGTGACTCCCGGACCCGCCACCGTAACGATGCGTTCAATCAGCGGCAGACCGCGCAGGAAGTAATCCGCTACCGCGACGATAGTGCCGACGTTGTTCACGTTAACCTCGACGTCCCGGGGCAGCTGCCCCGCCGGCACCTCCTTGCCGAAGACGCTCTTGATCATCATCTTTTCCGCGCCTTGAGGATATTTCACTTTCAGCGGCACGACGCGGACGGGGTGGCCGTCCGGGATGTGCCGTCGGATGATGTCGATTGCATCGGGCTTGTTGCTCTCGACGCCAATGACCGTCTCCTCGGCGCCGAGTTTCTGCCGCACGATCTCGGCGCCCTCGAGCAAAGCCTCCGGGCGCTCAAGCATCAAGCGGTGATCGTTGGTCAGATACGGTTCGCACTCGGCACCGTTGATCAGCAGGCTGCGGATGCGTGTGCCGTCGGGCACTGACAGTTTCACGTGAGCCGGGAAGGCGGCGCCGCCCATGCCGACGATACCGGCCATCTGCACGGCTTCGATGAAATCTTCGAGCGAGAGTGACTGCCAGTCTATCGGGCTGACGGCGTCGATCTGCTGCGTTGCAAACGCGTCGGCCTCTATGCCGATCCCTGCTGCGAAGCGGCCGTCGCCACCGCGAAAATCGCCGACCTTTTGCACCGTCCCGGTCACCGGGCTGTGCAGGGCGGTCGAAACGAAGCCACCCGGTTCGGCAATCAGCTGCCCGCGCTGCACACGTTCCCCGACAGCGACAACGGGCAGGCTGGGCACGCCAATATGCTGGCCCAAAGGCATGACGTAGTCCTTGACGAACGGCACGCGCTGAATCGGGAGATGCTCGGTCTGGCTCTTGTGGTGGGCCGGATGGACACCATGCTCGAAGTTGCGGCGCAGTAAACCGAAGGCTTGCATGGCTATGAGCCCCGCTTCTTCGATGCCAGGTCCAGCAATCGGCTGCGGATCTTGCCGGCGATCTCGGTCTCGGTCTTCTTTTGGATCTCCTGGATTCGTGCGTTGGCGTCCTCGGTCTGCGCATCGAGTTCTGCCTGGTGCCCGGCGGCGACTTCGGCGCGGATCTGCTCTTCGAGACGCTCCGTAAACGGTGTGACGATGCCGGCAAGCTCCTGCAGGGTTTGCCAGGCTTCCGCACAGTGCGCTGCCATCTCGCTCATTGCTGCTGTCATCGAATAGCGCTGCTCCTGTTCGCCCTGGCCGGTGGCAACGTACGGCGTTTTCTTCTGGCGACTCCTGGTATCCAGTTGCAGCCACTCGTGCAGCGCGAGCGGCGCGGCTGCATCAGCTGCAAGGGGTTGGAAATTGGCACGGAATCGCTGTTGTCCTATCGCCCAGTCCGCTGCGCTCAGCCGTTGTTCACCGCCATCATGCGCCGCCATGGTCTCCGTCGCTTCCGGATTTCCATCCAGGCTGATACGTGAACCGAATACGCCGTCGCCCGAGGGATCGTAGCGAAACAGTGGCATCGCGCGGCTGCGGATGGCGAGGTCTGCCTGGGCAATCGCCTGATCGCTTGCGAATCCATGACGCGTCGGGCTCGGCGCGTAGACCTGCAGAAGGGCAGGGCCATCGTAGCGGAGCGCCTGCAGCATGGATTCGCCGAGGTGCAACGGGTTGGCAATCGAGGTCTGAGCGACATAAGCGTTGCGCTGCGCCAGTGCGAGGAGCGCAAGGCTTCCCCTTGGATTGTTGATCGGCGCCTGCGCTGTTGTAGAAGACGGGTCGCTCGCGAGACCAAAGTCCAGCGCGTTCAACACCAGCACCTTGATGGGCAGACCCGAGTTCAGCACGGACATCAACTGGCCCAGACCACGCCCGGCGAGCATCTCGTCGTTGCCTATGAGCAGCAGCGGCGGACATAGCTCGTGTTCCTCGCCGCCAAGGTCCTTCCAGGCAAGTCTCTCCAGCTCATCGCGTTTCCAGTCCGCCCCATCCGGGTGTTCGATCTCGAGGTGTGCAAGTCGCAGCAAGCGAACGAGCTCCATGGTTTCGTCGAGGTGTCCCGCGACCAGGCCCGCGGCCAGCTGCGCCGCATCGCCGCTCATGTCGATGAGTACCGGTGCCTGGAATGGATTGTGCGGAAACGCACCGGCCCAGGCAGCCGTGCTGTCGCCAGTGACGGCCAGGCCGTAGCGAGCGCGGCCGAGACCATGTTCGCCCTTAACGAGGCGATGTTGTGCAGATGCAATCTGCTTCGACAGCTCGATCAGCCTGAGCACATAGCGGGTATCGACAGAGTGATCTTCGGCGCTGGTCTCATCGGTCAGGGCTTTCAAATCGACGCGCGGACTGTTTGTGCGTTGCAGCTTTTCGGTGACCGCGTCCAGATCATCGATCGCCAGCGTTCCCGATAGTGTCTCCGTCAGCAGTGACTGGACGGCTTCGCCGGCCTCGAGGAGCGTCTTCGCAAAGCGTTGCACCAGTGGCTGCTGGTGGTACTCGGTAGCCGCGAGGATCAGTCTGACGGCGGTCTTTTCCCCGGAGCCGGCTTCAGCCGGGTCACCGCCGGCCAACGCAAACTGGCAGTAGCGCGACAGGAGGATCGCCGCCATCCTGCCGATATCGGGATCGTTCGCAGCGCGTTCGAGAGTTTCGCCCGCGGTGTCAGGTGTCCCGACCCAGGTCGACCAGAGGCCGCGGGCCCGGTCCAGGGCATCCGTATCCGGCTCGTCGGCCTGCAGCGCGCCCGGTTCACAACTGCTGATACACAGGCCGCAGGCTTTGCAGGCTTCCGGATTGACAACCAGCGACAAGAGCTCGGCGCTGCCTTTCTTTTGCGATTCAGGTCTGAGAAAGAACGGCTCCGTGACGGCGACCGGCAGGGCACCGATCGTGGCGCCGATGCTTTCAAGGCCCGCGCCAATTGCCTCTTTCCGTTCATCCGGCAAGGGCATTTTTTCTTCGAGCCAGCGATAAGCATCGTCGAGCATCTGACCAAAGGTTGGTGCAATTTTGTCAGCCGCTTTGTGACTGGCCTTGTTGCTGGCGACAATTCGCGCCGCGAGTTTGCTGGCTACCTGCCGCACGGCTTCCGCGCCGGTGAGTTTTATTCCCGCATTGATCAGAGCTTCAGGCGTTGTCGCTGCGACGCCGATCGCGCTGTCCGGGCAATGCGTCCAGCATTGACCGCAGCCGGTGCACAGCGACGGGTCGAAAGCCGGCAACATGTGGCGTGAATCGCTGCAGTCGTTAAAGGTGGAGCTGAGCGGCGGCATCGTGCCCGTTGCCAGGTAAGGGCCGGCGGTTAGCCGGTCCGACATTCGGTCGCGGTAGAGCACACCGAGCTGGTCCCAGAAGCGTGGCAGGCTTGCGTAGTGATCGTCATTGCGACCAAGGTGTCGTACCGCCGCCGGCGCATCGCCCTCCCAGCGATTCACGGCAACGCTCGCCGCCGGCGGCGCCTGTGCGTTGTCGACCTCCGAGACCTGTTCGAGGCCCGACTGAAATGCGGCAATAAGTTCTTCGCGGCGAACCTCGGTGATGCCTTCGAGCATGCGTTCTCGTGCGGCGATAACTCGCCGGGTTCTGACGTCGATCAGCTTGGCGCCGATCAGCACGCCGAACAGGCCACCGAGCAATGATTCGACGCCGAGGGCGTCGCTTTCATCAGAGCTGATCGCTGGCGCCAGTTCGAAAACCTGCGAGCCCTTATCGAGTCGCAAGCGCCGGCTCGAAACGTGCAGGCTCAAGTCCGGCACGAGTCCATCGCCGGGATCGTGTAGCGTGTCGTCGCCGTGAGTGAGCCAGTCGACACAGGGTTCGGACTCGTTCTCCCACGAGACCGCCGGTCGACTCCGAATGCGACCGCCGCCAAGCTGGTGAAGCAAGCTGCCGGCCGCGCCGAGGATATCTCTGCCGTCGCGGCCGTTGGGCCTGTGTATGGCGATGGTCAGTGTGTCGCCTTGCCGCGGTGGAGCGGCGTCATTTTCGGCACGAATACCGAGGCTGGCGGCGTCCGGGTAAGCGCGCCGCAGCGCGTCCAGGAAGACTTCGCGTTTGGGTTGCTCGCCCGAAGTGTCGTCAAACGCGATCCCCAGGAACAGTGGCGCAGCGGTGGGCGTTTCAACATCAGTACACAACGCAACCAGGTCAGCGACCCTGAGTGGTAATCCGCCCACGCCGTAGACAACGGATTGGTATTTCGGCTGCCTTCCGTCTGCGTCGGGATTCACGGCGGCGCGTATTTCGCGCATCAGCGGCAGCGCTCCCGACAACGGTGCCTCCATGCGTTCGAGGACAAACACCCGGTCCCGTCCCTGCAGCGCTGCGACAACTTCGGCACCTGGAAACGGCCGAAGCACATTGATTCCGAGTACGCCCACGCGGATCTTGCGCTGCTTGCGCAGACAATCAGCGGCCGCCCGCGCGATCTCGATGGCGGCGCCCTGTGCCACAAGCACGGTTTTTGCATCGTCCAGCCGGTAGCGGGAGACCGACTCGTAACACCGGCCGGTCAGGCTTCCGAACTTCTCGAAGCAGGCTGCGAGGGATTCGGCGACAAAGGCATCGAAATACGGCCTTCGGGCGAATGCCCCGAGTGCGAAGCTGTCTCCCTGAAAGAGGGCGCCGGTGAGTACCGGCTCATCCAGGTCGTGCCAGGCCGGGACGCGGCGGCGAGTCTCCCCGAACAGCAACTTCTGTACGGCGGTCGGGGATTCAATGCTTTGCCGCGCCGGGCCGAGCAGCCCACCGGTCTGCGCCGGCGACAGCAGGCGGACGTTCTGTGCGGCGTTCGCGGTTTGCTCACCATCCATGATGACCATGCCGGGCACCAGTGATTCTTCCGCGACGCATCTTGCAATGTGCGTGAAATCAACAGCTTCTTGTACATTAGTGGCAAATAACATGAAGAACCCGGAGTCCGCGCTCAGGTGAACCGCCTCATGGCTGCTGCCGAGCGCGCTGCCGTGTGCGGCCGCCGCCCGGGTACCAACGTGCAGCACCAGCGGCACGTGCTTGCCGGCGGCGGAGATCAGCAGATCCTGTGCGGCCGACAGATCCGGTCCGGACAGAAAGGCAGTTGCGCGACGGCCGGCCAGTGCAAGGCCGGTCGCTGCCGCGACAATGCCGCGCGGTCCCTCGGCCGTCTGTGCCGACATTGCGTCGCCGAAGAGATTGGTGTTGCCATGCGCGAGTTCGCCCAGCCAGACCGGGTCCGCATCGCCGCTAGGGAAGGAGCCCCCGAGCACCGCGTGACTGGAGATGCTGGCCTCGGTTAGCGCGACAGCGCTGTTGCCATCGAGCACCGTCTCCAGACCTTCGTTGCGGATGTCGGAATCGGCGGGCGCGCCGAAGACTCGGCGGTACCAGTGAATTGCCCTGCTGCGCAGACTGGTCATCGTGTTCCCGCTCGACGGGATTCCTGGTCCTGAAACTGTTCTTTCTCGAGCCAGACTATCGATCGCGTTGCGCAACGGAATACGGCTTCCGGCCTGGCCGGTCCGCCGGCTGAATAGTCGATGACCGGCAGGTTGTTCTCCATGCGTATCAACCCGGGCGCTGCGTCCGCCACGCACTTGCCGCAGGCGTCACAGGCGACCGCACAAAGCTGTGTCGCTGCCTCGCCAGCCAGCGGTACGTTACATTGCACGAACAGGTTTTGTTTTAGCGGCACCAGTTCGAACAGGTCTTTCGGACAGGCGGCAACGCAATCCGGGCAGGCACGACATTTCTCGGTATCCACCTGCGGCAGCCCGTTGCCATTCATGTGAATGGCGTCGAAGGTGCAGGCAACCTCGCAGTCCCCCAGTCCGAGACAGCCCCAGGCGCAGCCTTTGCCGCCGCCGGAAACCACGGCCGCTGCGCGGCACCCTTCGAAGCCACGATACTCGGCAATCTGGTGAGCCTGCAGCCCGCCGCCGCCGCAGCGCAGCCGCGAGACCAGTTTCTCCTGGCGGCCGACATCGACCTGGAGAAACTCGGCGATACGCTCTATGTCGTCGTCCGTGCTGACGGTGCACTGGCCGGGATCGACGTCTCCGGCCACCAGTTTCTCGGCAAACGGCAGACAACCCGGCTGCCCGCACGCGCCGCAATTGGTCCCCGGAAGCATCTCGTTGGTCGCCTCGATTCGAGGGTCCTCGTCGACCTTGAGGAACCGCTGAGCAATGGCGAGAACCGTGCCAAAAAAGAGCCCGATGCCCACCATGATGCCCGGCGCTATCAACAGGCTGTTCATTAGTTGAACGGCGCGGCGCGGGAAATCAGTTCGTCGAGGCCCGGCTCATTCGGGTCCAGTGGTTTGCCCGGATGAATACACTTCGCGGGGCAGATCTCGGCGGCTTTTACGAGGTCAGCGAAAGGACCGGCCTTGGGGTCGCTGATAATAGCCTGCTTGTCGTCGTTGTAGGCGAACATCATCTTGTTGACGCCCATGCAGTCGTCACAGGTAGTACACATCGCCGTGTCGAGCCAGGGTTCGTCGAAACTGAGCTCTTCCTCGGCTTCTTCTTCCGCCACCGGCTCCGCTGCGACTTCCTCGGCCGGGGCTTCGGTCTCTGCCGGCGCCGATGCCGGCATCGTGGCGAGCTGGCTGCCGCCTGTGACGATGCTCGACAGATCGGCACCCATCAACACGTCGACAAGCTGTCCCATGGCCTCGCCGGCGGCCTCGGAACGGACGTTTTCCAGTTGTTCCTCATGCTCCTTCACGAGTTGTTCGCGCTCTGCTTCGATCGCCGCCCGTTGCTCCTCGATAATCCGGTCGATCGCCTCTTCGACGTAGAAATTCTGTATCCCGGCCAGTTCCTGCAGTGTGTGCCAATAGTTCAGCCGGTCACGACACGCAAATACGAGAGCGCGAGATACGACGAGCCGTACGAGCACATCCTGGTCGTCTATTGCCCAAATAATTGGCACCAGGCGGTCGCGGACTTCGTCGTCGGCCTGCAGATACTGATCGACCGGTATGAAATCGCCGGACTCGAAACCGGCAGGCACCATTCGAAAATGTCCGTGCAGTGCGGGCATCAACAGCGCGTAATCGGCGAACGTAAATGCGAGGTCCATCTCTGTAACCTCGCCGTCGGCGTTGCGGTACTCGAGTTTCTCGACCGGCCAGTCGTTTTCGGCCTGAGGGTTACCACCGAAGCTGATCCGCTGTGCGGCGTGGTCGCCCGCGTCCGGGTTGACCAGTATGAACGGGTGAGCGCGACTCTCCAGCGCGGCACTCGCGACAAACCAGGGGTCGAGCAGCCGTTGCTTCGTTTTGGACTGGGTGCCGCGATTGATCAGGTGCAGGCTGGCGCGATTGCTGTCGAGTGCGCAGAGGAACCCTGATAACAGATCATCATGGCGTGCAGCAGAGGTTTGTGCGACTACGACCTGGCGGTGCCCGACGCCGAAGTAGGCGAGCTCGAATCGATACGAATCGAACGGGTCTTCGCCAGGTTTCGCACCTGGATTGTCGTAAGCACGGACCCAGCTTAGTACGTGTACCGGAAGGCGTGATCCCAGCAAATGCGAGAACGACGGCAAGCCGTCGCCGGCAAGGTGGTCCGCCGATACCAGCGCCACCACCCGGGTGACGAGCTGCATCTCGTCGTTTGAAAAGGCCTGCCAGTCGAAGCTGGCGAACCAGGAATCGTGTATGGCCGGATCGTAGTTGGCGTCGATTTCAAGCGCCGCGATTCTGAGTGCGGCAAACAAGCGCGCGAAATCAGCGGCGTCACTTTCGAAGACCTCGGCAGCTGTCGCGCACGGGTCGTCGCTGCCAACGAGTTCCAGTTCAGGTAAGTTCCCGAACCGGGGGTCGTCCAGTTGACCGACAAACCTGACCAGCACCGGGTCGTCCTGCCAGGCCTGCAATTGCTTGAGCGCAACTTCGATTCTGGCCCGTCGCTCAGCCGGCATCTTCACCGAACCGTGAGCGCGGTGTTCGAGCATCTCGGAAAGCGCTCCGGTATCAAAATGGCGGGACGCCTTGCCGACGCTGCTCTCGACGCTCCCGGGCTCGTTCGCGTCGGTCGACTTGGCTTTCTCGACATCAATAAGTGACTGCAAATCGTGAATGTGTTTGTCGATCCGTTGACGAAGTTTTTCGCGGCTTTGATCATGTCTGTGACGAATCGCATGCAGCAGCAAATGCAACGACACGCACGGCCCGTAACTCAGGAATTGTCCACCAGGGGCTATGGCGTCCTTGAGTCTTTCGAGATCGGCGCCCAGTTTTTCCTGGCTGCTCTGGTCCAGATCGAGGTGTTTCTGCAAGGCCGCCGCGGCGTCCGCAAACAGGCCCGGTGCATCAACGGGATCCGAATCTTCGAGCTTTTCCCGTAGGTAGCGTTCTATCCACGGCAGATTGTCCCTCAGGATCCTGGCATCTTCGGCACCAAGCGCAAACGCGTCCAGCGACTCGATCAAATGCTCGCTAACAGGTCGCGCGAGTACGGCTGTGCTGTCGGGAGGATTCAGGTAAAGCGGATACTGATAACGAATGGCCGATGCATCGCGGTAGGCGTTGAGCAGGGCTGGTAAAACCGCACCCTCAGGTAGTGTGGTATGTGCTGCGGCGGTCGGTTCGCCATGGTGGAAACGGCGAAGCAGGGCGATTACATCCGCGTCGGCATCACCCTTCGTCCCGGCCATGTCGTGTTTGCTTTCCGTTACGGAGTTCATTGTTGCTCCGGGCTAGTGGCCCACTAGATGGCGAAGTTATCCAGCGCCTTGTTCATACCGGCGAGCCGGTCGTCGACGCTCATCTCCATGCCGACCGAGGACATCATGTCGTATCGTGGCGCGTCCGGATTGTGATAGAGAATTCCGAGCGGCAGAACAGAATCGTCGGCCGCGATTGCGAGGGCCGCCGCGAGGTCCGACGGATCATGCTCGGCTTGGTTCGGGAATAGCCGCTTGACGTTATCGTCGACCTGCGCGCCTTTCTCGTGCGTTAGCAATCGCATCCTCGCGGGTTCATCCTGCAAGGCCTTGCCGATTGATTCTACATAGACCGGGCAGCGCTGAATAATCCGGACGAAGCTGGTTCCCTTGTGCTGGTGCGCTTTCGTGATCACTTCGTGCCGTAGCGGGGCGTTCCAGTCGACGATCTGTGCGACAAAAGAAATATTTGTCACGCCGAGGGTCACGGTTAGCGGATTGAGCGGCGGCAACAACGCGCCCGACGGATGCGTATTGGTCGGCACGTCCATCGGGGTCGTGGGAGACGTTTGTTTCTTGGTCAGGCCGTAAATGCCGTTATCGAATACGAGCAGCGTTATATCCATGTTGTAACGCATCGCATGTATCCAGTGGGCGGCGCCGATAGAGAAGCAGTCACCGTCCCCGGTCGCGACCCATACGTCCAAATCGGGGCGCCGCGACTTGACGCCGCAGGCAACCGGCAGCGCGCGCCCGTGGAGGCCGTGAAACCCATAGGTATTCATGTAGTGCGGCAGGCGGCTGGAACAGCCGATGCCTGATACCGCTACTGTTTTCTCCGGTTTTATCTGCGAATCGCGGCACACCCGGTGCACGGCAGCCAGGATGCCGTGGTCACCGCAACCTGTGCACCAACGCGGCTCCGCGCCGGAGTAATCCTGCAACGTGAAATATCGATCCTTGACGTCGAGAGACCAGTCACCTTTCAAGCCGAACATGATTCTGCTCCTTCTGTCTTTGCGAGGCGGGCATCTATGATTTTTCCGATGGTGCCCGGTTGTAGCGGGTGACCCGGAACCTTGGACCAGCAGTCGATGTCGATCAGCGTGTGTGCGCGCAGCACGAGCGCGAGCTGTGAAATGCGGCGGTTTTCTTCATTGATCATTGGCGCACAGGGATCGTCGCTGTAGTTGATCTCGATTGTCATCACTTTCTTGAATCCCGAAAAAATCTTCTTCAAGCCCGGCTCAAGCGGTGACAGGAATCTCAGGTGCACGGATGACACCTTCTTACCCTGCGCCCTCGCCAGGTCGACCGCTTCCTCGATTGCACCCAATGTCGAACCCCAGCCGACAATCAGCAGGTCTCCGGTAGGATCACCGTGTACTTCGGGGGGATTCAAAGTTGCGGCAAGAGTCGTCAGCTTGCGGCTGCGCATGTTCATGCCTTCCTGGTTCGACGCTGAGTCATAAGCGATCTTGCTTTGGCGGTTGTGCGCGAGGCCCGTGAGGATGTACTCGCCGCCGCGCATGCCCGGGATAGGCCTTTCCGACAGACCGGTGGTCTCGTCCCAGTCGTAGGGCGCTACACTCTCGTCCCATGCTGACTGGTCCAGCGGCGGGGCAAACCACTCTTCGCTGACTTCGGGGCGCTCAATCGGCTGAACACCGGTGGCGAGATTCGCGTCAGTCAATATGATCACAGGCGTGCGGAATGACTCGGCCAGCTTGCGCGCCATAACCACGAAGTGGAAACACTCGGAGATCGTGGCCGCGGCAATAACGACCTTGGGTGAGTCGCCAGGCGCGCCGTACAGACACGACAGCAGGTCGCCCTGTTCGACTTTGGTTGGCAGACCCGTAGATGGGCTGCCGCGCTGCACGTCGACGATCACCAGCGGGACCTCGGCCATGACAGCGAGACCGATCATTTCGGTTTTAAGCGCCATGCCGGGACCGGAGGTGATCGTACACGCAGTCTTGCCTGCATAGGATGCGCCGATTGCAAAACCGATCGCGGCGATCTCATCCTCGGCCTGGTGAACGAAACCGCCGGTCAGATGAAAATCTTCGGCAAGATAATGAGACGCCGATGTTGCCGGCGTGATCGGATACATTGAGACCAGCTCTATGCCGGCCGCCATGACCCCAAGTCCAACCGCAGTATTGCCATTAATGACGACCGGCGACTCCAGGCGATCTTCTTCAGAAGCAGGTATTTCGAATTCGTAGTCGAGATTGTCCCGCGCGAAAGCGTAGCCGGCATCGAACAGGTCATGGTTGATCTTGATGACCTTGTCGCTCTTCTTTTTAAAAATCTTCGCGATCTCGTCTTTCGCTTTGTCGGTGTCCCGGCGATACATCCTGCAGAGCATCCCGAGCACGAACATGTTCTTGCCCTTGCGTGGATCCTTGACCAGTTTCAGACACTCCTTCTGGATCGGCAGTTCATGCACGGTCAGTCCCTGCGTGCTGAAATCGGCGAGAGCCTCCTGATATTGCTTGCGAATTCTCTCTTCGGGATCGTCTGCCCACATGCTCTCCAGCAAAACAACAGTGCCCTGTCTGTAGGCGCCGTTCTCGATACGGGAATACAGCACCTGTTCGTTAAACGCGACGACCATATCGGCTTCGTTGCCCATGTTGGTCACCTGTTTTGATCCCATCCGGACCCGGATACCGCTGGCGCCCTGGCGTTCTCGCGCGGGCGGCTGGATTTCGGCCGGAATTATCTCTACGGTCCAGACACCGTTACCCATCTTGCCGCTCACGAGCCCCAGTAACTGGCCGCATTTCTGCGCGCCCTCGCCGGAGTCGCTGACGATCTCGACGATGTGCTGGTCCACCTGGCGAACGCCCTGATCAGCCTGCCGGGTGTCGTCGGCATCGTCGACCGTCGAGGTGGGGGCGTTCGCGACTTCGCCACTCTGCGTGGCCATGGTCTTGTCTATTTCACTACGAAACTCGTCGATGGCTTCCCAGCGTGCTTCGCGCGCGGCGTCGAGGTCATGGGTATGCAGCGAGCGCCGCAAATCGTAGCCGAGGGTGCCGCGTATCCGGCGTGGCACCGAGAGTTTCACCCACCAGGTCCGGTCCCGTTTGAATAAGTACTTCGTATCGCCAGTGCTCTGCATATTGGACATTCGTATCCCCAGCCGTACCTGCGTTTGAAAAGCTGTACCTTTTTCAATTGTCAGGCGTTTATC
>RCNG010001195.1_pt1 | contig 12779 bp, 10 predicted proteins | sample 2041371 | NCBI WGS metagenome assembly RCNG01 (sample SAMN09708227, study PRJNA481090) | Marine sediment metagenome, whole genome shotgun sequencing project. | biome: marine sediment; feature: ocean; material: sediment; isolation source: Sewage treatment plant 1 marine sediment (STP1) ... | reverse complement strand
CCTCTAGCTAGGTATTTATGTGGTTATTGCAGGCATCCTGCAAATTAAACTGATCCCCGATCTATCCGTAGGGGACAGTTATAATATTGACACGAGACCATTACAAGTAAATGAATATTCCGTTACATATCCGTGACTAGAAATAAATCCTATGGCTATAGTAATGTTGACATGGAAAATTGATTTGCGCCCTGAGGATCGGAGGAGAGCAACTGGTGGCGCGAAACCGGTGGTAACCGGTTCTGGAAACTCTTCGCGCCGCAAGCGGCGCTCCTAACCAGCAAGTTATACCTGCGGATAATGAGAAGTTACATGCGACGAGACTATCACATTAGCTGATTAGTGCTGAAACGCAGCTGGGATGCTGCGAATCGGGTACGGGGGATCGGTACACGCCGTGAATACATCCCTGTAGGTCCCACGGTACCATCCTTGGCGCCAAGGATTCCGCCACCCCGCACCCAATCCGCCGATATCGGCCTTAGCTGAGTTTCGACACTAATCGCTTCACATTAAATTACCAAGAAAATTCAGTAGCCTCTGGCCGCCCTGGTGAAATATCCAAAGTTGAGTAACAGCACGCACAACCCAGCCACTCAGATCGCATCCCCGTCTTGCTCACCGGTGCGTATCCGAACCACCTGCTCCACCGCGGAGACGAATATCTTGCCGTCACCTATCTTGCCGGTACGGGCGGAGCCGATGATGGCATCCAGACAGGCCTCGAGCTGCTCCTCCTTGATCACCACCTCGATCTTGATCTTGGGCAGGAAATCGACCACGTACTCCGCTCCTCGGTAGAGCTCGGTGTGGCCCTTCTGGCGCCCGAACCCCTTGACCTCGGTGACGGTCATGCCGGTGATCCCGACCACGGCCAGGGCCTCTCGTACGTCGTCCAGCTTAAAGGGTTTGATGATGGCGTCGACTTTTTTCATTTATTCTCTCCGGCCGGGAGGTTTCTGGGTGATTTACGGTTAGTATACTCATTGCGGATCGGTTTGCAGTTTTTTTGCGGGAGCAAGTCGTTTGTGGGAGCGGCATCTTGCCGCGATCTGCTTCGAACACAATGAGTCGCAGCCAGAAGCTGCTCCCACAGAAAACTGAAAATCCCGGCGCGGCGGGCATGAATGAAACAGATACCCCTTTAATAAAGGCTGGCTCAAAAGCTGCTGGTCAAGGGATAGCGCCGGTCACGTCCGAATGCGCGCCGGCTGATACGCACGCCGGGCGGTGCCTGGCGGCGCTTGTATTCGTTACGGTCCACCAAGCGGGTGATACGGCGCACGGTCTCCGGGTCGAAGCCAGCGGCGATGATCTCGTCCACACCCTGGTCCAGCTCGATATAGCGCAGCAGAATCGGATCCAGCACCTCGTAAGGCGGCAGGCTGTCCTGATCTTTCTGGTCCGGGCGCAGCTCCGCCGAGGGGGGGCGGGTCAATACCCGCTCTGGAATCACCGGTGACAGGGTATTGCGGTAACGGGCCAGCCGGTAGACCAGCAACTTGGGCACATCCTTGATCGGGGCGAAACCGCCAGCCATGTCGCCGTACAGGGTGGCGTAGCCCACTGACATCTCGCTCTTGTTGCCGGTGGTGAGCAGAATCTTGCCCTTCTTGTTGCTGATGGCCATCAGGATGATGCCGCGGCAACGCGCCTGGATATTCTCCTCGGTCACGTCCATGGAAAGGCCTGCGAACTCCTCTTCCAGCATGCCCAGGAAGGCATGGAATGCAGGCTCGATGGCGATACTCCGGTGGACCACACCCAGTGCCTCGGCCTGGGCCTCGGCGTCCCGGTTGCTCATGTCGGCGGTGTAGCGTGACGGCATCAGCACCACCTCCACCTGCTCCGGTCCCAGGGCGTCCGCCGCTACGGCCAGGGTCAGGGCGGAATCGATGCCACCGGAAAGCCCCAGCACCGCGCCATGGAACCCATTCTTGGCGGCATAGTCCCGCACCCCCAGCACCAGGGCCTGGTAGACCGCCTCCTCTTCAGCCGTTTCCGGAGCGATCTCGCCACGCAACGGATGCACTTCGGGAGTGATCTCTACCGGGATCTCCGCCTCCTGGCAAAACGGGCCGCGCAGGAGCAGGTCCCCGTGGGTATCCATGACGAACGAGCCACCGTCGAACACCAACTCGTCCTGGCCGCCCACCATGTTGACGTAAATCACCGGCAGACCGACCTCCTCGATGCGCCGGACCACCCGCTCCTCCCGCTCCATCTGTTTGCTGAAGTGGAAAGGTGAAGCGTTGAGGTTGACCAGCAGTTCGGCCCCAGAATCCCGCGCCCGCCGAGCCGGGGCGGAGACCCAGATGTCCTCGCAGACGGTAATGCCGATCCACACACCCTGCAGTTCCACTACACAGGGCTCGCTGCCAGCCTGGAAGTAGCGTTTCTCGTCGAACACGCCGTAGTTGGGCAGTTCCTGCTTGCGGTATTCGGCGACGATGCACCCGTCCCGTATCACCCCGGCCGCATTGTAGAGGACGGCGCCGACCCGCTTTGGATAACCCAGAATCAGGGTCACACCGGAGATCTCCCGGCACAGCCAGTCCAGGGCCTGCTCCACCCGTTGCGTCAACTCGGGGCGCAGCAACAGATCCTCCGGAGGATACCCGGTGAGGACCAATTCGGGGAAAACCACGGCGTGAGCTTGGTGGAGATCCCGGGCACGGCCGGCGATCTCCGCCACCTTACGGGCGTTGCCGGGGACGTCGCCCACCAATGTGTTCATCTGGGCGATGAGGATTTTCAGATTCAACCTAGAAACGGCAGTTGGACGGGGTGTAGAGTGCGTCATATTTTTCGTCTGGCAAGGCACAACGACGAGTAATAGCCGGCTATTGCGAGGAGTTGTAACGCAGCCAGGCGGAAAATAGGGCGCGCTCTGCGCCCCGTAGCGCTCTCACCCATTAGGTGAACAGCCAATCCACACTAATTTATCATATTATCAGTGAGTTGAGCTTTGCACATAGCGGTCAACTGCCGTTTCTAGGTTCAACAGCGATTCCTCTTGACCCGCAGCTCACTCCAACCGCAGGGCGCCAGTGCCCCTCACGTTCTTTTCTCGTATGCAAAGAGAGGCGGGCACAGCCCGCCCTGCACTTCCCTACTTCAACAACTCTGCCATGCGCGCGCCGATCAGCGCCGGGGAGCGCACCGTGGCCACGCCGGCCTGATCCAGGGCGGCGTATTTGCCATCAGCGGTACCCTTGCCGCCACTGATAATGGCGCCGGCGTGACCCATACGCTTGCCGGCCGGGGCGGTAACGCCGGCGATGTAGGCCACCACCGGCTTGTTCACATGCTGCTGTATGTACTCCGCGGCCTCCTCCTCGGCGCTGCCGCCAATCTCGCCCACCATGACGATGCCTACGGTGGCGGGGTCGTCCTGGAAGCGGCTCAGGCAGTCGATAAAGTTAAGCCCGTGGATGGGATCGCCGCCCAGACCCACGCAGGTGCTCTGGCCCAGGCCCTCGCGGCTGGTCTGGAACACACACTCGTAGGTCAGGGTGCCGGAGCGGGAGATGATACCCACATTGCCCGGCTGGTGGATAGCGCCTGGCATGATGCCGATCTTGCACTCGCCGGGTGTAATGATGCCGGGGCAGTTGGGGCCAATCAGCACCGCGTCGCCGCCGTCCAGCGAGGCGCGCACCTTGAGCATGTCCAGCACCGGTATGCCCTCGGTGATGCAGACGATCACCCGGATGCCGGCGTCCGCCGCCTCCAGCACCGCATCGGCAGCGAAAGCGGAGGGGACGTAAATCATGGTGGCGCCGGCCCCGGTCTCCCGCACCGCGTCGTGCACCGTGTTGAACACCGGCCGCTCCAGATGGGTCTGGCCGCCCTTGCCCGGGGTTACGCCGCCCACCAGGTTGGTGCCGTAAGCGATGGCCTGCTCACTGTGGAAGGTGCCCTGCTGGCCAGTGAATCCCTGACAAATGACCCGCGTGTTGTTGTCGATCAGTATGCTCATGCCGCACCCCCTTTGGACGCTGCAACCACTTTATCCGCGGCCTCGCCCAGACTCTGGGCAGTCAGTATGGAAAGATTGCTCTGCTCCAGAATTTGCAGACCCTGTTCGGCATTGGTGCCTTCCAGACGCACCACTACAGGAACCTCGATGCCGACTTCCTGCACCGCCTGGACAATGCCCTGGGCGATCAGGTCACAGCGGACGATGCCGCCGAATATGTTGACCAGCACTGCCCGTACCTGTTCGTCGGACAGGATTAGCTTGAATGCCTCGGCCACCCGCGCCGCGGTGGTGCCACCACCCACGTCCAGGAAGTTGGCGGGCTCGGCGCCGTGTAGCTTCACCAGGTCCATGGTGGCCATGGCCAGACCGGCGCCGTTGACCATGCAGCCGATGCTGCCGTCCAGGCTGATATAGTTGAGGTCGTGCTCCTTGGCCGCTGCCTCGCGAGCATCCTCCTGGCTTATGTCGCGCAGAGCAACCAGATCCGGGTGCCGGGCGGTGGCGTTGGCGTCCAGGTTGACCTTGGCGTCCAACGCCAACAGGCTGCCGTCCTTGCTCACCACCAGCGGGTTGATCTCCACCAAGCTGGCATCGCAGTCGACGAACAGCCGGTACAGCCCCTGCATGATCTTCTGCAGTTCGCGGATCTGCCCGCCTTCGAGCCCCAGGCCGAAGGCCAGCCTGCGGCACTGCCAGGGCTGCAACCCGGCGGCTGGATCGACCAGGGTGGTGAGGATCTGCTCCGGGGTGCTGGCCGCCACCTCCTCGATATCCATACCTCCGGCGCGGGAGGCCATGAACAGGATGCGGCGCGTCGCCCGGTCCACCAGCACACTCATGTAGAGCTCGCGATCGATGGCGGTGAGCTCTTCGATCAGCAACGTGTGTACCGGCATCCCGGCCGGTCCGCTCTGGCGCGTCACCAGGCGGCTGCCCAGCAACCGCAGCGCCTCCTGCTCCACCCGATCCAATCCCTCGGCCAAGAGCACGCCGCCGGCCTTGCCGCGACCACCCGTGTGGGCCTGGGCCTTCACCATCCAGGCCTCGCCAGACAGGTCCTGGGCCGCCTTGCGTGCCCCGCTCGGGGTGCTCGCCGGGGTGCCGCGGGGTACGGGGACACCGAATCCGGCCAGCAGCTGCTTCGATTGATACTCGTGTAAATTCATTAAACACCTCTTCATTGCGCTGAAAGGAATACAGCCTTTTCGGCCGGAAAATCGGGGCGTTTCTCGGAAAAATACACAACCGAGCGCACTGATCCCGCCAGAAAGTTCTATTAACCTGGATTTTTCACAACAGAGTCACAGGGACCACGAGAGAAACGATACCATTTTGTTGTTGTGATTTATTGTTGTTGTACTTTCCGTTTATTCGGAGCGGATTGTCCGCTCGTACGGATTTTAAGCTCGCAACAAAACTTTAATCCTCTGAATACTCAGCGTCTTCCGTGTCTCCGCGGTAGATTTATAGGTTATTCAGGTTAACATTACCAGGAATCGCGCTGCAACGGGACCTATCCGCCCCTCCATGGAAAATTTCCGGTCTTCGGGCCCCTATGTAGGTAACCGCCGCGGGCAACAAACCTGGCGGGCGTTGGCACTGCTTTTTTTGTATCGCCTAACGCTGGTGCTCGCCCTGAGCGCTGCCTTTTTTTCCGGACTCGGTCCTAGCCTCCTGGGAAGCAGCTCTGGCAACCTGTTCACGGCCACCAGTGTGGTCTATCTAAGCTTCGTTGTCTCCAGCGGCCTATTTTTGTACTGGCGTTCGCCGCCGGCGGACCAGCAGGTCCAATTCACCCTGTTCATCGACATTCTCGGAATCACCCTGCTGATGCACGCCAGCGGCGGCATCACCAGCGGCTTGGGCCTGCTAATCGCCGTCTCCATCGCCAACGGCAGCCTGTTGCTGCGCGGCCGTCCGGCGCTGCTGTTTGCCGCCCTCGCCACCCTAGCCGTCTTGGCCGAACAGCTGTATGCCCACTTGAATGGACTGTTCCCGGTCACCGCCTATACCCAGGGCGGGATGCTGGGTATCACTTTTTTCGCCGTTGCTCTGCTGGCCCGCGGGCTGTCGCGCCGGGTTCAGGAAACGGAGCGCCTGGCCCGGCAGCGCGGCCTCGACCTGGCCAACATGGCACAGCTCAACGAGTACATTATCCGCCACATAAACACCGGGGTGCTGGTGGTGGAACGGGACTCGACCATACGCTTGATGAACGAGACCGCGAGCCAACTGCTGGGCCTGCCGGAAACCCGGGTGGACGACCGATTGCGCGACGCGCTACCTGAACTAGCACAGCTGGTCGACAACTGGCGCCAGGATCCACAGACTCCACCGCCCACCTTCCAGCCACAGCCTGGCGCCAGAGAGCTCAAACCGGAGCTTACCCCATTGAACGCGGGCGCCGGCACCTTGATCATCCTGGAAGACACCGCCCGAGTGGCAGCACAGGCACAGCAGATGAAGCTGGCCTCCCTGGGCCGGCTCACCGCCAGCATCGCCCACGAGATCCGCAATCCCCTTGGCGCCATCAGCCACGCCGGGCAGCTGCTGGCCGAATCCCCGGAGCTGAACCGAGGTGACCGTCGCCTGACGGAGATCATCAAAGACAACTCCATCCGGGTCAACGACGTCATCGAAACCGTACTACAGCTCTCCAGGAGGAACCGAACGCGTCCGGAATGCCTATGGTTGAGCGCTTGGACCGAGCACTTCCTGGACGACTTCTGCCGCACCCGATTGGTCGATCCCGGGCTGTTCCAGCTGCACATCGCACCCGCGGATTTTCAGGTCCAGGCGGACCCGGGCCAACTGCAACAGATACTGGGCAATCTGTGTGACAATGCGCTGACATACGCCGTTTGCAAAGACCGCCCCCTGCAAGTCCGGTTCGAAGGTGGGCTAGCGCTGGAAGGCCACCATCCCCTGCTGCATGTGATCGACAACGGCCCCGGCATCCTGCCCGAGAATGCGAGCCAGATATTCGAGCCCTTCTTCACCACCGGCGCCAAAGGCACGGGGCTGGGGCTCTATATCGTTAAAGAGCTGTGTGAAATAAACAATATAGACATAGAATATATTTCCGCCCCAACCGGCGGCAGCTGTTTCCGCCTCGGCTTCCGGAGCTGGAAGAACGGCGACCCGCCAGGTTAATCGAGAAGCAGTCCGCAAATGCTCGCAAATACACACGAATAAAAGAGCCTATTGTGTATTCTACATCAGGAGCGCTTCGGGGTAAGTTTCGCCACGAAGTAGCACTTTGATGGATAAAAAACACCTGAAACAGATAAATGACTCAACCCCTTGCCCTCATCGTCGACGACGAGCCCGATATCCTGGAGCTGTTGGAAATCACGCTGGCGCGTATGAACGTGGAGTGCATCGCGGCCGCGGATCTGCGGCAGGGGAAACAGGCCCTGCAACAGCAGCGCTTCGACCTGTGCCTCACCGACATGCGGCTGCCCGATGGCGACGGCATAGAGCTGGTCCGGTATATCAGCGATAGGTTCCCCAATCTCCCGGTGGCCGTCATCACCGCCCATGGCAACATGCAGACCGCCGTCGAGGCGATGAAGGCCGGCGCCTTCGATTTCGTCTCCAAGCCGGTGGACCTGGAGGTCCTGCGCCGCCTCGTCACCACCGCGCTGAAGCTGGGCATGCCGGCCACCGAGCGCCCGGACTCGAGGCTGTTGCTGGGCAACTCCGCGCCCATCGAGCAGCTCCGCCGGCTGGTTGCCAAAGTGGCCCGCAGCCAGGCGCCAGTCTTTATCAACGGCGAGTCCGGCACCGGCAAGGAGCTGGTGGCACGGATGATCCACCAGCAGAGCCCCAGGTCCGATGGCGCGTTCGTTGCTGTGAACTGCGGCGCCATTCCCCCGGATCTGATGGAGAGTGAGCTGTTCGGCTACAAAAAGGGCAGCTTCACAGGCGCTACGGCGGATAAAACGGGCCTGTTCCAGGTGGCACAGGGCGGCACTCTATTCCTGGACGAAGTAGCCGACCTGCCCTTGGAGATGCAAGTCAAGCTGCTGCGGGCAATCCAAGAGAAGGCGGTCCGCCCGGTCGGCGCCCACACCGAGATCTCGGTCGACGCACGCATCATCAGCGCCACTCACAAGGACCTGGGCGACCTGGTGGGGCAAAACCTGTTCCGCCAGGATCTTTTCTACCGCATCAACGTCATCGACCTGTCTCTCCCGCCGCTGCGGGAGATCCAGCAGGACATCCCCCTGCTGGTGGAGCACTTCCTGAGCCGCATCGCACACCAGAGCGGTTCTCCCAAGCCTGAGCTCGACGCCGAGGTATTGCACCGGCTGAGCAGCTACGATTTTCCTGGCAACGTGCGGGAACTGGAGAATATCCTGGAACGGGCAGTGGCCCTGAGCGATGGCAACCGGATCCTGCCGGACGACATGCAGCTGCCGTCTCGCCCGCGCAAGGTCCCCGAGGCCGCTAACCCGGAAGGCCGACCGCTGGAGGATTACCTGGATGAGATCGAACGGCAGGCCATCCTTCAGACTCTGGAAGAAAACCACTGGAACCGCACGGTAGCGGCCAAAAAGCTGGGAATGAGTCTGCGCTCGCTGCGCTACCGGTTGGTCAAACTGGATATCGGCTAAGGGTTCGCGCAAAAATGACTACCGATTTCTGCTGCCGATTCATCCCATCTGACTGCGTTGCGAAGCCTTGAAATATTCCAGTATTCCTGCGTCTTCGGGCCTTGTCAGGCGGGCGACTCGACACCCAAAATTCGGCACTTAAGCTTTTCTGTGAGATCCAAAGAAATGAATTCCCCTCTCAGCTCCGGGAAGCATCCGCAAACCGCCCTCACCTAACAAGGCCGCAGCAGCGAGCTCGAAAGAGCAAGTCGGCTCCCTACCCTGGTCGGTGCTTTCTGAATGCCGCGGTAACTGTTATAAAACGCTTTCGCTAAAATATAAACGGGCAGATTCATGGAATTCATCGACCTCAAGGCACAACAGGCACGCATCAGAGAGAGTGTCGATCGGCGCATCGCCACGGTGCTGGAACACGGCCGCTACGTGCTGGGACCGGAGGTACAGGAACTGGAGGAGCTGCTGGCCAACTATATCGGAACCCGTTACTGCGTGAGCGTCGGCAGCGGCACTGATGCCATCCTGATCGCATTGATGGCCTTGGGCGTCGCTCCCGGTGACGAAGTCATCACCACCCCCTTCAGCTTCATCGCGACCGGCGAGGTCATCGCCTTGTTGGGCGCACAGCCGGTATATGTAGACATCAATCCCCGCACCTTCAACCTGGATCCAGCCCTGCTGGAGCAGGCCATCGGCCCGAATACCAAGGCCGTCATGCCAGTCAGCTTGTACGGACAGTGCGCGGATCTGACCGCCATCAACCGCATCGCCGAAAAACACCGTCTGCCGGTGATCGAGGATGCCGCCCAGAGTTTCGGCGCCACCCACCAAGGCAGACGCTCATGTAGTATCAGCGGTATCGGCTGCACCAGTTTCTTCCCGGCCAAGCCCCTAGGCTGCTACGGCGAGGGCGGCGCCCTGTTCACCGATGACCAGGGTCTGGCCACCTTGGCGAGGGAAATCCGGGTGCACGGCCAGGACCGGCGCTATCACCACGCCCGTCTAGGCCTGAACGGCCGGATGGAGACTCTGCAGGCCGCGGTGCTGCTGGCCAAGATGGAGATATTCGAGGAAGAAGTAGAAACACGAAGTGCATTGGGCGCACGCTATTCGGAGTTGCTGGCTGGCAGCGCCCTGATCCCCCCGTATATCGAGCCGGGAAACAGCAGCGTCTACGGCCAATACACGATCCAAGTCGAGCAACGCGACCGCGTAATCGAACAGATGACCAGCGCCGGCATCCCCACCGCCGTACACTACCCCATCCCGCTCTACCGCCAACCCGCCCTGTGGCAGGAAGGTCTGGCGTTGGCGAATGCCGACCGGGCGGCGGAGCGGGTGATGAGCCTGCCGTTCCATCCTTATCTCAGCGAGGCACAGCTGCAGCGGGTGGCTGCGGCACTGCTCGACGTGGTTTCCGCCTAGTAGTCTCGCGGGATTCATTTACATTCAAGTCAAATTTTGCCGACAGCCTTGTTGCAAACTTAGTCCGCAAATAACCGCAAATGATGTAAACAATATAAAAAAACGAGTCACTAATTTCCTGGACACTAAACCTGACAGGTTCCTAGCGTTTTTTTCCAATACCAACCCTGGTGCCCCATCTTCATGTCCCGGCAATCTGAAACAACACACCCGCTCATCAGCGTGATCCTCCCCTGCAAGAACGAGGAGGCAAACCTCGAACGGGTGCTGCCGAAATTGTTCGAGGTACTGCCGGAAGCGGAGATCTTGGTGATAAATGACGGGTCGACGGATGGATCGAAACAGGTCGCTGAAAGGTGCGGTGCCCGCTGCGTATCCCATCCCTACAACCTGGGTAACGGCGCTGCAGTCAAGACCGGGGCCCGGCACGCAAAAGGCTCGACGCTGGTGTTTATGGATGCGGATGGTCAGCACGACCCCAATGACATACCACGTCTGCTGGAAAAGCTCGACCAAGGCTATGACATGGTGGTGGGCGCCAGGGTAACAAAATCCCAAGCCTCCCGAGCTCGCCTTATCGCTAACTACAGCTATAACCGATTGGCCTCGCTGATGACCGGCTTCCGGATCCTGGACCTTACTTCGGGATTTCGTGCCGTACGCGCCCGCCACTTCCGTAAGTTTATCTACCTGTTGCCCAACACCTTTTCCTATCCCACCACCATCACCATGGCATTTTTCCGCTCCGGCCTTCCGGTCGCCTACATCCCGATAAAGACCGCTGCCCGCGGCGGCAAGAGCCATATTCATATCCTTAAGGACGGACTTAGATTCCTTGTCATCATTCTCAAGATAGGTGCACTCTTTTCGCCAATGCGCTTTTTTCTTCCTCTCGCAACTCTGCTATTCCTGGTCGGTGGCCTTGTTCTGGGATTAATAAATAGAGTAACTGGGCATTATGTTAACATCCCGCCATCAACATTTAAAACTTGTCCGGTAATGTAAGCAGACAGATCTGAAGCTAGAAACAAACAGGCATTTGCAACATCTTCAGGAGTTCCACCTCGTTTCAGTGGAATTGCATCTCGCCATCCCTGTACAGTTTTTTCATCTAATTTATCTGTCATTTCTGTTTCAATAAAGCCCGGGGCTATTGCATTACAACGAATATTTCTTGAGCCAAGTTCTAGAGCAACGGATTTAGTAAACCCAATTATCCCTGCCTTAGAAGCCGCATAATTTGCTTGGCCTGCATTCCCTTTTACACCAACAACACTACTCATATTAATAATGGAGCCTTTGCGCTGTTTTAACATAGTGCGCTGCACCGCTTTGGTCATATTAAAAACAGATTTTAGATTTATTTCGATAACGGTATCGAAATCTTCTTCCCGCATCCTCATTAACAGGTTATCCTTTGTGATACCGGCATTATTAATTAGTACATCTATACCTTCGAAATCTTCCAATACCTGCGCTACCAGTTTTTCTGAATCTGTAAAACTTGCCGCATTACTTTTATATGCTTTTGCCTTTACTCCTATAGAATTTAGCTCCTTTTCCAATTCAAGTGCAGGGGCTTCACTAGAACTATAGGTAAATGCTACATTAGCCCCTTGTTCAGCAAAAATCCTGGCAATACCCATACCTATACCCCGACTTGCACCGGTAATAATAACATTCTTCCCGTCTAATATTTTCATATCATTGTTTTGTTTCCTCACTTGTATTCCAAAGATAAGTTTTGTTTCACATAAAGGCTAAAAAAAATCCCGACCAATTCGGGATTTTCCTCTCAGATTTACCGAGAATAAATGTTGTTATTTTTGACTATCCCATCACTTCTTTAACTTTCTTTCCAATCTCCGCTGGCGAATCCACTACATTTATTCCACATTCACGCATAATACGTTTTTTAGCCTGAGCAGTATCGTCTGTTCCTCCTACTATTGCCCCGGCATGCCCCATAGTTCTTCCTGCAGGTGCCGTTTCCCCGGCGATAAAACCTACAATTGGTTTTTTACTACCACTAGCTTTATACCATTTGGCCGCATCCGTTTCTAATTGCCCCCCTATTTCTCCTATCATAACGACACATTCTGTTTCAGGATCATTGATTAGCAATTCCACCGCATCCTTTGTTGTAGTACCAATTATTGGATCACCACCAATACCAATAGCCGTTGTAATACCCAATCCCTGTCTTACCACCTGATCTGCTGCTTCGTAAGTTAAAGTACCAGATTTAGATACAATACCAATAGTTCCTTTCTTAAACACAAAACCAGGCATAATACCTACTTTGGCTTCTTCCGGTGTAATTACACCGGGGCAATTTGGCCCTATTAAAGTGCAATCTCTCTCTTTAATATAATTATTAGCCTTAACCATGTCAGCTATCGGAATACCCTCAGTGATTGTAATTATGACTTTTATTCCAGCATTTGCTGCTTCCATGATTGCATCTGCCGCGAATGCCGGTGGCACAAAAATGATTGTGGTATCTGCACCAACACTTTTAACAGCATCCTCAACTGTATTAAAAACAGGTTTTCCAAGGTGTTCGCTACCACCTTTGCCCGGAGTAACTCCTCCAACTACATTCGTACCATAAGCTATCATCTGTTCTGAGTGAAAAGTGCCTTCACTACCGGTAAAGCCTTGAACAATTATCCTGGAATCTTTATTTACTAATACGCTCATTGTTAATTTGTCTTTTTAGTTATACAAAAATATATTTTTGAAAACTATTT
>RCNG010001436.1_pt1 | contig 12790 bp, 8 predicted proteins | sample 2041371 | NCBI WGS metagenome assembly RCNG01 (sample SAMN09708227, study PRJNA481090) | Marine sediment metagenome, whole genome shotgun sequencing project. | biome: marine sediment; feature: ocean; material: sediment; isolation source: Sewage treatment plant 1 marine sediment (STP1) ... | reverse complement strand
TGGACCAGTACGAGTTCCCCGGCGACGACACGCCGATCATCCGCGGTTCGGCCCTGAAGGCCCTTGAGTCCGGCGATCCTGACAGCGAAGACGCGAAATGCATTTCGGAACTCCTAGATGCGCTGGACACCTACATTCCGCTGCCCGAGCGCGCACTGGACAAGCCGTTCCTGCTGCCGGTGGAAGACGTGTTCTCGATCTCCGGCCGTGGCACCGTGGCCACAGGTCGTATCGAGCGCGGGATCGTCAAGACGGGCGAGAAAGTCGAGCTGGTGGGTATCCGCGACACGCAGAATACAGTTTGCACGGGTGTCGAGATGTTCCGGAAGATCCTGGACGAAGGCCAGGCCGGCGACAACGTGGGTCTGCTTCTTCGCGGTATGAAGAAGGAAGACGTCGAGCGCGGCATGGTGATCTGCAAGCCCGGCTCGGTGAACCCCCACACGAAGTTCGAGGGCGAGGTCTACATCCTGACGAAGGAGGAGGGTGGCCGTCACACTCCTTTCTTCACGGGTTACCGTCCCCAGTTCTACTTCCGTACGACGGACGTGACTGGCGATGCGACACTTCCCGAGGGAGTGGAGATGGTGATGCCCGGTGACAACATCAAGATGCAGGTGGACCTGATCACGCCGATCGCGATGGAAGAGGGACTTCGGTTCGCGATCCGCGAAGGCGGCCGGACCGTGGGCGCCGGCGTGGTGGCCAAGATCCACGAGTAGGTCCTGAAAAGGTCCTGAGATAAGTTTGGAACAGACAATCTAGGAGTCAGGTCTCATGCGGGACATCATTATCCTCGCTTGCCCCGAGTGCAAGATGAGGAACTACACGACGAAGAAGAACAAGCGCCTCCATCCGGACAGGGTTAAGTTCAAAAAGTACTGTCCCAGGTGCGACAAGCACACGGAGCACAAGGAGACCCGCTAACCTGAGGGATCAAATAGGGTCCGGTGCTGTCGCGCCGTTGAGCGGCGGGCATTTCCGGACAGGTTTTGCAGGGGTGTAGCTCAGTTGGTAGAGCATCGGTCTCCAAAACCGAGGGTCGCGGGTTCGAGCCCTGCCGCCCCTGCCATTTTCGAAATCAACCCGGTTTCCGGTTGACGCAAAAACCGGACGGAAGATCGGGGCAAACAGGAAGGTCCAAGCGGAATGCTTGTACGTTTAACCCAGTACCTGCGGGAAACCGCCATGGAGATGAAGAGGGTTTCCTGGCCCAGCTTGGCTGAACTCAGGGAGTCGACCATCGTCGTTTTGGTCACCGTCTCCGTCATCACGGTGCTCCTGTTTGTTGTGGACAAGATCCTCGACTTGGGGATCAAGCAGATCATATCCTGGGCCTGACCTGGGAAGAGGGAAAAAATTCCGGAATTACCCCTGGAGATGGGACAGGTGTCCCATTGATGGGGTGTATCTGTGTCGATTTCAGGCGCCTGAATCTTGAAGCCCTGAGCGCCCGATACCATGTGCTAGATCTGATGGGAGCCAGCCGTGCTGGAATCTGACGGGACCAAAGAAGAGCAAGAGAAAGAGGAGCTCGTCGATTCCGCCCCCGAGGATGAGGTGGTGGCCGACGATTCGGTGTCCGAAGCCGAAGCCGAACCCGAATCCACGCCTGAATCCACGCCCGAAGGTGGCGAGGAAGGCGCCGACTCCCTCTTTTTCGATCTGCCCGACGAAGAGTTCGTCGAGACGGCGGCTGATCCTGAAGCCGAGGCAACGGAAGTCGATGCCGGTCCCCTGTCCGAAGAGGACGAACTGCTCGAGGCGGTCGACATCCAGCTTTCGCCCGAGGATCAGGCCGAGATCGAGCGCCGGGGCCGGATGAAGTGGTTCGTCATCCACGCCAACACCGGGCACGAGAACAAGGTCAAGCGCAATATCGAAATGGCCATCAAGTCGAACCACATGGAGGAGTCGTTCGGCGAAGTGCTGGTCGCGACCCAGGAAGTGACCGAGATGAAGAACGGCAAGCGCTCCACCGTGAAGCGCAAGTTCTTCCCCAGTTACATCCTGGTCGAGATGATCATGAACAAGGAGACCCAGCACTTCATCAACAGTATCCCCGGTGTGACCCGTTTTATCGGGGGCACCGTGCTGCAGCCGCAGCCGATCACGCGGGAAGAGGTCGACCGGATCCTCGGTCGCATCTCCGCTCCCGACGAGGTCAGGGAAACGCTGGAGATCCCCTTCGAGGTGGGAGACAGCGTACAGGTCACCGACGGTCCGTTCACCGAGTGGACCGGCGTGATCAACGAGATCAATCATGACAAGGGCAAGCTCAAGGTGATGATCTCGATTTTCGGTTCGGAAACCCCGGTGGAGCTGGACTTCCTGCAAGTGAAGCCCCTCTGATCCGCCGTTTGTTTCTGTGACATCGGGTTTGTCTGGAACCTGGCGTCGCGCCCGGGGCCGTCCCTCTCGACGGCAACGGAATGTCCCATAGATGAGGCCGATCCGCGGCGATCACCGAAAGCAGGTTTGGACTCCCTGCCGCTGGTGACACCGCTGGTGAGGTCGCCCCTCAGTTGAAGGAGAAAAGTCGACATGGCAAAAAAAGTCATGACGCAGATCAAGTTGCAGGTCAAGGCCGGGAAGGCCAATCCCGCCCCTCCGGTGGGTCCGGCTCTCGGTCAGCATGGTCTGAACATCATGGAATTCTGCAACGCCTTCAATGAGCGGACCAAGGAGCAGATGGGCCTGGTGATCCCTGTGGTCATCACTGTCTTCAAGGATCGAAGCTTCAGCTTCATCACCAAGACACCCCCTGCTTCGGTTCTGATCAAGAAGGCCCTCGGCCTGGATTCAGGAAGTCCCGAACCCGGCAGGATCTCCGCCGGCACGATCAAGCGCTCACAGCTGCGCGAGATCGCCGAGTTGAAAGCGGAGGACCTCAATGCCGGTTCGCCCGAGGCCGCGATGCTCATCATCGCCGGCACCGCGCGAAGCATGGGACTGGAAGTAGTCTAGACCGATTTAGGTAGCGAAGGCTGCGAAGGCACGGCGCCGGGTTCCCGCGGGAATCGGCCGGCACCGGAGAACAGGGTTACCGGGTTGCGCAAGCAGCAGAAGGAACCCGATCGAACAATCACAGTCGACTGGAGAACAACCCAATGAAGCACGGAAAAGCCTACAACAAGTCCCAGGAAATGTTCGAAAGGCAGAAGGAATATTCCGTTTCCGAAGCCATCGAACTTTTGGGACTCTTCCCCAAGGCGAAATTCGACGAGACGGTTGAGATGGCGGTCCGCCTGGGCGTCAATCCGAAACATGCCGACCAGATGGTACGCGGCACCGTGGTGCTGCCCAATGGAACCGGCAAGTCCGTCCGGGTTCTCGTGATCACGCGAGGTCCCAAGGAGCAGGAAGCCCTCGATGCCGGGGCCGATATGGTCGGCGCCGACGAGTACCTGCCCAAGATCAAGGACGGTTGGACGGACGTCGATGTCATCATCGCCACCCCCGACATGATGGGTGAGCTGGGCAAGCTGGGCCGGATCCTCGGTCCCCGCGGCCTGATGCCCAACCCGAAGGTCGGGACTGTCACCATGGACATCACCAAAGCCGTTTCCGAAGCGAAGGCCGGACGGATCGAATACCGGGTCGACAAGGCCGGTATCATCCATGCCCCGGTCGGAAAACGCTCCTTCGAGGCGGCCCAGCTCGTGGAAAACGCGTCGGTTCTGTTCAAGGAACTGATTCGCGTCAAGCCCGCGGCGGTGAAGGGAACCTACGTCAGGTCGGTATTTCTCTCCGGCTCGATGACCCCGTCCATTCGCATCGACAACGCCAGCTTCGCGTAAAACCGGGGCCGGGAAGATTCCTGCCTGATGCCTTGAAGTTGGGTCCGGCAAATAGATAGCAAGGAGTTGCCTGATGGCACGTCCAGAAAAAGTAGCCGAGGTTGAGGCCATCGCCCAACGGATCCAGTCCGCCCAGAGTATGGTTCTGGCGGATTTCACGGGTCTGTCGGTTTTGCAGATGACCGAATTCCGTCGGACATGCCGCGCCAAATCGGTGGAATGTCGGGTGGTCAAGAACCGCCTGGCCATTATCGCCGCCGACAACGCGGACATGGCGATCATGAAGGACCATCTCACCGGTCCCACCGCCATCATGTTCGGTCCGGAAAGCCAGGTTGATCCCGCCAAGATCGTGGTCGATTTCGCCAAGGACAACGAGGCGATGGAGATCAAGGGCGGGTTCCTGGATGGCGAGTACCTCGACATGAGTCAAGTCGTGGCCCTGTCCAAGGTCCCGAGCAAGGACGAATTGATCGCCAAGATGATGGGCAGTATCAATTCCCCGCTCACCGGCGTGGTCATGGTCATGAATGGTGTCATGAGCGGGCTGGCCCGCGCCATTGACGCCGTCGCCAAGCAGAAAGCCGAAGCGGCAAACTGATTGATCCGGGACTGACCGCCGGATCACCGGCAGTCCGTCGCAAATCCAGACAAACCGCCGGATCTTTTGATTCGGTTTGCAAGGAGAATAGAGACAATGAGCGAAGTCAATCTGAGTGAAAACGCCGCCAAGGTTCTCGACCTGATCGAGGGCATGAGCATTCTGGAGGCCGCCGACCTGGTCAAGGCCATGGAAGACAAGTTCGGTGTCAGCGCCGCCGCCCCCGTGGCCGTGGCCGCCGTTGCCGGCGCCGCCGAGGCCGCCGAAGAGGTCAAGGATGAGTTCAACGTCATGCTGACCGGTGTCGGCGACAAGAAGATCCAGGTGATCAAGGTCGTCCGCGCCATCACCGGCCTGGGCCTGAAGGAAGCCAAGGACCTGGTGGAGAGCGCTCCGGCGGCCGTCAAGGAAGCCGTCACCAAGGATGAAGCCGAAGAGATGAAGGCCAAGCTGGAAGAAGTCGGCGCCATCATCGACCTGAAGTAGCTTCGGAACCGTTTCTGGCGGGAACTCGTCCCTGCGCCTGCGTAGCGGATGAGGTTCCCGCCGGGCGGATTTTCAGCCTGGGCCCAGGCTCCGGCTCGTTCGTATTGGCCGTAGTGAAAGACCGAAATGATTCCGTTGTTTTGCGGATGCCCGCTCGTGCATCCTGTCCTTCTTCTTCCTAGGAAGTGGTCCTGTGAAAAAAATTTCCGTCGACAAGTTCACCGGACGCGTAAATTACTCCAAGATCCAGCGCGAAGAGAACATGCCCAATCTGCTGGCCGTGCAGCTGGATTCCTACCATGAATTCCTGCAATCGGGCATCCAGCCGGAAGACCGCAACGCCCAGGGTATGGAAGCCATATTCCAGACGATATTCCCCATCGAATCCACCCGTGGCAATCTTGTCATGGAGTACATGAGTTACAAGACCGGGGAACCCAAATACGGGATCGAGGAATGCCAGGAGCGCGGACTCACTTTCAGTGTGCCGCTGAAGGTCAGGTTGCGGCTGGTGGTCAAGGACGAACCCGAAGGTGCTTCGGATCAGGAAATGATGATCCGGGACATCCAGGAGCAGGAAGTCTATCTGGGCGAACTGCCCATGATTACCGACAAGGGCACTTTCCTGATCAACGGTGCCGAGAGGGTCATCGTCTCGCAGCTGCACCGCTCGCCGGGCGTGTTTTTCAGTGACGAGATCCACCCCAACGGCCGGCGGCTGTTCCGCTCGCGGATCATCCCCTACCGGGGTTCCTGGGTGGAGTTCACCACGGACATCAACAACATCCTGTACGTGCATATCGACCGCAAGCGCAAGCAGCCGGCCACGATCCTGCTGCGTGCTCTCGGCTTCCAGACCAATGAGGAGATCATCGAACTGTTCCACACCGTGGAAAAGGCGAGGATCACCAAGCCGGGAACCAAAACATACAAGGAACTCGAGGAAACCCTTGAGGGCCGCGTGCTGGCCGGGGACGTGTTCCGGGCAGACGAGGAAGAGCCTTTCGCCCAGGCGGGGGCCATCATCGATGCCCTGCTGAGGGAATCGTTGCTGACCAGCGGCCTGAAGGTGATCAAACTGGTGGCCGAGGGTGAAGTGACCCTCAACCAGCCCAGCCTTATCCTGAACACCCTGCGCAAGGATCCCACCAGCAACCAGGACGAAGGCCTGCGTCGGCTCTACAGCCTGCTGCGGCCGGGCGATCCTCCCAACGAGGAAGTGGCGCGCGCCCTGTTCGAGCGCCTTTTCTTCAACGAGAAGCGTTATGATCTGGCCGAGGTCGGCCGGTACAAGATGAACCGCCGGCTCGAGCTGGACGTGGATCCCAAGACCACGACCCTGACCCCTGCCGATTTTCTGGCCATCATCCAGGAGATGATCGGACTGTTCCTGGGGCACAGTGACATCGACGACATCGACCATTTCGGCAACCGTCGGATCCGCTCGGTGGGCGAGTTGCTGGCCAACCAGTTCTCCGTGGGGCTGAGCCGCATGTCGCGAATCCTCAAGGAACGGATGAACCTGGCTGACAAGGAAAAGCCCATTAGCCCGGCCGACCTGGTCAACGCCCGCACCGTTTCTGCCGTGATCCAGTCGTTCTTCGGCAGCAGCCAGCTGAGCCAGTTCATGGATCAGACCAACCCCTTGAGCGAGCTGACGCACAAGAGGCGTCTGTCCGCCCTGGGACCGGGCGGCCTGCATCGCGACCGCGCCGGCTTCGAGGTGCGGGACGTCCACTACACCCACTACGGCCGGATGTGTCCGATCGAGACCCCGGAAGGTCCGAACATCGGCCTGATCGCCAGCCTGGCGACGCACGCTCGGATCAACAGCTTCGGCTTCATCGAGTCGCCCTACCGGCAGGTCGACAAGGGCGTGGTGAGCAACAAGACCGACTACCTGACCGCCGACCAGGAAGACACCGTGACCATCGCCCAGGCCAACGCGCCGCTGGACAACAAGGGGAACTTCAAGGCCAAAAAGGTGCTGGCCAGGTTCAAGGGCGAATATCCCATGGCCACCCCCACCGAAATCGACTACATGGACGTTTCGCCCAAGCAGATTGTTTCGGCCGCGGCCTCGTTGATTCCCTTCCTGGAGCACGATGACGCCAACCGGGCCCTGATGGGTTGCAATATGCAGCGCCAGGCGGTGCCCCTGCTGCGGTCAGATTCCCCGATCGTGGGCACGGGCATGGAGAAGAAGGTGGCCATCGATTCCGGTGCGGTGGTGGTGGCCGAGGCCGACGGCACCATCGAGTCCGCAACGGCCGACTCCATCGCGATCCGTTACGACGATCCGGACAAGGTGACCAGTGGGAACTTTTTCGACCAGGGCGGCCTGGTGGATTACCCCTTGCGCAAATTCAAACGCTCCAACCAGGACACCTGCTACAACCAGAAACCCCTGGTGGTGCCCGGCCAGAAGGTCACGGCCGGTCAGCCCATCGCCGACGGCCCCTGCACCCAGAACGGCGAGCTGGCCCTGGGCAAGAACCTCCTGGTGGCCTTCATGCCCTGGGGCGGCTACAACTTCGAGGATGCCATCCTGGTTTCCGAGAGGCTGGTCAAGGATGACTCTTTCACCTCGCTGCACATCGAGGAATTTGATCTGCAGGTGCGGGACACCAAACGCGGCATCGAGGAAGTCACCTGCGAGATTCCCAACATCGGCGAGGACGCCCTGAAGGATCTCGATGAGGACGGCATCATCTATCCCGGCGCCCGGGTCCGGGCCGGCGACATCATGGTCGGTAAGGTCACGCCCAAGGGTGAGACCGAGCTGAGTCCTGAAGAGAAGCTCCTGCGGGCGATCTTCGGTGAAAAGGCCGGCGATGTGAAGGATGCCTCACTCAAGGCTCCTCCGGGCATGGACGGCATCGTGGTCGATGTGAGCGTGTTCAGCCGCCAGGATCGCACCTCCCGCTCGAAGAAGGAGGAGAAGCGTCAGCTGGATGCCCTCAGGCGCCGGCGCGACCGCAGCCGCGAGAAGATAAACGGCATCGCGAACGAGCGTCTGGCCGAGCTTTTCGCCGGTGAGACCGCCCATCACATCATCGACGCCAACACCGGCGAGGTCCTGCTCAAGTCCGGTCGCAAGTTCACCAAGGCCGTGCTTGAGAGCCTGGATTTCACCGCCGTTCACTGGGGGTTGCCCCTGGTGAAGGAAGCCAATCAGGACGCCAAGATCCGCGCCGTCTTCGAGGCTGCGGCCCGGGAGAGGGAACGGATCGAGGTCGAGTACGAAAAGAACTGTGAACGGGCCCTGCGCGGTGACGAACTGCCGCCCGGTGTGGTCAAGCTGGTCAAGGTCTACGTCGCGCGCCGGCGCAAGCTGAGCGTGGGCGACAAGATGGCCGGACGCCACGGCAACAAGGGCGTCGTATCCAAGATCATGGCCGAAGAGGACATGCCCTACCTGGCCGACGGTACGCCGGTGGACATCGTCCTGAATCCCCTGGGCGTTCCCAGCCGGATGAACCTGGGCCAGATCCTGGAGACCCACCTCGGTTATTCCGCCCTGAAAAACGGGGTCAAGGTCATGACGCCGGTGTTCGATGGGGCGACGATCGAGGAAATCAAGGAATCGCTTGTCGAGCAGGATCTGGATCCCAGCGGCAAGAGTGTTCTTTACGACGGCCGGACCGGCCAGTCCTTCGACAAGGACGTGACGGTCGGGGTCATCTACGTGTTGAAACTGCACCATCTGGTCGAGGAAAAGATTCACGCCCGATCCATCGGCCCGTACAGCCTCGTGACCCAGCAACCGCTGGGTGGCAAGGCGCAGTTCGGTGGCCAGCGATTCGGTGAAATGGAAGTCTGGGCCCTGGAAGCCTACGGCGCGGCGAACTGCCTCCAGGAGATGCTGACGGTCAAGTCCGACGATGTGACGGGCCGTTCGCGGATCTACGAGGCGATCGTCAAGGGCGAGAATCCGCCCGAGCCGGGAATTCCGGAGTCTTTCAACGTTCTGATGAGGGAGCTCCAGAGCCTGTGTCTGGACGTGAACCTGGAAGACGCCGTCTAGAATACCTTGATCCGGCGGACCCGCCCCCAGGCGGTGCCCCCAGGAGGATAATAAATGCTCGGCCAGACTTTTCGTGAAGAAGCCAAAAAGAAATCCGAACACACCGCCATCATGATCCAGCTCGCATCGCCGGATGTCATCCGCGAGTGGAGCTACGGTGAGGTGACGAAACCCGAGACCATCAACTACCGGACCTTCAAACCGGAAAAGGACGGTCTGTTCTGCGAACGGATCTTCGGTCCGGTCAAGGACTGGGAATGCAACTGCGGCAAGTACAAGCGCATTCGCTTCCGTGGGATGGTCTGTGACAAGTGCGGCGTGGAAGTTACCCAGAGCAAGGTCCGGCGCGAACGCCTGGGCCATATCGAGCTGGCCGTGCCCATCGCCCATATCTGGTTTTTCAAGGGTCTGCCCAGCCGCATCGGGCAGATGCTGGCCATGAAGGTCAAGGATCTCGAAAGGATCCTCTATTACGAGTCGAGCGTGATCATCGACCCGGGCAATACCGAATTGCAGGTCGGCGACGTGATCAGCGACGAGGAATGGTGGGATCTGAAGGAGGAGCACCCCGAGTGGGAGTGCCAGATGGAGATGGGCGCCGATGCGGTGCGAAAGCTCCTGGCGAACCTGAACCTCGAGGAGCTGAACCAGGAACTTCGGGCCCAGGTCAAAGTCGAGACCTCGGTGCAGCGCAAGAAGGCCACCCTGAAGCGCCTGAAAATCATGGATTCATTCCTGCAGAGCAACAACCAGCCCGAGTGGATGATCCTGGACGTGGTGCCGGTGCTGCCCCCGGACCTGCGCCCGCTGGTTCCCTTGGACGGCGGCCGTTTCGCCACCAGTGACCTGAACGATCTTTACCGCAGGGTGATCAACCGCAACAACCGGTTGAAGAAACTGATCGAAATCAAGGCTCCCGGCGTGATCCTGCGCAACGAGAAACGCATGCTGCAGGAAGCGGTGGACGCCCTGTTCGACAACGGTCGCCGTTCGCGTGCGGTCAAGGGTCAGGGCAATCGTCCGCTGAAGTCGCTCAGCGACATGATCAAGGGCAAGAAGGGTCGTTTCCGGCAGAACCTGCTGGGCAAGCGGGTCGACTATTCCGGCCGTAGCGTCATCGTCGTCGGGCCCGAACTGAAGCTCTACCAGTGCGGTCTACCCAAGAGCATGGCCCTGGAGCTGTTCAAACCCTTCATCATCCGCATGCTGGAGGAAAAGGGTTACGTCCAGACCGTCAAGAGCGCCAAGAAGCTGGTCGAGCAGGAGCGCCCCGAGGTCTGGGACATCCTCGAAGAGATTATCAAGGACCACCCGGTCCTGCTGAACCGCGCCCCGACCCTTCACCGTCTGGGTATCCAGGCTTTCGAACCGGTGTTGATCGAAGGCAAGGCGATCCGCATTCATCCCCTGGTCTGCACCGCCTTCAACGCTGACTTCGACGGTGATCAGATGGCCGTGCACGTACCCCTGGGTTACGAGGCCCAGCTCGAAGCGCGGCTGCTGATGCTGTCTCCGTTGAATATCCTGTCCCCGGCCAGTGGCGAGCCCGTGGCTTCCCCGAGCCAGGACATGGTGCTCGGTTGCCACTACCTGACCCTGGAGCGACCCGGCGCCAAGGGTGAGGGCAAGTTCTTCAGTGACCTGGCCGACGCCTACAGTGCCTACGAGGCGGGCATCATCGCCAAGCACGCCATGGTGAAGATCCGCGTCGGCGGAGACGAGGGCACTCTGGAGACCACCATCGGTCGCATCATGTTCAACGAGATCCTCGCCGAGGGTCTGGACTTCGTGAACAAGCCCCTGAACAAGAAGGATCTGTCCAAGATCGTGGGCGAGGTTCACGCCAAGAAGGGCATGACCGCCTGCATGGACTTCCTGGACCGTTTGAAGGAACTGGGTTTCCATCACGCCACCGAGGGCGGGATTTCCATCGGGATCGACGACATCATCATCCCGCCGGAAAAGAAGGACATCATCACCGCCGCCCAGAAGATCGTCGACGGTTACGTGCGCGATCACCGGGACGGTGTGATCACCAACCGGGAGCGTTACAACAAGGTGATCGACAAGTGGACCCAGGTGACCAACGAGGTCCGGGACCGGATGTTCGACCACCTGAGCACCGACGATCAGGGTTTCAACCCGGTCTTCATGATGAACGCGTCGGGAGCCCGGGGTTCCGCCGATCAGATCAAGCAGCTGGCGGGTATGCGTGGCCTGATGGCCAAGCCCCAGAAGAAGATCACCGGTGGTTTCGGTGAAATCATCGAGCAGCCCATCATCGCGAACTTCCGCGAGGGGCTGACCATGCTCGAGTACTTCATCTCCACTCACGGCGCCCGTAAGGGTCTGGCCGATACGGCGCTCAAGACCGCCGACGCCGGTTACCTCACGCGCCGGCTGGTTGACGTTGCCCAGGACATCGTGGTCAACGAACACGACTGCGGCACGTTGCGTGGTGTGGAGATCTCCTCGCTCAAGGAGGGGGAGAAGACCATCGAGTCCCTGTCCGAGCGGATCATCGGTCGGACCAGCGCCGAGGACATCATCGACGGCACGGGCAATGTCATCGCCGAGGCCGGCATGGTGATCGACCGGAAACTGGCGACCAGGATCGAGGATTCGGGTATCCAGAGCGTGCTGATGCGCTCGGTCCTTTCCTGCGAGACCCGCCACGGCATCTGCGCCCTGTGTTACGGCTACAACCTGTCCGAGCACAAGCTGGTGGACATCGGCGAACCGGTCGGCGTCATGGCCGCCCAGTCCATCGGTGAGCCCGGCACGCAGCTGACCCTGCGGACCTTCCATATCGGTGGTACGGCCAGCCGTATCGTCGAGCAGACGACCAAGCAGGCTGCTGCTGCCGGAAAGATCATGTTCAACAAGGAGGTCCAGCTGGTCAAGAACTCCGAGGGCCAGATGGTCTCCATCGGCCGCAAGGGCGAGATCTCGCTGGTGCTGGACTCCGGTATCACGCGAAGCCAGATGACCCTGCCCTACGGCTCCATCGTGCTGGTCAAGGACAAGGTGAAGGTGAAGCTGAACGACCCGATCTTCGAGTGGGACCCGTTCGCCGACTTCATTCTGAGTGAGGGCGCGGGTATCGTGGCCTACAGCGGCATCGTCGAAGGTCTGACCCTGAGCGTGGACCTGGACGAGAAGACGCGGATGAAGCAACCGGTGATCGTCGAGAGTGCCGACAAGAGCGTGCATCCCTCGATCCAGATCGTCAACGCCAAGACCGGCCGCAAGATGGCCGAGTACATCCTGCCCACCGGTGCCTTCCTGCTGGTCGAGGACGGCCAGAAGGTGCCCGCCGGTACCCAGCTGGCCAAGATCCCCCGTGAAGTGGCCCAGTCCGGTGATATCACCGGTGGTCTGCCCCGGGTGGCCGAGCTTTTCGAGGCCCGCAAGCCCCGCGAGTCGGCGACCGTCACGGAGATCGACGGCGTGGTCGAGTTCCGCGGCACCACCCGCGGCCAGCGCAAGGTGGCCGTGGTCGGCGAGGGCGACGTGGAGAAGGAGTACACCATTCCCCACGGTAAGCACATCCGGACCTACGAGGGTGAACATGTCCTGGCCGGCGACCGCCTGACCGAGGGTCCGGTCAACCCCATGGACATCCTGGCCATCAAGGGTGTGGGCGAGGTGCAGAAGTACCTGGTCAACGCCGTGCAGGAGGTCTACCGCCTGCAGGGGGTGAAGATCAACGACAAGCACATCGAGATCATCGTCTCGCGGATGCTGCGCAAGGTCATGATCATCTCCCCAGGGGACACGGACTACCTTGAGGACGAGCAGGTCACCAAGATGGAGGTCGAGGAGCTCAACCGTAACATCCATATGAAAAACATGGATTTGCGGGCCAAGGGCGAA
>RCNG010001193.1_pt1 | contig 12791 bp, 10 predicted proteins | sample 2041371 | NCBI WGS metagenome assembly RCNG01 (sample SAMN09708227, study PRJNA481090) | Marine sediment metagenome, whole genome shotgun sequencing project. | biome: marine sediment; feature: ocean; material: sediment; isolation source: Sewage treatment plant 1 marine sediment (STP1) ... | reverse complement strand
CGAAACAGCCGAAGTTCATCGCCATCCCCGTGGGTTGCCCGGTAGCGGCATTGTGCGGGGGGCCATGCGGTGCCGGGAGGTTGTCCCAGCACAATGCCGTACCCGGCACGCCCCGCTGAGCGCGTTTCTCCCGCGTGTCCTGGGGCGGCAGTTGTCTCGGATACCGTTGCGATTGAGAGTGAGCGAGGCTGAACTTGAGGATTGTTTGACTTCGTGTTGAAGCGGTCACGACCGAAACGACACTGACGGTGGGGCCAGCCCCACCCTACGTCGGACTCTTCACGGTTGGACGGACTGTAGGGTGGGGTTGACCCCACCTTCAGAGTCGTGCAAGTCGTCTTGGCGTCGGTACGGAGTCAGAAAGCGTCGAAGCGGCTTCGGTCACGGGATCGGGATCGGGATCGGGATCGGGATCGGGCACGGGCACGGGCACGGGCACGGGCACGGTAGCGGATACGGATACGGATACGGATACGAATACGGATACTGCCACCGCCACGGCTGCGCACAGCTACAATCCCCCCATGACAAACCCACTCACCGACAACACCACCGTCATCGACGGCGTCACCATTCACCTCGCGCGTCCCGTCACCGAGATTCCTCCGTGGATCGGCCAGCGCGAGGTGCTCCTGCAGCTGTTGGCGGCGTGGACCTGCTTTTCAACGGACGACGTCCCCCTCAACCCGCGTCTGTTGGGCAAACCCGGCGTCGGGAAAACCACCCTTGCCTGCGCCGCCGCCCGTGAGCTCGAGCTGGAGGTCTTCATCGTCCAGGCCACCACCGACACCCGTCCGGAGGATCTCCTGGTCACCCCGGTTCTGGCCCCCGACGGCGGGGTCCGCTACATGGCATCGCCTCTCGTCACCGCCATAGTCCGCGGCGGGGTCTGCATCCTCGACGAGGGCAATCGGATGAGTGAAAAGAGCTGGGCTTCGCTGGCGCCCCTGCTCGACCACCGTCGATCGGTGGACAGCGTCGTCGCGGGCATCACGATTCCGGCCCCGCCCGATTTCCGCTTCGTCACCACCATGAACGACGACGCCTCGACCTACGAACTCCCCGAGTACATCCACTCCCGGCTCATGCCTCAGATCTTCATCGACTTCCCCGAAGAGGACGAGGAACGGGCCATTCTGCGCGCCCAGGTTGGAGGCATTGATGACGAAGTCCTGGACTATGTCCTCGGTTTCCTGCAGGCCGCACACTTGGCGGATCTCCGGTATTCGGTGCGTGACGGGCTCAACATCGCGCGCTACGCCATGAAACTGCTCTACCGCAAGGAGGCGGCAGGCGCGGTCGAAGCCGTCGACACGGCGATCAAGCTCGCCCTCGGCGCCGACGCCGAACCATTCCTCATCCATTCTTGATTGGTGTTGTTATGTGCTTAAATCACAATTCAAAATTCAAAATTCATAATTCATAATTCAGAATTCATAATTTTCCATGGATCTAGATCGCATCGCCCCCGAAGCCATCCCGGGTATCCGGATCTTCCCGATCCTCCACGACCGGGTCGATTTCGGCTCCCTCGCGAATCGTCTCCTCGACGCCCTCGATCCCTCGATGGTCGCGGTCGAACTCCCCACCACCCTCGCCGACACCGTCCTTACCGCGGTGAATCGACTGCCCCAGATGTCCGCGGTGATCTCCGAGGAACCCGGCGAAGACGCGGTGGTGTGGGTCGTGGCCCCGGGTGACCCGATGGTCGAGGCACTGAGATGGGCGGCCGAGCACAATCGCACCCCGGTTCTCATCGACCCCGACGTGCGCTATCGAGGCCAACACCGGGAAGCATTTCCCGACCCGCACGCGATGCACGAGATCGGATCAGGAACCTACTGCGACATCGTCAGGAGGATGGCCGCCGAACACACACCGGACGATGTTGACGAACTTCGCGAACGTGGAATGGCGCACCACCTGCAGCAAGCCGCGGCGCATGCGGACGGGTCGATTCTCGCCCTGGTGGGCGCCGTCCACGCAACCAGAGTGGCCGATCTCCTCGCGGGGCCAACCGCGCCGCCCCTCGCTCGTCAGCGCCGATCCTCGGTCCTCCTCCGCAACCTCCACCCCGACGACCTCAGCGCCGTGCTCCGAGATCCACCACTCGCCCACGCCGTTCACGAGGTCCTGCGGCGGGAGGAGCTGCCGGAGGAGCCCGAGTTTCGCCACACGGTCTCGCGCCGAATCGAGCTCAGACGTGAGGGGCTCCGCGTCATCAGCGGTGAGCCCATAACCGATGAAGCCGAGCGCGCCGACGCCGTTGCTGTCTGGGCTGCCCACAACGCCCACCGAATCACGGTCGACGACACTCGAGTCCTCGACCGCGCCGCGCTGGGTGGTGTCGTCTGGCGCGTGGCCGCGTCTTCGTGGGAAGAGCAGACGAAGAACTCAACCCCTCCCTGGCTGCGTTCTTCGTACTTCGATTTCGCCAGACGCCACGCCAGAATCCAGGGTCTGCTGGTTCCCGGACTCTACGAGTGGGTCGTGGCTGCCCGCGGGGTCGGCGACGACAACCTCGCGTGGGAGGCATTCGCTGCGGCGAGGTGCTATCCCTGGCAACTGGCGAACAGCGAGATCGAAACCGCCCGGGTTGATGGCGAGATGCTTGATCTCGGCACCCGAAGCGTCCGTTTCCGGCGCCGGTTCTTCAAGGTCAAACAACGTCTCGTCCCGGTCAGGGCGCGACCCACAACCGACGACCCCGCCGAGTGGTTGAAGGGCTTCGATGCGACCGGCATCTGCTCCTATCCCCCCGAGGATCTGGTCGTTGAGGACTACGGTCGCTATCTCAAGCAGAAGGCGGTCAGCATTCTGTCGGCGGAGAACCGCCGCTCCGAACCGTTTACGACCAGCATGCTCGACGGCCTCGACCTGCGGGAGACGCTCTTGCGGTGGCACGAAGGCCGGGTCTGGGTCACCGAGCTGGGGAAAGCCCCCGGAAGCGCGGGCGCCGTGGTCGCCATCTTCGACGAGGATCCCGAGGGATCCGACTACCCCTATCATCTGAGCTGGCTCGGCGAGCACGAACAGGAGTCGGACATGGCCCTCTACGCCACCGACCCGACCCAGCAGATCGTCGGGCCGGGGATCATGAGGGCAACCTACGGCGGGTTCATGCTGAGCTATCCACCCGGACGCCTCTATGACGTGTGGCGCGACCCGGACTATCACCTCGCCCAATCAAAATCGGAAGTGTTGGTGATGGCAGCGGTCGATTACAGTCAGGAGAAGCTGGTGGTTCACCTCGCACCAACTCCCCCCGGTGAAAAAATGAAGAGCTACGCCGCGCGGCAGGGCAAGCGAATTGTCCATATCCCGCTGGGCAGCGTTTCGCCGATCACGGTGAGAAAGATCCGCGTCGTCCACGTGCTCGCGGGGCACGACAAGAGGGAGGTCGCGAAGAACTACGTGTGGTGAATTGGGGACGCTGGAAGCTGGATCGAAGCATCGCATTCATCACAAAGCCCACAGATCACACAGATGAACACAGATCGCATCGCGCCCGGCTCATCGCAGTGTTGCCCGCAGATAACGCCGACGACGCAGATGGCCATCGCCATCGCTTTCGCTATCGCAATCACCATCGGATGCCGGATGCCGGATGCTGGATGCTGGGCGCTGGAAGCTCGCCGCAAAATCGGTCAAACACCCTCGCGGGGGAATCCCACGGCCCGACTGCGACATCTAGTATTCAGCATCATGTTGTGATAGCGGCTCACCGAGACGCCATCGCAACCCTGTGAACGAAATCGCGTATCATTCCCAGGGGGATCATCGCACCTGTGCAACCTCGGTGCACGGTGCGGCATAGATCGAGACGGGTCGGAACGTCACGACCGACCCTTCCGGAGGCTCGAATGAAGAAATGGTCGGCGCTCATCTTGATGGTCGCGGTAGCGGCCCTCATAGCCTGTGGTCCCACGGGCGACGATTTCTGGTTCCGCGGCGACCTCGAGGCCGCGACCAAAGCAGCGGCGAAGGACAACACTCTTGTCTTTGTCGAGTTCTACACCGACTGGTGCTCCTGGTGCCGCCGACTGGAATCAGAGACCCTGTCCGACCGTGACGTACGGCAGGAGCTCGGCAAGCTTGTCCCGATTCAGCTCAACGCCGAGACCGACGGAGCAGAGGCCGCCCGAGCGTTCGGCGTCGAATCCTATCCAACCATGATCTTCCTCGATCCTTCCGGTGAAGAGGTCGAACGCATCCTCGGCTATCTGCCGCCCGACAAGTTCGCGAAAGAGGTCCGCCGTATCCGGTCCGGCGACACGCTCTACGCATGTCTCCAGGAACTTCACGAAGATCCGACAAACATCGACGCAATTCGGAGGGCGGTTGAAGGCCTCCTCGAGCGGGCCGACCCCGAGGGCGCCATCGCCAAAATCAAGAAGTTCCACATTGAGGACGAACACAGCCACGACGTTTGCCAGAAACTCATGTTTCTTGCCGGACGGGATCTTCACTACCGGGTCTATCTGAGAGCCGGGAAACTCTACCGCGACGGGTGGAAGACCTCCATCGAGGTCGCTCCGGTCCCGGGGAGCGTCCGTCTCAGCGAACTGATCGCCGAGGGGCTGCCCGACATGGATCCCGCCGTCCAGGCGGATCTCATGAGGACGGCGCGATTTGAGGACTCGTCGGATCTCCTGGAGATGGTCACCTTCGAGCAGGTTACCGGTCAGGATTTGTTCGGGCTCGCCAACTTTGCCTTCCGCGGCGGCCACTACAAGACCGCCGCCGATCTCTACGAACGGTGGTTCAACGAAACCGAGGCGCCGCACGACCCCGAGAGCCTCAACCGTGCTGCCTGGCAACTCTATCTCGCACGAGAATCTCTCGACGCGGCGGTGGCCATGGCCCGGCAGGCTTTTGATCTGGATCCCTCGGCCGATGTCGCCGACACCCTTGCGCGGCTGCTCTACGTCGCCGGCGCGCACATGGAAGCCGTTGAGCTCGAAAGGAAGGCGGCAGAGCAGGCCCAGAGCGGGAGGGCCGAACAATATCTCGAGGTCGCCAAGAGGATGCAGAAGCTTCTCGACCTCGAAGACAAGCCGGCGTTCGAGACCTACCCGGGACCACGCAAGATCAGCCTGTAGGAACCCTCAAAACGTAGAGACGCAGAGGCGCAGAGCCAAGGTTGAAACACGAAGAACACGAAGATTCATAAAACACCACAAAGGTCGGTTTTGACTCATCGCAAGGCCCAGTGTGCCTTCTTCGATGGCCATCAGATCCTGCAATGGTGCGATGGGTCAATCATGCGATGGACTTTGTGATGGACTTTGCGATCTTAGCGGTCTTTGCGTTTCAAAAAATGGGCCGGCCGAGTCCCGCGGGACAACGAGCCGAACGCCTCGACATCCTCCAAGGGCCGACCCCCCATCTGCATTCTTCGCGTCCAGGAAGGTTGTTCACTCCGCGCGCAGGGCTTCGATGGGATCGAGGTCTGCGGCTCTTCGCGCAGGCGCGACGCCGCTGACGATTCCGACCAGCAGGCTCATGACCAGCGCCGCGACGACGGCTTCAATCGGCGTGCTCATGGGCAGCCCCGGCACAGCCGCCCGCACCAACGCCGTGATCCCGAAACCGGTTGCGAGTCCGAGGAGCCCACCGGCCATGGACAGAACCACCGCCTCGAGCATGAAAAGGATCTGAACCATCGAGCGCGGGACACCGATGGCACGCAGCAGCCCGATCTCTCCGGTCCGTTCGTGCACCGAGATCCACATGATCGTCAGGATTCCCATGGCGCCGACAAAAAGCGAGATCCCGGCGATTCCCGAGACCGCGACCGTGACCATGGAGATCACCCGACCGAAGGTCTCGAGCATCTCGGTCTGGGTCGTGATGGTGAAGTCCTCCTCACCGCGATGGCGCTCCATGAGCAGCCGGCGAATCCCGTCGGTGACCGGGCCGATGGCCTCACTGCTCGCAGCGACAACATCGATCTCGTGCAACTCATCGATATTGAAGATGTCCATGGCGGTGGCCACCGGGATGAAGGCCGTGTCATCGAGATCCAGGCCGAGGATCTGGCCCTTGGGTTCCATCATCCCCGTGACCAGAAAGGAGTATCCGCCGATTCGCACCCTTCGACCCAGCGGAGACTCCTCGTCGAAGAGCTCGCGGCTGAGTTTGGCGCCGAGCACGGCGAAGGACCCACGACGATTCGGATCCATTCGGGGCAGGAAGGAACCCTGCGCCACATTGAACCGCCAGGCGGAGGCCGCCTCCCAGCCGACGCCGTAGATGAAGACGCTGCGCCCGCGGCCGCCGCCCTCCACCCTTGCCGGTCCGAAGGCGACGGGGACGACCTCTTCCACCTCCGGGATCCGCCTCAGCGCCTCGGAATCGTCGATGGTGAGCTTGTGGGTGGTGCCGCCGAGAACACCCGGCATCCCCAGGGTCTTGACCTTGCCCGGGTTGATCCCGATGAGGGTGGTGCCGAACTGGGTGAACTGACCGACGATGTAGTCGCGTGTCCCCTCTCCCAGCGAGGTCAGAAGGATCACCGCGCTGACGCCGATAGCTACCCCCAGCGCCGACAAGAACGACCGAAGCCGTTGGCCCCCCAACGCTCCGATGACGAAACGGACGATTTCTAGGCCATCCATACCGACCACAGCCCTGACGAATTTTGAATTATGAATTTTGAATTTTGAATTGACAGTAGATCCCCAACGCGCCCCAAAACTGTATCACTGTGCACTTCGAATACGGCACCGCATCTCAAACAGGCGAGATGCCGGTGAGCATCCAACTTGGTATTCAAGGTTCTCGACCCTGGCACCCTCGATGACTGCAGGATTCCTATTGGCGCCTGCGATGGAATTAATAATTCATAATTCAAAATTCATAATTCCGTCGTCATCGTCCGACCAACGCTTCGACGGGGTCGAGCTTTGCCGCTCGTCGTGCCGGCACGACCCCGAAGACGATACCGACCACAAGCGACACCACCAGCGAAGCGACGACGGCCCATGTCGGCGGCGCCGCGGGGAAGGTCGGGTAGATCTGGACAAAGGCGCGGATGGAAAGCCATCCGACGGCCAACCCCACCGCTCCACCCAGACTCGAAAGCACAGTCGCCTCGGCGATGAAGACCGCCAAGACCTGCCTCGTCGATGCCCCCAATGCTTTCAGCAGCCCGATCTCACGGCGGCGTTCGGCCACCGCCACCAGCATGACGTTCATGATGCCGACACCAGCCACGGTGAGCGAGACCGACGCGATGCCGACCAGCGCCAGGGTCAGAACATCAAAGACCGAGTTGAAGGTCGAAACCACCGCATCCTGGGTGATGACGGTGATGTCCTCGACCCTGTGGCGCTCGGCGATGAGTTCGATCACGGCCTTTTTCGCCGGCACCAGATTGCGATCCGAACCAACTTCGATCAGGATCCGAAAGAGCGACGAGCGATTGAACATCCGCATCGAGGTGCGAACAGGGATGAGCACGATGTCGTCGAAATCAAAACCGAGCGATCGCCCGCGAGGCGCAAGAATCCCGACCACGCGAAAACGCCACTCGCCGATGCGGACCACTTTGCCCAGCGGTGACACGGCACCAAAGAGCTCCTGGGCGACTTTAAGACCGAGTACGACCTCACTCCCACCTCGGTCGGGGTCACCCGGGGTGAGAAAGCGCCCCGATGAAACCACGAGGCGACGCACCTCGGCGAGCTCAGCTGTGGTGCCGAATACACCCACCGACCGCGACCGCCCTTCGGCTCGAACAACCTCGGTGCCGGTGGCCAATGGTGCGGCTTCGACGACGTATGGGATCCTCGTTGCGACGGCTCGGTAGTCATCGATGGTGAGATCGTTGGTCGTGCCGCCGAACGGCATCATGCCGGTGGTCTCCACCTTGCCGGGGATGACGATGAGGAGATTCGTTCCCAGCGAACTGAACTCCTGCACCACGTACTGACGCGCGCCCTCGCCGAGAGCGGTCAGGGCCACCACCGCGGCGATCCCCACGGCCACACCGGCCACCGACAACACCGTCCGCAGGCGATGACCACGAAGGGCGCCGATGGCGAAACGGACAAGCTCGGCGGTACTCACGACCGCCGAGCCCCGTCCGAATTATGAATTATGAATTTTGAATTATGAATTTCCCATCGCACGGCCTCGACCAGCGTCTGCGATGGAATTAATAATTCTGCTCTCACGTTCGCTCCACAATGTCGCCGTCATCCATCCGCACTCGATTCGTGGCCCTTGCGGCCACCTCGGGGTCGTGGGTCACGAGCACCACGGTCTGGCCGTCGCGATTCATGGCCTCGAGCAGATCCATCACTTCGAAGGCCGAGGTCTTGTCCAGATTGCCGGTGGGCTCATCGGCGAGCACGAGCCCCGGGCCCATGACCACGGCGCGGGCGATGGCCACCCGTTGGCGCTGGCCTCCCGAGAGCTGGTCGGGCCGGTGGTGCGCACGATCCGACAGACCGACCGCCGCCAATGTTTCAGCGGCCCGGGTGCGCCGTTCGGCGCGGGCGATGCCGGCGAAGAGCATGGGCAACTCGACATTGCCCTGCGCCGTGAGTCGAGCGAGAAGGTGGAAGAACTGGAAGACAAAGCCGATCTCGTGCTGACGGAGGCGGGTTCGTTCAAGATCGGAGAGCTGACCGACATCTCGACCGTCATAAACGTAGCCCCCCGCAGTGGGTCGGTCGAGGCACCCGAGAATGTTGAGCAGGGTTGACTTGCCGGAGCCCGAAGGACCGATCACGGCAAGATAGTCGCCACGCGAGATCTCGAGATCGACGCCGTGCAGCGCGTGGACCTCGGAGTCCCCCACCGTGTATGTCCGCCAGAGATCAGTCAGTTCGATCATCGCGCCTCCGCGCGCGCCCCCGGTTCGATCTCGGTCGAGTCCCGCGCCACAACGATGGCATCGCCGTTGGCCAGACCGCTCAACACCTCGGTGAACTGCCAGTTGTCGAGCCCGGCCTCGATCGTCGCCACTTCGAGAACTCCATCCACGAGCACCAGCACCTCGCCATCCTCGGCCACCGCCGACGACGGCACCCGCAGGACGTCTGTTCGCTGATCGAGGATCACCTCGACATCGGCCGAGGTCCCCGGCAACACACCGAGGACGGCCACCTGCTCATCAAAGCTCACCTCGATCTCCACGGTCCGATTCTGCTCGAGCATGTCGAGGACATAGGGGGCAACCCGTTCGACCCTGCCGAAAAACGGCACATCGGGTCGCGAATCGACGCTCATGCGGACCGCCTGACCGACCTTGACCCGCTCGGCATCGACCTCGTCGATGGGCGCGCTGACGTAGACCGAAGTTGGATCGAGGAGATCAATCACCGGTGGGATGGGCACCCCCGGCGGCGAGGGTGTGATCCACTCACCGACCTCGGTGGAGACCTCGGCGACGGTCCCTCCGAACGGCGCCCTGAGTTCGGTGAAGTCGATTTGGACCTGAACGACCGCGACCCGCGCCACCGCCTGTTCCACCGTGGCCGCGCCCACGGCGCAGGCGGCCCGACTCCGATCACGATCGGTCCTCAGGGCATCGAGACTCTGATCCGACGCGATGCCGCTTCCGTGGAGCGAAATCGTCCGGTCGAGTTCGGTCTGGGCGAGCTCGGCCGCAAAACACGCCTCTTTGGCCTGAGCCTGGGCGGCGGCGACACTTTTTCGAGCCAAGGTCAGCTCGGCCTGCTGGACACGATCGTCCAACTTGAGCACGAGGTCGCCGGCCGCGACCTGTGATCCCTCGAGATACGGTGTCGCCACCACCAGCCCGCCGATCTGAGGTGAGAGCCTGGCGCGACGATGGACCTTGACCGTCCCGGCCCGGGTGTTCGTCACGGTCTCCTCGACCACCCCACGTTCCACCGTCGCGAGCCGAACCCGGATGATCTCCGGTTGAAAGACGGTGAGTTTGAGGGCAACAACCAGGGCGACCAGAACGACCGCGAAAACGAGCCAACGTTTGATGTTCATTTCACTAGGATTCTACGCCTTCGTGCGCCGTCGGGGTTCATACGGGCCGATTCACTCACGCTACATGTTAGAGTTGCGAGTCCGTCGCACCGGACGGCCACAAAGGGGCACACATGGACGAAGGCAAGAGCACCTGGCGTTTTCCACGCGCATTCTGGACCGGCAACGTGGCCGAACTCTGTGAACGGGCGGCCTACTACGGCACGTTCATCGCGCTGCGGACTTATCTCATCCGCGTCGTCGGTCTGGACGACATCCAGGCGGGGGTCGTCGCCGGCCTTTTCGGCGCTCTGATCTATCTCTTCCCGTTCTTCACCGGTGCACTGGCGGACCGGATGGGATTCCGCAACGGTCTCATGCTGGCCTTCGCTCTGCTGACCATCGGGTACGGGTCGCTCGGGGTCTTTTCAACCCTCGGCCCGGTTTTGGTGGGTCTCTTTGTCATCGTGGTCGGCGGCTCCTTTGTCAAACCGATCATCACCGGCACGGTGTCCAAATCATCCGACTCGGTGAATCGCGCTCGCGCCTTCTCCATCTTCTACATGGTCGTCAACATCGGGAGCTTCACCGGGAAAACCATCGTTGCCCCGATGCGGATTCAAATGGGTGTCGAGACGGTCCCATTCTTCTCATCCGCAGCATCGCTCCTCGCCCTGATTCTCGTCTTCTTCATCTTCCGACCGCCCACCGATGAAGAGGATCAACCTCGGAACATCCACGAGGTTCTCCAGGGGATGTGGATGGCCATGTCCAACCTGCGGTTCTTCGCCCTCATCCTCATCACCGCCGGGTTCTGGGCGATTCAGGGTCAGCTCTACGCCGCCATGCCCGACTACGTGCTTCGGATGGCCGGTGAAACCTACAAACCCGAGTGGTACGCCAACGTCAATCCGCTGGTGGTCGTCCTCTTCGTTGTGGCCATCACCCAGATGGTGCGCAACTGGAAACCGCAGAACTCCATGCTGGTCGCCATGGCGTTGATCCCTCTGTCATCGTTGTCCATGGCGTCATCGGCCTTCTTCCACGGCAACTTCGAGATCTTCGGGATGTCGATCCACCCCATCACTCTCATGATGGTCGTCGGCATCTCCATCCAGGGTCTCGCCGAGTGTTTCTTGAGCCCCAAGTATCTCGAGTTCGCCTCCAAGCAGGCGCCCAAGGGCAAGGAGGGCGTGTTCCTCGGATTCGCCCACATGAACACCTTCTTCGCCTGGCTTTTCGGCTTCATCCTGTCGGGTTTTCTGCTCTCCAAGTACTGCCCCGAACCGACGACCCTACCGCAAGCGATCCAGGACCAGCACACCCTCGCCCTCGCCGGCCAGGCCCCCATGCCCGAGGTCTATGCCCACGCCCACTACCTTTGGTACACCTACACCCTGGTCGGTCTGATCTCGCTCGTTGCGTTGCTCATCTTCGTCGGTGTGACGAATCACATGGATGCAAAGAAAGAAGCCGCCGCAGCCTGAAAAATCTCACCCTCAGATCGGAACACAAGGCGCCTTCGTGCGTATGTCTCTCAAGGAGCGCACGGAAAGGAGCCCACAGTGGCAAACCAGAATCCTCTGCATCGATCACGATCCAACCGCATCATCGCCGGGGTCTGCGGCGGTTTCGCCAAATGGCTCGGTTGGAGCCCCACCTCCTTCAGGGTGCTCTTTGTCATCGTCTCCATCCTGTCCGTCGCCTTCCCCGGCATCCTGGCCTATCTCATCCTCTGGCTCGTCATGCCGCAGGAAAGCTGACCGGGACCAGCGGCATCATCCCGTGCCCGTACCCGTTCCCCTGCCCGTGCCCGATGCGGACCTCACGCTGGAGAACCAGCCTCCCTCGAAGGTGCGATACCAACACCTGCAGCCGTGGAATTTTGAAACACAAAGGGCACTAAGAACCACGAAGGGGCCACGAAGCATCGCATTGTTAACCCGGGTTCCCTCGGACTTTGGAAGCTCTTCGGATCCTGCGATGAGTCTAAATACCGACCTTTGTGGTCTCGTTGTGGATCTTTGTGATCTTCATGTTTCAAACTCGAGCGTTGGGGTCTGGAGGTCCTGGTGTCATCGGGAACGGGCACGGGCACGGAAACGGACACGAGAGCTTCTTGCGAACCTTTTCAGCTCGGCTCCGTTGTCACTCACAGGAACGGCCGTTAACTATTTTGTTCGACGTTCGTCATCCATGCAGACCGACACGGAGGTATGACATGAACCGCAAGATCACCGCCATCGCAGCCGCCGCCATCCTGTTCGCCGGCTTCGCCGTTGCCACCGAAGGGACTCGTTGGGTCAACGTCAACGTGACCGAGCACAGCGATGGGACCAACGTCGAGGTCCACCTGCCCCTCAACCTCGTCCTCTCGGTGCTCAAGAGCGTGGACGTGGACAACTTCCACCGCGGTCAGATCGACCTCGACATCCACGATGCCGATGTCGACTGGGCCGGAATCTTCGCCGCGGTCAAGGACGCGCCCGACGGCCAGTTCGTGACGGTCGATTCACCCGATGCCAAGGTCAGCGTCTCCAAGCAAGGCGGAACCCTGCTCATCGATGTCAACGAAATGGATGGAGACAACTCAAAGGTCAAGGTCACGGTTCCGGTCGAGTTCATGGATGCGCTGTTGATCAACGAATCCAGCCAGATCGATGTGGCCGCGCTGCTCGAGAGCTTTGACCGGCTCCCCAATGGCGACCTCGTGACAGTGGAGTCCGACGAAGCCAACGTTCGCGTCTGGATCGAGTAAGAGAATCGGAGCGGGAGGTCATCATGCGTGAACGAGGCATTTCCACCATCGGCGGCATCCTGCTCGCGGGTCTGGCCGG
>RCNG010001192.1_pt1 | contig 12792 bp, 9 predicted proteins | sample 2041371 | NCBI WGS metagenome assembly RCNG01 (sample SAMN09708227, study PRJNA481090) | Marine sediment metagenome, whole genome shotgun sequencing project. | biome: marine sediment; feature: ocean; material: sediment; isolation source: Sewage treatment plant 1 marine sediment (STP1) ... | reverse complement strand
TGCTCGTCAACGTCGAACGCTGCGCCGCGGGCACGCAATTGAAAGCTTTCGACTTCGGCCTTTCCAGCAGCCGCGAAGAGGTTTCTTTCGCGTACTATCCCCAGGCCCCCGTTCTCTCCACCGGCTATCCCGACGAAGCGGCCGATCTCGAGGTGATGAAGGGGGCCCTTCTCGGCAACATGATTCACCTCGCCGAGGCCCCGCTGGCCGTCCGCTGCCTGCGCTGGGTGCCCAAGTTCCTCCGCGATCCGATCGTTCACGGCGCCCTTGCGAGAACCCTTCGCCCGACCACCGTCACCTGCCAGATGGACACCCTGTCACGGTTCGTCAGCGACCACGGCATCGAGCGCATCGATCTGCTCAAGATCGACGCCGAGAAGGCCGAGTTGGAGATTTTCCGGGGCATCGAGACGATGGACTGGCGCAGGATCCGCCAGGTGGTGGTCGAGGTCCATGACCTGGACGGCCGGCTCGACACGATCACCGCTTTGCTGCGCGAGCATGGGCTGAGCAAGATCGTCGTCGAGCAACCGCCCACTTTGACGAACTCCAACATTTTCAACGTGTTCGCCACCAGGGGATGACCAAACGGCTTTTGCCGGATCGGGTCGGGCTGTTAGAACCATGCTCCGGAGATCGCCATGGGGACGAACGGTCATAACATGATGCGCCATCTGAGGTCCGTGCTGTTGTGGTCTTGCGGCGGCTTGGCGCTTTTGCTCGCCGCGGCCGTTGCGTTTCTGTCCTTCGCCGGCGACGCGTTCTATCGTCGGGCCGGGCAGAGCCTTCTGGAGAGCGCGTTCGACCGCAAGGTCGAGCTGGGGGGTACCTTCACCCTTTCCCTTGGCCTGGAGCCGACGCTCGTCGTCACCGATGTCTCGGTCGCCAACGCGCCGTGGGCAGAAAAAACCGAGATGGCGCGGGTCGACCGCCTGGAGGTTCAGGTCGAGCTGGTCCCGCTGTTCTCGGGCGATGTGGTGATCCCGCGGCTGGAAGTCGGCGGGGTGACCGTCGATCTGGAAATCGCCACGGACGGCCGGGGCAACTGGGAATCGGCGGAACCGCAAAGCGACGATCGAACGAACCCGTTCTCTCCGCTGATCAAGGCTCTTTCGGTCGAGAACGTCACGATCGGTTATACCGATCGGCGCAACGGCTCCCACACCGACGTTTTCCTGGAGAGCTTGGAGAACAAGGTGCTGCCCAAGGTTTCGATGATCGCCATTGAGGGAAAGGGCCGTGTCGACGAGACCCCGTTCCGGATCAGCGGAAAGGTTGGGTCGGTCGAGGACGCGTTGGCCGCCGCGGCGCCGTATCCCCTCCAGCTGTCGGTGGACCTGTCGAACGCGGTTGTCGAGTTGACCGGTACCGCCAGGGATTTGCCCGCCGCGGAAGGCTTCGACGTTCGGCTCACCGCCCAAGCGTCGTCGCTCGGCGAGGTCCTGCAAACCTTCGGGCTCGATCCTGTCCTGGACGGGCGCGCCGACGCCTCCGCCCGGGTGACCGGTGACCTGGAATCGCTTGCCGCCAAGGATGTGTCTGTCACGATCGCCGACACGTCCGGTCAGCGGCTCCATGTGCAGGGATCCCTGTCCGATCTTTGGGCCGTCATGGGGCTGGATCTTCGATTCGACGGGCGGCTCGGCGCCAAGATGACACCGCTGGTGCGCCATCTCCCCGACGGCGTGAAGGATTTCGAGCGGCTCGAGCTCTCGGGCCGGATCAAGGGCAGCCTGGAGGCTCCCGAGTTCAATGACCTTCGTGCCGAAGTGAAGTATCTCTCGGGCGCCGACCTGTCGGTGACGGGTCGCCTGGCGCTGGACCATTCGGCGCAGGAAACGTCGCTGAGCGCGCTTTCCGGCAAGGCGGTGCTGTATCTACCCGATATGGCTTTGCTGGAACAGGGGCTGGGTACGAAACTGCCGGACCTGGGCGCGATCCATGCGACGTCCGATTTCTCCTGGGCGGCGGGTCCGCTGGCCGTCGACTCCCTGGAGGTGCATTCGGCGGTTTTCGGACACCTGCGGGTGAGCGCTAACGGCTCGCTCGGAACGCTCTCCGCTTCCGGGTTCGATTTCCAATCCGACCCGCAATTGGCGTTGTCGGCATCGATGGGACAAAGCCGACCGCTGCTCTCCCTCGTGGACGCATCCCTTCCGGAGTTCGGGCCGATCGACGTCACGGCGAAGCTCGCCGGCGGATCGAAAGGCGCCTATCGCGTCGACGACATCCACGTCACCGTCGGCTCGAAAAGCACCCTGTGGGTTGAAGCCAAGGGTAACCTCGGTTCGCTTCATCCCGACGGCGAAGAGCCTGTCGGTGGCGTCGCATTGACGGTCGACTTCACTAGCCCCTCCGTTAAGGCTCTCGCCCGCATGTTCGGTAGAGACGTTCCCAAGTTGGGGAAATTGGAGGGGAGTTTCGTCCTCAAGGGCTCTTCGAAGAGTGCCTCCGTTTCCGACGCCCGAATCGTCACCACGGGACCCGCCGGTCTGGAGGTAGCGGCGCTCGGTGATATCGCCGATATCTCGTTTTTGCCCGGTTTCGCGGCCAAGGGCATCATTTTCGACGTCAGCGCCAAATCCAAAACGACACAAGGAGTCTCCAGGCTCGTCGGCCAAAAGCTTCCGGAATGGGGGCCAATCCGGGCTACCGCAACGCTCAAGGGCGGGAGCAGCCGCCTCTCGCTCGACGGGGTCAATGTCGCCGCAGGTTCACAGGATCGCCCTGCCGTGCAGATCTTCGGCGAGATCGGGAATCTTCTGATGCTGAAGGATGTGGATGCGACGGGAAACTTAAAGGTCGATACGGCGAGCTTGCTCGAATTCGCAGGTCTCGAGACAGGTTCAGCTCTCGGCTATATCAGGGGAAGCTTTGGCATTTCCGACGAGGACGGCAGCCTCGGACTGGACAACCTGAAAGCCGACAGCGGTGACACCGACCTCTTTTCCCTCTCGGTGGAGGGCAAGTTCGATGACTTCGCGAAACGCGACGAACTGGTCCTGCGAACGGCGCTGGAGGTGCCGAGTCCTTCGGCGTTGGGGAGGGTGTTCGGCGTCGATGCCGAGGGTCTTGGCTCGTTCTCGTTCAAAGGCAATGTCGACGGCGGTGAGGAGCGGCTACGCGCCAAAGGCGAGGCCAGTGTCGGGACCACCCAGGTTTCAGGCACGGTTTCCGGAAGCTTCGTCGGCGAGCGGCCCTCGTTTCGTGGAACGCTGTCCTCTCCGGTTGTCCGTCTCGCCGATTTCGGGCTCGGCCCCCAGGCGCATCACCAAGCAACGGCGGTCGAGACGGCGGAGCCGAAAAGGCTGAGTGGCGGCGAACGGAATTTCGGCGAACACCCAATTCCGTTCGACTATTTGAAGGAGGTCGATCTCGACCTCGACATAAAATTGGATAGCCTGGAAGGGGTTGGTCTCGATATCGGCAAGGCCGAGGGCAAGGTCAATCTTAGCGACGGCGTGTTGCGGATCGACCCCTTGCAGTTCGATTTTTTCGGCGGCGGAACGACGGTGCGCCTTATCGCCGACGCGCGGCCGGCTGTGCCGACGGTGCAGCTCCATCTCAAAGTTGATAGTGCGGATCTTGGCGACCTATTCAAGCAGCTGGAAACGGACGTTCCGCTAACGGGTAAACTGGATGCGATCGTCGACGTCAAGGCGGCCGGGACAACGCTGAAAACGCTCGCCGCTACCCTGGGCGGCCAAACCGACGTGGCGATCGAGCGCGGTCGTATCGGCTCCCGTCTGTTGAATCTGGTGGCGCTCGATTTCCAATCGTGGCTTCTTTCGAGGGCCTTGCGTCGGGGATACACCACGCTGGACTGCTTCGTCGGCCGGTTGCAGGGCGAGAACGGGCGAGAGAAAGTCGAGCTGCTGCTTCTTGAAACCCCGGACGTTCGTGTCCTAGGTCAGGGCGAGATCGACTTGCGCGAGCAGACGATCAACATCAAGTTCGACCCCAAGCCAAAAAGTAAGCGCTTCGTATCACTGACGACCCCGTTCTCGATCAAGGGCTCGCTGACGAACCCATCGATCAACGTCAGCAAGACGGGTATCGCCGCGCGGACATTCGGCGAGATCCTTATGACGCCGATCAACTTCCTGCATTCCCTTTATCCGGTGTCCAGCCACTACCGCAAGCATCTCAAACACCCTTGCCTCCAGCTCCTGTGGCCGACCGAAAGCTGAGCCGCCCGTCGATGGTCGGATTGATTTCGGCCGGTCCGGCACCGGATGCGACGGGCCACGTCACCTCCGCTACGAACCCGTTCTCCTGCTCTTTCCCCTGAAATAGTCTGTCCGGCGCAAGCTACGGTTCTGGGAGAACCGCTACCTGTTGGAACCTCGGTAACGACGCATTCTCAGGATCCAATTGCGCCAGTTCCACATCATCGTCGGCCGGTATCTCCGCAGGTTGGTATCTAAAGTCCGGCTCGTAATGTATTGCGAAAGCGCGCGCGAGACAGCATGATCGGCGGCCAACAGGTCACCTAGAATTCGCGCCCCAGGAGAGGATCCACCGATGACAGTCAAAGCAGTCCAACGCTCGATGATCACCCTGGCGGCGGCGGCCGCGGTGAGTGCGGTGGCCGGCTCGGGTTTCGCCGCCGAAACCCAGATGCCGGCCGCTCCGAAAGCTCCGATGAAGATCGAGCCGAAGCTCCAGGGGATGGAGAAGCAGCCCGGCTATCCCAGCGACCCGCAGGCGCTGTTCAAGCTGCTCGACGGCGACGGCAACGGCCAGCTCTCCCGGGCCGAGTGGAAGGAGAACATCATGGCTGTGTTCTTCATCCGCGACGCCAACCGCGACTTGAAGCTCAGCAGGGACGAGCTGCCGGGCCTGAAGCCGGAGTTGTTCGATGCCGCCGATCTCAACGGCGACGGTTTCCTCTCTGGCTACGAGTTCAACCAGGCCGAATTCACCCAGTTCGGGACGGCGGACGTGGACAAAGCCGGTACCATCACCGAGGACGAGTTCGTTGCCTTCCTCAAACGACTGGAAGAGGGGACCTAAATCCCCGTCAGCTCGGCACTGATGTCCCACAGCCGTGCCGTTGCCTCGCGGTCGTGGGAGACGTCCGACGACCGTTCGGGCCGGCATTTAACGAAGTACTGGCCCGAGATGCCCTCGACCTCGGGGGCGCTCGCCAGGTGGATGCTGGTTCGGGCGCCCTGCTCGGGTGTGATCGCGGCGAGGGCCACGGTGCGCCAGACGATGCCGGCGAGAAGGCCGTTGGCGACTCCGATGTCGGTGGCGACGAAGCCGGGATGGAGGGCGTTGGCGGTGACGCGTGTGCCCCCGGTGCCTTCTAGACGGCGGGCCAGCTCGTAGGTGAACATCAGGTTGGCCAGCTTCGAGCGCTTGTAGGCGATCCAGCCGTTGTAGCGGCGCTGGTGCTGCAGGTCGTCGAAGTGGAGGTTGACGCCGCGGTGGGCGCGCGACGCGACGTTGACGATCCGCGCCTTCGGCGCCGCCCGCAGCATCGGCAGCAGCTCGTGGGTCAGCAGGAAATAGCCCAGGTGGTTGAGGGCGAAGGTCATCTCGATGCCGTCGGGGCTCAGCCCCCGGCGACCGAACATCGCCCCGGCGTTGTTGACCAGCACGTCGAGGCGCGGGAGTCGGTCCCGGAGCTTGCTGGCGAGCCGGCGGATCTCCCCTTGGTCGGCGAGATCGGCGGCGATAAAGGTGACGGCGGCGCCCGGTCGGCAGGCGCCCAGCGCCGCGGCGGTAGCCTCCCCCCGGCGCTGGTCGCGACCGACGACGATGACTTGGGCGCCCTGCTCGGCCAGACTGCGCGCGGTCACCAAGCCGATGCCAGCGGTGCCGCCGGTCACCAGGCAAATCTTCCCGTCCATCTGCGATTCGGTCATTTACGCTCGGACTCTACCCGGCGTCCCGACGCAGCGGCGTCTGCCGCGCCCGCAACGCCATGAGATCGTCCCAGCCGTAGGCGGCCTCGGGCAGGACGACGTTCCACAGCGCCTCGTCGCGCTCGGCCACCCGTCTGCCGCCCATCGTCTCGTAGAAAAACCGGGCCGGGTTGGCGGCAAGAACCCAGATCACCGCCGAGTTGGATCCGTGCCCAATCATCCCGTCGAACAGACCGTGAAGCAGCCTCCGGCCGATCCCCCGGTCCTGATGCTCGGGCGCAACGTAAAGGGTATAGACCTCGCCCGCATAAGGCAGCCCCGCATAAGGCAGCCCCGCGGACAGTAGCAACGACTCGCGCGTCGGTCCGCAGCTGCCGTAACCGACGACGCCGTGATTGTCGAGCTCGGCGACGACGACGCTCTCGCCGCGGCGACACCGCCGGATCATCGCCTCCCACCGGGCGGCGTGGGCGTGCCCGGACATCCGCACCAGCACCCGGTCGGGGATCAGGCCGGCGTAAGCGCACCGCCAAGCGTCCACATGCACCCGTGTGATCGCCTCGGCGTCGGCTACCCGGGCATCGCGGATCCTCATCACCGGACCTCCTATCCTGGCCTCCTCGACGAACCTGAAGTCTAGCGCAATCACCGGGCCGCGGTCAGGTCTCTTTTGGGTCATCCGGAACGAGCCGGGTCCTCTTCAAGCCATTCATCGGCGAGTCGGCGGGCGATCGAGTCCCGGCGGGGAAGCTTCAGTCCCATCGCCCGGAAATTGGCGATGTCGGCACGGGTGAACCAGCGCGCGTCTTCCAGTTCGTGGCGATCGAGGGTTATCGGTGCGCCCTCCTCCGCCTCGGCGCGAAAACCAAGCATTAGGGATGACGGGAACGGCCAAGGCTGCGAGCCGCGGTAGCGCACGTTGCCGACGACGACCGCTGTCTCCTCGTAGACCTCGCGGGCGACCGCCTCTTCCAGACTCTCGCCCGGTTCGACAAATCCGGCCAGGGTCGAGACCATGCCCCGCGGCCACCGCGACTGGCGGGCAAGCAGGCAGGCGCCACCATCGGGCCCCGGGCACGTCACCAACATGATCACCGCCGGGTCGGTCCGCGGGAAGTGCTCGGCGCCACAATCAGCAAAGGTGCAGACCCTGAAGTGGCCGCCTTGACGGCTCATCGTCGGGCGACCACAGACGCCGCAGAAGCGGTGACGGCGATGCCAGTGCAGCATGCCGCGGGCATAGGCGAGCAGCGCACCGTCGGCATGATCCATCAGCGCGCCGACCCGTCGCAACTCGGTGAACTCGGCACCGTCGCAGAAGCCCACGAGGTTTTGCTCCTCATGCTCCGACAGATCCGCGGCGAACCAAGCGTGGCCGTCTTCCCCGATCCCCAGCAAGACCAGCGGATCGGCGGTCTCGCGAAACCAGTTGCTGCCGGCGCCGGAGATCGCCGCCACCGCCGGAGCCCTGCCGGAAATCACCAAACTGAGATCGCGCCAGACCGGCACGAACCGGGTCTCCGGGGCGCGCAGGCGCTCCGCCAGCCAGCCGTCGTCGCGGCGAAGGTGGTCGGCCCGATCGAGGGCGCAACCGGTGTAGAGTATTTTCCTCAACATGATGGGAACCTGCCACAGACGGCTTGCCCCGGCAACGCCAACGCGTGTGGCAATGCGTTCCCGAGAGGGCCGTCGACAAGGAACATGCGTGATTTTTTTCGAACCCCTTGCCTCCGACGCCCCTGGGGCTGATATAGTGTCGTTGGGAGGCTGGCGGCGGACGGGTCCCTCGCCAATCCGGTCAGGTCCGGAAGGAAGCAGCCGTAACGAGTTCCGACCCGGGTCGTTCGTTCAGTCTCCCACTCTAATAATCCGGTTCTGACATATGGTACCCATACGACCCGAGGCCCCATGACAGAGCCCCCCGCCACCGACGACACCACCCAACAATCCGCGGCGCAATCCGGCCCTTACCGGGTGCTGGCGCGCAAGTACCGGCCGACGTCGTTCGACACGCTGATCGGCCAGGAGGCGCTGGTTCGAACGTTGACCAACGCGTTCGGATCAGGGCGGCTGGCCCACGCCTACATGCTTTCGGGCGTCCGCGGCATCGGCAAGACCACCACCGCCAGAATCATCGCCCGAGCGCTCAACTGTATCGGCTCCGACGGCAACGGCGGCCCAACCGCCAGCCCTTGCGGCGTCTGCGAGCATTGCCGGGCGATCGCCGAGGATCGGCACGTGGACGTGATCGAGATGGACGCCGCCAGCCGCACCGGCGTCAACGACATCCGCGAGCTCATTGACGCCGTTCCCTACCGCCCGGTTTCCGCGCGCTACAAGGTCTACATCATCGACGAAGTACACATGCTGTCCAACAACGCCTTCAACGCCCTGTTGAAGACGCTGGAGGAGCCGCCGGAGCATGTCCGGTTCGTCTTCGCCACCACCGAAATCCGCAAGGTGCCGGTGACCGTGCTGTCTCGCTGCCAACGGTTTGATCTGCGGCGCCTCGATGCCGGGGCCTTGGCCGGGCATTTCGCAGCAATCGTCGATAAAGAAGGCGCAACGGTCTCCGAGGCGGCACTCAGGCTGATCGCCCGTGCCGCCGATGGCAGCGTCCGCGATGGCCTGTCGCTACTCGATCAGGCGATCTCCCACGGCATCGGCGCGGTCGACGAAGACGCGGTGCGGGAGATGCTCGGCCTCGCCGATCGCTCGGTCACCTTCGACCTGCTCGATTCGGTCCTCCGCGGCGATATCAGGGATGCACTCAAGTTGTTGGCCGGCCAGTACGAGGCGGGCGCCGACCCGGTGATGGTCATCAGCGATATGCTCGAGCTGACCCACTGGCTGACCCGGATCAAGGTGGTTCCTGACAGCGCCGATGCGCCGGGAGTACCGGAGGCAGAACGGGTTCGAGGCGCCCAGATGGCCGAGCGCCTGTCGATGGCCGCGGTCACCCGAGCCTGGCAGATGCTGCTCAAGGGCCTGGCCGAAACCCGAACGGCGCCATCGCCGCTGCAGGCGGCGGAAATGGTAATGATCAGATTGGCCTATGCCGCCCAGTTGCCGACGCCGGCCGAAGCGCTGAAGGCAGCAGCGGGACAAGGCGTCCCCGCGCCTTCTCCGGCGGCGATGCCATCGACATCACCATCTTCGTCACGGGCCGCTGACGCACTGCCGGCGTCAGCGCCGACGATCCGTTCGACACCGAAAACCACCGAGGGAGCGGGACCGAAGGCAGCGCTCGCCGGCGTTCTGGCCGAATCTGCCCCGGAACCCAACGTCGTGCCGCTGGTCCCGCCGACGACCCCGCCGCCGGCCGCGCCCGTCGACTTCGAGGATGTTGTCCAGTTGGTAAGAGACCACAGAGAAGCGATCCTCCACGGACACCTGGTGGCCGATGTCCATCTGGTGCGCTTCGAGCCGGGTTGCATCGAGCTACGGCTGGGTCAGAGAGCTCCGGCCGATCTGCCGCGCCAGCTCAGCCGGTTCCTCTCCGATCACACCGGCCTGCGCTGGCTGGTCACCGTCTCCCGTGAGGAGGGGGCGGCGTCTTTGCGCGACCAGCAGCGAGAGGCCGAAGCGGCCCGTTTCGAACAGGCGGTGAAACACCCGCTGGTCAAGGCGGTGTTGACGGCGTTCCCGGGGGCCGTCGTCGAGGAGGTACGGGACATCACCCCGTCGTCCGAGGAACCCGCGGAAGGCGACGAGGACGAATGAGATGGGACGAGAGATCGAGCGCAAGTTCCTGGTCATCGGCGACGATTGGCGCCAACGGGCAACCGGCACGACCATCCGTCAGGGATACCTCTGTTCCCTCAAGGAGCGCTCGGTTCGGGTGCGCATCGCCGGCAACCGCGGCACCCTGACGATCAAAGGCGCTGCCGTCGGCGCCAGCCGCGCCGAGTACGAGTACGAAATCCCTGTCGGCGACGCGGAGGAATTGTTGAACGATCTTTGCGAGCGCCCGCTGATCGAAAAGACCCGCTACCTGTTCAAGAACGCCGACGACACGTGGGAGATCGACGTATTCGCCGGCGACAATTCGGGCCTGACCGTCGCCGAGGTCGAATTGGAAGACGAAGCGCAAACGGTGGCTCTGCCCAGCTGGATCGGCGAGGAAGTTACGGGCGATTCCAGGTATCTGAACGCCAATCTGTTCAAGCACCCGTTCAGCCGCTGGTGATCGACGCGGCCACCGTGGGCACACGGGGAAAATCCGGAAAACCGGGTACCGGGCTCGGGACGGCTCTCCCCGCGGCTCGAAGACCGTGACGGGCCTTACTCGTTTGCCTGCCCCATTTGCCGAATAAAAGTGGCGTAACCGCCTGGGGGCAACCCCATATGCCATAGCACGGAATGCATTCTTTTCATCCAAAGGACCGGCTCGTTCCGTCCTTCGACGAGGAGGTTGGGTTTCATGGCTTCGATCGACTACAACACCGCCGGCGACAGCGTCATCATCAACATCAACATGGGTGCCAAGGAAAGGGACACGGGCGGTGGAACGCCAGCGGCCCGGCCCCCTAAACTGATGAAGGTCATTTGGTACGACGCGCAGGGAGACAGTATCGTTCTCGACGTCCTGGTCGAGGGCGGCAATCCAGTCCAGACCTACCGCGTGTCCGGTTTCGCAGCGACCCGGGAAGGCATTGTTGAACTGGATTGGAAACCGATCACTGTCGACGTGGACAAATGGAAGCTGGGCGCCGAATGGACGGATCAGGGTCCGGGAACGGTGCCGGACTCCGTCAGACACACGTTCAAAAACCATGACGGCAAGAAATGGATTGCCGACGTCATTGCCAGTGACGACGAAACGAAACACTGGATTGCGTTGACCGCCCCGGACGGCAATAGCCTCACCGTGGTCACCTACGACAATGCTGTTCCCGCCTGGGTCGTTGCGGTGGGGATCGCGGCGGCTGTTTGCCTTGTCGGCTCCGTCATCGCAGGCTTAATCCTTGACTGCAAAGAAGAGTGTGGAGGCACGCCCAAGAAGATCGAAGTGGGCATCCGGTTCAGCGACTCGTTCCCTTACTTGCCAATCTGCACAAAGACTTGCATTTGCAGGTGATCGGAACCAAGCCTCTCTGCCAATAGCGCGTATTCGCAAAAACGGCTTGCGGCAACAGAAGTCACTCTTCGGGGAGGGGCCCGATGGCCGTCAGAATCCGAGGACGGCCATCATTATCCAGGCTATGCCGATGGCGCCGACCACGGCTAGTCCCTGCCATCTGTCCTCGAAGAAGTCCCGCATCACATTTCCCCTGTTGAAGCCTAACCATCTACGGCGGCCAAACAGTTTAGGGAACGCGCCCGCGGGAGGGGACCTGCCAGATTAGGTAGGTTGTCGGCAACGCCGATATGGGCTTTGCTGAACTCGGCCATGCATCGGTGACGGAAGCGTCGATCCCCCGTCCTCCGTTGCCCCTTTGCCCGGCTACCGGATCATGTTCTCTCCCGCACCGGTAGCCCTAGCGCCAGACTAGGCCCGTCGATTGCGCCATCGACGGGCTTTTTCTGGTCCACGCGCAGCGGGACGGATTGGTGAAGGCCGGGACTAAGTCGTCTTTTCCCTCAGCACCGAGGTCAGATCTTCAACCCGGCCGCCGTTGGAGCGCAGGATCGAGGCGAATTCCTGGCGCTGAGTCTGGGCCATGCTGAGGCCTTCCACCACCAGGTCGATAACCACGAACCGGCCGTCGCGGTCGCGCATTCGCCAGCCGGTGTTGATCGGTTCGGTACCGCCCCGGCGGATTCGGGTCTCGACCATCACGTCGCCCGTTTCGGTCGCCTTGGCGCCAACGACCTCGAAGCCTTCGATCTCCCGCGCACCGCCGAGCAGGGAAGCGTAGCGGTCGAGAATGTATTCGGCAAAAGCATCCTCATAGGCCCGACGGGCCTCGGGCGTCGCCTTCTTCCAATACCGACCGAGCATGAAGCGAGCGAGAAGCGGGATATCCAACTCGCGGGCCAGCATTTCCCGGAAGTGACGCTGGCGGGTCTCCAGGGACATCGACCCATCGGACAGCACCGCCATCGCCTCGGCGCCCATTGTGTCTACCTTTTCAGCGGCGGGATGCTCGAACTGGGGCTTTTGCGAAGCGGGCTCCAACTCCATCCATTCTATGGTTGCCGGGTTTGCGGACAAAGCCAGGTGTTTCGGTGAGTCGTCAGCCAAACCAGAACATCCTCCAAGCGTCAGGAGGCACGGCCCGGCAACGGCGAAAACGGGTATGATGGATCCAAGTCTTGGGAGCATTGTCTATTCCTGCTGCAATGGTCGGCCGGCGGGCCGTGCGGATTTGAGGTATGGGCTTTCCGCCTCCATGACGGAGCGGACAACGGATCAATGAACCGCATACCCGGCGAGGACGCAGTGACGGGAATCACAACACAGCCGCCGAGAACGACGCCTACGCAGACGAGCACGATGCATGGAGCGTTGGAACGGCGGGGCCCCCAAGGTCCCGGTGTAGCCGATTTACCGATTTGCCGATCCGAATGTGAACCAGTTCACAGTCCGCCTGACCCACGGCTGCTATCATCGGTCCATGGTTGGGCTTAAACGCTCTCGTCTTCGAGAACGCGATGCCGGGAGAGGAAAACGATGGGAACCTCAGGATCCATTTTCACCAGCGGGATGACGGTTTGGCTGGTTGTCGTCAGCGCGATGCAGTGGCTCGGCTAACCTCACCGTATTCGGAAACTGATGGCACTATCGCCGCCGCTCACCCCACGATCATCGCGGCATAGTCGACAGGCTTGTGCCGATCGATGGTGCCGGAGACCTCCGGCATCGGATACTTGAGCCCGGTGCCGCAGTTGAACAGCACCACCCGTTCACCCGCTCCGATCCGCCCCTCTTTCCGCGCTTTGATGAAAGCCGCATAGGTCGCGGCACCTTCCGGCC